>Ga0207654_10000149_pt1 | contig 44364 bp, 36 predicted proteins | sample KBSC64metaG_FD_184355 | JGI IMG/M metagenome (GOLD analysis project Ga0207654, IMG submission 184355) | Corn rhizosphere microbial communities from Kellogg Biological Station, Michigan, USA - KBS C6-4 metaG (SPAdes) (version 2) | ecosystem: Host-associated > Plants > Roots > Rhizosphere > Soil...
GATCAACGTGAAGATGCCGGTCACCCGTTCCGAAACGGCGGCAGGCCCGAAGCGGCGCTTTCGCGCGGGCATCAAGTCTTAGCCGCGGGCAGCGTCTGCCCGGTCATGCTCTCGTCGACGGCGCGCCTGTACACCTTCGCCACGTCGGCCGCCGCGATGCCTTGCGACCCATCCTTTCCCATCGACGCCAACGTTTCCGAAACCCAGCCCGGACTCACGACGTTCACGCGCAGCTTGCCCTGCAACTCGAGCGCGGCCGCGCGATACATCCGCGAGGCCGGACTCTCCAACGACAGTGTCATCTGTCCTTTGAGCTGCCGCTTCCCGTGCGCCAGCTCGTCGGGGGGAATGCCACAGGTCGCAATGTCGCGCAACTCTGCGAGAATCGCACCGGCTGCTTCGTCGGCCGTCTCCGGACCGGTCCCAACGTAGATCCCGTGCATTCCCGTCTGCGAATAAAACGACGAAAAGGTGTAGACGGAATATGCCAACCCCAATTCTTCACGAACTCTTTGGAACAAGCGCGAGCTCATCCCACCGCCGAGCAACGTACTGACGAGCGACATGGCGTATCGCCGCGGATCGGAATGCGCAAAGATGCGTGTGCCGAAGACGAGATGACTCTGTGCGCCCTCGCGTTCGAAATGCTCGTACGACGGTGCGGGCGGCGTGATGGTCGGCGAGTTGAATCGCGGCGCGTCAGACGACGCTAATTCGCTCCACCCTGTTTCGTGCAAGACGTCGAGAAGTTGATCGTGCTCGATCGATCCCGCCACGGCAACGATGACATTGCCCGGGTGGTACGCCGCGGTGTGCAACGCGCGCAAGTCGTCGGTCCCGAGCGCGGACACGGTGTCTCGCGTCCCGAGGATCTGATAGCCGTATCCGTTGTCGCCCCACAACCGTTCGTTGTGCAGCTCGAAGACGAGATCGTCCGGCGTGTCGTCCACCATCGCGATCTCTTCGAGGATCACCTTGCGTTCGAGCCGCAAATCCACTTCGCGTAAGAGCGGATGAAACATGAGATCGGCGACGACGTCCGCCGCTTCCCGGATGTCCTCGTCGAGAATGCGCGCTTGATATGATGTGCATTCCCGCGACGTATACGCGTCGAGCGATCCGCCGAGCGATTCGAGAGCCAGGCTGATTTCTTTGGCGGTGCGTCGCGTCGTCCCTTTGAACACCATGTGCTCGAGGAAATGCGACACGCCCATTTTGGGCCGTGGTTCGTGCAGTGTAGCGGCGCGCACCCAAGCCCCGAATGCAACCGACCGTACCCCCGGAACATGCTCCGAAAGTACGGTCAGACCGTTCGAGAGGACGGTGCGCTGTAATTGCGCTTGTCCGTCCACCCCCATTGCACCGCTCGACGTCACCCGCCGCGCCGTGGAATGGGGGTTCAAGGATGCCGCGCGCTCGTTACCCGCGCCGGGCACGCCCACCACGAGGACGCCGGGGCCGCGATTCGCCGCCCTCAGCCTCGTCAGATTCACCATCGTTGTCGCCACCAGCGCCGACGAGCGCCTCTTCACCCTGGGCAGCTTCGCCTTCCGGCTTGGGCTGCAACGCCTTCATCGACAACCGGAGACGGCCGCGCTCATCGCGCTCGAGGAGCTTCACGGTGACCCGATCGCCCTTCTTGACGACGTCTTCCGTCTTCTCGGTGCGGCCGTGCTTGAGCTCGGAGATGTGCACCAACCCTTCGGTGCCAGGCATGATCTCGACGAAGGCGCCGAAGGCCGTCGTGCTCTTGACCGTCCCTTCGTACGTCTCGCCGATGACGGGTTCGGCGGTGAGCGCCTGTACCATCTGCCGTGCGCGCTCCATCGCTTCGCCGCCGACCGCGGCAATCGTGACCAATCCACTGTCGTCGACGGTAAGCTCTGCGCCCGTTTCGTCCTGAATGCCGCGGATCGTCTTCCCCTTCGGACCGATGAGCTCGCCGATCTTCTCGGGGTTGATCGTCAAGGTCACGATCCGTGGCGCGAATGGCGACAAGTCGCCGCGCGGCGCCGACAACGCCTTCTCCATCTCGCCGAGGATGTGCGTGCGCCCTTCTTTCGCCTGGGCGAGCGCTTCCTGCATGATCTTGAGGTCGAGCCCTTCGATCTTGATATCCATCTGAATGGACGTGATCCCCTGCGCGGTTCCGGCGACTTTGAAGTCCATGTCGCCGAGGTGATCTTCCGTCCCGAGGATGTCGGTCAGGATCGCGTACTTGTTCCCTTCCTTGATCAATCCCATCGCGACGCCAGCCACGGCGCCACGAAGCGGGACACCCGCATCGAACAGCGCGAGCGAGCCACCGCACACCGAGGCCATCGACGACGAGCCGTTGGACTCGAGAATGTCGGAGACGATGCGGATGGTATAGGGGAATTCTTCGAACGGCGGCAACACCGCTTGGAGCGCGCGTTCCGCCAAATTTCCATGGCCGATCTCACGACGGCTCGTGCCGCGCACCGGGCGCACTTCACCCGTCGAGAACGGTGGGAAGTTGTAGTGCAACATGAACGACTTGGTCGTCTCGCCCGGGTCGTCGATCGAATCGAGGCGTTGCACGTCATTCGCGGTCCCGAGCGTGGCGGCGACGAGTGCCTGTGTCTGTCCACGCGTGAAGAGCGCCGATCCGTGCGCGCGTGGAAGCACGCGCGTGTCGATCGAGATCGGACGGACCTGCGTCGTCGTCCGGCCGTCGACGCGGAACCCGCTCTCGAGCACCTGCGACCGGAGCGCGTGGTATTCGATGTCGCCAACGAGGTTGCCGATGTCCTTGGCGTTGTCGGGGAACTCGACGAGGAGCGCTTCGACCGCTTCCTTCTTCACCCGCTCGACCGCCTGCATGCGGGTATGCTTCTCCGCCTGGTTGATCGCTTCCGCGATCCGCTTCGTTGCGTGCGATTGGACCTTCGCCTCGAGCCCGTCCGGAGGCATCGTCCGCTTCCAGGCCATTTTCTCTTGGCGTCCTTGGCCGAGGAGCTCGGTTTGAATGCCGATGAGCTCCTTGATCCCTTTGTGCGCGACGGTGAGTGCGCCGAGGACGTCTTCCTCGCTGACTTCGAGGGCGCCCCCTTCGACCATGACGATGGAATCCTGCGAGCCCGCTACGACGATCTCCATGTCACTGTGTTGGACCTGGAGGAACGTCGGATTGAGGACCCACTTGTCTTGGATGCGGCCAACGCGCACGCCGGCGATCGGCCCCATGAACGGGATCTTGGAAACGTTCAGTGCGAAGGACGTCGCGACCAACCCGAACACGTCCGCGTCGTTTTCCTGGTCCGCCGAGATGACGTAGACGAAGACTTGGACTTCGTTCTTGAATCCTTCGGGGAACAGCGGGCGAATCGACCGGTCAATGATACGCGCCGACAGAATCTCGCTATCGCTGGGCCGTCCTTCGCGCTTGATGAAGCCGCCGGGGATTTTGCCAGCGGCGTAGGACTTGTCGCGGTATTCAACCGTGAGGGGGAAAAATGGGAGCGAGCTCTCATTCTCGCTGACCGTCACGGTCGCGAGTACCATCGTATCCCCGAACTGTACGAGCGCCGAGCCGTGTGCCTGTCTGGCCATCCGGCCGGTTTCGATCGAGAGCGTCCGCCCCGCGAACTGCCGTTCAATGCGTTGTGTCATCGTTTTCTGTGTGTGTGAAGGGCGGTCCGTCGGCCGACCCCTGTGGAACACAAAACGCGCGCATGATGGGTGATGCCATGATCACCCTCACGACGCGCGTTGTGTGTTTCAATTGGCCTACTGTTAGTAACGGAGCCCGAGTTGGGCGATGAGCTCGCGGTACCCCCCGACGTCCGTCCGCTTCATATAGTCGAGCAACCGGCGACGGCGGCCGACCATCTTGAGGAGCCCACGGCGACTGTGATGGTCCTTGCGGTGCGTCTTGAAGTGATCGTTCAAATAGTTGATCCGATCCGTCAAGACGGCGACCTGGACCCGAGTCGACCCGGTGTCGTTCGAGCTCGTGCGGTACTTTTCGAGCGTAGAGGTTTTGTCGAAAGCCATGAAACAGGGGTGTCTGCCGCGCCCTTGCGCGTGTGATGTACAATTCTGCTGAGCCTTGAAAAATAAAGCGCCCGGCGCGCCAATGGTAGACCCCGCGTCACTTCGGGGTGCGTAATTGCCGGTGGGCGAGCGTCATTCGGCGGGATTGTCCGGGCAACGCCCGAACCCTGACCCGCGCTACGCGTTACGGCCCAACGATCAACCGGCGGATATCGTTGTAATTGACGACGAGAAAGAGGAACACGATGAACCCCAGCCCGGCCCGTGCGATGTACTCCCGCGTCCGGTCGCTCAACGGCCGTCCCAGCGCCGATTCGATCACCTGCACGACGATCTGTCCGCCGTCCAGAATGGGGATCGGGAGCAGATTGAAGACCGCGAGGTTGACGCTGATCAACGCGATCAAATAGAGGAGGACGCTGGGCCCTTCCCGGGCCGCCTGGACTGACGACTGCGCGATCGCGATCGGTCCGCCCAGGTCTGACACCTTGGTTTCGCGGGTGACGAGCCCTCGGAGCGCCGTGAAGACGAATGTCGCCATCTCCCCGGTCGCGATTGTTCCATTCTTCAGTGCTTCGCCAAACGGGGCCTGCGTCATGACTTGCCCGGCAATGAGTCCGACGCGACCGATCCGTTCCTGTTTTCCTTCCGGCGATGTGACGGTCGTTTCCGCTGGCGTGGCGGTCAACGTCAAACGCTGCGTGTCGCGCAGCACCTCGAACCGGAGCGGCACTCCGGCCGAATGGGAGATCGTTCCGTAGACGGAATCCCAGCTCGTCGCGGGACGCCCGTTGACGGCGAGGATGCTATCCTTGGCCTTGAAACCGGCCGCGGCAGCAGGATGCCCGGCGGGAACCTCGCTCACGCGAGTTGTGAGGTGATCGACGTAAAACTTTGCCAGACCAACATTTATGGCCCATCCGAGAATCAAATTCATCGTCACGCCCGCGAGCATGATGACGAGTCGAGCCGGGAGCGGCTTGGATTCGAACCAGCGGTTGGGAGGGATCGGCTTGGGGCCGAATGGGATCATCGCGTCCGGATCGTAGTCGGCGGGGAGCTCCGCCTGCTCCTCCGCTCCCCCTTCCAAAAAGGCGCTCGATTCATCGAGCCGCGACGCCATGCGGACGTATCCGCCCAGCGGAAAGACCGCGAGCTTGTACTCCGTTTCGCGACGGCGCCACTTGAGGAGCGCCGGCCCGAAGCCGATCGAAAAGCGCGGCGCGTACACGCCGAACAGCTTGGCGGCGATGAAGTGACCGAGCTCGTGGACGAAAACGACGAGACCGAATACCGCGAGAGGGGCGATCCAGGCTAACATGCGAACATTTCAAGGACATGGCGCCGAGCCCGCGCATCCGCGTCGAGCAGCGCTTCTATTGAGTCACCTGCTGTATCCCCAATGGCGTCCAATGCACTCGAGATCGCACGCGGGATGTCCGGAAAGGTAAGGCGTTGCTCCAAGAAAAGGGCGACGGCTTGCTCGTTCGCGGCGTTGAAGACCGCTGGCGCCGCCCCGCCCTGGCGTCCCGCTGCGATTCCGAGCCCCAGCGTTGGGAACGCCTCGTGATCGACTGCTTCGTAGGTCATCGCCTGCGCCGCCACAGGGTCGAATCGTGGAACACCCTGGTCCTCGATCCGGTTGGGATGGGTGAGCGCGTACAAGATCGGCAGCTCCATGCTCGGGATGCCGATTTGTGCGACGACGCTCCCATCGACAAATTCGACGAAGGAATGGACGAGGCTCTGTGGATGCACCACGACGTCGATGGCGTCGTAGGGAACGCCGAAGAGGTAGTGCGCCTCGATGACTTCGAGCGCTTTGTTGGCCAATGTCGCGCTGTCGATCGTGATCTTCCGTCCCATCGACCAGGTGGGGTGCCGGAGGGCATCGCTCACGGAGGCCTTGGCCAACTGCGCCTGGCTCCATCCGCGAAATGGACCACCCGACGCCGTCAGGATAATCCGACGCACAGGGACGTGAGCGCACCCGGCGAGACACTGCAGAATCGCGCTATGCTCGCTATCGACCGGAACCAACTCGCCGCCCCCGGCTCGGCGCGCGTCGAGCACCAACGGACCGCCCACGACCAACGATTCTTTATTGGCTAACGCGACACGTTTCCCCGCACGTAACGCGGCGAGCGTCGCCTGCAGTCCCGCAGCGCCCACGACGGCGTTGAGGACGATGTCGGCGTCGGGGTGAATCGCCGCTTCGGTCAAACAGGGCGGACCGTTCCGCCACCGGGCATCGCTCGATGTCCCGGCCACGAGTCCCACGAACGACGGCGACAATTCGGCGACCTGCTCCGCCAAGAGCGCTACGTTTTCGTAGGCGGTCAGCGCGACGACACGAAAGCGGTCCGGATGCCGTCCCAACACGCGCAGCGCGGCCGTGCCGATCGACCCCGTCGATCCCAGAATCGCCACCCCTTTCATGGGCACATTCATGGATTTGGCCGAGGGCCCTTCCGACCCGGCGGACGACATCACACCAGGGCTGGAATGAGAAGCGCGTTGAGAAGCAGCACGGCGACGGGAAGGACGAAGAGCAAGCTATCGATCCGATCGAGAATCCCGCCGTGTCCGGGGAGGAGCGACGAACTGTCCTTCACCTTCGCCTCGCGCTTGACGAGCGATTCGGCGAGGTCGCCGATCTGCCCAACGACGCTCACGACGACCGCGAATACGATGATTCCCGTCACTGTGAGCGCGAGCTGCGCCGCCGGCCTGAGCACGCCGAACACGTAGACGGTACAAATCACGATCGCCGACAACATGCCGCCGATGGCGCCAGCGACCGTCTTTCCGGGACTCACGGACGGCATCAGCTTCCGGCGTCCCATGAGCCGTCCAAAGGCATACGCGCCAATGTCGGTTCCCCAGGTCAACACGACGGGGAGCATGACGAGCGCCGTGCCGCCGCGCGCATCGACGACGTAGTCGTGATACCGAATGGCGTACACGTACGCGATCATCGACACATACGCGACGCCGAAGAGCGTCGTCGCGGCGGCCATCAATGGGCGCCGTTCCGTGCCGCGCCAGACGATGGTCGCCGCGAACACGGCGAGGATTACGACCGCGATATGCGTCGGCGTGATCGCCAATCGATAATTGTGGATGCCGTGAACCGCCAACGGCGCCGCAGCGGCCAATACGATCGCGGCACCATCGAACGGCTCGCTGCCGGCGGCGCGTGCCATCCGGCAGAATTCCCACGCGCCGATCGCCGCGACGACGGAGAGGAGCGTGGCGAGTGGTGCGTCGCCGATATAGATCACCGCGATGGTCAGCGGTGCCGCGACGACGGCGAAGAGTGTCCGGCGGACGAGCTCAGACATGCGGAGCGGAGATGGAGGTGTGGTGATCCCGGGCGGGGATCAAACCTCCATGATCTCCGCTTCTTTCGCCTTCAGGAGGGCGTCGAGCTTGGTGATGTAATCGTCGTGCAGCTTCTGCAGCTCCTTTTCCGCCGCTTTGATCTCGTCTTCCGAGACCTTGTCGAGCTTCTTGAGCTTGTCGCGCCCGTCGGTCCGCGCGTGGCGAACACCGATGCGACCATCTTCGGCGAGCTTGTGGACGATCTTCACGAGCTCTTTGCGGCGTTGCTCGTTCATCGACGGGAGCGGAACGCGAATGGCGCCGCCCTGCGTCGACGGGTCGAGGCCGAGGTCGGACTCGCGGATCGCTTTTTCGATGGCCTTGAGCTGTCCCTTGTCGAATGGCGTGACGAGGAGCGTCCGCGGGTCCGGCGACGCGACCGACGCCACTTGGTTCAGCTGCATCTGCTGTCCGTACATCTCCACGCGCACGGTGTCGAGCATGTTGGACGACGCCTTGCCGGAGCGGATCGAGCCGAACTCCCGCTTGGAGTTCTCGATCGCCTTATCCATGGCGGCCTTGGCGTCCTTGGTGATCTGCGGAATAGTGGTCATGATACGAGCGTCCCCACGCGTTCGCCCCGGACGGCGGCAGCCACCCCCCCGGACTGGTGAATATTGAGTACGATGAGCGGCAAGCGGTTCTCTTTGCAGAGGGTGACCGCGGTCTGGTCCATGACGCCCAGTTCGCGCTGCATCACATCATTGTACGAAATTGTCTCGTACCGTGTCGCGGTCGGATCCTTTTTGGGATCGGCGGTATAGACGCCGTCGACACTGGTCGCTTTGATGATGACGTCGGCGCGCATTTGAATGGCGCGCAACGCGGCGGCCGTGTCGGTCGAGAAGTACGGATTCCCCGTCCCGGCGGCGAAGATGACCGCCCGCCCTTTCTCGAAGTGCCGAATCGCGCGCCGGCGAATGTACGGCTCCGCGATCTCTTCCATCCGGATCGCGGTCATGACGCGGGTGTCGAGCCCCTGGCGCTCCAACACGTCTTGCATCGCAAGCGCGTTGACGACCGTCCCGAGCATCCCCATGTAATCGGCGGCGACGCGATCCATCCCCATTTTGGAAATTTGTGCGCCCCGCACGATGTTCCCACCACCGATCACGAGCCCGATTCCGACCCCCATGTCTGCAACATGTTTGATCTGTTGCGCGAAGTTGGAGATGCAATCGAAATCGAATCCGAACCCTTTGTCTCCGGCGAGTGCCTCGCCGGAGAGCTTCAACAAAATCCGTTGATACTTGAGGTCGGCCATAGCGAGTCCGCGACCGCGCGGCTACTCCTCGCCCATCTGGTACCGGGTGAAGCGGCGCACCTGAATGTGCTCGCCCACCTTCGCCGACACCTCCTTCAACATGTCGCCGATCGTCTTCTTCGGCTCGCGCACGTACGGTTGGTACAGCAGCGCGACTTCCTTGTAGTACGACTCGACTTTCCCTTCGACCATCTTCTGGATGATGTTGTCGGGCTTGCCGCTCTGGCGCGCCTGGTCTTCGAAGATGCGACGCTCACGCTCGACCAATTCCGCTGGCACGCCGTCCTTATCGACTGACACGGGCGCCGCGCTGGCGATGTGCAGCGCCACTTCGCGCGCCAATTCCTTGAAGTCATCGGTGCGCGCGACGAAGTCCGTCTCGCAGTTCAACTCGACCAGCACGCCAACCTTGTGGTTGTGATGGACGTAATGGGCGATCATCCCTTCGCTGGTCTGCTTCCCGACCCGCTTCTCGGCTTTGGCAACGCCCTTTTTGCGGAGATGCTCGATCGCCTTCTCCATATCGCCGCCCATCTCTTCGAGCGCCTTCTTGGATTCCATCATCCCGGCGCCGGTGCGTTGGCGGAGCGCTTGCACGTCTTTGGCTGTATACATAAGAAAACCGTCTCGTTGCAGTGTGTTCGAGTCTGTTCGTAAGAACGCCGCCGGCTGAGCCCCGGCGGCGTGTCGTCCCTCAACCCTTCGAATTACTCGGCGGCTGCGTCGTCGCCGCCGTCGCCGGCATCCTCGGTGTCCCCAGCCGCATCATCTGGCGTGGTTCCTTTGAGACGGGCTGCAATCGCTTCCTGGTTCGCGCGGCGGCGGCGCGGACGGCGCTTCCGGCGGCGATCCCCTTCACCTTCCGGTTCGGCACCACGGTCCGAGCTATACGTATAAGATTCCGTCTCTTCCTGCTCGACCCGGACCGGCGCTTCGCGACGCGCTTCGATGATCGAGTCACCGATCGCGTGTGTCATCAGCTCGACCGCCCGAATGGCGTCGTCGTTGCTGGCGATCGGGACCGTGATCAAATCTGGATCCGCGTTCGTATCGACGAGCGCGATGAGCGGAATCCCCAACTTGTTCGCTTCAGCGACCGCGATCCGCTCCTTCTTGGAGTCGATCACGAACATGAGCCCCGGGAGGCGCCCCATGTTTTTGATACCGGCCAAGTTCTTCGACAGCTTGTCGCGTTGGCGGGTCATCAACAACTGTTCTTTCTTCGTGTAGTTCTGGAAATCGCCGCCCCCTTCGATCCCGGCTTCCAGGTCTTTCAGCTTGCGCAGCTGCTTCTTGACCGTCTGGAAGTTGGTGAGGAGACCGCCGAGCCACCGCTCGGTGACGTACATCGCGCCGCAGCGTTCGGCTTCACCCTTGACGATCGACGCGAGCTGCCGCTTGGTGCAGACGAAGAGGACGTTCTCGCCGCGCATGATGACTTCGCGCGCGAGCTTCTGCGCCAACTCCAGCTGGCGCAGCGTCTTCTGCAGGTCGATGATGTGGATGCCGTTCCGTTCGGCGAAAATGAACCGGCGCATCTTGGGGTTCCACCGACGGGTCTGGTGCCCGAAGTGGACGCCGGCTTCCAGCAACTGCTCGAGATTAGGCTGAGACATCGATCAGAGTATGAGAGGGTTTGCACGACCACCCGCGTCGTCGCCAGTCGCGACCGCTGAAGCGTTCTTCGGAGAAGACCCCTTCGTGCGGCACCCGCGACCGGCTCAGCGAGTGTGATTGATACGATGCGGGAGCGTGTGACCGCCCCCGCGGACCACCACGCGTTAGCGTTTCGAGAACTGGAACCGCTTGCGCGCTTTCGGACGCCCTGGCTTCTTGCGCTCGACGACGCGCGCATCACGCGTCAGCATCCCGAGGGCACGAAGCTTGGGCTTGTGCGCTTCGTCGATTTCGACGAGGGCGCGTGCGACGGCGAGACGGAGCGCACCAGCCTGCCCCGACAATCCGCCACCATTCAAATTGACCGTCACGTCAAACCGGCCGACCGTGTCCGTCACCGTGAACGGCTGCTGAATCGCCGACACGTGCGCCGGGCGCGGGAAGTAATCGCCGAGTGTGCGGCCGTTGACCGTCCACTTGCCAGAGCCTGGCTTGAGGTAGATGCGGCAGACCGCTTCTTTGCGGCGCCCGATCGTGTGCGTCTGTGCGTCGGCCATGGTTACTTGGTCGAAGTAAAGGTGAGCGGCTTGGGCTGTTGCGCCTTGTGCGGATGTTCCGCGCCGGCGTAGACCCGCAGCTTGGTCCGGAGGTGCGTCCGGGCGAGTGCTGTTTTCGGCAGCATCCCGTGCACCGCCTTCTCGATGATCCGCTCAGGATGCTTTTCGAGCATGGTCGCGAACGGGGTGAACCGTTCGTGGCCCATGTAGCCAGTGTGCCGGAAGTATTCTTTCTGCTCCGCCTTCCGCCCCGTCACCTTGATCTTCGAAGCATTGATGACGATGACATGATCCCCCGTATCCATGTGCGGGGTGAAGATGGGCTTGTGCTTGCCGCGGATGACACGTGCGACTTCCGTCGCGAGGCGGCCGAGCACCATCCCTTCGGCGTCGACGATATACCAGTCGTGCGCGATGTCGGATGGGGTGGCGGAGAAGGTCTTCATAGAAATGATAATCGGATGCGATATACGACAGCCTCCAAAGTTAGATCCGATCTCCTTCTCCGTCAACGGGTTAGGCCGCCTCTCCCCTCCTTTTGTCTCTCTCCCGGGTCACAACCCTGCGAAAAGTGGACAATTGTACGAAGTCCGGATCAATTGTTGCTGCTCGTCTGTGCAGACTCTGTCTAGGAGATTTTTCCATGTCTTTTCTCTGTCGATTTTCACGTCGCTCACCTCGGTCCGCCGCGGTGCTGGGCGCGGGGGTCGTTGCGCTGGGCGTCGCGGTGCCCCTTCATCGGGCACAGGCGCAAGGGTTCGGTCTCAACGAAGTCGGGACTTGTTCTGTCGGACGTGGCTTTGCCGTGTCCGCCGCCACCTGCCATGACGGCTCCGAGATCTTTTGGAACCCCGCGGCGGCGGCCCTCCTTCCCGGAACCACCCTGTCGATTGGGGCCGCGGCCATCAACGTCTCTGGGGGGTTCCGGCAGGATACCACCCTGATTCGATATCCGAGCAACCTCCGGACGGCCATCGCTCCGCAAATTTTCCTCAATGCCAAGCTGTCCGACGAGACCGCCGTCGGGATCGGGGTCTACGTCCCGTACGGGCTGACCTCACAATGGTATGGCAACTTCCCGGGACGCTTCTCGGCGCTCAAGGCGTCGTTGAATACTGTATATATCCAGCCCAACATCGCCTACGCGCTCAACCCCCAGTGGTCGATCGGAGGCGGACCAATCATTGGAGTGTCGACCGTTCACCTCGTGCAGTCGATCGACCTCTCGTCGCAGGTGGCCGCGGTCCAGAATGGAGTCCCGATCACCTTCGGCCAGCTCGGGATCGCCTCCGGAACCGAGTTCGCCCGGGCCGACGTCAAGGGACATGACGTCGCCTACGGGTTTAACGTCGGGATCCACGGGACGTTCGCCAAAGATTGGGCGGTCGGCGTCCGCTACCTCTCCGAGCTGCATTTCAAGTATGACAACGCGAAAGCGAAGTTCCAGCAAATCGCGACCGGGCTCACCCTGGCGAGTGGGAATCCCATCGTGCCGGGCGGGGCCGCCGCGCCGTTGGACGCCGTGCTCGCGCCGCAATTCACGGGGACGAATCCGCTGACGTCGCAATCGGCGTCGACGAACATCGATCATCCGTGGCAAGTCCAAGGCGGGATTGGCTACACGGGATTCGTCGGAACGACACTCTCCGCGGATGTTGCCCGAATGGGGTGGTCGTCGTTCAAGACGTTGCCGATCACTTTCGGCGGTCCCGCGGCGGCGAGCAATCGCGCGTTGCTCGAAGATTATCACGACATCTGGTCGTATCGCTTCGGCGCCGAACACATCGTGCAGGGGAACAATGCGTTCCATGGGGTGGCGTTCCGCGGCGGGTTCAGTTATGCGCAGACACCGGCGCCTGATGAGACGGTGTCCCCGCTTCTTCCTGATATGCCACGCCGGAATACGTCGATCGGGATCGGCGTTCCGCTCACGGACGCGGTTCGGATCGAGGGGAGTTATCTGTACGTGAACACGGCGGGACGACGCGGCCGCATCGCCGAGCGGACGTCGGCCTCGCAAACGGCAGCGCAGTTGAATTCGGGCGCCTACGATCTCAAGGCGAACGTCTTCTCGCTCTCTCTCGTCACGCACTTTTAACCAGGACCTCACCGATGACTTCGATCGATCTCTTTCGTTCGGCGGCGCGCCAAGCGGCACGCAAAGCGGCACGCCGAATGGGCGTGCTCGGCGCGGTGACGGCTGCCATCACGCTGGCCGCGTGCTCCGATACCGCTTCTGTGACCGCCGGTCCGACGCCGGTCAATCCGTTATTCCGTAGCTACGTCGCACTCGGCAACAGCATTACGGCCGGCTACCAGTCAGGCGGGATCAACGACTCGACGCAGCGCGAGAGCTATGCGCATTTGTTCGCGATGCAAGTGAACACGCGCTATGCGTACGCGTCGCTCGCCGGCGCGGGGTGTCCGCCGCCGGTGATTCTCTTCCCCGTCACGCGCGCGGATACGACGACGTGCTCGCTCCGGAATCCGGCGTCGATTACGGACGCATTGAATAACGTCGCGGTCCCGGGTGCGACGTCGTATGATCCGACGGCGGCATCGACACCGTTCTCCAACGCACTCACGACGTTCATCCTGGGTGGCAAAACACAGGTACAACGCGCCGCCGATGCGCGGCCGACGTTCGTTTCGGCGTGGATCGGGAACAACGACGTGCTCGCGGCGGCGATTTCGGGAATTCTCGTTCCCGCGACGGTGCAATCGCTCGGCCTTTCGCCAACTGATACGACAACAGTATCGCCCGGGCTCACCGATACGACGACGTTCAAGACCAATTACGACGCGATGATCACGGGGTTGAACGCGATCGGGACGATCAAAGGTGGCGCGTTGATCGGCGTGGTAAACGTGACGGCGACGCCGATTTTGTTTCCGGCAGCGGCGCTCGCCAACCCGGCGTTCAAGGCGGGCTTCGATCAGTATGTCGGGACGCCGACGACGATTCATCCGTCGTGCACGGGCTCGACGTCGTTGATCTCGTTCCGAATCGTGTCGGCGATTCGCACGGGGCAGCATCCGGCCATCATCGCGTGCAGCAAGAACGCGGTACCGGGGACGCCAATCGGTGACATCTTCGTCTTGGACGCCGCGGAACAAGCGACGCTGCTCGCGACGGTCGCGTCGTACAATGCGCACATTCAAAGCGTCGCGACGACGCAAGGGTGGGCATATTACGATCCGAACACGACACTGGCGACGTTGATCGGCAACGGGTGCATCTTGCCCGTGATGAATCTCGCGAGCCAGACGCAAACGTTCGGCGCGTGCGTGTCGCTCGACGGCGTGCATCCGTCGGGACTCGCGCACAAGGCGATCGCCAATGATTTGATCGACGCGGTGAACGCCAAGTACGGGACGTCGGTCGCCCACGTGCAATAAATTGTTTCCCGGGTGTCGAAGCTGACACCAAGCTGACACCAGGCTGACAATCGACTCGAACGCCCCCGTGTGCCGTCGACGGCACGGGGGCGTTTTTTTTCGCAAAGATTTTCCCTTAACGTCGTTCAGATCGCGTCGTCCCACCGAGCAGCAATGCCTTTTGAGGCCTATGGAGGATGCGATGATGCAACAGTGGTATGGAGTAGCCGTTCGGCTCGGCGTCGCGGGAGCGCTCGCGACGATCAGTCTCCCCGCAGTGGTTGCCGCGGCGCCGGTGACACCGGGTCCCGCCCCAGATGCCGCGACGCTCGACCCATGGAAGGGCGGGTCGAATCAGCAATTGTTGTTCGAATGGCGTGGACGCGTGGACAAAGAGATTCGGATCGAGATGCGTGGGGACCGGACGAACATCGACCGGGTTGGGAACAAGGAATGGAATGATGGACGGATTCGCACGTCGGGGTCCTTGCCCGCGGTTGATGCGCCGATTCGTGTCGAGGCGGATGGACGCGGACGGGTGGACGTCGTGCAGCAGCCGACGCGTGGAAATGGGTATACGGCGATCGTGCGGATTCGCGATCCGCAGTCGGGGGCGTCGGATTATCGGATCCGCGCGTATACGACGGCGTCGACGCGGAATGGGCGTGGCAACGGGCATGGCCGGTGGGGCAATGGCCGAAACGACGATGATCACGGACGGCACCGCGGGCGGGATCGCGACGGCGATGATGATCGGAACGACCGGAATGATCGCAACGATCGCGACAACGGGAATAACCCGATTGGGAATTTTCCCTGGCCGATCTAAGGTGTTAGCTCTTCAGTGGAGATTTGCACGATAATGGGGCCGGGACTTATGTCTCGGCCCTATTATGCGATCATAGCGTCTCAGGCGGCGCACGACGCTCCTTTATACAGCGTCAGCGAGCGCCGAGAAGTTGAAATCCCGTACCATGATCGGCGGTGCAATGATCGGCGCGTATGGCCAGCTCAAAGGCTCATATCGCGGCATCATCGACCCAAACCCAAAAGCGACCCGTTCGGGAATACCGAGGGCAATCACGCGGTTGAACGCGAGGAAAGGGGACTCATAGAATCGGAAATCCTTGATGGGTTTTTTGATCTTCCCATCCATGATCAATAAGCATCCATCGCGAGTAAAACCGTTCATCGTCCCGGACAGGCTATCGGCAACGTCGATGTTCGAAAAGCGATGCACATAGATCCCACGCTCACACTGCGCGATCATCTCTTCGACCGACGTCGGCCCACCACTCATCCGCACGCAATAAGGATCACACAGCGGCGTCATTCCATACTGCATCCCAGTCAGAAAATCGACCGATCGCCGTTTGAGTACCCCTTTGTCGAACCACGTGACTCGTCCACTGGGGTATCCCATTCCATCCTGAAAGAACGGAAAATCTCCTCCTTCGGGATCAGCCGGATCGGTGGTGAGCGTAATGCGCGCATCGAACAGTTGCTGTCCGCGCCGGTCGGCTTGTCCGACAGCGTTCCCGGGAATACTGAACGGTCCCCCTCGCTCGACATTGAAGAACGGCGCCATCTGATATAAGAGTTGGCCAACCGCGGTTGATGAAAAAATGGCGGTGTAGCGTCCGGGTTCGACGCGTTCGGCACCCTGCTGGCGTGCCGAACGCATTGTGGCCTCCTTCGCGACGTGTTCCGGATCGAGCAAGCTCCAATCACGCCGTGTCTCCCCACTCCAGCCCACAGCAGTGCCATTCGCACTCCGAGCCGTGAGTGAGATTTCACCGTCGGTCGACTCCCCCCACGTCGTCGTCTTGGTTTCCGGGTTGTAGCGAAAAAATGCATGCTCGGTAGCCGCTACCGTACCAGTTCCGTGAAACGGAGTTCCCCTCAAGGGGGTTAAGAGTCGCGCCAACATCTCGCCCCGTTTGGTGTCGATCCCTGACGACGTATTCTCGTGCCAGAGATTGACGGGCATGTACGTATACGACCGTGGCGTGAACAGCTCGCGAATTTGCTTTTCTTCCTCGAGCTCATCATCCGGCACTGGCGGTATCGGCCGCTTTGGCGCCCCCTTTTGGATCACACGTCGTAAAATTTCAGGATCGCGGACATTCGTGGAGATCGTAACCCTCGCGTAAATGTCTGTGCCGAGGATACTCGCCCATCGTACCGTGAGTTCATCGGAGTCGATGCAACGTGGTCCCGTCCCTTCGTGCTGCATTGCTACGGCTGTCACCGTGTGTGTCACGATCACGCTCGCCCCAATCGACTCATCATTACTGACCTCCCAAACGAACTTGGAGAGGGACAGCGCCTCGTCTTTGGTGATGAGTCGGCGAGTCTCACCCAGCCGATGAAGTATCGCGCGATGCCCCGTCGGAGTGAATTGGGGCGCAGATTGACGATCGGCGTGCGCAGCACGACGTTGGAGGAACGAGCGAAGGAGAGACACAAAGCGAGTGGAATTGTAGGTCATGAGATCTGCACTCGGGTGTCCACCACATCGAGATTGCGATATAGCGCAGCCGGTGCAGTGACCACCGAACTGACCATCATACTTGGGAAGGCGACCGGCATCCCCTGTGTCGAGTTATCTACTGTACTGGCATCTCCCACGGCGGTCAATGTGGGAAATAACTTTTTGGTGCTGAACAGGAGCCTTGCCCCAAAGACTCGTCGGACTAATTCCCCGCCGCGGACTTCAAACATCATATGAGGCGCAATGTACCCGCCCACCCCCTGCGTGTTGACGATCACCCAGCCACCGCGCGCCAGTAGACCGGTCCCAAGCTGTTTAGCCAAGCCGGCGAGTGTACCAGCATTCGAGGCCATGGCAGATGCCGGTGGCATCGACACCGATGCAGGAATCTCCGTCGGTGAATGCGTGACATCCGGAGTGTTGGCAATCCCGGGAAGTTGCGTAGACAACCCACGTTGCGTCGCAAGGGCAGCGATTGCGGGAAGTGTTGCACGGGAACTCAAATAACTTACGATTCGCCCATGGGTGATCAACGGGACCGCACGCCGGGCGACCCCTTCATCATCCCAAGCGGCGGCTCCAAGATGAGGTACGTCAGCATCGACATTGAGCATCATCGATGGAGCAAAAAGCGGTTGCCCTAAGACATCTTCGGCAGGGCTGAGGGGGCTTGTCCCATCGATGTCGACGTCGTGTCCCAACACGCGTCGTAGTGAGAGGGCCGGAACGACGGTCGAATTGAGGAGGCTGGCATGTGCGCTCCCATCGAGTACGACATTGTACCGGCCGACGTCGAGGAGACCGCTGCGTAGTTTCGCGTATTGTGCCAACTCACGTACCAGCGTCTCCAAGCGATCGAACCGGTTCGGCCGAACAACGATCTCAAAGCCGCCGGTGCACGACTCATAATCCGGTATCGATAGCTCGATATTTTCATCTCGCTGTAGCCGCCACCATGAGCCGCCAGCGGTCGTATGACCGTTCGCATAAACACCTCCTAAGAACTGTATCACAAGCGATCCTTCCGACGAGGCGAAGGCACGAGTTTCCCCATACCACTCGAAAGACTTCCTCCCACCGGTGAATCCAACTTGTGACAACCGAACGTCAAACCGACCGGAGAGACTCTTCTCGACATACCGATGCTCGTCGATAGGTACGGAAAACGGGTCGATCTCGATTGGTGCACGCCATTCTCCGGCCACTCTGGGCGTCGGCGCCAATGCGAGCGAAGCGTCGGCTGACCACGCCGGAGAGCGCGCAAAGCCGCGGGCCGTAGAGACAGCGGCCCGCGCCGCAGCAACCAGTCGTTCTGGTGTCGGATCTCCGCCACCAACGAATGCTTCCGCATTCCCGACCCGAACTCGAACGCCAAAGCCCACACGCAGAAAGATGTTGCCGCGATACACTCGACGGTCTCCAATACGAACGTCCGCCCAGTCGGCTCCTGCATGCGTCGCCGCATCGATGGTCATCGTTGCCAGCTTACGTAAGGCATCTGCGTCCATGACGGGACGCACAAATGCGCTTGGAGGCGCCGACGACCGTACGGGGAGGGTGATTTGTTCAAGTCCGCCCGCGGGCGTGAGCGCAGCAGAGAGTCGCGGGGCGAGGGGAATACTTGCGACGGCAAACGACGACCGCGCCAGAAAACTCCGTCGCGTCAGTCCAGGAGGAAGCGATGATAGATAATTGAACGGAAACATGTGTGACAATATCAGGACGAATGGGACGAGAATGATGCCGTGACAATTACAGACTCACTGGAGTCTGATCGGCTCCGACAGAATCACCGTTGAGGCGGTCGCCGTCGAGGTGGCAGACGTAGGAATCGACGGTCGCAGTGGAAGAGACAGATCATTCGCCGATACCGTCAGCGGCACTGGCGCCGCCGGAGGAAGCGGAAGCGGCATGTTTCCATGCTCTCGCTCACGAATCAGTTGCTCGACCGCTCGTTGAATCTCGTCTGAATATCCACCGTATCCGAATTGCATGTATCGGACGACTCCACGGCCATCGAGGACATAGATAGTTGGCATTGCCGCAATGTGTAATGCTTGCTTCGTGGGCGACTCCCTCGGCAACAGCCCCCCACCCGGGGTCGAATCTTTAGGCCCAGCCCAGATCACGATCGGAAACGTGTAATGACGCCCCACAACGTAGATTTTTCGATATTTGTCGACTTCTTCTTCCGGCTCACAGAAGTCCGTCCCACACGCACCCAACGTCCATTCATAGTAGATCGTTTGAACGTTCTTCGGCAATCGCTTCTGATCATGTTGCATGTATCGCATCGCCAAATGACATGCCGGGCAATGAAAATCACCAAACCCGATGATACGAATGATGCCGTCATTCACGGGAAGAATTCGCGCGTTCGGCGCGGCGTCCGAGACTTGCCGTGGTTGTGGGTGATTGAACCAATGGGTGGCCACCACGGGTGCTAATGGCCGACCAAGCCAACGGACTTTTCCGTCGAGGTCAGTCATCCCATCTTGGAAAATTTTCGCGAGGCGCGCCAAAGCTGTATCCTTGGCGAGCAGATCTGGCGGAACTGGGATATAGCTCTTGAACACAGTCATCAGTGAATCGAGTCGAGCAACCCCGTTGGGCTGTCCCGATAAGACGATGGCAAAATCCACGATGTCGGGCCCGATGACGGTCCATCCTCGTTCCTCATACGACGCATCTGGAAGTAACGCAAAGCTCCGGAAGCCAGCAGCAACAGCAGAATCTGCGTATCCCATCTGTCGAAACGCTTGAAACATCCGCAGATACCCGAGGGCGATTGTGCTGTGGGCGATCTGACGTGGGTACGCCTCTAGACGCGCCATATAACCGCGCATGATACCCAACCGTGCATCAGTCATCTCATCACGATCGGTAAAGAAACCCATAATCATACCGAGTGTCGCGAGTGTATCTTGCCGCGACATGCCCGGGGTTTTGAGCCATCGCTCGACACATTCTTGGGCAGCGGCATCTCGGCCCAATTGGAGATATAACACCGCCATACCTATCAACGATCGTGGTGCAACGCTGCTTTGCTGGAGCCCCTGCAACTGCAGCTGCATCAGACTGTCGATATGTCGTCCGATTGTGTCGGAGCGTGCAGTCCACTTCCCGTGAACGAATTGGTGAGTGCCACCGAGCGTATCGAATTTCCTCAATTCGAAGAGCTCGGTGGCGTATCCCTGGGCAGTCACCCATGACGGGGGGACTGCCGACGTGGATATACGTGTCAGTGGTGTCGTGTCGACGAGCGCCGCCGATGTCGAGTCCCTAACATTTGGTTGATATCGCGGCTGTGCCAAAAGCGGAGTTTGCATCATAGCTACAGAAGCAAGCGATGTCAGATAAATGAATACGCGCATAAAACGAGTTGTCTACGACGGAATATTACGTCAAACAGTGATATTACAACCGACACCGAAGTCCAACATTGGCGGTGCGGCCCGGCACAGTGAATCGATTCGAGAAATCCCCGCGATAGCTATTCATGACGTTATTGAGCTGCACCGTGGCGTCGAATCGAGTCATCAGATGTTGTGTCAAATTCACGTCGGCTTTGGCGTACCCGAGAAACCGCGCTCGATACGCTCTTGGTAACCCCGTTACTCGAGGGTTCATATTCTGCAAACGGAGCGTGGCGATCGCGTCCATGAGATCATCACCATGGTCCTGTACCCCCCCGATGCCTCCCGTTTTGCTTCCCCAGACAATCCCTTGTCCTTGCAGATTATAGGTCAAGGTCGTACGGCCACGCGCATATGTTGTTGCAAAGGCATACGTGTGCTCCGGAATTTCTTGAAACGATTGTCCTGGCACAAATTGGGGGAATTGCCGCCGCCATTTTGGTGTCACACCGATAACGCGACTCTTCATCCATGAATAGGTGACACGAAAAGTGAGCGGACCGGCATTCGATGTCGTTTGCAACTCCCACCCTTGATTTCGAATGTCACCCATGTTCAGCTTTTCATCTTGTCGGAAATACGTCCCGCCGTAGATCGAGTTACAATAGAACTGTCCATATGCAGCACAATATCCATGTGGGTCAGGATTCCCATCATTCCTGAGTAGACTGTCAACACCCTGCGCCGACAAGATCAAGTTCGTGACGGTCTGGTTGTACCGCGTTACCTGAACTGAGCCACGATTTCCCCAGTATAATTCGAGTCCGCCCTCTCCGCCTCGTTGTTCCTCCGGTAAGAGGTTGAGGTTGGCCAGTTGGCCGTATACCGGTCGCCCAGGCCCTCCGAAATCCGCTTGGACTTGAGGATCCCCATGAAGCACGGCGTCTCTTTCTCCCCGCAACGGTGGTCGCGTCGAATGCCCGTAACTCCCCCGGAGTTTCATGGTAAGTGCTCCAAAGTCCAACACATACGTCACACCGTACCGTGGAACGATGTTCGGATTTGCCGCCGCACCATAGTCTTGGTTGTACTGAACGCGCATCCCATATGTGAATGTCAGCGTTTCAAAAATCCCTAGCTGACTTTGCAGATATGCACCATGTTCGTGGTACGGCGTGAAGAGAACTGTTGCCCGGGTATATTGTCCATTAATCGACGCAGAGCCGTCCCCATATTCATTGCCAGTTTCGCTATGCGTACCGTCCGCACCAGCAGCAATCGTCAGCACCGTATTGCGGAGAAGCGTTGTCCGTACCGTTGTCCCATAAGAATAGGTCGATCGGTTGATCAACGTCCTGTTCACCGTGACTAGAGAGTCGTCCAACCAGGTGCGTTGCGGAGCACTCTGGTGGCCAAACATATTTTCAAGATCTACTCCCGTCGTGAACGTGTGTGACCACCAGGACATTGGTGTATACGTTACTGTCCCACCAAGAGTCTGTCCAAGTTGCTCGACGATTCCTGTGTACTTATTTTTATAGTTCTGTGCACCCGAGACTCTGATCGTGCCATTGGCCTGTGACGATGTAAATCCCGCGTCGGCGGCACCGCCAATCCAATTTTTTCCAAGAGAGTTTCGATAGGTCCCGTCGATAGTGATCGGTCCTTGCTGGAGCCGAGCTCCAATGGCGCCGTTGATGGTTTGAAGCTTTGTCGAGGTCGTCCACGGCCCAACGTAATTCCATCCACCACCCAAATTGTACGACAGGTGTCCATCGACCCCCTCGAGCCGTGTATCGGCACTGTGGTTCGACGATACCGCTTTACCAAACTGACTGAGCGTTCCACCACCAGTGACATTGAGAGTGAGCTGCGGACGAGATGTTGTCCCTCGCTTCGTGAAGACCTGCATGACGCCGTTCATGGCGCCCGAGCCATACACGGTCGAAGCTTGTGGTCCAGTCAGGATTTCAATTCGTTCGATGCTCTTTGGATCAATTAAGCCTAGGAGACTCGGATCAGCGAGCTCGATCCCATCGACATACGTCTTGATCGTCTGCCCCAATCCGCTCGCCATGCCACCGTATTGCGTAAGCGTCGTCCCTCCACGCGATACCATCTTGACTTGTCCTGGAATTACGGCCTGCGAACCCTGATCTTGCACCCATAGACCTGGCACGTCACCTCGGAACAGTTGATCAATATGGGTAATCCCACGTTGCTCAAGTTCCTTCGCCGTAATCACGGTGATGGCGTTGGGGATCGATCTCAGTTCCGTCGGAATCACACTTCCCGTAACGACGACTTGATCCAACGTGTTGACGCTCGGCGTCAGCATGAGATGCAGCTCGACGGATTCGCCATCTTTTACCACAACGGACTGAGTGATTCTCCCATACCCGATGAGTCTGGTATGAATCGTATGCGCCCCTCCCTCGACCCCAGTCAATCGAAATCGGCCGTCGCCATCGGTCGTAATCCCCTTCTTGGCATTGTCGACCGTTATGGCAACGCCACGGAGAGGCGTCTTCGATTTCGCATCGACGACCGTTCCCGTAATTTCTCCTGGTGCGGCCCGACCTGCACCATCAGTATTGGTGACGACAATTGTTTTCGCCACGATCGACGCTCGGAACGCCGTGCCGGCCAACGCGTCTGAGAGGGCCGACAACACGGGCGCGTTTCGCACATGGAGGGTGACCCGTGTGGTGTGCAACGCATTGTCTCCCGGGACGAAGAGTCGCAATCCCGCCTGTTGTGCGATGGCTCGTAACGCGTTCTCCAGCGCAGTATTCTCGACATCGACGGTCACGACGATTGTGGCGCTTTCCGTCGTCGTCGTTCCCACTGCTACGGTTTGTGCAGAAGCGTACGCAGCAGGAGCGGAGATCAGGGTACACAACACCGTTCCTGCCGTGCAGATGGACCGTACAGCACTAACGCCCATATTGTCTCTCCGGTTGAGGAAGTGGATTACTACGTAGTCGCTTCGGATCATCGCCGCGCTCCTCTCGCCCCGGTGAAAGGAGATAGACGTCGTCGTCGCGCTGATAATGCGCGTTGAGGGTCAGACTGATGAAATCCAGAACTTGCGTGAGGGACGATTGCGCCACATCGACCTCGCCCGAGAGTGTCAGTCGCGCCAGCGTCGTATCCATCACGCGGATCTTCGCGCCATACACTCGCTCGAGCTCGGCCACCACATCCTTGAGTACGGCGTGGTGAAATACCAGAATGCCCTGTGTCCAACTCGTGTACTCGCGTGTCGACGCATTCGCCGAAATCATCACGTCCGTCTTCGTGATCGTGGCGACCATGCGTCCGACGACGACAGCCGGCGAATGATTGCGGGCCGTCGCCGTTCGCGACTGTACCATGACTTTCCCATTGTCGACGGCGACGATCGCCTCCGGCTCATTGGGATACTGGCGAACCAGAAATGACGTACCCAACACACGAACGGCCGCGTTTGCCGTGGAGATGATCATGGGTCGTGACGCACGCGGCACCACCGTGAAGTACGCTTCCCCCGCAACGTCGACGCCAGCGTTCGAGACGATAACCGACGTCGCGGGACCAAGAACCATGGTCGACCCATCAGCCAGTCGAATCGATTTGTGCTGGCCGTTCACGGTACGATACACGTGGGATGCGCTCGACGGCGCATGATGTCCTGCTCGTTGCAGCACGAGACCACCGGCCAAAAGCGCGATTCCACCCACGACCGCACTCAAGCTCCTACGGTGTCCTCCACGGCGTCCCCCAAACCGTCGTTCCGCTGAGGCTTTGGCGCCACCTGACGGCGTTCTCTCTTGCTGCTGTACGAAATGGAGGATCTTTTTCCACTCCGCCTGTTGGGCCGCGACTCGGCCTGGTTCTACTCCCCCGTTGACCTCATGAGGCCGACGACGCGTCGCGATCGTACGGATCCGGCGTGCGACAGCCTGTCGCCCGGCGTCCTCCCCTGCCCACGTAGCCAACGTCGCCCAATCGACAGACTCGTCGCGCCCGGCAAACAACCGGACGAATAGCCAGTCGATGTCTGGGTCGATGTCGTGGTCACCATACTTGGCACGATGATCCTGCATGCCTGTATGATTCCTATCTTTCGAAACGGGGGTATGCGCCCGGAATTCGAGGGCGGACCGCCGAGGTCTTAGTCCAGGTGTGGCGCGAGCGCTGTCCGTAAGGCAGCGACGGCGCGTTTCAGCTGCACTTTGACCGTCCCTACGGAGGTCCCCATGATACGGGCGACATCCGAGAGCTCCAATCCATGACTTCGATACAAGATGAATGCCTCTTGGCACCGCGGCGGTAACTCCCGCAGCACGGCATCCACGATTGCCAACAAGTGGATGGTTTCGACATCATCCGCGGGAGATTGGTGCCCAAACGCACCACCGGAGACAAACGACGTGTTCATGACGTCCGAGGCATGTCGCTCCGTGACGCGATCGTGCCGAAGCACCCGCAGCGCACGACCACGCACGGCTGCATAGAGGTACGAGGCAATCGAGCCGCGCACCAGCCAATCCGCACGGTGCATCCACAAGTCGAGAAACACATCCTGCACGATGTCGCGTGCCGTCTCCGACGAGTGCGTCATCCGCTCGGCGTATCGCACGAGGCCATCCCAGTGAGCGGCATGAACGGCTTCGAGCGCACCGTGATCCCCAGTGCGCACGCGTGTGATGAGTCCGGCGTCGTACTCTGAGAGAGACGGCGCGCGCGAACTGTCGTCCCCGGAAGTGCTCGTTCGCCGAAGATCGGTCGGTTCGTCACCGTCGATTGGGGCGAGGAGGTAGGCGTATTCGACCAGTGTCACGCCATTAGAATATGGCGTGTCCTCGGAATTGCCAAGAGAAATATTATGAGGTGAGGTCCGAGCAGAAACGCAAAGCGGCGCCCCAGCGAGACGCCGCCCAGTCAACCACGGTTCATATCGCGTCGGTCATCGCCGAGAAATTAAAATCCTCCACCATCATCGGCGGGACAATGACGGGAGGCTGCGGCCACGTATCCCACGGATCCGACTGGAACCTCGGATCAGGCGGCGTGAAGCCAAACGCCACACGCTCCGGCTGTCCTATATCCAACAGGCGATTGAACGACAAAAACGGTGATTGATAAAACCGCAGATTGGTAACGGGAGTTTGAATCTTTCCGTTCTTGATTAGAAAGCACCCATCGCGTGTCGTCCCCAGCATGCTCCCGGAACTGGAGTCGCCAAGCTCGACCCCTGAAAGACGATGGACGTAAATGCCACGCTCACACTTGGCGATCATGTCAGGGATGCTGGATGTCCCGCCATGCATGCGAATCGCTCTGGGATCCTTGATCGGAACTTTCCCAAGTGCCAAGGCCGTCCCTGGATCGTAGGCGAGTTGCCGCAAGACACCGTTCTCGACCCATGTGGCCTTCCCGCTCGGAAAACCATCTTCTTCATAGAAAGGGAATTCGCCGCATTCAGGATCCGTTGGATCCGTGAGCATGGTGATCCGCGGATCGAACACCCGTTGCCCCAACTTCGTCACGTGCCCGCCGCTTGGCTGACGAAGCGCAAATGGGCCGTCCGCACCACCATTGAACAAGTCACCCATTTTCGCGACCAGTGCTCCAACGGCAGCGGGACCGAGCACAGTCGTATAGCGCCCCGGCTCAACACGCACCGGGTTGCGGCTACGCCGTGCCATCTCGATCGCATCCCGCACGACGCGATCGGGGCGCATCAATGACCAATCCCGATGCGCCTGCCCCATCCACCCTGACGACTTCCCGTCGGCCGATCGCGCCGAGACGGTGATCTCACTGTCGGTGTCTTCGCCCCAGGCGGTGGTACCGGTGTTATATCGATGCATCACGACGCGTGTCATGAGCACGATGGTTCCCGCGCACGTCAGTCCCGAGCTCTGCATAGGGGCGACCATACGTCCGACCGCATCGCCACTCAGCGCGTCCATCGCATGCTGTGTGGCGTCGTGCCAGAGCGACACCGGGAGGTATGTTCGCGGCTTAGGTGGATCCGCCGGATCAATCCCTTCCTCCTGATCTTCAGGCCGAAGCGGCGGTGTCGCACGAGCTTCGGCATGTTGCACGACACGTTGCAGTGTTGCGGCATCACGCACGTTCGTATCCACGAGCACGGCGATGTCGCTACCGATATGGATGGGAAACCGTAATACCAGACGGTCGCTCTCGACACACGCGACCCGGGTATTCTTCGTAATCCGCACGATCGTCAGGACACGGTGCTCGACGTGCATCGCTGGCAACGGCTGCTTCGACATCTTCAACACGCTGTCGGCCAACGCGATGGCTTCGTCGCGCGTCAGGACGCGTCGCGCTCCCGGGGCCCGGTCGGCGCGCCGGCGGAGGATATCGGTGACGGTATTCGTCGATCGCATCATCCGAAGCTCGCGTGGTTCGAGGCGATGTTGACATCGCGAATGATCGCGGCGGGCGCCGTGATGACGTACTCCGTGTTGCTCCACGGCATCCCACCGCTCACACTCCCGGTAGCTGGACACAGCGAGCTCTCGTTCCCTAGTGAGGCGAGTGCGCTCAACACCTTCTTCGACGCAAACTCGAGGCGCCCCTTGATGACTCGGCGCACGATCTTTCCCTGACGGACTTCGAACATGATGTATGGATGCAGCGTCCCGCTGGACGCTTGTTGATCGACTTCGGCCCAGGCATTTCGGACGATGTATCCGTTGCCGAGGGATTTCACCAGCTCTGCAAACGATTCACCGGTGGCATTCGGTTGCACCCCCAGTGTCCCGGGACGAGCGCCGGGTAACGTCATGACTTCGGACGCGAACGCTATCCCCGGTGAGGTGCGCGGTTTCACCCCGTTCGGTAACTCCGCCAATGTCGCCCGTGTACCGAGGTAATTCACCACGGCTCCTCGCTCGATGAGTGGGAAGGAGGTCGCGACAGCCCCCTCATCGTCCCACTGGGCCGCGCCATGATGAGGCGCCCCTTGCACGACGCCCATATTGAGGAGTGGTGATAACAGGGCCTGTCCAACGATAGACTCCGGCGGGCTCAGAAAGCTCGTCCCCACGCTGTCCTGATCCTCATTCAGGACGCGACTCAACGATAACGCTGGCATCAGTGTTCCTCCGACCAATGCCCCGAACGCGTGGCCGTCGAGTACGACATCGCGGCGTCCGACCTCCGCGAAATCGAACGGGTACGTCATCAACTCAGCGAGCTCGTCGACCGCGGTCTCGAACCGTGCATGACACTCCGGCCCTAGCGCCAATTCAAAGCCGGCCGTGCACGAACTGAATGTCGGTACCGTGATCCAGTTGAGGAGACGCAACGTCCGCCAACTCCGGAACTCGACGCGGAAGTACGGTGAGCCGGTCGTCTTCCGTTGGGTGATGAGCGCCCCGTCCGATGATGCGAACACACGCGTTTCGTCGCCCCACGCGATGCCGCCCCCAATGGTGACGCCGTGCTTCCGGCCAAAGGTCGTGTAGCCGGATTGCACGAAGGCATGCTCGTCCGGCGACACCGTGAATGGATCGATCTCCCGGGGCGAGACCCATTCACCGGTTGCCGGCGGCGTCGGCAGGAGTGGCGCGGGGGGTGCCGAAACCGCCGACAGCGCGCGCGCCGTCGCGACGGCCGCACGCGCGGCTCGGGCGACGCTGTCGGGCGTCGGATCTCCGGTCGCGGCAAACGCTTCGTGCTCTCCGACGCGAACGCGGACGCCGCAGCCAAAATTGAAACTGAGGTATCCCTCGTTGCCTGGACCTCCCGGGCTATATTGCCGGCGGTCGCTGACGCGCACATCGGCGAACGTCGCCCCGGCGTGCGTTGCCGCATCGATTGCGGAGCGCGCGAACTGCCGCAAGGTTTCAGGATCGATCAACTGTGGCGCAAATGAACCGACCGACTGGCGCGCGCGTGCCGGAATCGCGAACAACCGGCGCGGCGAAGCCAACGCCAATCCCGCAACCGCCAAGGACGACGTCGCCAGAAATTCGCGCCGAGTCGCGGTGGATGGAACTCGAACCATCTGGGGTATCCGAATGATTGAAGCTTATTGGAGCGAAGACGTGGACCGCGACGCGGAGGGTACCAATGGCGTCGCCGACGTCGTTGTAGTCTGCGCGTGATTGCGTTCACGAAGGAGTTGCTCTACGACCGTTTTCAAATCAGCATCGTAACTATTCAACCCTTCCTGATAGTGACGAACAACACCATGCCCGTCGACGATCAAGAGCGTCGGGCCGGCGCTAAAGGCATACGCTTGCAGCATCGGGGACTTGCGCGGCAACATGCCTCCTTCGGGGGTCGAATCTTTCGGTGCCGCCCAGATCGCGATCGGGAACGTGTAATGCTTCCGGTCGATGTAATACCGTTTTAGGTGCTCGACTTCCTCATCCGGTCCGATGAGGTCGCCATCCCAATACCCTTGCGTGTACAAGTAGTACGCGATGTCGACGCCTTTCGGCAATTTGGGGCGGAGCTTTTGCAGCTGCGCCATGGCGCGATGGCACCAGGGACAGCCATACCACCCCATGCCGACGATCCGGATCACTCCATCATTCAACGATTCGATCCGTGCATCGGGCGCGGCATTGGAGACCAAGGACGGCTTCGGTTGGTTGAACCAGTGCGTCGCAACGAACGGCGCCGCGGGGCGACCAAAGAACACAACCCGCTTGGCGACGATGTCGAAGCTCTCACGCCGTTCCTTTTCGAATCGCCGAAGGGCGGTATCCTTCGCGAGGAGCTCGGCCGGCGGCGTGATCGTCTTCCGAAACACAGTGACCAACGAATCGATGATATGTGTTCCCGAGCGTTGAGCAGACAACAAGAGTGCGAACTTGAGAAACGATTTGCTGCTCGCAATCTGCGCCCGCGTCTCATAATCCGAAACCTGAGGCAACAAGCCAAACGCATGCCACCCATCGCGCAATGCCTGCGCATCATCCCCAACCTCGGCCGTCGCACGCATGATTTGCGTGATGGCGACGAACCGCTGGAATCCCGTCGACGCGAGCGGCAATAATTCGAGCTGGGACAGATAGGTCCTGGCCAGTTGCACACGCGCTGGCGTCGTCGGATCCGCAGTCTCGACGAGTGCGGCAATCGCCGAGCTCAAGATCCAGGCGCGCTCGCTCACCGAGAGCCCGGGTTTCGCCAACATCGCCCTCACTCCGTCTTGCACATTGGCGTCCTGCCCGACCCGCGCGTACAGCAACGTCATCGGCATGCGCTGAAACGGTGCGATGTCGGTTTGCTCCAGCGCGGTGATCCACCGTCGCGCCATGGAATCGACGATCGTTTTGACGGAATCTCGGTCCATGACGAGATGCCCGTTCAGCGCCAAGTGGAGACCGTGCACCGAATCACGGAGCATGTCATACGCCCCGATGTACCCCGCGGGCGTCATTCCGGCCGCGGACACCGGCGTATCTTCACTCTCCGCGCTCGAGCCGGCCGGACCGGAGATCATCGGTCCCCGCGAGGCTCCGTCTTGCGCGAGGACCCGGTTCATCAGGGGTGCGGTCGTACACACAAGACCGAGAACGCTGAGCTGCCTGCACCAACGGAGCCGTATGCGAGCTGTGTTGATCGAGAATACCGAAATCATTTAAAAAAACTGATTGATTCGTCTGCGCGAGACGTGGCTAGAACCGAACGCGAACACCGAATTTCGTTTGACGTCCGATGTCGGCACGTTGCGCGTCTTGGTCGTTCCGATAGAGGTTCGTGAGATTCTGAACCTGCAGGAGCGCATCGACCTGCGTGGTGATTCGGTGCGTGGCGTTGAGATCGGCCATGGCGTAGGCGGGATCGATCGCCCAGCGTACCGACGGCAACGTCTTGCGTGGCATTTCGTTCATGAGGCGGGTGCGCGTGATCGCCAATCCGGTGGGCGTCGCAAAGGGAACGTACGCGTACAGGAATCCTTGCCCTTGGATATTGAGCGACACGCTGGTTCCCGACATCCCATAGGTCGTCGCCAGTGCCCACGTGTGTTCCGGCGCTCCAGGGAACGGTGCTCCACGTTTGTACTGGGGAAACGCTTTCGCATACTTCGGCGTGATGCCAATGATACGACTCTTCGTCCAAGAATATGTTCCCTTCGTGGTCAAGGGCCCCGTCGTGATTGTCCCCTGCAACTCCCATCCTTGGTTTCGAACGTTGCCGAGGTTGAGGTTTTGGGAGATAGAGGAATACATGTATCCGCCGGGCCATTGCGGGAAGTACCCGGGCGGATACCCGAAGTCCGTGTATGGGACGATGGCGGCTACGCTATCGACGTTCGCTCCCTTGATCAAATTGTTGACCGTCTGATTGTACCGGGTCACAATGAGTGAGGCACGATTGTCCAGGTAGAGCTCGATTCCGCCTTCACTCCCTTGTTGCTGTTCCGGCACGAGATCGGGATTCCCCTTCTGAATCAACGCCTCCGGCGCCCAGGATCCCGTATTCCCGGCACCGTACTGCTGTACGTAGGTGATGGGGAGCGACAATCCGGCTTCAGGCGGGCGTGTCGAATGTCCGTAGCTCGCGCGAAGCTTGGTCGTCAAGGAACCGAACGAGTGGGTATACGCAGCACCATATCGTGGTGCGTAATTTGGGCGAATGTTGGCACCGAAGTTCGGGTTCCATTCCGCGCGCAACCCGTAGGTGAGGAAGAGCGCGTCCATCACCGCGATCTGGCTTTGCAGATACGCGCCACGATTGTGCTCGATCGCGTGCGAGATGTACGTGTAGGTCGGGAGCGTCGTAATGGAAGACGTTCCACTCAACGCGTCCGTCGTCGAGGTGAAGTTCATCCCATCAGCACCGCCCGTGACGATGGCGCGCACGTATGACGTCAACGGGATTTGCGCCGTCGACGAATACGAGAGCGTGAGCCGATTCGACGGCGCGTTCGAGTACGAGTTCAACGTATCGGTGGGGTCGTTGTACGTCGGACGAACGGACATCGACCCCTGGGTCAAGATGTCAGATCCGACGGTGACGGTATGCGACCACCAATGCACCGGTGAATAGGTCGCCGACAACGAAAGCGTTTGGTCCGAGCTGGTCGACCGTGAAGCCGTTACTGACGAGATGATATTGTTTCGATACTGCCCCGTGGCGACCCCTTCGTTATAGGATTGGAAATAGCTGTCGGCGCGATTGGTCGTCTGGAGGCGCCGCAAACTGACATCCGTACTGAACGGGCCCTGCTGGAATCGCACGCCGCCAAATCCGCTCAGCGTGCTGTAATGCATCGAGGGAGTCCAAGGGCCGATGTAGACCCACGATCCACCGATATTGTAGGATACGTGTCCTTCGACTCCGGAAACCTGCGCCATGTCGTCGTGTTGCGGGGCAAGCGAGGACGAGAAGTTGTTCTGGATAAACCCCGTTTGCAGCGACGCCGTGAATTGCGGGTGTGGCGTGGAACCGCGCTTGGTAAAGATTTGCATCACGCCATTGATGGCATTGGAACCATAGAGCGTGGAAGCTTGCGGCCCCGTCAGAATTTCGATCCGCTCGATGCTCTTGGGATCGATGAGCCCCATGTAGGTGGAATTGGCGAGCTCCACCCCATCGACGTACGTTTTGATCGATTGTGTCAGCGGATAGGTGAGGTTCGTCGAGCCACGCGAGGCCATCTGTGACACACCCGGGCTGATTGCCTGGTTGTCACCCATATTGGACGCGTACACACCCGGAACGTCTCCGCGGAACAGTTGCTGAATCTGGGTGATCCCCCGCTGTTCGATGTCTTTCGCCGTAATCACGGTGATGGCGTTCGGAACCGCCTTGAGCTCAGTCGGAATGACAGTCCCTGTGACGACGACTTGATCCAATTGATTCGCGCTTGCCGTCAATGCTACCGCGACAGTCACGGTCGCATCCTCACTGACGTCGGCCTGACGTGTCTGCCGGCTATAGCCGACGGCACGAACGACGAGCGCATGGTGGCCAGCGGCGACGTTGGTGATCCGAAACTCGCCGTGGCTGTCGGTCGTAACCCCCTTGTCCGTGGCGTCGAGGGTCACACGCGCGTTCTGGATCGGCTGCTTGGTGTGTGCATCGATGACCGATCCGGTAATCGTTCCGCCGGGTGCGGGCGCGGCTGTGCGAGCGATCCCGAATTGGGCACCAGGGAGCGCAACCAATCGCAACGGCGTCCCGCTCAAGATTGCGGCGAACGCGTCGCCGAGCGTGATCGAGGGGCTGATCAGCGTGACCGTTTTCGTCACGGTGTTGATGGTCTCTCGGCGATATGTCACGGTGATGCGGCCAGTGGCGGCCAGCGCATCGATCGCTTCGCCGAGCGAGACCCGATCGAGTGATACGTTGATCGGCTTTGCCAACAGCGCATCGGCAGCGGCGGTTGCGGTGCTGTTCTCCGCCGCGGCGACGGATTGTGATGCAGCCACGCGCAACGGACTGGCGAGGAACATAGCTGTCGCCGAGGCAAGAAAAACTGTTCTAGTGCGATCTCGCCATAGATATGGCGGGAGCACGTGGTCAAACGGACGGTGTGTCATCGGCCAACCTCTGTGAGTGGTGTGAAGGAGGATCGTCCCCGAGACGGCGGGGGCGGATCAGCGAGACGGCGGCGTGGAAGAACGATGATGGTATCGCCGGCAATGTGGAGACGGACTTCGAGTCCGGTTTCGATCGCCGCCAATGTTTCGTTCCGTGTACGATGAACGTCGAGCGTCGTCGTCAAATGCTGCGACATCATCGTCGAATCGCTGAGACGGAACACCAAACCATACCAACGACTCACGGCCGCCAAAACATCGCGAACGGCGGCATCATGAAATACGAGTTGCCCACGTGTCCAATCGGTCGCCGCCAGCGTATCCTGGACTTGTGTGATGACGACTGCCGAATCACTGACGCGAGCAGCCATGCGCGCGGAGACGATTGCCGCGCGGGCTGTGCCGGTCGACACTTTTCCTTGCAGGACGACCACACGGGTCTCAGACTCGCCTGCATATCGACGGACGTCGAAGGCGGTTCCCAACACGCGCGTTGAAACGCGCCCCGTCCGGACGATGAACGGGGTATTCGACTGATGCGGCAGGGTGAAGAAAGCTTCACCCGTAAGGACCGCGACGTTTCCCTGGAGCGTCAATGTCGACTGGGGGGCGAGCACGAGACGTCCACCATTCGGGAGCGAAATGTCAGCCCGTTGCTCGGCGCGCGTCGTATACGTCGCGCCAGCATGCGGTGATTGTCCAACTGACATTCGGTCGCGGATCCAGCGCTGTAGCGGACCGCCGAACGAGAATGCGGCAATGCATGTGACCGCACCGAACATCGAGGCGAAGACCGCCGGACGCCATGACGATCGACCGTCGACTCGCGATCCCCGACGTCCGAACCGCCGCGATGACGTATCCGCCAGCATTTCCTTCGGAGATCCCTCGGACGCCCGAGCGAGGAACCGTTTCCACCGCTCCTCGGACGTACGCTCGCCGACAGTCTTCATCTCTCCGACGAGGTCCTGCAACTTCGCGAGTACGTCTCCCCGCGCCGGGTGGCCGGCCAGCCACGCCGCCACGAGAGCTCGATCGTCGTCCGTCGCACGTCCCGCAAGGTCGGCGGCGATCGCCGGCCACGGCGCCTCGTCGTCGGGCGAGCGGGGAGTGGAAAAGTGCATGGTCACGACCTAAGGACCGCCGTCGAACCCGGTCCCCCCCAAACTTTTTTGCGTCGAGCGGTACCGCCCGATTAGCGAATGCGCTTTGCCAGCCGCTCGGCGATGAGCTTGAGCGACCGGGCCAGCTGATTCTCCACGGTCTTCCGAGCCACCTGCAATCGCTCGGCGATCTCTCCGTACGTCAAGCCGTCACGATAATACAGGAGAAAGACCATCCGGGCTTTCGCCGGCAACACAGAGACGGTGCGCTCCATCAAACTTCGTTGATCGGAAACATCCAGCGACTGTTCGACATCCGGAGAAGATTCTCTCGCCGTATCGGCATCGAGGGCCGCCTGGGTCAGACGCCACCGTGTTCGCTCACGCGACGTGTAGTTCGACGCCTGGTGCCTGGCCGCAACGTAGAGGTAACTCGCCAGACTCCCAGTGACCGACCAGTGGGACCGTATTCTCCACAACTTGAGGAAGACTTCTTCGACAATATCGTCAGCGGCGTCGTGTGGATGTCCGAGAGAACGAACGTAATCGTATAGCGCTCCCGAGAACTCACGAAATATCGTTTCGAACGCCGTATCGTCGCCGGCGCGAATTCGGGCAAGGAGCGCTTGATGCGCCGCATGACGAAGCTGAGTCCGTTCCGCATCATCAGCCGGTACCACAACTGACTTCGGCGCGGAGAGTTGGCCGCGACGCCCCCGCCGATCATCGCCAGCGTCGAACGCCGCCGCGAACAGTTGAACAGTCCAAGAGATGGCGGTCATGGTCTGAGGAGGGCGAATTTACATGCCGGACCAAGACCGCACAATCGGAAAATCCGTCCTCGGAAATCCGCCCGAGCCGCGCGAGTGCGCGCTCGCGGGCCGTGGTTACGGCGCCAACTCGACGAGCAGCGTTCCCTTTTCGACGGCCGTTCCCGGTACCGCGTAAATCGCCTTGACCGTCCCCGAGGCGACGGCGCGCAGCTCGTTCTCCATCTTCATCGCTTCCATGACGACCAGCCCTTGTCCTGCCGATACCGTATCGCCGACCGCGACATTGACGCGGATGATGAGCCCTGGCATCGGCGCTTTGAGGGGCGCCGGCCCAGTCGCTCCCGCGGACTGCGCCGTCATCTCCCGAATCGCGCGGGTTCGTTCGTCGATCGCCTCGACAGTGTAGCTATGGCCATCGATGTCGAGCGTATACATTCCCCGCCCTTCACCGCGCCGATAGATCATGCGCACAATGGAATCACCGATCCGCATCACGCGGACGGGAGTGCTCGACGTCGGCGACAGCTCCGCCGACCGCGAAAGCCCTTCGGTCGTGGCCTGCGCGCCGTCAACGTCGACCACCACGCGCGCTCCATTGACATCGACCACGTACTTCATGCGGCCGCTCGCACGAGCTCGCACACGGTCTCGACGTGCGATGTTTGGGGGAACATGTCGAATGCGTTCATGGAAGTAATTTGATAATCGGGGAGTCGCGCCACGTCGCGTGCGAGTGTCGCGGGATCACAACTGACGTAAATGATCGTACGTGGGCCATTGGGCCCTTGAAGCACGGCGGGAACCGCCTCGTGCACACCGGCGCGAGGCGGATTGACGACCACGAGATCCGCCGGCAAATGATGTGGCAACATTTCTTCCACGCGTCCACGGACGACGGTGGCAGACGCGGGGAGACGTGCTCGTGACCAATCCGAAGCGTCGGCATCGAGCTCGATGGCGGTCACGCGGATATCGTGTTCTGCCAAGATGCACGAAAGATCACCGCTGCCGGAATACGCATCGACGACGACGCGCGGATCATACGACAGCGCGCGTTCGGCGACGTACCGGCGGAGCGCATCCGCGGTTGCCGGATTGACTTGCGCGAAGGACGCCGCCGGCGTGTTGCGCGGACGACGGTCGCCCAATTGCAGGCGAGGATTATCGGCCGGTTCCCAATACAGCGCGGCGAGCGACGGGAGCGCGGCGAAAAACGTTTCATGGCTCGTCCATCGCCGCCCACCAATGACGACGAAGACGGGACCATCAACAGTCCACCGAACGCTGCCGCGCAAATCCGGCGCATCCGGAAGCAGATGTGCGGCGGTCATGATCTCACGCCACGCAGTCACGACACGACGATCGGTGATCGGACAATCCGCTAACGGAAAAACGTGCGAGGGATCGTCATACGAATGCAATCCGGCGATCCAACTATTTCCTCGCCGGCGAATCGCCAACGTCAATTTGGCGCGATAGCGCCATTCCTCTGCGCTCCGATACACCATCGGCGGATTCGTTTCACGCTTTCCGATGCGTTGCATCGCATCGGTGATCATGCGCGATTTGGCGTCCAGCTGTGCATCATATCGCAGATGTTGCAGCTGGCATCCACCGCATCGATCGCGCGTATAATGTTGGCACGGCGGATCGACGCGCACCGGTGACGGACGCACGACGCTGCGTAACATGCCGCGCGCAAAGTGCCCTTTCCCAGCAACCGTGGCGGTAATGACATCGCCCGGCGCCGATCGTGGAACGAACACGACGAGCCCGTCGGCGCGCCCGACCCCATCACCTCCCGACGCGATCGAGTCGATCGTGAGGCTCAGTGTCCGGCGCACTTACCGCAGCCCTTCCTGCAACGCCACGCGGCGCCAAGCTGAAGGAGTCGTCGCCGCCACAGGCGCCGTTCCGGGAACGCTCTTCGTCGTCCGGTGCGTGCGCTCTTCATCCGCAAGGAGCGCAGCCGCAAGGGCGGCGATCCGACGATCGTGTTCCGACGGATGACTCGACGTCAACGATTCGAGCCGCCGCTCCAACCATTGAATTTCGATGTCTCCACGACGAAACTCGTCGTCTTCCATCACCCGAAGATGGAAGTTGCGCGACGTCTCAACGCCAGACACCGTCAACTCGAGCAGCGCGCGATGCATGCGGTCGACCGCCGCGTCACGCGTCGGCGCATAGACGATCAACTTCGCGAGCATCGGATCATAATGCAATCCAACTTCGGTGCCGACTTCGATTCCGCCATCCCACCGCACGCCAGGTCCCGCTGGGATCCCCAAGTAGTCGACTCGTCCGGTCGACGGAAGGAATCCATTCGCGGGATCTTCACTCGTGATGCGACATTCGATCGCCCACCCCTTCGGATGGATGTCATCCTGCGTAAAGCCAAGCGGCTCGCCAGCGGCGACGCGCAGCTGCCATTGGACCAGATCGATCCCGGTCACCAACTCCGTCACCGGATGCTCGACCTGAAGCCGAGTGTTCATTTCGAGGAAGTAGAACTGGCCGTCGCGATCGAGGAGGAATTCGCACGTCCCCGCATTGACATACCCAGCGGCACGCGCCGCACGGACCGCCGTTGCACCCATCTTCGCGCGCAATTCCGGCGATACCGCCACACTCGGCGCCTCTTCGATCATCTTTTGGTGGCGTCGCTGAACGGAACATTCACGCTCACCGAGATGGATGACATTGCCGTGCATGTCGGCGATGATTTGAATCTCGACGTGCCGCGGCCCTTCGACATATTTCTCGAGATAGACCGCGTCGTCACCGAACGCGTTCTTCGCCTCACGTTGCGCGGCGCCAAACGCAGACGCGATCTCGTCGGCGTGTCGAACGACACGCATGCCCTTTCCGCCGCCACCTGCCGCGGCTTTGAGCAGCACCGGATACCCGTACTGTTCTGCCAACGCGCTTGCATGTGCAGCATCCGGGATCGCTTCCGTGGTTCCGGGAACGACGGGAACGTCATGAGCCACAGCCAACTGCCGTGCGGCGGTCTTGCTCCCCATCGCGGCGATCGCCTCGGCTGGCGGACCAATGAACACGAGCCCTGCATCCCGCACCGCGCGCGCGAACCATTCGCGCTCGGAGAGAAAGCCGTATCCCGGATGAATCGCCTGCGCGCCGGTCTGCCGCGCCGCCTCGATGATACGATCGCCGAGCAGATAACTCTGCGACGACGGCGGTGGACCAATATTGACCGCTTCATCGGCGGCACGAACGTGGGGCGCGTTGACGTCGGCATCACTGTATACAGCCACAGTCTGTACGCCGAGCTCACGACAGCCCCGAATGATACGGAGCGCGATCTCGCCGCGATTGGCGATCAAAATCTTGTCGAACATCGCCATCAGAGCGGAATGTTCCCGTGCTTCTTGGGCGGGTTCTTGTCCCGCTTTCCTTGCAGACTTTCGAGCGCGTCGATCAAGCGGGGCCGCGTGTCGCGAGGATCGATGATGTCATCGATGTAGCCGCGGGAGGCCGCGACATATGGATGCGCGAAGGTCTCGGCGTACTCCGTGATCTTCGCGTCCGTCGCCTTTGCGGGATCGTCGCTCTCGGCGATCTCTTTCCGGAACAGGATCTCCACCGCCCCTTTCGGCCCCATCACCGCGATCTCAGCGGTCGGCCACGCGACGTTGAAGTCGCCGCGGATGTGCTTGCTGCTCATGACGTCGTACGCACCACCGTACGCTTTGCGCGTAATGACGGTCAACTTGGGAACGGTCGCCTCGCAGTAGGCGTACAACAACTTGGCGCCGTGCTTGATGATGCCGCCATGTTCCTGCGCGACGCCCGGCAAAAATCCCGGAACGTCTTCGAAGGTCACGATCGGGATGTTGAACGCGTCGCAGAATCGGATGAAGCGTGCTGCTTTGACCGATGCGTTGATGTCGAGTACCCCGGCGAGAACCGCCGGTTGATTGGCGACGACGCCGACGCTGAATCCACCAAGATGCGCGAAGCCACAGACGATATTCTCCGCGTAATCTTTCTGGACTTCATAGAAGTCCCCGTCATCGACGACGCGGCGAATCACTTCGTGGATGTCGTACGGCTTGTTCGCGTTGTCGGGGACAATGTCGAGCAACGCGTCGTCGCGCCGATCGCGCGGATCGGTGGCGGGTCCGCGCGGTGGCTCTTCGACATTGTTCGACGGCACGAAGCGAAACAACTCACGAACCGCCTGAATGCATGCCGGTTCGCTGTCGTACGTGAAGTGCGAGACGCCGGACTTCTGCGCGTGCGTGTCCGCACCGCCGAGCTCGTCCATCGTGACATCTTCGTGCGTCACCGTTTTGACGACGTTCGGTCCGGTGACGAACATGTACGACGATTGCCGCACCATGTAGGTGAAATCGGTGATGGCGGGTGAATAGACCGCACCACCGGCGCATGGACCGAGGATGGCGGAGATCTGCGGCACGACACCGGACGCCAATGTGTTGCGCAAGAAGATCTCGGCATATCCTCCGAGCGAAACGACCCCTTCTTGAATCCGCGCACCGCCAGAATCATTCAGACCGATGACCGGCGCCCCGTTTCGGACGGCAAGGTCCATGACTTTGCAGATCTTCTCCGCGAATGCTTCAGACAGCGAGCCACCGAAGACGGTGAAATCCTGCGAGAAGACATACACGAGTCTTCCCTCGATTCGTCCCCATCCGGTGACGACACCGTCCCCGTAGACTTTCTGATTCTCGAGACCAAAGCCGGTCGTGCGATGCGTGACGAACCGGTCGAGCTCCGTGAAGGAGCCTTCATCGAGGAGGAGGTCGATGCGCTCTCGTGCGGAGAGCTTCCCTTTCTTGTGCTGCGCCTCAATGCGAGCAGCGCCGCCACCGAGTTCAGACTCGGCGCGGCGCTGTTCGAGCAGGCGCAATTTATCGCGCATGGACATGATGGAATGTATTGACGCCGTTTAAAACACAATAGGGGCGCACCGCAGTGCGCCCCTACGTTTGACAACGCGGGGGAACCCCGCGTCGTCATCACTCGTCGTCGTACGCCGGGAGCGGCAGGTTCGAGACGTCCGTCCCGTAGTCCGACAAGTTGTAATCGTCGGTTTCCATCGGGATGACCTTCGACGGCTCCGCCGGCTTCGGCGGCTGCTCTTCCGGGATCGCCGTGACGGCGAGCACGATGCGGCGATGAATCGGGTCGACTTCGAGAACGCGGAGATCCAGGTTCATGTTGTCGTACACGATGTCGGCCGGCGAGTTGACCGGGTTACCGAAGTTGAGCTGGCTGTTCGGGACGAACCCTTCGATATCGTTGCCGATATCGACGACCACGCCCTTGTCCATCAAGCGGACGACGCGACCACGCAGCTCGGTCCCGACCGGATAGTTCTCGCCGATCTTGAGCCACGGATCCTCGCTCGCCTGCTTGAGGCCCAACGAGATCCGCTTGTTTTCCGGATCGATGTTGAGCACCACCACCTCGACCGTATCTCCCTTCTTCACCACTTCCGACGGATGCTGCACGCGGCGCGTCCAGCTCATGTCGGAGATATGGATGAGCCCATCGATCCCCGGCTCGATCTCGACGAAGGCGCCGAAGCTCGTGAGGTTGCGGACCTTCCCGCTGAGGCGGAGTCCGACCGGATAGCGCTGCGGAAGCGTCATCCACGGATCTTCTTCCGTCTGCTTCATGCCGAGGGAGATCTTCTCCTCGTTCGGATCGACCTTGAGCACCACCGCTTCGATCGTTTCGCCAATCGAGACGATCTTGCTCGGGTGACGGACGTTCCGGGTCCAGCTCATCTCACTGATGTGCACCAGCCCTTCGATGCCCGGCTCGAGCTCGATGAACGCACCGTAGTTGGTGATCGAGACCACCTTTCCGGAGACGCGCGTACCGACCGGATACTTCTCCGCGACGTCCTGCCACGGATAGCTCTGGAGCTGCTTGAGGCCGAGCGAGATGCGCTCGCGCTCCCAATCGATATCGAGAACTTTGACCTCGAGCTCGGAGCCGATGTGCACCATTTCGGACGGATGCGTGATGCGCCCGTACGACATGTCTGTGATGTGGAGCAATCCGTCGACCCCGCCGAGGTCGATGAAGGCGCCGAAGTCGGTGATGTTCTTGACCACACCCTTGCGGACCTGATCCTTCTGGAGCTCCTTCATCAACCGCTCGCGCTTGCCGGCGCGTTCCTGCTCGAGGATCACGCGGCGCGACACCACGATGTTGCGGCGGCGCTTGTTGAGCTTGATGATTTTGAACTCGAAGGTCTGGCCGAGGAGCTCGTCGACGTTCGGGACGCGTCGGAGGGCAATCTGCGATCCGGGGAGGAAGGCATCGACCCCCATGAGGTCGACGACGACACCACCCTTGATCTTCTTGGTGAGGACGCCCTGCATCGGCTGATCGTTCTCGTACGCGACGCGGATGCGCTCCCACACGCGCATGAAGTCCGCTTTCTTCTTGGAGAGAACGACCGACCCTTCCTGATCTTCGAGGTGCTCGAGCAGGACTTCGACTTCGTCGCCCGGCTTGAGATCGGGGAGGTCTTTGAACTCTTCGAGGGGGATCGTCCCTTCGGATTTGAAGCCGATGTCGAGGACGACCATGTTGTCGCGGATGTCGAGCACCCGTGACTTGACGATTTCGCCTTCCTCAATGGAAGCCATCGTCCCGTTGTACATGGCCATCATCGCTTCGAGCTCATCCGGCGAGTAATCGTCTTCGTCGTAGAGTTCGGGGCGGAGGTTGGCAAGCGGCCGGAGCTGGGCACGCTGCATATCGCGCTTCTCGCGCGCGGTCAGCGTGGAGCTTGGAGAACCGGTCGTGCCGGTTAAGGGTTCAGTACGTACTTCAGACATGGTGCTCGGTTAGGGTAAGTGTCCGCGAGAATTTTGGCCGGAACCTTCTAATATAATCCGCCCGTTTGTGGGCCGCTAGCGGATGCAAGCGGTTACAGTGTGCAAAAAGGGGTGCCCGACGAGCCCTACAGTCCGGCCGCAATCACCGCGATTTGCCGCCCGCTATCCCCGGCGCGGTGAGAGAAAAAGCGGTCGTTATCGCACCGCGTGCAGTAATGAGAGACGCTGATGTGCTTCACCCCTGCCGCCCGCGCGTCGTTCACGATCAACGCACGCAAATCGACGCACCCGGGGCGATTCGCCGCCTCCCCCGTGAGTTTCGCCCGAACCTCGGCATCCACTTCATAGCACCGCCCGCAGATCGCCGGCCCCAAGTGCATGTGCAGCTCGTCCGGCGCCACCCCTGCGACACCGAGCCGGCGGATTCCTTCGTCGATGATGTGAGCGACGGTGCCGCGCCACCCCGAGTGGAGGAGTGCCACCGCCCCCGACGGATGGGCGAGGAAGATCGGGACGCAATCCGCAATGGTGACTGCCAGCGCCACCCCCCGCTCGATCGTCGCGTGGCCATCCGCGGGACGGGTCCGGAGCATCCCGTCCCAGCCCGTAGCGTGGGCAAGGACCGTATCCCCATGCACCTGCGGGGCGACGGCGATTCCGCGGGCAATCCCGGCAAGGTCGCCAAGGAGGGTGCCCCAGCGCCCCATGACCTCACCGACGGGATCGTTTCCGGCCAGGCCGAACGTCCCCGCGGCGCGGGTCGTCGTAAAGGCCGTGATCCCGATCGCCGCGAGCTCGGGGACCGGCTCGATGAGCGTCCGTGCAAGGTGCGGCGGGTCGATGGCCACGCCCACGACGTGACTCACGACGCGCGGCGGTCCTCGATCCGGGTGATGTTGGCGCCCAACGCGTTGAGCCGCTCGTCGATGCGCTCGTAGCCACGCTCGATTTGTCCGACGTTGTTGATGGTACTTTTCCCATCAGCGCAGAGCGCGGCGATCAACATCGCCATCCCGGCGCGAATGTCGGGCGAATCGACGTTGGAGCCGTGCAGTCGCGTCGGGCCGGAGACGAGACAGCGATGCGGATCGCAGAGCACGATCGTTGCGCCCATCCCGATGAGCCGGTCGACGAAGAAAAGGCGTGACTCGAACATCTTCTCGTGAATGAGAATCACCCCTTCACATTGCGTCGCGGCGACAATGGCGATCGACATCGTATCCGCCGGGAACGCCGGCCACGGCTGATCTTCCAGCTTTGGGACGTGGCCGCCGAAGTCTTTATGGATGCGCATCTCCTGATCCGACGGGACGATCAAGTCATCGCCCTCGACAGTGCAACGAATGCCGAGCCGCTCGAAACCCATCAAGGTGGAACGAAGATGCTCGACACCGGCGCGTTCGATGCGCAGCTGCGATTTGGTCACCGCGGCCAATCCGATGAACGAACCGACTTCGATATGATCGGGGCCGATCGCATACGTCACGGGCTCGGAGCCGATCGCATGGCCGCCATGAATGGTGACGGTATTGGTGCCGATCCCATCGATGCGAGCGCCCAGCGCGACGAGGAATCGGGCGAGATCCTGCACGTGTGGCTCGCTCGCCGCGTTCCGGATGGTGGTATCCCCTTCCGCGGCCGCGGCGGCGATCAGGGCGTTCTCGGTTCCGGTGACGCTCGGCTCATCGAGAAAGACGTCGGCGCCACGTAGGCGGTCGACGGTCATCCGGAAACCGTGATCGTCCGTCACTTTCACCCCGAGCTGCTCGAGGGCGAGGAAGTGCGTATCGAGACGACGGCGGCCGATGACGTCGCCACCGGGTGGGGGGAGAAACACTTGACCACACCGCGCGAGCAACGGCGACGCGAGTAAGATCGACGCGCGGATCCGCGCGCACAGCGATTGCTCGAGTGTCGCCGAATTCAGCGATCGCGCGTCGATCGTCAGCTCGTTCTGTCCTTTCCACTCGGCCGACGCGCCGACGGAGCGAATGAGCTCGACCAACGTCTCCATGTCGCGGATACGCGGAACGTTGGTGAGATGGACCGGCCGCGGCGACAAGAGCGCGGCAGCGACGATTGGAAGCGCGGCGTTCTTGTTTCCCGCCGGGCGGATCGTACCGTGGAGGGAGCGACGCCCCTCGACAACGTATTGGACAGCGTTCATAGTGTTGCGACAATATATCGGACCGTCGCCCAGCGCGTCGGTTGCCCGGCCTTCCTCTTGCACCAATCACGCCCATGCACGTCTTCACTCACGTTTCGGAGCTCCTCCTCCAGGTCGCTCCGCACACGTATCCAGATACGATCATCGCCAAGACGGTACCGCCCTCGCCGAGCTTCTTGTCGATCGTGGGGGGGATCGTTCGGGTGCTTCTCTGGTTGACACTCCTCGCGTTGGCGGCGGCGCTCGTCCCCGCGGCGTGGAGTCTTCGGAAAATCGCCCGTAAGGTCAACGACTTGGCCGACCGGCTCTATCAGGATGCCGCGCCGGCGATCCGGAACGCGACGGTCATCGCGGAAGATGCCCGCGAGATCGCCACCTCGATCAAAGGTGACGCACGAACGGTCCAGCAAACGGTGGCCGCGGCGAATACTCGGCTCCTCAAAGCGGTGAAACAGACGGAGGCGCGCATCGACCAATTCAATGCCCTACTCGAGGTGGTTCAGGAGGAGGCAGAGGCTACGTTTGTCACCACGGCGGCGACGGTACGCGGTGTGCGAACAGGAGTTGGGCAGATTTTCGACACCAACGAAGGAGAGGACGATGGCGACATCGACGAACGACAGACTCGGGAGGACGGCGACCAACGCCCCACCCGCTTTGCGGGAACAGATCCGGCGGGACCGTCCCATGCGGGCCCGGCGCGGCCGCGGGTCAAACACCGGAGGGACAATGAACTCTCGTGAAAAGGACTTCGACCTGCTCACCGCCGCCCTCCTCGGCCTTGCCGTTGGCGCGACGGCGACGCTCCTGTTGCGGCGTGGACCATCCGGTCGCCGGCCGCTGGGGATGGGGCTGTCGGCCGCTGGCCGGGGGGCGATGATCGCG
>Ga0207654_10000154_pt1 | contig 43613 bp, 39 predicted proteins | sample KBSC64metaG_FD_184355 | JGI IMG/M metagenome (GOLD analysis project Ga0207654, IMG submission 184355) | Corn rhizosphere microbial communities from Kellogg Biological Station, Michigan, USA - KBS C6-4 metaG (SPAdes) (version 2) | ecosystem: Host-associated > Plants > Roots > Rhizosphere > Soil...
CCAGTGCTTCGATCGATACCCACTCAAGTTCCTGCTGCTGCGCTTCCGGCTTCTTCAGCATGTATCAAAAATACAAAAGGCTCCCGTGCATAACGAGAGCCTAATTAGATACTTTGTCAGCAGTCTGAGGCCGCCGAGATTGGCGGCCTTTTCTTTTGGCTGGTCTTCGCGGCGCGGTCGGATTGGGCACGCGACCCTGACTACTTCTGCTCGCCCCGGGGTGCGTAGTATCCGCGACGGACCTGGACTTTCATTTCGTCGCCTTTGCACTGGACGGAGATGTGGCGGAATGTGCCGTCCTGCTTCAGGTTGGTGGGGGTATAGCTGGCCAGATACTCAGTGCGGAGTTCTTCTTCAATCTGCTGGAAGGCCGCTTCGAGTTTTCTGCCGTTGGTGCCCACATTGATGAGGCGGCCACCGGTCTCTTCCGACATCTTCTTCGCAGCTGAATAACCGGAGTAGCCGAACCCGCCGTAGAAGCTGGGTTCCGCAATCAGAATGACGTAGACGATGGTATTGGCTTTCTGGGCTGCGGCGATGGCTTCCTGGATCTTGTGATCGCTGCCCTGATCGTCACCGTCCGTGAGGATGATGAGGGCCTTGCGGCCGTTCTGTTCGGCCATTTTCTCATTGGCGGCTAGATAGACCGAGTCGTAGAGGAGCGTGCCTTTGGGGCCGCCGTGGGTTGGGATGGTGCCGCCGCCAAGGCCGGGGATGCCGGAGCCGCCGTTGCCACCGGCAGTGTTGATCTGCGCCTTATTCATGGCGCGCTCGAGCATGCGGGGACTGTTCGTGAAGTCCTGGAGGAGATCGATATTCACGTCGAAGGAGACGAGGAAGGCCTGGTCCTTCGACTTGAGAACGCGTTCGAGGAACTGGCCGCCGGCCTGCTGCTCGAGCGGAAGCACGTCTATCTGGCTTCCGGAGGTATCGAGCATAAGCCCGAGAGTGAGGGGAAGGTGAGTCTCGGCGCTGAAGTTCTTGAGCGTCTGCGGGACTTTGTCTTCGGAGACGGAGCAGTCATCCTTCGTCAGATGGGGGACGAGTTCGCCAGATTTGTTTTTCACAGTGAAGAAGAGGTCGACGAGGTTCACATTGAGACGCAGGGTTCCCATGGACTCTTCTTCGGGTGGAGGTGGCGGCGCGTTACTGACAGGAGGAGCGTCGGGCGATGGAACGAGTTGTCCCCAGGCTGCCGCCGTGAACAGCGGAAGGACGATGGCGAGAAAAACGAAATGGCGGGGGACACGCATCTTGTATGTTGGACGCCGAATCGGGGCCGAAAGAGAGCACTTCTGTGCGAAGCAGGCGAGCAAAGCTTAACTCTTTGCGCCAGACCGGGGCAACCTGCAGGGTGTTGGTGCGTCTGATAATCTGACGGTTGCAGTCTCGGGGGAGGATGCTCCGGACGCATCTGTGAGCCAGGAAACCTACTGGCGCAGGGTTGTGACTGGGAGGAAAGAATACCTGTGGACCGTGGTTTGAAAGCTCTGGCGCTGGCGGCAGTTTTGATTTCGGGGTTGAGTGTCGGCGCTTCATTTGCGCAGCAGCCGGCTGACCAGCAGGCGGTGCCGGATGCTCCTAAGCCGCAGCCTTCGAATGGGCTGAAAGACCTCGGGCCGATTACTCCCGGAATCGGAGCAGCAAACGCGAGTTCGAGCGCTTCAACGGATACGCCGCAGCAAACCGCTCCCAAGACACCTCCCGCACCACCCACCGACGTTCAGTCAACGCCTCCCGAGAACATGAATGCGGAGGACATCGGGCAGGTGGTTCGCACCTACACCACGTATGTTGAAGTGCCGGTGACGGTGAAGGATCAGAAGGGCAATCCTGTCGCCGGGCTGACGTGGCGGGATTTCAAGGTCTATGAGAACGACAAGTGGGAGCCGCTGAAGATTTTCTCTGTGGATCCGGCACCGCTGTCGATGGCATTCGTCATCGACCAGAGCGTGACGATGGATGTAATGGAGAAGGTGAACAATTCCCTCGGGGCCATCCAGGGCGCGATGTCTCCCTACGACGAGGTAGCGGTATTCACCTACAACAACGGGCCCCGCGAGTGGACGGGATTTACAGGCGCGCAGGGGAACCGCGTACCTGCGGTGCTCGCACTGGCGAAGGCGAGCGGCCGCGAAGAAGCGGTTCCGATTAACAGCGGCCCGTTTGCGGGATGCGCGATCAGCAAGAACGGCGGCTGCCTCGATTCGAATCCGACGATTCAAGCCGGTGGAGCGACGGGCAATCCCAGCTTCATCACCATCCCGAAGGAAATTCACACGCTGAACGACGCCATTCTTGCGGCTGCGAAAGAGCTGTCGACACGTCCACAGGGACGGCGGCGCATCATCTATGTGATCTCGGACGGCAAGGAGTACGGAAGCAAGGCGACGTACAAGCAGGTGCTGCAGTACCTGCAGACCAACAAGATCGGGGTATATGGCACGCTGGTAGGCGACTCCGCCCGGTGGGGCCAAGGATACGTGAGCCGGCTGCATCTGCCGTTCACGATGTATGACAACCGGCTGTATGGGTACGTACAGGCCACGGGCGGTCTTCTGCAGTCAGAGCGAGATCTGAACGGGATTGAAAAGAGCTACGCGCAACTGGCTGAGCAGGCGCGCAACCAGTACATGCTGGTCTATGCCAGCCACGAACCTCCGTTTGACAGCAAATACCGCAAGATCGAGGTTCGGGTCAATCGGCCAGGTGTCGAGGTCATTGCCAAGAAGGGCTACTATCCTTCGAGCCGCGACAACGTTCAGCACTAAATCTGGAACCAAGGCGCACACACTATGGCTTCCTCAGGAGCTACGGCAGGGCTGAGCCTGCTCTCCGCGTCTACGTGGGGAGGGTCGGATTTTGCCGGCGGGTGGGGCGCGCGGCGGGCATCGAGCCTGCTGATCACGGCATGCGGGCAGGTGACGTCTCTGGCTGGACTGCTGTGTATCTGCCTGGCGTTGCGGCTGCCTGTTCCTGACACACACTACCTGATCTATGCAGCGATCGGCGGTTTTGAGGGCGCGTTTGCCCTGGCGATCTTCTATCGAGCACTGGCGATGGGAGCCATGGGGCTGACGGCGGCGCTGACGGGACTGCTGACCGCGCTCATCCCAGTGCTATTCGATTTGCTTCATTCAGGGTGGCCGACAGCGATGACGTCGGCGGGGCTGGTGCTGGGGCTGGCGGCAATCTGGATGATCTCGCAAACGCAGGGGTCGGCCGGCCGGGGGACGCCAGCGAAGGCACTCCTGCTAGGGGCGTGCGCAGGATCGGGGTTTGGAGCTCAGCTGATTTTGTTCAAGCTGGGCGCGGAAGGCGGGGTGCTCTGGGCGCTGACCTCGGGAAGAATCGCGGGGTCTGCGGCGATTTTGCTGACGGTGCTGGTTGCGCGGCCGAAGGGCGGCTGGCGGGGGTTCTGGCTGGCGGGGATTGTTTCCGGCTCGCTGGATACGGCCGGGAATCTGTTCTACATGATGGCGTCGCAGATGGGGCGCTTGGATGTTGCGGCGGTGATCTGCTCGATGTATCCGGCAGGGACGATTGCGCTTGCGGGGGTTCTTTTGCGGGAGAAACCGACAATGCGACAGCTGATTGGAATGGGGCTGGCGCTGGGGGCGGTGGCGCTGCTGAGCGCGTGAAAAGGCAGGGATTAGGGAACAGGGGCAAGGGGACAAGGGAACCAGGGGACAAGAAAACAAGGGGACGAGGTGGGGGACTGGGGTAAACACGAAGGCCTGTGCGGTGGGCACAGGCCTTCTGACGCCTAGGTGGCGAAACGATCGGGGTGCCCTAAGCCTGCCGGGGCGGCTCGGTGGTGCTGGCTGGGGGAGCCGGAGGTGCCGGGGGCTGCGCCTGGGAGTTCTGCTGATTACTCGTCGGCGGCGGGTCGGTCACGCCCTTGATGCCTTCTCTAAAGCCCCTCAATCCTTCGCCTAAGCCCTTGCCGAGCTCCGGCAGGCGGCGGGCGCCGAAGAGCAGAAACGCCACGACGGCAAGAATGATCAGGTGAGTTGGCTGTAGTAAATCGCCCATTTTTGAATCCTTCTGCGCGCAAGAGTGCGGCGCGCTCATCAGCTTTAATTGTCGCACAAAGGCGGAGTGGCGGTGTGACCGATCGCACTTGGATTTGAGAGTTGGCTTCCGCAGGGGCTCAGGCCAGCCTTGAGAAGTGATGTTCAGTTGACCTGGGCGGGATTGCCGAGGCGCTCGGTGACCATGTTGTAGAAGGTGCGAAGGTCTTCTTCCTCGCCGTTGGTGAGGCGGCGGTAGATCTTCATGAGGGGGAAGAGGCGCGAGCCGCGGACTTCGACGGCGGGGACGGCGACCTGACCGCCGGGGTACTGGGTCATCTCCCAGGTGCCGGCATAGCGAGCGCGAATGACCTCGCCGAGATAGCTGCCCCAGAGGCGGGATTCGAAGTCCAGATCGATGTCGACGCTCTCGCTGATGAGGACAATGATTTCGTCCAGCGTATTGATGGACTCGGCGGAGTAGTCGAGGGTCTGGCGATACTCGCTGTTTGCGGTTTCGACGGCAGCCTGGGCGTAGCCCTCCATCATGGCTCCGAGAGTGGGAAAAGAGTGCGATTCGAGCTTCTGACGAAGCTTATTCATATCTCATAAAGACTAAATCTTCGCGGGGAGGGTAGCGGGGGATGAATTGTAACGGAATGGCGAGCAGACGCATCACTATGGCAGACTCGATTTGAGCGGGCTGGAGGATGGATGTCGATGAAAACGCTGAGACGGTTGGGCCTGGTGGCTGCATTGTTGCTAACTGTTGGGGGGGCATTTGCTGCGACACGGGACATCTACCCGGACCCTGCGCAGGCGAAGGGCGATCTCGATGCCGCTCTGAAGAAAGCAGCGGCGACTCACAAACGTGTGCTGGTCGACTTCGGCGGTAACTGGTGCGGAGATTGCCAGGTGCTGGACATCTACTTCCACAATCCGGAAAATCGGCCGATTCTCGATGCGAACTACGTGCTGGTGCACATCAATGTGGGACGGTACGATGCGAACCTCGACCTGGCTGAGAAGTATGGGATTCCGCTACAGAAGGGTGTTCCGGCGCTGGTGGTTCTCAACGACAAGGGCAAGGTGCTCTACAGCCAGAAGAGCGGCGAGTTTGAAGCGATGCGGCGAATGCAGCCGAGCACGGTGACAAGTTTCCTGGTTCAGTGGAAGCCGACGCGGCCGGGTTGCAGCGTGACGATGGTGACGTGCTGAGACTTGCGGTTTGTTTAATTCGAAGGCGATAGCTGCGCGACTATCGTGACACTGTTTTGGTGGTGAGTGCCGCAGCGGCGGATTTCGGGTTCGATTGAGAATTACCCTTCATGAGCGCTTCGAGCTGAGGTAGCCAGGCAGGAGGCCCGCTCAGAATGGGAATGCACAGATTGAACAGCTCCCTGTTCTTGATCTGATGGCGCGCTTCAAAGAGGACGAGAGGTCCAGCGAAGTACGATTTGGCGGCAGTGATGGCTTCGTGCGGAACGCTGACGATGTCTTCCACCATGATGACGGCGTCGACGTGTGAGCGCTTCATGAGCTGATCACGAAGTTCGCTGATGGATTCGCAGACGTGCACTGTGAACCCGGCCAAGCGGAGAACAGCCCAGCGATGGCAAGCGTCATAGCCAAAGGTCAAGATCTTGCGAGACATCGTGCCCTCACCGAAAATCAACATAAAAACGGGGTATGAGGGGATAGTAGAGCGGAAAACGGTTTGGATTGCAAGCGAATTTCGGAACCAAGTGCCACGAAGATAAGTGCTGAACCAGATGAATCGATTTATCTAATTTCGAAGGTCTAAAAAGTCAATAGATAGGATGAGAGCGCTTCAATCATGCGCGGCCAAGTAAGTCTCGAACGCGGCGGAGACCTGATCGCCTGTCATCTTCCATTGCCATGACTCGTAGTTCAGCACGTCGTGATGCGGACGGCGAGTGTAGTCGTAGGCGGGGAGGGGACGAAACCTTTCTTCGACGTTTGCGATGCCTGTGAAGCTGCCTTGCGAGGCATAAGCGTCGAGAGCGCGTTGCTTGCGGTCGATCTCTTCGGAAGTGGGCCGAATGGTGATGGCAGGTTGTGCGGGCTGCAGGAGCGTTTGCCATTTGCGCTGAACTTTTTTGAACAACGGCTCGATGGGCATTTCCCATGCGGGCAAACTTTGCTCGCGCGCAACGATGGAAGTGATGAAGCTGCAGCTGTCGTGGTCAGGATGGCCGCCTTCGTAGGCCAGAGTCAGCACGGCATCAGGACGAATGCGGGTGACAACGTCGGAGACTGCAGGCACAGCGTCGGAAAGACGCTCGAAGAGCTGCTGGTCGATGATGGATTCGCCGGAGCGGGTCTTCAGGAATTCGACATGCGTGATACCTAGAGCTTCGAGGGCCAAACGTGCTTCTTTTTCGCGCATCCGGCTGTAAGCTTCGCGGGAACCATAGCGCTTCCAGAACCAGGGATCGAGGGGACCGCCATCTGTGCAGAAAGAATGTGCGGTTCGCGCATGCGCTGGAGGAGCGCGGCGCAGGCAACGGCTTCGTCGTCGGGGTGGGCGACGATGATAAGGGTGCGGCCGAGAAGGGGAGCGAGGGGTCCATGCGCGTGTGATGCGGTGGCCGGGGAAGGCGCGGCCTTTCATCGGGCGAACCAAGACTCGAGAAAGCCGAAATCGTTGAAGGGAAAATCTTCTCCAATCCGCAGGTTGAAAGCGGGTAAAATCCAGACCTCGTTCCAGTGAGTACACGCGCGGTTGAAGATTTGGTCACTTTTCCAGTGCGGAAGGATCTTTGCTTGTAGTTCCCTGAGCATCTAAGCTGCTGTGGTATCTGCGGATGTTCGCTGGAGCGGTCGCTCGCAGGCCTAATTCTGAACCGGGTCAGGGGGATCCGCATGGCGAGTTTTCATGAGAAGGTTGAGCGGCTGAAGTCTGCGATTTCGAAAGCAGAGATGTTTGTGAACCAGGGTGGCGATCTGCAGGGACCGGAGTCAGGCGGCGTTAAAGCCGAAGTCGTGGATGCGTGGGATGAGTTCGCGAAAGAATTTGTGGACGCGTCCGTGCAGATGGATGCGTGAGGCCTTGCATCCGGTCTCAGAGGCAAATCTCGAACCCTGTTGAGCCGTAAGGCGACGTTCGTACTTTTGGTGTGCGTTAGCGGCCCGGCTCAAGCCGTGCCCCTGGCGCTTCTTTGCGCCTGGCAGAGCCATGTCGGGATACCCATCGATTTTCACTACATTCAGCTAGTTCCCAATTGAGTTTGGGTCGAAGAGCAGAGGGAAGAAGCGGCCTTCCATCTTGTTGCCCTTAGGGATTGCGGGAACGCCGTTGAGGAGCGGCTCATCGCTGGCGGAGCGGACGCCTTCGCGGAAAGCGTTGATCAGGGTTGCGCGGCGCGGGTGGTCGGAGCGGTTCTCATAGGAGCCGTGAACCGTGAGCGGATGGTGGAATGAGCACTGGCCGCGCTTGATCTCGATGGGCACGGGGCGGAAGGCCTGCTTCTGCTCGTCATTCAGAACAGTCATGATTTCGTTCATGTCGCCGGCAAGGCCGGTGATGGGGAGCAACTGCCACGTGTGGCTGCCGGGGACGTAGTAGAGGCAGCCGTTGTCGACGGTGCTGTCGTCGAGGGCGATCCAGCAGGTGAGGTGCTGCATGGGCTGGGTGCGCGTCCAGTAGGAGTAGTCCTGGTGCCAGGCGACTACGCCGCCGTGGTGGGCGGGCTTGCAGAAGAGCTGGTCGTGCCAGAAGCGGACGGCGCCGTCGAGGAGTTGCGAGGCGGCGACGAGGAACGCCGGACTCCATAGGACGTCGTGGAATGCGGGGCCGGTGCGCCATGCGCCGAGGGCATGGAAGAGGATGGTGTCGGGATTGCTGGATTCGTTGGAGTGGTACTCGTGGAAGAGCTGATGCGAGGGCTGCGAGGGGTCCATGAGGCCGGTGAGTTCGGCGCGGAGTGCTTCGACCTGATCGTCGTTGAGGACAGGGACTCCGGTGAGAAATCCATCGCGGTGGAAGGACTGGATCTGTTCGTCGGTGAGGCGGTATTGCTGCCAGTCTTCTTTGGTGGCGGGAGGCTGGCCGAGGGCGCCGGTGGGAGTGTGGAGTTCGGAGAAGTCGCGAATGGCAGTGGTGGTCATGATGGTGTCCGGTGAATGAGATGGGGCGTGCGAGCCTACGCGGGAGTTGTATATCGGGAAGGGTGAGGATGGCAAACGATACGATGGAAAGAGCCGGTCTTGAATACCCACATTCTGTGGCATGGTTCTTCGCATGACAACACGTGTTCTTCCAACTCCAGATATCTTCGCGTCGTGCCCGTTGGATGGGAATGTACTTCAGTTTTACGCAGGGACCTTTGAGGCGGTCTTTGTTTCTCTAAGCCCCTTTATCAAAACGATCGGGATCGATAAATCAGAATTCAAGCCGGGCACCTATCCCAATCGCGCGAGGGTTGCTGCGAATTGCGAACCGGTTGCCTGGTCCGAGGTGGCGCTTCTGACAGAGCTGCCTTCTATCTCAGCCGTTGATATTGGAATTCGGACACTTATCGGCGGTCTGAAAAAGGAGCTTGAAAACCAAAGCTACGCCTCAGCGATCAATGCGCTTTATGAAACGCACAACATCCTGCCTCCGTTGGAGGGTTTGTTTTCCGATCTGCTTTACGACCAGATTCTCAGGTCCATACAGGAACTAGGCTACGAATGGCTATGGATCGGGGACGAGTTCTGTACAGAAAGGAAGCTGCGCTGGATCGATGATCTCAAGACCCAGGACGACGGCCTAACAAGGGGCCGTTTCAACGTGTTTACACCGGATAAGCAATTACTTTGGACCATCCACTGGGACAGCCACTTTTCATTTCTCTGCTCTTCCCGACAGAACTTGGCTGATATCCAGACTTTGACTGGCCTTGAGGGCTTTTTCTGTGAGCCATCAACTGAAGTCTATTGGAGCGTGCGTTGATGGATCCGAGGCGCCAAGGGCACAAAAGCAACTGCGGCTCCCTCCACTTCCGTTGATCAGTCGGGATGACAATTGTTCTGGTTAGTTCAGATTGATTATCGAATCGCTGATCATTTGGTCACCGGGACCAGCGCGGCGTGACGAATGGACGAGAGCGAGGGACGGGCAGACCTCGAGTCGATCTCGAAAGACTGGTTTTTGGGTGGCCGTGGCAAGCTCATCGTGCTTTTGTTGCGATAGATTGATCGTCAGAGGGACGGTCTCGAGTGGATATTCTGCTGCAGGATTTTCGACGCGCCATTCGCGCGCTGGCGGCTGCACCGACTTTCGCAGTGGCGGCGGTCCTTTCGCTGGCGATAGGAATCGGGGCCAACACCGCAGTTTTCAGCATTGTCGATGGCCTTTTGATTCGACCGCTGCCCTACGCGGATGCGGAGCGGCTGGTGATCCTCTGGAATCGGTCTCCGGGCCTGAACATAACGGAGGACTGGTTTTCAACTGCGCAGTACTTCGACATCAAGAACGGCCATCACGGATTCGAGCAGGTTGCGATCGCGATCGGAGGGAATTACAACCTGACTGGATCGGGCGAGCCGGAGCGTGTGGGAACGATCAGGGTCTCGTCGAGTCTGCTGCCCATGCTGGGGCAGACGGCTGCTCTCGGGCGGCTCTTTCTTCCTGCCGAAGATGAGCCCGGCAAGACGGCGACGGCGATCCTCAGCTTTGGAACATGGGCGCGACGCTTTGGTTCTGATCCTGGCGCCGTTGGAAAGAAGATCATCCTGAATGGTGTGACGTATGACGTCGTCGGCGTGATGCCGCGCTCGTTTTCGCTGCCTCGCGAAGTGATGCCGACCCTGGACGGTGCGGAACAGGCTGAGATTCTGCTGCCGTTGCCTCTTCAGCCCAATGCCGCGCAGAATCGCGACCACGAAGACTACAACATTATTGGCAAGCTGAAGCCTGGGGTCTCAGTGCAGCAGGCACAGGCAGAGATGGACACCATCACGGCGCGGCTGCGGCAACGGTTTCCCGAAGTCTATCCGCCGAACGGAGGGTTGACGTTCGGCATTGTGCCGCTTCTCGAACAAGTCGTGGGCAATGTGAGGCGCACGCTGTACGTGCTGCTCGGTGCCGTTGGTTTTGTTTTACTGATCGCGTGCTTCAATCTGGCCAACCTTCAGTTGTCGCGAGCCATGGCCAGACAGAAGGAGATCGCGGTGTGTGCGGCACTTGGCGCGAGCCGGATGCGAATCGTGCGCCAATTGCTGACGGAAAGCGTGCTGCTTGCATTTTCCGGCGGAGTGGTAGGCATAGCCGTGGCATTTCTTTCCCTGCGCTGCGTGCGGCTTCTTGGTCCGCAGAGCGTGCCGCGCATCGACAGTCTTGGAATCGGTCTGCCTGCTCTTGCGTTCACATTTGCGATTTGCGTCCTGGCGTCGGTTCTGTTCGGTCTAGTGCCGGCTCTGCGTGTTTCACGTGTCGACGTTCAGACGACTCTGCAGGGCAGCGGCCGTACATCGGCCGGAGTCAGTGCGATCTGGGGGCGCGGGAATTACCTTCGCCGGTCGCTGGTCATCGCGGAGACTGCGCTGTGCGTGATGCTGTTGACGGGAGCCGGCCTGCTGATTCGCAGCTTTGTTCATGTTCGCGATGTGAATCCGGGCTTTGATCCACACAATGTGCTCACACTTGAGCTGACGATGACGGGGGATCGCTACAAGAGCAAGGAGGCAGTGCTCGGAGACTACCGCCAGCTTTGGCAGAGGCTTGAGCACTTGCCGGGCGTATCGTACGCAGGCGCTGTCACGTCTCTTCCGTTGAGCCAGATGTTCGCGTGGGGACCGATCACGGTGGAGGGACGAGTGCCGCCGCCGGGCGAGAAGTTCATCAACGCAGACATCCGGACGGTGAGCGGTCATTATCTTGAAGCGATGAAGATCGTGCTTCGCGAAGGGCGGTTCTTCAGCGAAAACGACGGGGCCGACAAACCGCGCGTGGCGATCGTCGACGACGCCATGGCGCAACAACTCTGGCCGAACCAGGACGCGATCGGAAAGCGCTTCCGACTGGGAACCATCAACGACAAGGACTCTCCATGGATCACGGTTGTGGGCGTGGCTGGGCGAGTCAAACAGTACACGCTCGACGCGGATTCGCGCATCGCGTTCTATCTTCCGCAGACCCAATATGTGACGCGGGCCATGAATGTGGTCATGCGAAGCAGCAATGATCCCGCTGCTCTGGCTGGCGCGGTGAAGCAGCAGGTTCACGAGGTGAATTCGGAGCTGCCACTCTACAACGTGAGCACGATGCAGGAACGGTTCAACCTTTCGCTGGCACGGCGTCGATTCACGATGCTGGTGCTGGGGACGTTTGCTGCGATCTCGCTTGGTCTCGCAGTGGTTGGCATTTACGGGCTGATGGCATACCTGACGGAGCAAGGCGGCCGCGAAGTTGGCATCAGGCTGGCGCTGGGAGCTTCACCGGCGAACATCGTGATGCTCATCGTTCGCGGTGGGATGGTGCTGGCATTGTGGGGCGTGTGTATCGGCATCGGCGGCGCGGTGGTGGCGAGCAGGCTAATGCAGTCGCTGCTCTTCGGTGTTGATGCAATCGATGGCGTGACGTTTTTGTCGGTGCCAGCGCTGCTGGCTGGCGTTTCTTTGTGCGCAAGCTACTTTCCGGCGGTTCGCGCCTCGCGTACGGATCCCAGCGTCTCTTTGCGGTACGAGTGATCAGGCAGGGGCTGCTTGCGAAATATGCGGAATGAAGCATCAAGGAGAGGCCGGGAAACGAGAATCGATGGGCGGAGGCGCTTTGCCGGATCCGCCCTGAGCCTGACTACTCGCTGATGGGGGCCATGCTCTTGGTGAACTGATAGGTGTACTGGATGCGGTGGATGACTGTGATGGTGGAGAGGACGGCCAATACCCAGAGGACGGGGGCCATGACGCCCCACTGCTCGAAGAGGGCTCCGAGGAGGATGAGGACGATGCGCTCTGGGCGCTCCATGAAGCCGACTTTGCACTTGCCAATGAGGGCTTCGGCGCGGGCGCGGGTGTAGCTGACCATCAGGGACGTGACCATCACGAATGCGACAAGGACGACATAGCGGAAGCGGTTGATGCGTCCGTAATAAACGAGCAGGCCGAAGAAAAGGACAACGTCGGAGTAACGGTCGATTACCGAATCGAAGAACGAGCCGAACACCGTGACCTGGTTGGTCTTGCGTGCAACACGGCCGTCGACCATGTCGAAGAGGCCGGCGCCGAAAATGACGCAGCCCGCGTAGAAGAACATGATTCCGGCATTGGAGGCATTGGCGTGGCCGAAGAAGAAGGCGGCAACGATGTTGATGACCAGGCCGATGAAGGTGAGTACGTTGGGAGAGATCCTTGTAAGGGCCAGACCATGAACGATCCGGTCAAGTAGCCAGCCGCAGGCGCGGCCGAAAGCGCTGGTCCAAGTCATCGTACTTCCCTTACTTATCCGTGCCGGTACCGGCCTCTTCTTCTTCGTCTTCGCCCACTTCATCGTGGACGGTGGTGAGCTTGAGAATCTCGAGTTCGCGTTTGCCATTGGGCGTGACAATGGTGGCGGTGTCGCCAACCTGTTTGCCAACGAGGCCACGTCCGATGGGCGAGGTGGTGGAGATGAGTCCTTTGGCAACATCGGATTCTTCGCTGGTGACGAGGCGGTAGACGATCTCCTCGTCCTTGGTATTGTCGAAGACCACAACGGTAGAGCCGAATCCGACCTTGTCGTGCGGGATGTTGGCGAGATTGACCAGAGAGAGCTCAGCCATGCGCCGCTTGAGCTGGCCAAGACGGGCATTGACAAACTCCTGCCGCTGCTTGGCCATGTGGTACTCGGCATTTTCCGAGAGGTCTCCCATGGCGACGGCCTTCTTGATCTCCGCCGGCAATTCGTAAGCGAGTTCATGCTCAAGAGCAGCGATGTCTTTCAGAAGCTGCTTTTTGATGTGGTCGGGCATTCAGTGATCCGTGGCGGCGGGCGGGGATTGCTCAACCGCGATTAGATAAAACGTCCAGAAAGTCCATTATACGCGCCGTGATGGGTGCGGAAGGGTTCGCGCCCGGGCCGGACTTGGGGCGGGGGCACGAGAGCCGCTGCGTGTTTCCCGTTCGTTGGACGGGAGTTAGGAATTTTTGGGTGGAGGAGGGAATAAAGCTGCGGGTAGCTGGTTATCGACTGTGAACGGAAGACAAGTTCCAGGAGGTAGATGATGAGCAACTTGCATGATGAGAAGTTTGAGCACGGCACGGAGAGTGAAGTGAGTGCGGACGGAATCGACCGGCGCGGATTTTTGAAGTGCATGGCGTGGGCAGGCACCGGGCTGGTGTGGACATTCGCGGGCGGCGTTCCGACGTCGAGGGCGTTTGGTGAGGGAGCGCGAGGCGGCGGTCGGTCGGACTTCAGCTTTGTGCAGATCAGCGACAGCCATATCGGGTTCAACAAGCCTGCGAACGCTGATGTGACGGCGACACTGCAGAAGGCGCTGGCGAAGATCGATGGGGCGCAGCAGGCTCCCGATTTTCTGATCCACACAGGCGATTTGACGCACTCGTCGAAGGCGTCGGAGTTCGAAACGCTGGACCAATTGCTCAAAGCGAAGCGGCAGGTGTTCTACGTTCCCGGCGAGCACGATACATCTGTCGACGACGGGAAGATGTATCTCGAGCGCTACGGCAAGGGAACCAAAGGCAACGGCTGGTACAGCTTCGATCACAAGGGCGTGCACTTCGTTGGTCTGAACAATGTGGCGCAGCTGGAAGGTATGGGGAAGCTGGGGCAGACGCAGATCGACTGGCTCAAGGACGATTTGCATGCTGTGAAGAGCAGCACGCCGGTGGTGGTGTTTGCGCATATCCCGCTGTGGGCGGTGTATCCGGACTGGGGCTGGGGAACCGCAGACAGCGAGCAGGCGTTTGGCGCGCTGAAGCGGTTCGGATCAGTGACGGTGCTGAACGGGCATATCCACCAGGTGATGCAGAAGGTGGAAGGCAACGTAAAGTTTCATACCGCGATGTCGACGGCGTTTCCGCAGCCTGCGCCGGGAGCAGCGCCGAGCCCGGGTCCGATGAAGGTTCCAGCAGAACGGTTGCAGAGCGTGCTTGGAATCACGGATGTGAGCTTTATTGCGCAGCACAGGGAACTGGCAGTGGTCGACGCGACCTTGGCTGGGGAGAACTCCGAGAAACGGGTGCTGGGGCTGTGATGGTAGGAAGAATTGTGTTCAGCTTTGGCGGCCTGGTGTTCGCGGCGGCAGTGGGACTTTCGTTTGTGCATCCGTGGGGCGACGTGCGCGGCGCCCATGCGCAGGGCGAATTGTTGAAAGGTAGCGAGGTTCCACAAGACGTGCGCCAGGTGCTGGAGCAGAAGTGCGCGGATTGTCACTCGAACCGGACGCACTGGCCTGTGTACAGCAGGCTGGCTCCGGGATCGTGGTTGATGGAGCACGACGTGCACGATGGACGTTCGGCGCTGAATCTGTCGAAGTGGGAGGCGCTGGGAACAGATCAACAGATCGACGCCTTGTCGAGGATTGCGGCGGAGATTCGAAGTGAGGAGATGCCGCCCACTGCGTACACGATGATGCATCCGACCCGGCACATCAGCGATGAAGAGAAGCAGCGTGTAGCGCTGTGGGCGCGGACTGAAAGAAGACGGCTGAGGGCGGCCGCCGAAGTAGAGAAGGAGACGAGTGGACAGTGAGCATCGGGGACGTAAAGCGGTTCTGGGTAGTGTTTTGCGGCTCGTGGTTTTTGAGTATTTCGGCGATGTTGCTTATCCCGCATGAAGCGTTGACGGAAGTTGGTCCTGCAGCCAACGCGGGCAACGGCAAGGTGCTGTTCGAGAAGCGGTGCACGGGGTGTCACTCGCTCGATAAGAACAAGGAAGGGCCGCGACTTGCGGGCGTGTACGGGCGGAAGGCGGGGTCAGTGGCGGACTTCAGCTATTCGAATGAGCTGAAGGCGGCGAAGATCACGTGGGACGGACCGATGCTGGATCGATGGCTGACGAATCCCGATGAAGTGGTGAAAGACAACGACATGGCGTTTCACGTTCCGGATGCACACGAGCGAGCGGACATCATTGAGTATCTTCGAGTATCCTCGGGCAAATAGGATCCGGGGAGATCAATCCGGCCTGAAAAGGATGGAATGGATCGAGTGTTCTTCGAACAGCTGGCAATGCCGCTGTTCGATCAACTCTACAATCACGCGTGCTGGCTGACTGGGGATCGTGCGGATGCCGAAGACCTGGTGCAGGAGACGTATGCCAAGGCGCTGAAAGGATTTGGATCGTTTGCGGAGGGGACGAACCTGCGGGCGTGGATGTTCAAGATCCTGAGGAACGCATTTCTGAACTCTCGAAGCGGGTTGAAGCAGAAGACGGGATATCTGGAGGACGAGGAGACGGGAGCAGATGAAGCAGTTGCGCACGAGGTGACGCCGGAGGCGCTGTTTTTGGCGAGCGAAAGCCAGGAAGCGATCTTCGCGGCGCTGGAGCGGCTGCCGGTGGCGCATCGCGAGATTATTCTGCTGTGCGATGTGGATGAGATGTCGTACCAGGAGATTGCGCAGGTGCTGGATGTGCCAAAGGGAACTGTGATGTCACGGCTGGCACGAGCACGTACGAATTTGCGCAAGGAGCTTGGAGCGAGCGCGAAGGAGGCGGTGAGATGACAGCGTGCACGCAAGATCGGAAGACGCTGGCCGCGTATCTCGATGGCGAGCTTTCGGCGGAGCAAGAGAAGTCGCTGCTGGAGCATCTGCGCGGCTGTCCCGAATGTGCGGCGGAGGTTGCCGCGCAGGTTCGGCTGCGTCGCGCAATGAAGCCGGCCGCAAACCGGTTTGCGCCGAGCGCGGAGTTTCGGCGGAAGGTGCAGGTGCAGGTTGCGGCGAAGAAGAGCGTGGGGACGCGGTGGATGTGGCCGGCCGCTGTTGCTGCCCTGGCGATGATGGTGCTGGCTGTCGTGTGGACGCGACAGAGCACGTTAAGGAACCAGGCGTTTCGAGAAGTTGCGGATTTGCATGTGTCGGACATGGCGAGCACGAATCCGTACGATGTGGTGTCGTCAGACAGGCATACGGTGAAGCCGTGGTTTCAGGGACGCATTCCGTTTGCGTTCAATCTGCCGGAGTTTGCGGGGTCAGAGTTCACGCTGCTGGGTGGGCGGCTTGTCTATCTGCATCAGCAGGCGGCAGCGCAGCTTGTGGTGGGAGCGGGAAAGCACAAGATTTCTGTCGTCGTGGTGCAGGAGAATGCGGGATTCGGCACGGGGTTGCCGTTTTTCGGCGGAGTCGCGGTGCGCGATTCGTTCAACGTGGAGACGTGGGAGAAGAACGGACTGCGTTTCTACGTGATCAGCGATGCGGAGAAGGGCGCGGTTCACCGGCTTGCGCAGGCGTTGCAGGGAGCGAATGGGTGACCCGATCCGATCCGGCGGAGTTTAGCGGCGCGATCCTGAGTTGAAAAATCCTTACTCGTCTCGGAGCGCCACCATCGGATCAACGCTGCTGGCGCGCCATGCCGGGATTGCTGTTGCAGCGAACGCAACCAGCGCCATTACGGCGGGTACGGCCAGGAACGTTGCAAGGTCCGTGGCGCTCACGCCGAACAAGAGGCTAGCGATCAAGCGGGTGAGGACAAAGGCACCGATCAGTCCAGCGATAATGCCGATCGAGGTGAGCTGCATTCCCTGGCGAACGACGAGCGAGAGGATGTTTTCACGGCGCGCGCCTAATGCGACAAGAATGCCGATGTCGTGCGTGTTCTGGGTGACCAGGTAGGACATGACACCGTACAGGCCGATGGCGGCGAGAAGCAAAGCAAAGAGCGCGAATGCGCCGAGCATGGTGCTGGAGAAGCGCTGGCGGGCGAGAGAATCGTGCAGGCGGTCGTTCATGGAGCGGACACCGTAGACGACGGTTGCGGGATCGACGGCGTGAATTTCACGAATGACGGCTTTCGAGAGTCCCGGATCATCGGAAGAAGATCGGACGACGAGGAACGTGCCGCGGTCGGGGTCCTGCTGCATGGAAAAGTACGTGGCGATCTTGCCGTCGGTGTCGAGACCATATTGCTTGACCGTTCCAACGACGCCGACGACGGTCATGGGCTTCTTTGGATCGAACCAGACTTGCTTCCCTATGGCATCACCGTGCGGCCAGAAGCGCTGCGCAAACTTTTGATCGATGATGACGACGCGCGGCGTGTCGGGGCTGTCCTGGTCGGAGAAGAAGCGGCCCGAGACCAGAGGGATTTGCATGGTTCGAAAATAGTCAGTACTCGCCATGCGAAGGTCGACCTGCAATTCCTGACCCGGAGGCGGATTGTAGCCTTCGACGTGTATGCCTCCCCATCCCACGGAACCGGTGAGGGGTAGAGCTGAGACACCGCCTTCCGCGACAACGCCGGGCAGATGAGCGATCCGTGTCTCTACGTCGCGGTAGAAGCTGTTCAGAATTTTTGGGTCGCGATACTTTGGATCGCTGACGACAAACTGCATGCTGAGCACGTTGTCTGCGATGAAGCCGGGAGGCACGCTTTGCAGGCGGATGAAGCTGCGGATGAGAAGCCCGGCGCCGATGAGAAGCACGAGCGAGAGGGCGAGCTCCGATGCTACGAGCAGTCCGCGCAGATGGTGGCGTTTGAGGTAGAGACCGCTATCGGATTGTCCACTTCGGCCACCGGTTTTGAGCGATGAGTTTGGATCGAGCTTGATGGCGCGCCATGCGGGTGCGAGTCCGAAGAGGACACCGGTAACGAGCGCCAGGCCGAAGGTAAAGGCGAGAACGGTTCCATTGATGCCGACCTCTTCAAGCCTGGGGATATTGCCGGGATTCATGGTGCGGACGACGAGCAGGCTCAATCGCGCGACAAGCAATCCGGCGGCTCCTCCGAGGACTGCGAGAACGATGCTTTCGGTGAGCAGCTGACGCGCGATGCGTTTCCAATCCGCGCCGAGGGCCGTGCGGATTGCGAGTTCCTTTTCGCGCCCCGCTGCGCGTGCGAGCAGAAGGTTGGCGACGTTGGCGCAGGCGATAAGGAGAACCAATCCTACAGAGCCAAGGAGCACCAGCAGGGCGCGACGGACATCGCCGACGACTTGTTGCTGCAGGCCGACAACATCCATGCCGTAGCTGGCGTCGCGTTTGTCCTTTACGCGGATCCCACTGGCGATGATGTTGATGTCTGCCTGAGCCTGTTGTAGCGAGACGGCTGGTTTGAGGCGGGCCATGATGTTGTAGTTCTCATCGCCGCGCCGCTGAGCGGCGTCGGGACCCAGGGGCAAAGGGAGAAACATGTCCACTTTGTCCATGGGCCCTTCAGAGGGCATCACTTCTGTGTTGAGCATGAAGGTGCGTTCGAGCACGCCGACAACTGTGAAGGACTTTGCGTTCAGCGTGATGCTCTTGCCCACGATTGCAGGATCGGAATTGAAGAGGCGCTGCCAGGCACCGTAGCTGAGTACGGCGACGCCGGGTCTGCCGGGCTTGTCTTCTTCCGGCAACAGGGTGCGGCCTAGTAATGGTTTCGCGCCCAGCATGGAGAGCAGGCTTGACTGGGTGCTGAGCACATCGACGCGTTCCGGCTGCTCGCGGCCGGTGAGCGTAAAGGTACGGCTTTGTGCGATGGCCATCTCGTCGAACGAGTGGTTCTGGTTCTGAATGTCGATGAACTGGCCGGGAGATGGCCAGTCGCGCAGGATTCCAATGCCAGGAGAATGAAGCCAGATGGCAGCGAGGCGATCGGGATGCGGATAAGGAAGAGGGCGCAGCAGGAGCGCGTCAACGACGCTGAAGATGGCGGAATTAGCTCCGATGCCGATGGCCAGCGATGCCAGGATTACAAACGTCAGCATCGGATTTTTGCGGAGCATGCGCACGGCATAACGGAGGTCCTGCAGCCAGAAGTTCATTCATCCTCCCAGAATCGGATGAGTGATGATAGGCCGCGGCGCAGCGCTCTGGCGAGGAAACTGTGATCGGCGGTGTTGCTCTTTTTTTAGAGGCGTTTCAGGTTGATGCTGCTTCGAGGCTGCTTCTTCTGCAAACGAACGAAGGGAGCGTCTTCGTGTGAAGATGCTCCCTTTCGTATGCTGGCTATTCAATTGTGGGGGAGGGCCTTGGAAGATCTGGTGATTACTGCCCGTCGGGGCCGCGGTCCGCGCTTTTCGATGCGTTGTCGATCCGCGGGGTGACCAGCGATTCGAATTGGATCGATTGAAGCACATGACCACCGTTACGACTATCAAATCGCAGCGCGATTTTCTTTGGCGCTCCGTCAGGCAGGCCCGGGGTCAGCAACCATGTGAAGCTCTTGGTCGAGTTCTCGTTGCGAAGGGTGACGAAAGCGTTGGTGGAATCGTGCGAGACGTTATAGCTACCGGCGGGGAGTGTTTTGCCGGCAACCTGAAAGCTGAAGGGAACGTTCACTTTGTTCTCTGCGTTTGCGGTGCTTGCTGCCAGAGTGGCGAATGCGCCCACTGCTGCTGCCATAACGATTTTGCGAAACATCGATTGCATATGCGAATCCTCCTGCCGTATTCACAAAGCTACCGAGCTTCAGAAAATTAGTCGTCAAGCTTTCATCCAGATAATGTCAAATCTTCAGCTGGCTTTTTTCCTCTGCGACTTTTCGCAGGCGATAGACTCGCGAATTGTTTCCAACTCGCTCTCAATGTTTGAGATCAAAGCGCTTCGTTCTGCGTCGCCCAGATTTCCGGCAATACGCAACGCATGCTCGAGCAAATGAGCTGCTTCCTGGTGGGCGTGTCTTTCCTGGGAGTGCCTGGCGCAAGCTCGCAGCGTGGATACGGTTCGCTGCCAGTTGCCGGCGGCCTCGTACTGAATGGCGATTTCCCTGGCGACCGTTGACTCTCGTCCTGCGAAGAGCGCCTGCAAGCGTTCGGCGATGCGCATGTGTCCCTTGGCGCGACGCGCCGTGGTTTGCCGCTGGTAGAGGACTTCGCGATAGAACTCATGGGCAAAGGTGTAGAAGTCAGAGCGAGTTCCGTTGGGAAGATCATCGTGACCAGCGCGGCGGATCAGCCCTGTTCGGCGTTCAAGAGCATTGCAAGTCTCTTCGACAGACTCCGGATTCTCATCCAAAGCCGCAGAAGCAGCCCACACCGGAAAGGCCAGGTTCATCAAGCTTCCGGCCTCCAAGACTCGCTGCTCTGCAGGATCGAGGCGATCGATCTCCAATTCGATCAGCCTGGCCAGCTCCTGCGGGACGCTGAGCTCCATGTCAGAAATGGAGGCGATCTGTTTCCACGAAGCCTGGTCTTCGGAGCCGTTGCGGACGATGAATTTCTCCGCGATCATGTGATCGAGAAGGGCATTGGCGAAGAGCGGATTTCCGCCCGAGCGCTGATAAACGAAGGCAGCCAGTTCCGGAGGGAGATCCTGCTGATGAAGCCTGCGGCTCAGCAATTCTCGCAGTGATTGTTTTGATAGCGGCTCCAGCGCGAGCTCGGTACAGAGATGGCGCACGAGTAGATCCTGCTTCATCGACTTGAGGTAGAGCTTTGTGGATCGATCCTGTGGACGGTAGGTTGCAATGACCAGCAATCGCGCAGGTGTAGCGCGACGCGCGAGCGCCGAAATGAGCTCGAGAGTTGCCTGATGTGCCCACTGGATGTCTTCGACGACGAGAATGAGAAGCTGCTCGCGCGCAAGCTCTTCAATCATTTCGCAAAGTTCCGTGGGACGATCGTGAAGGGCTCGGAGCCGGCTCAGGCCAGCGGCGGATTTTTGTTCCGTCTCCGTTGTTGCCGCGAGACACGGGCCGAGTGCTTCCATCACTGCGTAGTAGGATTCCTTTTCGCTTAGTCCTTCAACGCAATGGCCGAAAGCGATCTGAACCTGCGAAGACGTTGTCTTCATTGACTGACAGGTGGAATGTACGAGGGAAGTCTTGCCGATGCCACCCTCTCCGGTGATGAAGACAAGTTGGCGTTCCGCACGCGCCGCTCGCTGAGCCATGCCCTGTAAACATGCAATTTCCTTTTCCCGGGCGATCAGGTCTGTGCCTTCCGGATCCTGCGCCGTTGGGGAGGGAACGTCAGCGCGCACTTCGGGCTCATCCGTTACTACTGCAACGAAGCTGTAGCCGCGCTTGGGGATTGTCTTGATCAGCTTTGGATCCCGGGCATCGTCGCGAAGTAGTTTTCTGAGGTCCAGGACGTAGGTCCTGAGAACCTGCGGCTGAACATAGGTGGAAGGCCAGAGGGCGTCGAGCAACTCATCGTGCGTGATCAGGCGACCGGGATTTTCGACCAAGTAGCGGAGGACGGAAAAGGGCTTGCTGGCGAGCGCGATCTGCTCGCCGTTGTGCCAAAGGCACTCGTTGGTAGTGTCCAGGACAAACGACTGGAATTGCTTCATTCAGAAGAAACCTCGGGGGAAGGTGGAACTTCATCATCTGGGGAGCAATTGGATTTCCAAAAGCAAGTGCTACATACCTAGAACAAGACCTGTGATTCAGGGATGATGAAATTCGTACGCGGATGCTTTTTTAGAAGAGCTCATTATCGAATCCGATAACCGCTTATACGCAACACCCTTTCCTGGCGTTCCTCTCGCGAGGCGCCCTGCCGTTTCTCGAATGTCAGCATCAATTCAGGCGGCCGTTTTTGGCCACGGGGTCTATGGGGCTTCGCGACGGGACAGCTTTACTCTGCGCTGTTCCCATTCTTCGCTGGAGAAGATGCGCGGGCCGACTTCGATAAGGCGCGGCATCATGTTGAAAACGGCAACACGATTCCAGGCTTGCCTTCCCGCGTGCGAAAGCCTTTTTCGTTGAGATCGCTGACGATGGCGGAGTAGGAGAAGTCCTGGGCGAGGAGATCCATCATGAGGAGCAGGACCTTGTTCTCGCCGGGGTCGACCTCGAGCCGTTTGCAGTCTTCAGAAATGCGGAGGCCGAAGGGGATGTCTTCGGAGAATGCGCCCTCCGAGGGCGTCTCCGAATCGGGCAGTTCGCGCCGCCACTCGATGGATACCATCTGCCACCCGGCCGAGGTACGCTGCCTGATCACGTCCGAACTGAATGGCTCGGAAACAACGTCGCGAATGCGCTCGAAGAACGCCATAGAAGCCTCCGGAGACACTGCATTGCTGTACGAAGAAGCAATTCCTGGGCCAAGAAGATGGCCGGGTTTCGACGGGAAAGAACATTGAAACGGAATGGGTTGTGTGGCGAATACCGGAGGAGCGCCGGGGGATTTCTGGTCGTTTCTGAGACTCAATGTCCGCAAACGAACAACGCGAGCCGGTTGGTACTGTGCACTAAAATCCCGTCTTCTGATTACGAAAGGATATGCGCCTGGAGACAGAGAAGATTGCTACAATTCAGGTTTCCAAGGGCAAATATTTGCGGCAACCGGGGGGGCCGATCGCTCGCGAGAGCAAGTAACTGCTGCCATGATTGATTACTACGAGTTCCTCCAAATCAGCCCCCATGCAGACGCCGAGACGATTCATCGGGTCTACCGGTACCTGGCTAGCCGTTTACACCCTGACAATCCGGATTCGGGCGACGCCGAGATGTTCCGTATGCTACGAGCGGCCTACGAAACTCTTTCGAACACATCTCGCCGGGCGGAATACGATGCGATGTGCCGTAAGGAGGCAAAGGAAGAGCCGCCCCTTTCGGATTCGATCGATTTTCTGGATAGCATCGAGGGTGAGCAGAACCGGCGCATTGCGTTGCTGGCGGTGCTGTATTACAAGCGCCGGGCGAACCCTCGTTTTCCCGAGGTCTCGCTGGCAGAGATCGAGCGAAGGATGGGGTTCCCTCGCGACTACCTTGACTTTACGACGTGGTACCTGACGAAGAAGGGGTACGTGAGCCGGGCGGACAACTCGGACTTTTCGCTGACAGCGGAAGGTGTGGACTACATCGAATCGCAGCGCGGAAATCTGCCGGTGCTGAACAGGCTGCTGACCGATGGCACGGCGGTGATGGCAGCGGCCTCGCCGCGAAAGGAAAGCCGCAATGGGAGCGGTGGAAACGGAGCTGGTGGGGCTAAGAAGCCGATCATTCTGCCGACTTCGGACGCGATGTGGCTGGACCGGCGGCAGGGGAATGGCGATCGGCGACGCCGGGCCGGCGACCAGCATGGGGTCGCGCAAGAACGGCGAAACGGATCGCAAGATCGGCGCGTGAATACGGGCGATCGCCGGAAAAGCAAACAAGACAGGCGGTCCTACGCAATCATGAATACAGGGACAATTCAATAGAGATCGTCCTCGTTCTATCCTGCTACCTTCTGGAGCCTCCTCCTAAAAGCGAGCCGAGCACGCCACGGATGATCTGACGACCGACGGTGCTGCCGATGGATCGCGCGGCGCTTTTCACCATCGCCTGCGCGACGGTTTCGCGTCGGCCCGTGCCGGGTCCCAGCACGTTGGTCAGGACAGCGCCTGCCTCCTGCATCCAGTTGCCTTGGCCCGAGGCGGCGGGCTGTGCAGGTGCAGATTGAGAAGTGTTTACGGCGGGCGCATTGGCCGCTGTGGCGGATGCGGCTACTTTGCCCTTGAGTTTCTCGTACGCTGAGTCGCGATCGACAGCCTGCTCGTACACGCCGGCGATGATGGAGCCGCGGATGATGGCGGCGCGCTGGTCGGGCGTAATGGGACCGATCTGACTGTGGGGCGGGTAGATCATGGCGCGGTCGACTACACCGGGGATGCCCTTTTCATCGAGAAACGAAACGAGCGCTTCGCCCACGGCGAGTTGAGTGATCACTTCTTCGACGTTCAGTTTCGGGTTGGAGCGGAAGGTTTGCGCGGCTGATTTCACGGCTTTTTGATCGCGCGGCGAGAACGCACGCAGCGCATGCTGTACGCGATTTCCGAGCTGGCCGAGCACGGTTTCGGGGACATCGATGGGGTTCTGGGTTACGAAGAAGACGCCGACGCCTTTGGAGCGGATGAGTCGGATGACCTGCTCGATGCGGGACTGCAGCACAGCGGGGAGATCGTTGAAGAGAAGATGCGCTTCGTCGAAGAAGAAGACGAGTTTGGGTTTTTCGGGATCACCGACTTCAGGAAGTTTCTCAAAGAGCTCGCTCATCAACCAGAGAAGGAACGTGGCGTAGAGCTGCGGAGACTGGAGCAGCTGATCGGCGGCGAGGATGTTGATGACTCCGCGGCCGTGGGTGTCGGTTTGGATGAGGTCTTCGATATTGAGAGCCGGCTCGCCGAAGAACTGATCGCCACCCTGCTGCTGGAGCGCGACGAGACCCCGCTGAATAGCGCCGATGCTGGCGGCGGAGATGTTGCCGTATTCGGTCTGGTAGTCCTTCGCACCGTCGGCAACGTGCTGCAGCATGGCTTGCAGATCTTTCATGTCGAGCAGTAGAAGGCCCTGGTCGTCTGCAATTTTGAAGACGAGGGTGAGGACGCCGGACTGGGTGTCGTTCAGATTAAGAATGCGGCTCAGAAGCAGCGGGCCCATTTCGCTGACCGTAGCGCGAACAGGGTGGCCCTGCTTTCCGAAGACGTCCCAGAAGACCACCGGACATCCGGAAAACTGCCAGTTGCCAAGGCCCAGGAGTTTAAGGCGATCGTCAAGCTTTGGGGAGCTCTTGCCGGGCTGGCTGATGCCGGAGAGATCTCCTTTGACGTCGGCCGCAAAGACTGGAACTCCGATGCTGCTGAGGGCCTCGGCCATCACCTGCAGGGTGACGGTCTTTCCGGTGCCTGTGGCTCCCGCGACGAGGCCGTGGCGATTCGACATTCCGGGGAGAAGCGAGAGTTCGTCTGTTCCTTTAGCAATTACTGGCGCGTCGATCATTGTGCAGGAAGCCTCCATCAATGTGAGGTGGGAGAGTAGAACGCTCGAACACACCTACGACATTGATTGTGCCAAATGAGGGCGAGTTGGGACCGTGATGTTCGGGAAAGGGTGGATTAGTCCGGAGCGGTACGGAGAGCTACTTGCAAAAGAGAGGCGCCCGGATCCGTGAAGGTCCGGGCGCCCAAGGGGAATGGAAATCAGAATTTGAAGTGAGCTTCGAGTTCGATGGTTCTGCCGCTCAGCACCTTGCTGGCGCGGCCGAAGTGGGGATCGGTGATGGTGTTGACTGGTGAGAACAGGTTGAGCTGGTTGAAGACGTTGTAGGCATTGGCGCGGAGTTCGAGCGCCGCGTTTTCGCCAAGGGCTCTCATTTTTGGGAATCCGAATGCCTTTACGCCGGTGACGTCAGTGCTGAAATAGCGCGGGCCATAGAACGAGTTGCGGCCGATGCCGGGAGCAAACGGGAGTGGCCCGGGGGTTGGCGCGGTTCCGTCGGTAGGCCACGGGGTTCCCGCCGGCTGCGCCGGGATGGCGAAGTAGTAGGTGGGGTCGGGATTGGAGAAGTAGCCGCGGGGCTGCTTGAAGGTGTCAGTGGATCGGGATTGAACGACGTTGTGAAGGTATGCCGTCGGCCGATAGCTGCACGCACCACTGGTACTGGTAACAGCGCACGCGTCGTTATAGACGGGGTTGAAGGGGAATCCGGAATGAAGGTTCATGATTCCGCTGAACGTCCAGCCGCCGACTACCTTTTCGAGGAAGTTATGCCCACCTCGGAAGAGAATGGGCGACCACTGTCCCCAGACCTTGAACATGTTGCGCACGTCGTAGTCGGAAGGACCCCAGTTCTTGCCCGGAAGGAATTGGTAGTCAGGTTCGGTATAGGGTCCTGAGCTATTGTCGAGTGACTTGGACCAGCGGTATTGGATGTCGACCTGGTACTGCTGCGAGAACTGATGCTGCAACTCCGTCTGGAGGGCGTTGAAGTTGGAGTTGCCGCTGTCTTCGTACCAATCGACGAAGCTCAGCTTGGGGTTGTAAGCCATCTGCCCGGCAAGGACAGAAGTTGCGAGCTTGTTATTGAGGTTGTACTGCAAGGGCAGATGTCGGCCGGTGCTGCCGTCGTAACCGATGGTCGCAACCCAGCGCTGCCCGAGGTTGTATTGAGCTTCGAGCGAATAGCGCGCAAGACGCGCGGTCGGAAGATCGGCAGGCAGCCCGGTGACGTTGAGCTGGACGTTAGCCGTGGGCAGGTTGTCGGGACCGAAGGTGGTGATGAGATTCGGATTGGCGGGCAGTGCTCCGTATTGATAGAGGTTGCTGGCCGTTCCGTAGACCACCTGTGAACCGGTGAGGGTAGAACTCTGCGCCTGAAAGGGGGGATTGTTGCGCGTGTTGGTGGTGATGGCCATTTCCAGAGCGGTGTATCCAATGCCGAATCCGCCGCGGAGTACGAGACGCGGATCGTTCGGCATGGTCCAGGCGAATCCGACCTGCGGTCCGAAGTTGAATTTGGACGGGTGGAACTCTGGACCGCCGAGGGCGAAATGAATCCCGGTGAGCGTGTCGGGACCTGAGCCCAGGCGGAGGTTTGCCATGCGTCCTGATTTTTCGGTCATGCCTCCGAAGTATTCGTAGCGCATGCCGAGATTGACGGTCAGATTTGGACGCACCTTCCAGTCATCCTGAAAGAAGCCAGCCCAGAGTTGTTCGCGATCATCTTTGCGGAAAGTTGAGGGGATGCCCGTAGTTGGATCTGCGGTTGCGCTTTCCGCCGTGGGAGCATCGTTGAGGAAATCCCAGAGGTTGTTGAAGTAGAAGGTCGGCTGCGCGTTGCCGGTTGGTTCATCGAGATAGGCGAGGCGAGTGGCCTCACCGCCGAACCGCATGTTGTGCCGCCCGGCGACTTTCGTGAGGGTATCGCGGATGTTCAGTGTCCATTGGTCGAAGATGCTTCCGACGTTCGGTCCGAACTGCGCGAGGTCTCCCGTGGCGTTGCCGCTGATGCTGGAGAACGTCGGCTGGGTGAACTGGTTATAGATCTGATCGATGGGCAATCCATAGGGGGTCTGCGGATTGGATGTGAGCTCATTCCACTTCCATCCGGCCAAGTCGGCGCGGGCCTGATTGAGCAGTGTGGGCGTGAAGGTGTGGTCCCACATGAGGCCGGTGGAGTAATTGGTCGCGTCGTGGTGGAAGAAGTTGGACTGGCGGGACGGCCCATTAAACGAGGTCTGCGTGACGGGGACGTAGTAAATGGTGTAAGCGATGAGGTCCTTCCCCGTGGCCTGGAAATCGAGGCGGCCATTGTATTGCTCGTTGACCTGGCTGCTGGGGCCTCGTGTGGCTACGAACATGATGTCGGGAATGCCATCGAGGTTCGAGGGGCTGCCGGTGCCGTTGCCACCAAGACCGGGAGTGTAGGCGTTCCCCACTGGCGGCTTGAACGAAGGATCCGGAGCGCCGGCGCCGAGTGTGAGAGGGCGTCCGATGTCGAGGCCCTGCCCCTGGATGAAATTGCAGTTGACTCCTTCAACGAGGCCGATGTCTGCGCATTGGTGCGGGTCGGAGGGAGATTCAAGGACGCCGGTGTATACCGCACCTGCGCCGGGGAGCGTCAGATATTTGCTGGCTATGGGAGCGGCGCCGGCGGACTGGTCGAACTGCGGCGTCTCATACCATCCCCCGCCCGTGGCGACCGTGTTGTTGCGCATCGTCTCATAGGCGAAGAAGGCGAAGAGCTTGTTGTGGATGATTGGTCCGCCAAGGCTGCCGCCGATCTGATTGAAGCGGGAGTTGTTGCGCTGCGGATTGTTATTGGGATCCCAGCGCTGGTAAGCGTTCAGGCCAGGGCGCTCACCTTGAATAAATGCTGATCCGTGAAAACTGTTGGTGCCATTCTGCGACGTGACCTGGATCTGAGCGCCGCTGGTGCGTCCCCATTCGGCATCGTAGCTGTTGGAGACGATTTTGACTTCTTTGACGGAGTCTTCGTTCGGAGTGATGACGGCGGCGCCGCCCCAGGTGACGCTGGTGACTCCCACGCCGTCGAGTGTGACATTGTTGGTGTCGTTGCGGCCGCCGCTGGCAAAGGCCTGCGGGCGGTTTTCAGTGGAGAAGATTCCGTTGTTTGCGCCGGATCCGCCGGGACCCTGATTACCGGGCAGATTGTTTGTACCGCCTCCACCCGCCTGACTCTGATCGCCGAACATGCCGGGAGCGAGTTGGACGAGCTGATAGACATCGCGACCATAGGAAGGCAGATGGCTGATTTCGTTCTGTGAGACGGTGGCTCCTAATTGACCGGTAGCGGTGTCAATGACAGGCTCAGAGGCGGCATTTACAGTCACGGTCTCGGCACTGGTGGCACCAACTTCAAGCGTGACGTTGAGGGAATTCGGCTGGTTGGCGAGAATGCGGACATTATCGACAACTTTGTTTTTGAATCCGGTGCGAGAGACTTCCACCTTGTAGCTACTGGGCTCAAGAGCGCCGATGGTGTAGGAACCGGAGCCGTTGCTCTGCGCGGTGAGGGTGCGATTGGTTTCCTTATCGGTCAGGGTTACTTTCGCTTCCGGTATGACTGCCCCGGTCGGGTCGGCAACGGTTCCCTGGAGGCTTGCAGCATATTGTGCGTAGCCCCGAGCAGAGCAGACCGCAAGTACCAGTAAGGCGATGAGGACGGGAATAAGAGAAAAATTGGCGGCGCGATAAACCACGGGGAGCCGCGGCCCACGTGAAATGCTAGCTTGCATCAAGAACTCCTCAAAAGAATGGCTGTCCTGGAGCCGAGAACCTGTGTGCAAAAGCACTCCGCGCTCGTAGGCGCATGCGATTGGGTCGCAGGGAAGCAGGACTCCAGTACTGTTTTCGTTAACGAACGATCTACGACTGGCGCGTTCTCGTTCAGGACGCGGAGGTCTGCATCCGCGTCCGGGGCCCTGGTCGTGCGCTGGTCGGCCGGACAGAGTCGGGCGTTAAGTCCGGGAGCTTGCACCGGTGAAACACCGCTTCAGAAATGAATCAGGAGACGATGAGTACCTCAGCGAATCGTGAGATGCATGTTCGCGGATTTGTGATTGCTGTAGTTGTTGAGGGGAGCCTTTTTGGTGACGGGCGGCGCGGGATCAGTGCCGAAAGACCTCAATGAGGGCTGAACGGTGGTCAAGGCGCGCTGGCTGGATCTTCCATCTGATGACAAGGTCAGCAGAGGCTGCGTCAGGTGCGGAGTCGTTTTAGGTTCCGATGTGACTGTTGCTACTCGCGGACGCTGATGCCGAGGGCTTTCATCTTGCGGTAGAGGTGGCTGCGTTCGAGGCCGAGGAGTTCGGCGGCGCGGCTGACGTTGTTACGCGCTTCTTCGATCTTTTTGAGAATGTAATCGCGCTCGTATGCGTCCCGCGCCTGCTGGAGGGTGGAGAAGTCTTCTTTCGCGCGCGCGGCGGACTTGTGCGTGAGCGGCGGGAGCTGCTTGCGTTCGATGCGCAGTGTTCGCGGGTTGAGGATCAGAACGCGCTCGATGACGTTTTTCAATTCGCGGACGTTGCCGGGCCAGTGGTACTGCTGGAGAACTTCGAGAGCTTCGTCGCCGATGTCGACGCGGGGGCGTCCGTACTGGCGGCCGAATTCGGCGAGGAATTCGCGGACGAGGAGCGGGATGTCCTGCTTGCGCTCACGCAGGGGTGGAACGAAGAAGGGGACGACATTGAGCCGGTAGAACAGATCTTCGCGAAAATTCCCCTTGGCGATTTCCTCCTCGAGGTCCTTGTTTGTGGAAGCGATGAGACGGACATCGACGCGGATGGTCTGCGAGCCTCCGACCGGCGTAAACATCTGGTCATCGAGGGCGCTGAGCACCTTGGCCTGTGTCTTGAGGCTCATGTCGCCGACTTCGTCGAGGAAGAGCGAACCGCCGTCGGCGCGCTCGAGAGTGCCTCGCTGTTCAGGCGGCCCGCCGGGTTGCGCGCCGCGCCGGGAGCCGAAGAGTTCGGATTCGATATGGTCTTCGGGAATTGCGGCGCAGTTGAGTTCGACGAAGATGCCATCGCGGCGAAGGCTTTCCGCATGAATGGCGCGGGCGATAAGCTCCTTGCCGGTGCCGGATTCTCCGTAGATGAGGACACGGCCGTTGGTTGGAGCCATGAGGCGAATCTGCTGCCGCAGTGCTTTGACGGGAACACTCTCGCCGGTAAGAACCGCGCTGAGGCTGAACTGGCGTTTGAATTCGAGATTTTCGTTACGGAGGCGGCGGGCTTCAACTGCGTTCTTGAGGACAATGAGAGTGCGGTCGAGAGAGAGCGGTTTTTCGAGGAAGTCGTAAGCGCCGAGCTTGGTGGCTTTGACAGCGGTTTCGATGGTTCCGTGGCCGGAGATGATGACTACTTCGGGACGCTTCTCGGCATCGAGAGCGTGGACCTCGGAGAGGACATCCAGCCCATCACGGTCGGGCAGCCAGATGTCGAGGAGGACGACGTCGTAAGGGGCATCATCGATGAGGACGCTGGCTTCCGCCGCACTGGCGGCAGTCGCGACGGCGTAGCCCTCTTCGGTGAGGATCTCTTCGAGTGAGGACCGGATCTCTGCTTCGTCATCCACCACGAGGACGTGATTCATGAGCGCACCCCGGTGACCGAAGCAGCTGGAGTGTCAGTGCCGTGGCCATTCGCGTCAGCATGTTCATTGAGGGGCAAGCGCATGACAAATCGCGCGCCTTTGGGCAGATTGCTTTCAGCGCGAATGGTTCCTCCTGCTTCCTGCACGATCTTGGCGGCAATGGAAAGACCGAGGCCGGTGCCGCGGTGCTTGGTGGAGTAGAAGGGCAGGAAGAGTCGTTCGCGAATTTCAGGGGTAAGTCCATGCCCGGTGTCGGAGACTTCGACTTCGACTGCGCTGCCGTCTTCGCTCATGGAAGTGTGAACACAGAGCACGCGGAGAAGGCTGCCTTGCATGGCTTCCGCGGCATTGTCGATGAGATTGGCGAGCGCGCGCCGGATGGCATCGCGATCTGCCACCACCGGGGGAAGTCCAGGTTCGAGGACGCGCTGAACGGTAATGCCTTCGAGACGTCCAGTGAAAAGAGCGAGTGCGTCTTCGGCAATCTGATTCACATCGCAGGCACGCGGTTGGGGCGCGGGAAACTGCGCGAGTGCAGAGAATTGGTCGACGAGAGTTCGAAGAGTTCCAACGCAGGTGAGGATGACTTCACTGCACTTACGGATAACCGCAGGAGAGTCGGGCTGGCCACGATCGAGATGCCGGCCGATGCGTTCTGCGGAAAGTGCGATGGGGGTGAGGGGGTTCTTGATTTCGTGCGCTACCCGTTGAGCGACTTCTTTCCAGGCGACCTGCCGCTGGGCGCGAAGGAGTTCCGAGGTGTCTTCGACGACGAGGACTGTTCCCGGGCGGTGGCTGGACAGCTCGAGCCGAGCGCTGGTGACGGCGAGATGAAGGTTGCGCCCGCGTATATGGAATTCGATTTCAGTGGATGCGGCACCCATGCGCTGACTCCGACGAATGACGCCCGCAAGTTCATCGAGAACATCCGAAGGAAGAATCGCATCAAGCTTCTGGCCCTGGAGGCGAGCGCTTTCATCCTGGCCCATGAGGACAGCGAAGGCGCGATTGGCCTGGAGGACCGTTCCCGAGGAGTCGAGTGTGACGACGCCCGAGGGGATGTTTTCGAGAATGATTTCCAGCTCGCGGCGGCGTTCCTCAATGGACTGGTTGGCAGCAGTGAGCTGGGCCGACGACGACTCAGCAAGCTTGCGGCTGGCGTCGAGGTCTTCTGCCATGTGATTGAAGGAACGGACGAGTTCGGCCATTTCGCCCGTAGTGACGAGGGCAACGCGGTGTTCATATTTGCCTGCGGCAATTTCGTCCATTGCGTCCGCGAGAGCTTCGACAGGACGGGTGATCTGCTTGGAAAGAAAGAGTGCGAGCCACACGCTTGAGAAGAAGACAACGACCGTGATGAGCAGCAGCATGAGGAAGAAGGTGCTGCGAATGCTGCGGCGGGAGCGGAAGAGATTCCAGTACTCGGTGGCGCCGGAACGAATGCGCGCAATGGTCTGGCTGAGTCCCTGGGGCATGGGGAGCGCGGCGATGACGAGCTTGCCGGAGGGAGTTGTCGCTTTTCCCAGAGCGTAGTCGCGGCCGGAGATTCGGATGACGGGCTCATCGTTGCGTTGCGCCGAAGAGAGCATGCTTGCGGAGAGCGGGGTGGCCAGCGGTATGGCTGACTGGAACTTGGTGGTTCCTGCTTTCTCCGGAAGCCACGGAATGAGGCTCGCCGGGGTGTTTTCAGGAGGCGCGTCATAGCTCGCCATCAGGTGGCGTTCTTTATCAAAGATGATGACAAATCCGTTCTCGAGGGTGACGCGATGGGAGGCGAGAACGTCGCGCAGGGCAGCAGGTTCAGCATCGATAGCTGCATTGGCAGCGATGGAGGCTGCTTCGCCGCGTGCGTTGCTGGTGACGTATTGGGCGAGTTCGAGAACAACCCGCGTGGAGTCTTCGCGCAATTGGGTGGTGTTGGGCGAAAACCAGCGGTCGATCGAGCGGTTCATCAGCTGAAAGCTGAAGAGGAACATGAATACCGCAGGGGTGACCGCAATGAGAGCGGCTCCAACCACCATGCGTGTGCGCAGGCGGGTACCAAGCGCCGAGCTGCTCTGATCCGCGTAGATCTTGAGAATGTTGCGCAAAAGGAGCAGGAGCAGAACGAGCAGAAGGAGAAAGACGACGACGCTGAGGCCGGTAAAGGCCAGGGTCTCGCCGGAAGTATCGGGATTGAGGAAGCTGATGCTGGAAGTATTGAAGGCCTGGAGAGCGCCGAAGGCGAGGGCAATCAGCAGCACTCCGGCACCGAGAAGGAGTACTGTTCTGCGGCGCGAGTCGCCTTCGAAGGGCATGGGGGGATTATAGAAGGGGCGCGTGGTACGGAGAGGGACTAAGTACTCGGGGCCGAGGGATGTAAAACCGGCCGAGGGAGCTGCGACCCTAGCCGGTTCCGGAGGTTTACGAAAGCAGTTCTGACGCTGGGGTCCATTCGCGCTGTTGGCTTTCGGCCACGCCGCGGTGGGCCACCTTACCTTGATGGGTGTTCAAGCCTTCAGCAAAACCGGGGTCTTGTTTCAGGGCTTTGGGAGCACCGAGATTGGCGATGCGCATCAGGTAGGGGAATGTCGAGTTGGTGAGGGCGAGCGTAGAGGTGTGGGGAACAGCGCCGGGCATGTTGGTGACGCAGTAGTGAACCACTCCATCGACCACATAGCTGGGATTGGAGTGCGAAGTGGGCTTGGCGGTCTCAACACAGCCGCCCTGATCGATGGCCACATCGACGATGACAGCACCTTTCTTCATCTGGGAGACCATGGCACGGGTGACGATTTTGGGAGCGGTAGCGCCCGGGATGAGCACTGCGCCGACGACGAGGTCAGCCTCACGGGTGGCATTGGAGAGGTTGTAGCTGTTCGAGGCGAGGGTGTAGAGGCGACCGCCATAGAGGTCATCGAGTTCGCGGAGGCGGTTCAGGTTGATATCGACAAGGGTGACTTTGGCACCGAAGCCGAGGGCAATTTTGGCGGCATTGGTGCCGACGATTCCGCCGCCGATGATCGTGACATGAGCGGGGGGGACTCCGGGTACTCCGCCAAGGAGTATGCCGCGGCCGCCGTGTTCCTTTTCAAGGTATGCAGCGCCAACCTGGACGCTCATGCGGCCAGCTACTTCGCTCATTGGTGTAAGGAGCGGGAGGGTGCCCTGGCGGTCACGGACGGTTTCGTACGCGATGCCGGTGACTTTTGCCTGCAGGAGCCGGTTGGTGAGGTCGGGAATGGGTGCGAGATGCAGGTAAGTGAAGAGCACGAGGCCTTCGCGGAAGTAGGCGTACTCTGCCTCAATTGGCTCTTTGACCTTAACCACGGTTTCCGATTTGCCCCAGACGTAGCCTCGATCACCCACAATCTCGGCCCCGGCATTCTGATAATCGTCGTCCGTGAAGCCGGAGAGTTCTCCGGCATGTGTTTCCACGAGGACTTTGTGCCCAGCCTCAGAGAGGGCTCGTACACCCGCAGGGGTGACACCGACGCGCGCTTCGTTGTCTTTAATCTCTTTGGGAACGCCGATGATCATGAGTTGGCTCCTTGTTCAGACTCTGTGATGCGGAAGGTCATGCGGGGAGGGCTGTATTCGAGTGTGCCGGATTCCGGGCGAGGGTGGGGGAGGGCTGATCCGGCACTGCGGCTCATCAATGACTTACCTAATCTGAGACATCGTACGGCTCGGGAGGGTTTCAATGTGTGCAAAGATCGTGTTAAAAGGTTGCCATGAGCACAAAACGAGATCAGGATGCGCCTCCCGCGCAAGAATCGATCAAATACGGTGTGAGCTTTGCAGAAGGTGTCGATCTGGATGATCTGGATGCGGCAATCCTGGGCTTCTTGCAGCGAAACGGACGAGCCACAAACTTCGAGGTGGGCGAAGCGGTAGGGCTTTCGGCTTCAGCAGCCTCAAGGCGCATCCAGTCGCTGGAAGCTGCGGGGGTGATTCGCGGGTATACGGCGCTGATTGATGAACGAATGCTCGGGAAGCGAATGACGGTGTACATTCGCGTCACCCTGGAGCGGCAGTCGGCCCCGGTGCTGAATGCGTTCGAGACGGCGGTGCGGCACTGCAAAGAGATTGTCAGCTGCCACCTCATGGCCGGGCAGTATGACTACATGCTGGTTGCGCGGGTGGCTGGAATCGATGACTATGGGCGACTCCATCAGAACGAGCTTTCGCGGCTGCCGGGCGTGACTCGGCTGGAAACAAGCTTTGCCCTGCGAGATGTTCTGGATGGCGGCAGGCCTTGAACGTACCTAGCTAGTCACTTTGTGCCCGCTGAGGAAGGATCGATCCGGGGTTAGAGTGGGGTTACGCCGGTACTTTGCTGTGTCAATACCAATGGTGGGACAATGCCGTATTGTCTCAGCCGCAGGGTTTATTCAGGACCAAGGTCGGAGTACCCGGCGAAAGGCGTAGTCATGTTTGAGTCTGACCAGCACGAGTTTGACGAGGGATTCGACGAACTCGGGCACGTGTCTCCTCCCCCTCCATTGGCAAAAGCGAACCCGGTACCCGTTGCCACTGCGGCGGAGATCAGGCAAGCGATCGCTGAAATGCCAGCGCCAGCATCAGCACCAGCGATGGCCCCGGCAGGCGCGGGAGCCCCTGCGCCAGCGACGTCAGCGACGGAGAGTGTAGGCCGCTCTGCGCCTGTGAAGAATGCGACATCGGTTGCGGTGGCTGAGCCGATGGAAGAAGAGGAAGGGTACGAGGAATACGAGCAAGAGCCGGAAGAGTTTACTGATCCTGCCGAGCATTCGCTTCAAGAGCTTCCGCAGGCGCCTCAAAAGAAACCGATCCCGATTTGGCTGATCGGGGGGTTCGCGGCGCTGATCCTGTTTGCAGTGTTTGTGGTTTATACGGCGACGAAGCCAAAGGACAATGCCCCACCGCCAGGCGATATGGGCCCCGGCATCGTGGCAGCATCGGGCCTTCGCGGCCACCTCACTACCCGCTGGGACGGCGGACGAAAAGACGGAAAGCTCGTCTATCAGTTGCACGTCGAGCCCATGGAGGACCGATGGCAGGAGGGATTCTCGCGGGCCGTACTGGAGCCGCCGCAACCGCTGCTGATCAATATCCGGCTGCTGGATGCCACCGGCTTTGCGCTTTGCGGAAAAGAGATTCCTTTCCACTTCAATCCTCAAAATGTAAGGGTCCAGGTACCGGCGACGCCTCTTATTGGTCCGAATGGAAAGAAGCTGACCGCCACGGAGCGCAATGCTGCATATCAATCCGCACGGCAAAATGTGATCGCGCAGATGCAGACTGCCGCAGCTGCTCGCGAGAACGGCAAGGACGTCTTTCAGAGTCAAACAGGGCCTGACGGACTGGTGACGGCAGCGAATGTGCAAGGAACGCTTCCCTGTTCGCCCGACCAGTATCAGAAGGCCAGCTACTGGGATATGAACACAAACTTTCCAACGCTGGACGAGCAGGCCGCGCTCCTTGATCCGAGAGCAGCAGCGCAGCAGGCCAGGGAGTCGTCTGATCCGGGAGCATCCCGTGCACGAAAGCGCGTGAACTACCGGCCGACAACGGGTTTCGTCATTCAGGGCGATGATCGCGTGACGGAATACGATTCGGCGCGCGGACAGCTTTGGACGCATGGAAAAACGTTCCAGATCGACAGAATGGTTGGACAGGCGACTGCGATGGCCTGGGCGAACAACAACACCCTGGTTCACTACAGTTGTGACCAACAGGCGAACTGCGCGCTTACTGCTCCCGGTGGCAGCGCGGTGTTGCATGCTCGGTTGAACTAGTCAACCAGAACCACTCTTAGTGCAAGCTGACCCAAGCCACTCACAGGCCGACCCCTTGCGTCAGCAATCCAATCGGGTTGGTTGCCATCGGGCGTTGTTACACTCGAAGAGTGAAAATGAGAACCCTGTTCCTGCCTGTTCTGGCGCTCGCGCTTGCATCCACCCTCCACGCACAAGAGATGAAGCAGTTTCTGGGTCGTTGGGATTTGACCGTCACCCCGTCCGACGGAGAACCGTATCCGCAGTGGATGGAGCTAACCGATAACGGCGGCAAGATCGAAGGTAAGCTTCAGCCAAGAGGTGGCGCATGGCACCCAATTGAAGGTGCGCATGTGAACCCGGGCAAGCTCATTGTGCCTGTCGGTTCTGGTTCGGTGACGTGGGAGCTCGCACCCTCCGGCTCGGACAAGCTGACGGGTGTTGAGAAGCACGGAGATGCCGATGGTCCAAAGCTTGCGGCCGTGAAGGCGCCTTCTCTCGATCGACCCATGCCCAACAGCTGGACCAAGCCGCGTCCGATTTTCGACGGCAAAGACCTCAAAGGCTGGGAGCCGATCGGGAATGTCGAAAACAATAAGTGGGTGGCGCGCAATGGCGAGCTGGTGAACGATAACCCAGAAGTGCCGGGGCAAAAGGTCCACGGAGCGGCCAACATAAAGACGACCGAGAAGTTCCAGGACTTCAAGCTTCACATCGAAGTGAACTGCCCGGAAGGCGGAAACAGCGGTATCTATATGCGCGGGCGCTACGAGTTGCAAATAGGAACGGAGGGCGGCAAGCTTCCGTCGCACGAGATGGGCGCGATCTACAGCTGGTACCCACCACCTCAGGGCGCGGAAAACAATCTCGGGAAGTGGACGTCATTTGATGTCACGCTGGTTGGCAGGCATATCACCGTGCTACGCGACGGCAAGATGTATCACGACAACGTTGAGCTGCCGGGCCCGACCGGGGGCGCTCTGGATAGCAATGAAGCGGAGCCTGGACCGTTCTACCTGCAGGGCGATCATCACGGCGTGATTGCGTACCGCAATATCACGATATCTGTTCCTAAAAAATAGGCGTGGTTTCGGGCGAGGGCGTTCTAGACGAGCGCCCTTTCCTTTACCTTGAGATAGCTATTCAGCACCGAGGAAGTTACGGCTTCGGGATTGAGGTCGAGGGTGAGGGCTCCCTGCTCCTGCAGGCGGGCGATCATCAACTCGCGGCGGCCCGCCATCTCCTGCGCGGCAGCACTGCGAAACATCTCATCGACGTTCTTGGGACGCTGCTGGGCGATTGCATCCACCTCAGGCTGTGCCATCGCGACGAAGAGCAGGACGTGGCGGCGCAACAACTGGATTGCCCCGTCGATTACCTCTGGACGCATGGCAGTCTCCGCGAGGTCGGTAATCCAGAGAATCAGCGAGCGTCGTGGCTGGAGCCGTCCCATGAGCGCGGTGGCACGGAGATGATCGGCCTCGCTTGACTCCGCGCGAAGCTGCGCCAGCAATTCGATTATCTGCCGCAGGTGAGCAGCGCCACGGCCGGGCAGCAATCTCTGCTGGATTCCCTGGCCGTAAGCAAGCAGACCCACTCGATCGCCGGAGAAGAGTGCAAGTTGCGCGAGCGCGACCGCAGTTGAGCAGGCGTGATCGAGCTTCGAATGCGCTCTCAAACTTCCCGGAGCAAGCGGCATTGCAGCACTGGCATGAGGTTGCGCAACGACGCGCGAGCGCATGAGGCGGCCGCAGTCGAGGACGATCCACACGGGCTGGCTGCGCTCAGTCTGGTACTGGCGTGTAATCAATGCACCCCGACGCGCACTTGCGGTCCAGCAGATGTCGCGCAGGTCGTCGCCTTCGCGGTATTCGCGAAGACTCTCGAAATCACGTCCAAGTCCTCTCTGACGCGTCTGACGGAGTTGCAGGTCGAGCTGACGGCTGCGGGCCAGAAAGATCTGCTGTTCCTCACTGGCGCGCAGCATGGGATAAACGCGCACGGTTTGAGCGAGAGGAGCTTTTGCCCACCTTTCCGCCAGGCCGAGCGGCGAGCGGTAGCGAATGTAAACGGAGCCGGTCGTGCAGTCTCCCCGTTCCTGCGGCTCAATCCGGTACCGTATCGCAGCAGGCACTCGAGGAAACGCGGTGATCTGGATCGGCTCGGAGTAAGCGGTTTCGTCCATCAGTGCGGGGGGTAGATCGTCGGTGAGACGGCAGTCGAGAATGACTGTTCCGCGATTCTCGATTGTCAGTTCGATTTCTGTCTGGCTGTCAAGCGCGGGCGCATTCGACCATCGACGCATCGCGGTCAGGCTCGCTGCACCTGGCAGGCGCAGGCCATCGAGGACGGCGGCAAGAAGCACAAGAGCATCCCAAGCGAGCATGGCATAGCTCAAACGTGCATCCCACAGGCCGAGGATGAGAAATACAAAACCCGCAAGCAGGAGCGCAATCGTCCGCGGCGTAAGCGCGAAGCTCATCTTTCTGCGGGGCTCGCATTGCGCCCGCGCTTCTCCGGGATGAAATTGCGGGGAGATCATTGGCGCGGAACCGGCACCGCTGCGATCACGTCTGCAAGCACGCGATCGGCATCGAAGCCCTCGAGTTCCGCCTCGGGCTTGAGCATCACGCGATGACGGAGCACTGGTGGAATTGCGCGCTTCACATCATCCGGAACAAGATAGTCGCGGCCATCGAAAGCGGCGGAGGCCTGGGCTACGCGCATCAGGCTGAGCGCGGCGCGCGGACTGGCTCCGAGCAGGAGTGTTGGCCACTCACGCGTACGGCGGGTCAGGCCCAGGATGTAGCTGTAGAGTTCCGGCTCGATGCGAATGGCCCGCACTTCTGCACGCGCGGCATCGAGCATCCCCTGGGGAATCGCGGCAATGGCGACCTCATCGAGGAGGCTGGTGCCGGCGCCGGCATGATGTCGTTCGAGTATCTGGAGCTCCTCCGCTTCTGTGGGATAGGAGACGCGGATCTTCATCAGAAAGCGGTCGAGCTGCGCCTCAGGCAGGGGATAGGTTCCCTCGAAGTCGACCGGATTCTGGGTTGCGAAAACGGTGAACCATGGCGGCAAGGCTCGTCGCGTGCCGTCGCTTGTCACCTGCCGCTCTTCCATGCACTCCAAGAGCGCGGCCTGGGTGCGCGGTGGCATGCGATTGATTTCATCGACGAGGAGAAGATCGGTGAAGACAGGGCCTGCATGAAAGGTGAACTCATCGGTTCCCGGGCGCAGAATCGAGGTGCCGAGAATGTCCGCGGGCATCAGGTCAGGCGTGGCCTGCACGCGGTGAAAGCCAAGGCCCAGGAGGCGGCCGAGCGTTTTCACCATCAACGTTTTGGCGATTCCCGGAACACCTTCCAGCAATGCGTGACCCTGGCAAAGCACGGCGATAAGAACCTCTTCGACTGCATGCGTCTGTCCGGAGATCACGCGGCCCAGTTCCGTACGGGCGTGCGTGATCAGTTCAGTGGTCGCGCGAAGAGCTTGTTGCTCCATGGTGCTGTTCTCTTTTGTTTCCTCGCTCATGAGGGCCTTTCGTGTTTGGTTTCCGTGCTGGTGGTGAATCGGCTGTGGTGTCTCTCCGCATCCACCAGCATCTGGCGGTAATGGTGAAGCGTCTGAATGGACTCTAATGCGACACGCGGCTCGATCTTCTCATTGTGTGTTGCATCTTCGCAGGAACGCAGGTCTGCTTCAAGCCCGGGCTCAGCCATGGGGAAGCGGCGGCGGATTGCTGCGCCAAGTTCCTCAGCACTCATGCGTGCGGGCGGAAGCCCGCAGATGCGGAGCGCTGTGCGCCGGAAACGCTCCCAGGCAATCGATACCGCGGTGGCACTGGCTCCGGCGCTGCGATAGAGCGATCCCAGCGCATCCAGAAACTCGATGGGCGTTGCGCGGGGAGGAGCAGGCGATTCGCGGAGCGGACCGCTCCGCCGGCTGAAACTGAAGACGATGAGAATCGATGTCAGGATCATCCCTGTCCACAAGAGCCAAACGGTTGGACCCTTCACAAAGCTCCAGGTCGAGCGGATCTCGCCATGTAGCGACTCGTCCCAGTAGAAATGCCGCCCCTCGCGAGGGCCGATGGAATTGAGGAGCAGGTCGAAATCGGCGGCGCGCGCCAGGGATGCGTTCTCAAGCGGGGTGGAACTCGCCCACCAGACTACATTGCCTTTGTCGTAGCTGTACGCAACGACGGCGGCCTGCCCAGCGCAACTGTACTGGGTTCGCTGCGCAGGATTCCCCGGGTCCCAGGTCGCGTCCGGCACCATCCAGACTTCGCCGGTGTTGGAAAGAGGATCAAGACCGTGAGCATCCAGCCGGCAAGCGGCAAAAGCGAAATTCCTCGGCGGCTTCACGTCTGCGCCGGGAAGCAGGTATCCGCCCAACAGTCCCGTAGCGAGGACACGGCCGCCGCGAGAGACGATCTGGTGCACGGCTTTGAAATCCTCTTTGTCGGGACTGAAAGGCTGCGTGATGATGACGACCGTGTCCGGCCCCGAGGATGCAGCTAATTCGGCCAGCGGGCGTTCCCAGCGTTCGATGTTGTAGTTCGCACGCAACAACGACTCGTATGCGGCTCGCGCCCCATGCCGCCCCGAAAGATAGCTTGACGGCAGGGGATTGTCATCGTTGTTTTCGTTTGGCATCACGACGCCGATGATGACTGCGAGACCGACTGCGATTCCAACGCACCACAGCAGCAGCCGGCGATCCTTCGGGTCGAGCGATGACAGGAACCTCATCGTCCACCGCCTTCAGCGCCGCCGGTGGTTCCTGCGGGGGTATTGCCGCCGATGAGCGCGGAGGCAACGCTTTCGGCCGCGGTGTAGTCACTCTGGGTGGCTGCGCGGCCGCCGTACCAGAAGCGCTCGAAGGTGAGAGTGAGTTGCGAGAGGCCGGGTCGACGAAGATCTTCCGGTGCAACCAGGGCGAGATACTCGCGTGGAGTGCGCGCGCGATCAGCCGGCCAAAGCCGCCGGAATTCCAATCGCGAGATCGAGGCCCAGTAGAGAAAGTGAATTGCCTCCCGCCACTTGCCTGAAGCGGCTGCGCGACGTGCGTCTTCAAGCCAGAGTTGCCAGTCGCGCGCCGAGGCGGCGTCGGGCGCGGGCCGCTGTTCATCGTCCGGCGTAAGCCGCAAGCGCCAGCGCCGCTCAAGACGCAGAAGACCATAACCAAGTGCAACGCAGACACCGGCAATAAATCCCCAGACAATGAGGCGGCCAATCCATGCGGAGCGCGCCTTCAAACCGGCAGCACTGGCGAACAGACGATTCAGCCATCGGGCAATCTTCTCCAGTACTGAGTCCTTCACTGTCTGTTCCTGCAGTCCACGGAACTCAGCGCCGGCCAGCACCTGCTGCATCACGGCACGTTCTTTCGTATGATCTGGTGCGGGCGCGACGGGTGCGTTTGACTGAGCGAGATCGTACTCCAGCCTCGTCTTCGCTGCCTTCAGTAACTCAGAGGCTGGAAGCTCATCGCCAGTGATGCCAAGTGCCTGCTTCGCGCTCTTCGCAGGATCTGCGGGTTCTTTTGGGTTCTTGGCGGACTGTCCAGCCCGGTCAAACACCGACCGCAGCCAGTCAAATCGAACAAGACGGGTGTCGGTGATTGAGCCAATGGTGATTGGCACCCGATCGTCCGGGCCGACCAGCGCTGGATCGCAGCTCTTTGCATCGCGAGCTTTGGAGCAGGCTTCCAGGAGCGTTTGAAGCTGGACAAGGTGTTGGCGATAGTCGTCGACGGAGCCATCGCGAACGTGAACGCTTGTCTCGGATGAAGGCGCGGGGGTGGTTTGCGCGGATAGACCGGTCCCTAAGATCAGGCCGAAGAAACCGAGCATTGCCCATCGTCGGGACAGCACAGGATGAAGTTCGGAACGTCCGAGCGGACGGAGAGTAAACTCGTTTGGTCCGCTCATACGTTGCTTTCCTCCGGCGTGCCCTTGAGGCTCGATTCGGCTGCTGCGTTCAAATCAATAGTCTCGACGTTCCGATCAACGGCTGCTTCCAGTGTCGATGGCCCGACCGCTATCTCGGGAACTGCTGCGGGTTCTGCGGGGGATCTCTGCACTGTCATGCCCGCTTGCTGCATCATCCATTCGATATCGAAGCCTTCCTTGCGGATGCGCTGATCGAAATAGAAGAGCGTGATTGCTATCGGAATCAACGGAGCCGTAGTAATCGATGCAATATAGCCTGGCAGATACGTCCAGGCGGAATTCATCAAGCTGATCGATCCATCCCGGGCTACAAGATTGAATACAAGAAATATGACCACGCGAATCATGGAAGCGATCGACCCGTAGCAGACGGCATTCAAAAGAATCGCGATAAACATGCGACCGTAGGCGCCTTTGGATAGTGTCCAACTCCGTGCGATCGACTGGGTGACATTCGTTCTCTCGATCGTCCATGCGGGAACGCTGAGAAGAAGAGGTGCCATCAGCGCGAAGCCCTCAATCGTGGACATGATCAAGCTAAGCCACAAAGGCATAGCTACCCACGAGCGCGATATGCGGCCGTGTAGCCAGACTGGAACCCGGTTCTCCAGTATCCAGAACAAAGCGGCGAGCGCCAGCAATCCCCGCCATCTACTGCGACCCTCTACCAGCGCAGCCTTCAAGTTGCATTTGCCGAATAGGATCTGCCCAGCAACAATGCAGAAGATCGGCCACATCATGTAGTTCAGAAAGTAACTGGAGAACCCTGTCGCTACCCACCCATAGCTTTCGATGATTTGTCGCTGAAGAGTGGTCGAAATTGTCATCTGCCTCACCAGCCCCTCCAGTGGGAAGCAAATGAGATACATTGCCATCTGCACAGTCAGGGGCAACACAGCAATTCCAGCGAGAACCAGGAAGTTAGGTCGATACACCTGAAATGTTCGATCCAGAATCTCTCCGAGGCTCATCGGGCGTAGTATCGCTGTCATCCCTGAGCCTCGACTGAAAAACTCAGATCGGTGAACCCAGGAAGGCCGGAGAAGATTCGATCGCTGGCAGAAACTGCGGCTGCCGTAAACGAGGCTATTCCAAAGTGTGTGCGAAGATTTGTCCGCTCCAGGGAGATCCGCTCCACAATCCGAACAATAGTCTTCGCGGAAGAAGCCGCGGGCTCCGGCGCGCTGCTCATTCCTTCTCCTCCGCTGGAGCAGTCGCCAGGCTCTCGTTGCCCATAGCCAGGATACCGTCCACCGCAGCTTTCGCTGGTGCAGCCGCGGACTCTTGAAATGGTACAGCCATCCCAGTCTCTTCAACAGAGTTCATCGTCAGCACTTCTGCGGTCGTTGTCTCTCGCCCAGTCGCGTACATCATGCCCGCTTGCTGCATCATCCATTCGATATCGAAGCCTTCCTTGCGGATGCGCTGATCGAAATAGAAGAGCGTGAGCGCAATGCCGTAAACGGGCTTGGTGAGAGCGCGAATCGCGAACACGG
>Ga0207654_10000165_pt1:0-5000 | contig 42120 bp, 37 predicted proteins | sample KBSC64metaG_FD_184355 | JGI IMG/M metagenome (GOLD analysis project Ga0207654, IMG submission 184355) | Corn rhizosphere microbial communities from Kellogg Biological Station, Michigan, USA - KBS C6-4 metaG (SPAdes) (version 2) | ecosystem: Host-associated > Plants > Roots > Rhizosphere...
ACGCTCGGCGGCCCGCCGACGCCAGCAGTAGGCTGGGCTGCTGGTATCGAGCGGCTGGCGATGCTGATTGACGCGCCGGAAACCGAGCGGATGAATTTTGCGGTTGTCGTCGAGGATGATGATTTGCTCGCAAACGGCCTTGCCGTGATCCAACGATTGCGGGAAGCTGGCTATTCGTGCGAGCTGACGGCATCGGGGTCACCGAAAAAACGATGGGAAAAGGCCACAAAGACCAGAAATCCTGACATAGTATGTTCGGTTTCGATGTCAGCCGGAGAGACAAGTCTGCAGTTTAAATATTATGCGAAATATCCTCGGATTGAGATGCCTTCCGAGCGTTTGCGTTCCCTCATGGCCGGGCAAGGTGTCATCGCGATCCAAACACATCCTGTCACACTATGGAAGGATCGTCCGCAGTGATGCTTCCGCCTCCTCGTCATGCCAGCGACGGCTGGCATCCATGTCTTTTCCAGCCAGCGCGGGCGGCTGTGATTGAAGAGATGGACCCCAGCCTTCGCTGGGGTGACGGGCTGAAGCGAATCCTCCCATGACCAGCATCGCGCCTCAGCGTATCGCCCAGATCGAAGCGCGCAGGGATGAGCTTCAGGCTGCGATGGCCCGCCCCGAACTGCCAGCGGAACAATTCGTGCAGCTCTCGAAGGATTATGCCGAGATCGAGCCGGTCGCACGCGCGGCGGGCGAAGTGCGGCGGCTTCGTCACGAAATTCGCAATATCGAACATATGCTGAGCGAGGAGGCATCGGAGGGCGAGCTGCGCTCGATGGCGGAAGAGGAACTGGCCGATCTCAGAGCGAAGCTGCCCGCCGCCGAGCGCGAGCTGGCGCTCAAGCTTCTGCCGAGGGATGCCGCAGATGAACGCGCGGCGATGCTTGAAATTCGAGCCGGTACGGGTGGAGACGAGGCCGCGCTGTTCGCAGGCGATCTTTTCCGCATGTATCAGCGCTATGCCGAAAGCCAGGGCTGGCGGGTCGAGCTGATCTCGGCCAGCGCCGCCGATCTCGGGGGTTATAAGGAGGTCGTTGCCAGCGTCACGGGGCAGGGGGTGTTCGCCAGGCTCAAATTCGAAAGCGGGGTCCATCGCGTCCAGCGCGTGCCCGTTACCGAAAGCGGGGGGCGCATCCACACTTCGGCGGCGACGGTAGCGGTGCTGCCGGAGGCCGAGGATGTCGACGTCCATATCGACGAGGCGAAGGATTTGCGGATCGACGTCTATCGGTCGTCCGGGCCGGGGGGACAATCGGTCAATACGACGGACAGCGCCGTTCGCATCACTCATCTCCCGACCGGGCTGGTCGTGATTCAGCAGGATGAAAAGTCCCAACACAAAAACAAGGCCAAGGCGCTCAAGGTGCTGCGCACGCGGCTCTACGAAATCGAGCGCGAGCGGCTGGCCAGCGAACGCGCCGGGGCTCGCAAGTCCATGGTCGGTTCGGGTGACCGTTCCGAGCGAATCCGAACCTATAATTACCCGCAGGGGCGCGTCACCGATCATCGGATCAACCTCACGCTTCACCGTCTTCCGGAAATTCTTGAAGGGCCGGGGCTCGATGAGCTGATCTCGGCACTTATCGCCGAAGATGAAGCCGCAAGGCTCGCCCAGCTTGACGACGCTTCGTGAAGCCATTGCCGCGGCCGCCGACCGGCTTGTCTCCATCAGCCCGACGCCCCGCCTCGATGCGGAATTGCTCGCGGCCCATGCCTCAAGGCTAAGCCGCGAGGCCTTGCTGCTGCGCGGGCTCGACCAGCTTGCGCCCGAGACGCTTGAGGATCTTGTCGCGCGACGTCTCGCAGGCGAGCCCGTGGCCTATATCACCGGAACGCGAGATTTCTGGACGATCTCGCTTCATGTCGCCCCGGGTGTGCTGATTCCCCGCCCCGATAGCGAGACGCTGATTGAAGCCGCCGCAGCGCATTTCGGTGCGGCCGGGCCGCGCGCGGTGCTTGATCTGGGCACCGGCTCGGGCGCGCTGCTGCTGGCAGCGCTGGACCAATGGCCTCACGCCCATGGCGTCGGCGTGGATCGGTCGCCCCAAGCGGTATCGATTGCGCGATGTAATGCAGAGCGCCTCGGGCTCGCCTCCCGCGCACGGATCATCGAGGGCAATTGGGCCGAAGATATCCTCGAACAGTTCGATCTGATTCTCTGTAACCCGCCCTATGTTCGTGAAAATGAAGATCTTCCTTTGGAAGTCGCTGCTTATGAACCGGCAAGCGCGCTTTATGCCGGCAGCGACGGTTTGGCCTGTTACCGCTTGCTTGCTCCTGAAACCTCGCGGTTGCTCGCACCTGGAGGATTGGCGTTGTTCGAAATTGGCGCGGATCAGGGCGAGCTTGCGGCGGCGATCTTTCGCGGTGCCGGTCATGAACCGCGGCTGCTCAAGGATTTAGCGGGCAGAAACCGTTGTATTGCAATTCATGCCACGAACGCTGCGATCACGTAAATTCTACTTGGATTTTGACGGCGGACACACTAGATGGGAGCAAGGCAGGGGTAGAGATCGCGGATTTGCGGTAACCCCGGGCCTACCCCCAATGGCTGCGCCGCTCATGACAGGAACGGCATGACACTGGTGGAAGCGCATGCCCGCTGGGCCGTGCGCAGATGTGGGTTATTTGCAACCTGTGGCTCGGCTGAGGCCGGCATGAGGAGTGGTTAGATCACCACCATTACAAGGACATCCAGACGTTGATTAATAATCGTCAGAACAACCGCCGCCGTGGGCGCGGGGGCGGGCCGCGGCCCAATGGTGTCAATTCGGGGAATGATCGCGGCAACAGGATAGATAACCGCGCGCGCGGCAATGCCAACCAGCTTTACGAGAAGTACAAGACTTTGGCGCGTGATTCCCAGATGCAGGGCGATCGCGTGATGAGCGAATATTATTATCAATTCGCAGATCATTATTTCCGTGTGCTGAGCGAGAATCGGCCCCGCTTCGAAGATCAGCGCCGTGGCCGCGACGATCAGTTCGATCGCGACGATCAGGATGATTTCGCGGAAGATGCGGATGGCGCGCCGGAGGGCTCCAACGCAAACAACGGGAATAACGGAAGCTATTCCGAGCGCAATTATCAGCGACGCCCGGTGGTCGAGCAGGAATCCGCTGCTCCTGAGCCAGCCCAGCGTGCCGAACGGATCCCCGCGCCGGCCGTCCAGGCGGCCAATGGGCATGACGAGCATGCGGAGCCGGAAACGGTTCCCGCACAACGGCGCCAGGCCAGGGGCCGTCGTCCGCGCACCGAAAGCGCTCCGCTGCTGGCGCCGCTCGCCAACGAGGATGAGCGGATCGAGGTTGATCGTTTGCCTCCATCCTTCACGCCTGCGGCTGGCCCCGCAGAACAGGACGCCGAGACTTCAACGGAGGCGGCTCCGAAGCGTCGTGGGCGTCGTCCCCGCTCGGCGTCGATCGAGGCGTAAGCCGAATTAGGTTCGGGCGTCCGGCAGCGGCCGGGGCCTGTGCGTCGCCTCGTCGATGGCGACGAAGGTAAACAGCGCTTCCGTCACCTTGACCTGCTTCGTGCCGCGCTCACGCGTGGCGTGGACTTCGATGCGGATGCCGAGCGATGTCCGGCCGCGCCGCTCGACATGCGCGTAAACCGATATGACGTCATTGAGCAGTATCGGCTCGATGAATTCCATCGCATCGATCGCCACCGTGGCAACCGGCCCCGCCGCGACATTGCTTGCCAAGATGCCGCCGGCGATATCCATTTGCGCAAGCACCCAGCCTCCGAAGATGTGGCCGTTGGCGTTGATATCGCGTGGTGCGGGCACGACCCGCAAGATTGGATCACCCTGATTCATTGCAGCTTCGCTTACCTCTTGTCCTCGAAATCGACCACATCCTGGTCATGCCCCGTGCCTGAGCTGAGAAATGCCAGCCCCATCAGCCCCGCGCCGAGCAGCACGGTAAGGCCGACGCCGGCGATGGTCGCGATGATGACCTGCCAGCGAAGCGGGCCGATCGATGCACGCAGATAGACAAGCGCGGCGAGGATGGTGATGGCGGCGACCAGGGTCATCCATCCCATCAGCCGCCGATAGCGCCCCCACGCGAAGGCTGCATAGTCAGGGTCGGAAAGTGAAGATGGCTTGCGCGTCACCGCTTCCATTTGGCGGCTGCGCGTGGGATCATCAAGGTGCGAGGAGACGCCATGGCGGAAGAGTCGTGGCGGTCGGACGAAGAGGAGCAGGTATGACGATCGCCAATTTGCTGGCCTCACGACGTGGCGAGGTGATTAGCGTCACGCGCGGCACGCGCGTTTCCGATGCGGTCGCGCTTCTGGCCGATCGCAGGATCGGCGCGGTCCCGGTCTTGGATGAGGGCCAGGTGATCGGGATCATGTCCGAGCGGGACATCATCTATAATTTGCACAGCGGCGGTGCCGCGATCCTCGACTGGCCGGTCGAGCGGGTCATGACAGCGCCGGTCCATACGGTCGATCCGCAGACGACGCTGATCGGCGCGCTCGCGCTGATGACTCAACGCCGAGTCCGCCATTTGCCGGTGGTGGAAGGATCGCGGATGGTCGGCCTGGTCTCGATCGGCGATCTGGTGAAGGCGCGAATCGATCGCATCGAATCGGAAGCCGCCGCGATGCGCGACTATATTCAGAGCGCCTAGGCCGCAGCGGCTGCTGCGCGCCTGCCTCGCAGCCCTGCAACGGAGGCAAGCTCGCTGAAGACCTGGCGCGCCGTGAGCAGGAGCGTGGCTGCATAGCTTGCCGCGCCGGTCACCACGAGGATCATGAGGTGGGGCAGGGGTGGCAAGGGCGCGAGCAGATGATCGACCCCGGTCACCGCCGCGGTCATGATGAGCCCGCCGCCAAGTGCGGGCGCCAGAGCAGCAAGCAGCGCCCCAGGCCGCAGCGCGATCACCCGCAGCGACAAGATGGTTGCGACGAGGGTGAGCAGCGGAAAGCCGGTCAGCCAGGCGTAAGCCATACCTACGGCGCCATAACGCACTGCGAACAGATAG
>Ga0207654_10000165_pt1:12500-42120 | contig 42120 bp, 37 predicted proteins | sample KBSC64metaG_FD_184355 | JGI IMG/M metagenome (GOLD analysis project Ga0207654, IMG submission 184355) | Corn rhizosphere microbial communities from Kellogg Biological Station, Michigan, USA - KBS C6-4 metaG (SPAdes) (version 2) | ecosystem: Host-associated > Plants > Roots >...
TTCTCAGGAGTTGGAGCCTCCGGCAAACCCGGGGCGGTTCAGCCACACGATTATAGGATCCCTCAAAGCCCAGTACGACGAGATCGGCATGCATCTGCCGAACTGTGCGGCGCTGCTTGCGCGACTTACCCGTCTCGATCTGCAGCCAGCTGGACAGCTTCCCGGCAAAGGGGTCAAGCTTGCTCGGTCGCCCGGCACCCTTGAACTTCGGTTCAATCGCACCGCTGCGCAGATATTTGCGGATCGTGTTGCGCGACAATCCGGTGCGCCGCTCAATCTCCCGGATCGGCATCCCATCCCGGAAATGCCAGCGCCGAATAACGCTCAGTAGTGCCATGTCGATCACTCCAATGTCCCCCGACGCAACAGCCAGGAAAAAGATCAGAACATGGGTCACTTCTCGGTGGAAACTTTGGACCTCCCCGGGTCAACTTCCCGAGCCGATTGACAGGCAACGGCGGGAGCTTGGACCAGAACTGTCGTCAGCTGTAGATCGCACTCATTCGCTTTACGCTTTCATGGCTTCACGCAAAGACAACTGTCTTGGTTCCATTGCTGATGACGCGATTTTCGACTCTCCATTTCACAGCCCGCGCCAGCACGGTGCATTCGACTTCCTGGCCAAGTGCAACGAACTCCTCTGCCGTATAGGCGTGAGTCACATGTCGCGTATCCTGCGCAATGATCGGACCCTCATCGAGGTCCGTCGTGACGTAGTGCGCGGTCGCACCGATCATCTTGACGCCGCGGGCATGTGCCTGATGGTAGGGTTTCGCACCCTTGAAGCTGGGCAGGAAGCTATGATGGATATTGATGCAGCGACCTGACAGGTGTGCACACAGGCGCGGTGAGAGAATTTGCATGTAACGGGCGAGTACAACAAGATCTATTTGCAGCTCATCGATCAATGCAATGATCTTGGACTCCTGCTCGTCCTTCGTTTCCTTGGTGACCGGAAAATGATGATAGGGCAGGCCATTCCATTCCACAAACGAGCGCATGTCATCATGATTGGAAACGACGCCACATATTTCGACGGGAAGGAGTCCGGACCGCCACCGATGAAGCAGGTCGAAAAGGCAATGGCCGAATTTCGAGACGGCGATCAATATGCGCGGGCGGGCGCCAAGATTGTGGAGTTCCCAATCCATTGCGAAACGGGTAGCAATGGAAGCGAAGCCCGCGCGGATGGTCTCAATATCGTGGTCGCGGCCATCGGTCGGCTGGAACACGACCCGCATAAAGAACGTGTCGGTCAGAGGGTCATTATACTGTCCTGACTCGGCAATCGTCAGCTCATTCTCCGATAGATAGCCGGTGACTGCTGCGACGATGCCCTTTTGCTCGGGGCATCGGAGAACGATTACGAACTGCTGGCGATGAACGGTCATGCTGCTCCCTTCCTGAATTCGATCGATGCGTCGGCGAACCAGCGTTGGAGATGGTCCGAAAAACTGATGTCGGCGGTGACAACAAATTCGTCGGCTTGGGCGCTTGATCGGTCAATCAGCGCCAGCGTCTGGGCGAATTGCGTCTGCGCACAGCGTCCAGCCGGAAAGGCGCGGGGGTGCAAATCAAGGCTGGTGCCCTTGGCTAGCAGGTGACGCGCATCGGTGCCCGCCACGGCAAAGCGCACGCGTCCATCGCCAAGGTCGGCGACATGGCCTGTATGGCCTTGGATCGCTGCACTGAGCGGCTCGAGCAGGTTTGGCGAACCGGCAACCATCCATTCCGAGGGCGAGAGCCAGTTGATACGAATCGCATCGCCAGTCGCCACGTTCGGGTCGACAGGCAATGCCTGACCCACAATGTCGCCGATCCGCTCTATCAGCGCTGGGTCCGGATTGCGGAGACGCAGGACAAGGATCGGTGTCGGCGGACGAATGTGGATCGTCAAACCAGGCTGGTCGATTCGCCAAAGCTGCTCATCCATTGAGACGCTTCCCTTCCGGATCGTAGGCAGCGGGCGGCACGACCTGCGCCCGGTGCACGCCGATGGAGACGGTGTCGCCCAATCGAGTATCGCCGCCATGAATCATGCCGAGCGCCACGCCCATTCCAAGCACAGGGCTAAACCCAGCGGACGTGACATAACCATCGCTTCGCTGCGTGCTATCCGCATCAGTAATGACGACATGCTCGCCCACAGGTAGAATAACCGCGGGATCGACTGCCCTGAAACCGACAAAACCCAGTTTGTCAGAGCGCTGATTCTCCGGCAGCAACAGTGATCGGCGGCCGACGAAATCCGATTTCTTTTTCAGCACATAGCCCCAACCGACATCTAGCGGCGTGGTCGTTCCATCGGTGTCGGCACCGATGTGCAGAAACCCCTTCTCGGTGCGGAGCAGCATCCAGCCATCCACACCGATCGGGGTTATTCCATGGGTGGCACCGGCCGCAAATAGCCGATCCCACAACTCCGGCGTGTGTGATGCCGGCACATTGATTTCGTAGGACACTTCACCCGTGTAACTGACGCGGAAAATCCGCGCGGGAATGTTGGCGACCAATCCCTCCCGGAACGACATGTGGGGAAAAACATCGGCAGCGAGGTCGAAGCTGGTTCCCACCTTTTCCAATATCCGCCGCGCGGCCGGCCCCGTGAGCGTTACCACGCCCCACGCCGTCGTGACGGGTGCGACCACAACGTCAAGGCCGGGCCATTCGCATTGCAGCCACTCCTCCAGCCAGGCCGCAATCCGCGCGGCACCGCCGCTGGAAGTACAGACGATATAATGTGTATCCTCGACACGAGCGGCCACACCGTCATCAATTATCGCGCCAAGTTCGTTCAGCATCAGGCCGTACCGCACCTTGCCCGATTTCAGTGTGGACATGGTGTTGGCGTAAATCAGGTCCAGAAATTTTGCCGCATCGGGGCCGACGACTTCGATCTTGCCCAGGGGTGACCCCTCGAAAAGTCCGGCGCTTTGCCTGACGGCCAGCGCTTCACGTTGTTCGGCGGCGGCGTGGCTTTCACCGGGCAAAGGGTAGCAACTCGGGCGCATCCAGCCGCCGTAATCCTCAAAGGCCGCGCCGTGCCGAATATGCCGCTCATGGGCAGGCATCATCCGTAGCGGACGGAACAAGTCGGCGCGCGCACGCCCGGCAAAGCTTGCCAGGGGCATCGGCGTGAACGGAAAGCGATAGCGTGTCGTGCCGGTATCCTGCACGCTGCGCCCCGTCAGCGAAGCCATGATGGCCAGCGCATTGACGTTGGATGTCTTGCCCTGGTCTGCAGCCATACCCAGCGTCGTGTAGCGTTTGAGATGCTCGACGGAGATGAAGTTCTCGCGCGCGGCGAGGCCTATATCGTCGGCGCTCACATCGTTCTGGAAGTCGACGAACGCTTTGCCCCTGCCGCCGGACACATGCCATAGCGGCAAGAGGGGCTGGGGCAGACGCTCCTCTGCGCAAACGGGCGCGTCGAGGCAGCACTCTAAATCGAGCGTCAGAAGTGCGCGGTGGGCGGCGGCGTGGCCTGATTGCAATGCTCCCGAGACGGTGAAAGTCCCTGCCGCCGCCCCGACCGACTCTTCGGCTTGCGCCGAATTTCCGGGAAGGAAGGAAGCGGTGGCTTCATCGAAGCGAAGTTTGCCTCCAGATTGGCAGAAGAGATGGACGGTCGGATTAAGGCCACCCGACATCGCCAGCAGGTCGCAATCGACCCAGCGAAGGGCACCATCACCCGAGCGGACCTGCACAGCCCTGAGCGCCTTTGCGCCTTTTGTCGCGACGACCGCCCCCCCTGCTATCAGCGCGATACCGAAGTGGCTGAGCCGACTGGAAAAATTATCGGGTGGGTGCGACCTGGCATCGACGACCGCACTGACAATGGTTCCGGCTTCGGCCAGAGCAAAGGCGGTCCGGTAGGCCTCGTCGTTATTCGTGAAGACGATCGCCTTTTTCCCCGGGACCACGCCAAAGCGTCGGACATAATGGCGCACCGCAGTCGCCAGCATCACGCCTGGACGATCATTGCCTGAAAAAACGAGGGGGCGGTCAAGTGCGCCAGTCGCAAGGATCACTCGTTTCGCGCGCACGTTCCACAGGCGATAGCGTACCGAACCGGCGGCGCACGCTGCCTCGTTCCCCACCTGCTCGAGCAACGTCAGTGCATTATGATCGAAATAGCCGACCGCCGCGGTTCTGGCGAGGACGACGATATCCTCGCTTGCAGCGAGCATTTCTTTGGTTGCGTCTATCCATGCCCGCGCATCAGATCCATCGATCGTCGCGTCGTCATGCAGCAAGCTCCCGCCGAGCAGGCTGTCCTGTTCGACGAGCATGACGCGTGCACCCGATGCAGCAGCCAGCCGGGCGGCCGCAAGTCCCGCGGGACCGCTGCCGACGACCAACAAATCGCAATGTGCGTTGCGGCTTTCGTACCTATCGGGATCTCGCTGCGTTGGAGCCCGCCCCAGTCCGGCCGCCCGACGAATGATGCCTTCGTAGAAATGCCAGTTCGGCCACATGAAGGTCTTGTAATAGAAGCCCGCTGCCAGGAACCGTGACATCAGGTTGTTGATACCGCCGATGTCGAGGCGGACGTTCGGCCAGCAGTTTACCGGGGCCGCCTCCAATCCCTCATATAAATAGACTTCGGTTGCCCTGACATTGGGCGTCGATCGGTCAGCGCTTCCGAGTTGGACAAGGACGTTTGATTCCTCAACCCCCATGCCGATCAACCCCCGGGGGCGGTGATATTTGAAGGATCGACCGGCCAGGCGAACGCCATTGGCCAGCAGGGCGGATGCGAGCGTATCGCCTTCGAACCCCGTGTAGGCCTTTCCACCAAATCGGAATCTGATCGGACGATCGCGGTCGACCTCGCCGCCGCTCGCCAATCGAAATGGCTGCGTCCCGCTCATGGAACCGCTCCATCGCCGCTCGGGGCATCCGGTGACGATTCTCCCATTCGGTACACGGCAATAATTTCATGTGTGGCCGTGTTGCGCGCGATGTTAAACCACCGGCGGCAACCGAACGCGTGCACCCAACGTTCGCGATGAAGGCCCTTCGGATTAATTCGCTCGAAGAGATACGCCCCCCAGCGCTCGTCGCTTACCGCTTCAGGCGGACCGGGCCGCTCGATGTGGCTCTGGCCGCCGCATTGAAATTCGACCTCGTCGCGCGGGCCGCACCAGGGACATTCGATCAAAAGCATATCATCGTCCTCAATGGGCGATACCGGAGGCTGCCGCCTCGTCGATCAGCGCGCCGCTGGTGAACCGGGCGAGCGAGAAGGCACGGGCGAGCCGGTGCGGCTCTCCGGTAGCGAGATGATGCGCGAGGACGGTGCCACCCACCGGAATGGCCTTGAACCCGCCCGTTCCCCAGCCACAGTTGATGTAGAGGCCATCGATCGGCGTCTCGCCCAGGATCGGGCTGGAATCCGGGCAGATATCGACGACGCCCGCCCATTGTCTCAGGAACCGCACGCGGCCGAGCGATGGATATTGCTCCGCGACCGCACCGAGGACGTTGCGCATCGTCGGAATGTTGCCGCGCTGCGCATAAGACGGATAGAGATCAAGAGCTCCCCCGATCACCAGCCCTCCCTTATCGGACTGACTGAGATACACACCGGTCGCCAAGGACAATACGACGGTGTCGATCACCGGCTTCAATGGCTCCGACACAAAGGCTTGCAACGCATAGCTCGTGATGGGCAGCCGGAAACCAGCCATCTCCGCAAGAGCGGTCGAGTAGCCTGCCACCGCCATGGCTATCTTGCCCGCCTTGATGAGGCCGCGTGTCGTCATGACGCTGATGACGCGTCCCGTGCCATCCTTGACGAAGCCCGTAACCTCACAATTCTGAATGATATCGACGCCCAGGTTACTGGCGGCGCGGGCGTAGCCCCAGGCAACAGCGTCGTGGCGCGCAGTGCCGGCGCGCTTCTGGATGAAGCCTCCCCAGACGGGGTAGCGCGCAGACGCAGATGTATCGAGCGCAGGCACCCGCCGCGCGATTTCCGCCACCGGCATCATTTCGCTGTCGACACCGTTCAACCGCATAGCTCCGACCCAGCGCGTGGCGGCTTCGAGGTCATGGCGGCTGTGCGCCAACGTTATCATGCCGCGCTGGCTGAACATAACGTTGTAGTTGAGTTCCTTGGACAGCCCCTCGTAAAGCTGCATCGAATGATTGTAGAGATCCGCACTTGGTCGATAGTAATAGTTTGACCGAACCACTGTCGTATTTCGACCAGTGTTGCCTCCGCCGATCCAGCCTTTTTCAAGAACCGCAACCTTGCGGATACCGTAGGTTTTGGCGAGATAGTAGGCGGTAGCCAGACCATGGCCGCCACCGCCGATAACCACCACGTCATATTCCGGCGCGGGTTCAGGACTGCGCCAGGCGGGTCCCCAGCCGGATTGTCCCCGGAAGCCCTCCAGCAAAACGCGCCACCCTGAATAGCCTTGGTTCATCAAACCGGAATCCCAATACACATATGTCTCCGTATTCTCTATTCGACAGGACGGAGATACGCAAGATCGATAATTTTCGGGCATTTCGTGCGCCTAAATCTGCGCAATCTCCATTTTCAAAGCCCTTAAGAATACACATATGTCTTGTGTAACCTGCGGGCAGTGCGTTATGGCGCCGCCGTGCAATGGCCTCGAGGAGGCCACCGGTAACAGCGAAGGGGACATCGTGCGTGAAGCAATACTCATCGACGGCAAAGCCTTTGCCGAGCGCATCAGGCAGGATATTCGCGATGATGTCGCGGCTCTTCGACGCGATTATGCGCTGACGCCCGGCCTTGCCGTCATATTGGTCGGCGAGGATCCTGCGAGTTCGATTTATGTGCGCAACAAAGGCGAGCAGACACGCGCGGCAGGTATGCAGTCTTTTGCCCATCATTTGCCAGCGGAGACCAGTCAAAATGACCTGCTGCATCTCATTAACCAATTGAATGATGACAATCGGGTCCACGGCATTTTGGTGCAGCTACCGCTACCCGGTCATGTAGACACCCAGGCGGTGCTTGCGGCGATCTTGCCGGAAAAGGACGTGGACGGATTTCATGTCATAAACGCGGGCCAACTCGCGGTCGGGCAACCGGCGCTCACGCCTTGCACGCCACTAGGCTGTTTGATGCTGCTGCACGATCACCTCGGATCACTGCGAGGCAAACGCGCGCTCGTCATCGGTCGATCGACGATCGTGGGGCGCCCCATGGCTCAGCTATTGCTGACAGCCGACTGTACGGTCACCATCGCCCATAGATATTCCACCGATCTGCCGTCGCTATGTTCAGAAGCGGACATCGTGGTCGCCGCCGTGGGTATACCGGAATTGGTGAAAGGAGCGTGGCTGAAGCCTAGCGCGGTTGTCATTGACGTCGGCATCAATCGCGTTCCGGCAAGGGATCCCGAGCTTGCAGCACAAGGTAAGACGCGGATTGTAGGCGATGTTGCTTTTGAGGAGGCCCGCCAGATTGCCGGTGCGATCACGCCCGTTCCGGGCGGCGTCGGCCCCATGACGATCGCCTGCCTACTACACAATACCGTCAAGGCCGCCAAAGCCACGTTGTCACGCCGCAACACCGGGTTTCGGGCCGCCTAGATCAGGCCAGCGAGCGAGCAGCGGAACGCCAACACCACCCGACCTTCTTGGTCGAGAGTCACCCTCACCATCAAGTGCGGCAGCACGCCAGGCTCAAGTCACCGACACCGGCTTCGGCCGAATATTCCCGGAACATATGGCCGCCATATGTCACAACCCGATCAGTGGTTGGCCCAATGCGCGCATCCGGCCTCGTAGCTCGATTTCGCTCGCCCCGGCTTCAGCAATGGGGTGCGATCCCGGTAACGCGAATGGCTTCACCCAATCGCACCTAAGAAAAAGCCAGACTCCCCTAAGTGGGTTCACTAGGCAACTCGCCGCCTCCGATATACCCTTTAATATGACAGTTTCAGGTCGGCACCTGCGGTCTTGAACGGACTAAAAATAAATCAGGCCCGGCTGAAACTATCTGGAACTTCTGAGCTAAGGGGACTTTAGATGATCGGCCGGCGTCAGCAAATAAAAGTTAGAACGCGTTTCCTTTTGTCCGCTGTATCAGCAGCAGTTTTCGTGACGCCAACACATGCTGTTGCGCAATCGGCTACAACATCAAATGAGCCGTCGACTGATGCCAGCGCTAGCCTGACCGACATTGTGGTCACCGCGACCCGAAATCGCGCTCAATCGCTACAAACGGTTCCCATGGCCGTATCCGCAATTTCGGCTGAAAGCCTCGATAGCAAAGGCATAGGTTCGATTGCCGATATCGTGAAATCGGTTCCATCGGTCAATATCGTCGAGAGAGGACCCGGCCAGTCACAAGTCACGATACGCGGCATTGCTTCAGGTGCGTTCTCGATCACCGAAACCGGCGATCGGCCGCTGGTCTCGGTTTACCTGGATGACGTGCCGATTTCCATACAGGGCGCCAATCCCGATCTCAAGGTATTCGACCTCGAGCGCGTCGAAGTGCTTCGCGGTCCACAAGGAACACTGTATGGCTCAGGGTCTATGGCGGGTACGATCCGCTATATAACCATCAAGCCTTCGACTAAGGGTTTCAGCGGAAGCGCGGAGGGAGTCCTCTCTGGAACGAGTCACGCAGGCGACCCCAACTGGAATGTCCGTGCGAGCTTCAATGTCCCATTGGGACCAGATACCGCAGTACTGCTCACCGGTTATACGGGCCGCGATGCAGGATTTATTGACAATGTCGGAACGGGCCAGAAAGATGCCAACAGCAACCGCACGACCCAGGCTCGCGGCGCATTGCGTTGGACTGGCGTGGATAATCTCACCGTCGACGCCAGCCTGCTTTATTCCCGCCTGACCACCAATGGGCTTTCAGTCGCTTATTCCGGCTATCCGCAATATACATATGACAGTCTCGCCAAGGAGTTTTATCGTGACAGAATGCTGGTCGGCAATCTGACCGCAGAGTTGGATCTCGGTGGCGCGCGGTTATCATCCTCATCGAGCTATATTGACCGAAAATACTCTTCTCAGACTTCAGGTTTCAATTACGAGTATATTCTCGACTTCCTCTTTGGAGGTGTACGAACGGCGGCCCCCTCTCTCGTAAACCAGAAAATCCAGACCTTCACCCAAGAAGTGCGGTTGGTTTCGGATTCCGATTCTGCCTTTTCTTGGTCAGTCGGTGGATTTTATGAGCACACCAAACGCAGTTACGATCAGAATATTCCCATGGCAGGTCTTGACGCTGCGATCGGACTTAATTCCGTTACGAGCTTTGGGACGCCCTTCCCTAATGATTTGTTCTTTGGCACACAAAATATCAAAGAGCGGCAATTTGCACTATTTGGAGAAGCAAATTACAAGTTCACACCGGAACTCGATTTTACCGCTGGCGTCCGTTATTTTAACTTCAGGCAGACGTTCGATCTCGCCTTCACCGGCGCTGCGGGTTCAGCTTTTGATGCAAATCCGACCGGCAATCCGACCTATCTGCCCCTCACGCAGACGGGAAAGCCAAAGGCAAACGGATTTAATCCGCGTTTCGTTCTGAGCTACAAACCAGACCATGATGCCATGATATTCGCCGAAGCATCGAGGGGCTTCCGCTATGGCTCGGTGAACGAGCCTGTCGCGTCTGCCTTTTGCAGCGGGCTCACTGCGCCAACCACCGTGGGGGCAGACAATCTCTGGAATTATGCCGTCGGCCTCAAGAGCCAGTTTGCCGACCGGAAAGTCACCTTCAACGTTACAGGCTTCTTCATCGACTGGCGTGACGTCCAATCGCGCGTGGATCTGTCGTGCGGCTATTATTACCGTCTGAATCAGGGGCATATTCAAAGCAAGGGATTGGAACTTGAGACCGCCTTTCGCCCGCTGCGCAATCTGACCATCACATTTAACGGCAGCTATACTGACGCAAAGTCAAAATCAGACGTGATCTCGCCAGACGGGCAAGCTGTCGCTCTTGACGGGGATCGTGCTCCATTATTTCCTCGTTGGATCGGTGCATTATCGTCGCAGTATGTTATTCCCGCCGGCGAGGGCAATGTAACGCTATCGACCGATCTCCAATATCGCAGCAACTTCTACAATCGGTTCCGTCCAGATAACGTGAATTATCGGGAAACACCCGATCAGACCCTCGTAAATGCATCTATCACATACGATATCGGGGCTTGGCAATTTGGTATATTCGGAACCAACCTGACAAACAGTCCAGCTTATGCGTTCGTCGATGCACCACGCGATCGCCCGGGGACGCTCACGGCGCCGAACGAAGCCCGCTTCTATGGAAAGCCCAGAACGATCGGCGCGCGTGCGCGGGTCAAATTCTGAAATAACGATAGTCGAGAGGTGCCGCTCCCTTTTCCGAGGGGCGGCACCATCTCGTTCAGCTTGGCAGAGAATGTTCTGCCTGTTTGAAGCGGGCAATTATTGAAGATCTGAATCTCAGAACACGCTGATCCTTAAGCTTTTCGGGGTCGAGTTGGAGATAATAGCCATAACCCGTCGCCACCATTTCGGGGAATGGCGCTACCAGGCTACCCTCCTTTAATCGATCATCATACATGTCTACGTCTGCGAGAGCGACGCCAGAGCTCGCCTCGGCAAATTCGATGGCAAGGGTCATGTCTTCAAACGTTAAGCCATGACCAGGCTCCAATTGAAATCCCAGTTCCCTGGCAAAGCGATCCCACAGGATATTACGCGGTTCGTCCTGAATACGCACATGCAGGAGGTCGTCTGATCGAAGCATCTGCTCCATGCCCCGCGCCTGCCATTCCGATGCGGTGGCGGGTGAGCAAACGGGCGTAAGGCGTATTTCCCAGAGAAGATCGCGCACCTCCTCGCAGGTTCGGGGCCTGTCGAAAACGATCGCGAGATCGACGATGTCCACCGGCAGGCCGGTGCCAAGCGTGCTGACAACGTCGAGCGAAACATCCGGATTAAGGACCTGGAAATCACGGATGAAGGGCATGCCGACCATCCGCAAAAAGGCGGGAGGCATGTGAATTTGCAGGTGCCTGCGACCGCCAATCTCATCGAGCGTATCTTCGATGGCGTCGAAGCACCGTGTAACCACCGGAAACAGAGTGGCCCCGGCATCCGTCAGACTGACCCCTCGCGCTCGCCTGACAAACAACGGCCGGCCGAGCATGGCCTCCAGCGCCGCGATATGACGGCTGACGGCACTCTGGGTGACATGGAGTGATCGAGCGCCCAGGCCGAAATTCAGATGATGTGCGACAGCTTCGAAAGCGCGGAGGGCATTAAGCGGAAGACGGGGTCTGTTGCGGTTTCTCATGCCAAATCCATAACACGACTCGATAACAAAGATGAGTTTATGCGATATCGGAACGGAGCCTGATTCCGATATTCCTTTTTAAAACGAGAAGAATGATCGTCATTCCATCTCATTTTGCGATTACTGCTTGCGCTTATCAGACTGGTGCGGGGGTGGGTCGCGGATTAATATTCGACAGAGGGAGAGTCGGATGTACGACGCGATAGCGATACACAGCCTGCTGAAGGAACGCCGCCCCGGCCACAGCCTTCCGCGTGGCCTATATTGCGATATGAATGCATTCGAGTTTGATCTCGAGGCGATTTTTGCGCGCACATGGATAATGGCTGGCTTCGAATGCGAACTTCCTGATGCCGGATCCTATCTGGCAACCGAAATCGGGCTGTCGCCGATCCTGTTGATACGCAACCGGCAGGGAGAGATTGTGGCCTTCCACAACAGCTGTCGACATCGCGGCGCCCAGATTTGTCCTTCGGGTTCGGGCAAGACTCCTCGGCTCATATGTCCTTACCATCAATGGAGTTATGGGCTGGACGGAAAGCTACTCAAGGCACAGAAAATGCCGGAAGAGTTTCCGCTGGAAGATCACGGCCTGCTGCCGATCAAGGTCGAAACCGTGGCGGGCTGCATTTATGTCAGCTTGTCTGCAGAAGCGCCTCCATTCGCTGCATTCCGCCGAAGCCTCGAACAGGCCCTTTCGCCTCACAATCTCCGAAATGTTAAGCTCGCCTACAGTGCGGTGCTGGACGAACAGGCCAACTGGAAGCTGGTCATGGAAAATGGGCGGGAATGCCATCATTGCGCCGTGGGCCATCCTGAGCTCAAGGCAACCTTTCCCCTCAGTATCGGAGATCAACCTCCTTCGCTCGATGAAGCGAGTGGCACGCCATTTTTTCGGCAGATGGCCGCGGTCGGTATGGCCGTGCCCCCTGAGGCCGGCGACTGGTGGCAAATTGCGCGTTTTCCGTTCAATGAGGGCATTCTCAGCTACTCGACCGAGAGCGGTTTCCTGAGCGCCAAACTGCTCGTCGAAGAGAATGGCGGCGATGTCGGCTCGTTGCGTTGGGCGACCGAACCAAACAATTTCTGCCATGCCACGGGCGACATGGCCTTCATGTTTAACGCTAATCCAACCGGGCCTCTCAGCACCCGCGTCACGGCCAAATGGTTCGTTCACAAAGACGCCGTGGAAGGCGTGGATTATCATGTCGAGCAGCTGATCCACATGTGGGACCAAACCAATCGCCAGGATCGCGATCTAGCCGAGAACAACCAACGGGGCGTACTGGGCATGGGCTATCGGCCTGGCCCCTATTCACCGGATGGTGAGTCCTATTTGATCAGGTTTGCCGACTGGTATTGCAGCACCGCCCTCGCATATGCCGAGGAAGCAATGCTGTCTGACGGTATAGCCCGGATACAGGCTTGATCCCGCCTTGCGCGGGCGGCGCTGTAGTCCGGATCAGTCGGGGGGACATATGCGCGTGGGGCATAGGCGGTAACAACGCGCCCTTTGCTCTAAGATCGACGTTGTAACCCCAACATTCAGACCTTGACCGATACACCTGCAAGCGCCCCTTCGATCGCGGAAGGCTTCTTCACCGTCACGGTTGCGCCAGTCACGCAAGGGAAGCTCAAGCAATAATGCAGCAGCTTATCAGCAAAGGTTTCAAGTAAATCAATATGAGGGCCTGCTGCGAGTTTGCGAGCCATGTCTGCTATTTTACAATAGTCGATTGTTTCATTTATCGATGTCGGCGTTAAATCACCCATCACGAATTCGATAGCCGCATCGATCCTGAGAGGCTGCAGGCGCTTCCGCTCATGTGCGTGGATCCCGATCGAGGCCTCGATTTCCAGCGCCTCGACAGACACCGTGCATAGCTTCGCTCCCCTTTGCGCACAGGGATTGTGCAGGTGGCGATCGACGCTGAGGTCGGACATTAGGTGATGCCGGCGAGCCTCGGCCCGCCGGTCCCTTTCAAGGCTCGGTTGAGGGTGGGTATACAGAGCGGGATCGCGATGAAGCATAAAACAGCTGCCATGACACCGAGTATGCCAAAGGAGCCATGATCCACGATCAAGCCTCCAACCGGTGCGCCAACCGCAAATGCCAGCCGCTCACATCCGCCGCCCGCCGTGCCTATGCGGCCGGTCGGGTCGAGGGCTGCCGAAGATCCAAGCAAATAGGCATAAAGGTACATGTAAAAAATCCAGTAGGTCAGCACGCCGCAGGCGTAGCTTATGCTGTCCCACGCCAAGCCCAGCAGCAGGCACCCGATACCCGCCCCAACCAGGCCTATAGCTACGGCCCAGAGACGGGGCACTCGTCCCGATGTGATCGCCGCGCCGATCGTGCCCGCGAGCCCGCAGAAGGTACTCGCCGACAGAATGAACCCGATCGTTTCGGGCGCCAGATCGAGATGGCGACCGATGCGCTCGGCGAAACTCCAGATCGCGCCCGTGCCGAAAGAAAAAAGCGACCACAGGATCAGCAAGGCTGCAGCCCCTCGCTGACCCAGCACCGAACCACTGGGCTGGTGCTGCGCTTTCTTGCTGAGGAAAAAGCCCGTCAGCGCTGGGCTGGCCACCAGGATGATCGCGCTCATGCCCAGAAAAATGCCGAACGGACCGAAATGCGTCGCTACGAAAGGGAGAATCATCATCAGGAGCACGATGATCAACAGCGTGCCGCTGCTCCCGAGAGCGTATATTCGATCGGGGTTTTCGCTCGCCGAAGCACCCGTGATGACGGCAGCATATAATAGGCCATATCCACTGCCGGCTACCACCGCGAGAGCGCACAGCACTGGAAAGGTGGGGTCAAGAAAATACATCGCGAAGTGGGCACATCCGCTAAAGGCGCTCCCGGTAAGCGCTATCCAGACAGCCCTGAAACGATGGATAATCGGACTCAGGAATATCATCACGCAGGCGAGAGCGCCCACCTCGCAGAGCCCGAATATGCCGGCCTGACTGGCCGACACGCCCCGTCCATCCATTACAGCGCCCACTTGGAAGGGCATCGTTGAGGTCCCGAAATGTGCAATGCCGTTGCCCATCGCCACAGCGAAAACGATGGCCATCAATGCCAGGGTGATCGAACCCTGCTTCTCGACCTGTCCTGATCGTTTTTGCACCTTCACTCGCCCCGCTCTCCACTGCGACTGCCCCGCCAGCGTCTCAAGACACTACTGTCTTGAGACGCTGGCGGGCGGCGGGGGTCTTTGCAAGCTTTTATTTTCAACCGGAGGTGCGTGAACGCGATCACGACGCGGCCAGTAACCCTTTTCCAGAACGCTTTAGGCAGGCTCCTCATCGTCCTTGAGCGGTCGGATCGGGACGCCGGTCAATATCCGTGCGTACAGGCTGCTCAAATCTCTTCGGCGCGGATCGTCGGCGCGCTCCCCCAGCGCATAGTAGCCGGCCTGATGATAATAGGTGATCCGCGCCCGGACGAAGGCCTCATCGCCCTCATAGCCGAAATCGACAAAAAGCTTGCGCAGGCCTTCGATGCGAAGGCCATCGATCTCATGAACGAGCGCAGCGACCTTCGGGTCCGAAAGTGACCAGTTTCGAACCGCCGTATCATATTCCGGGCTATAATCGCGCTCTTCAATCCACAGGCGCATCAGTTTCTGGAAGCGGCGCGATGGCGGCTCATCCCCCTCAAGGACCTTGAGGATCGGAGTCGTATTCGTGCGTTTCCAGTCGTCCAGCAACGTTTCAAGCAGTTCGCTCCGACTCTTGAAACGCCAGTAAAATCCGCCCCGGCTGACCCCACACGCACGCGCGAGCCCACCAATTTTAACCGCATTGATCCCCTCGCGAATCAACATCGCCTTCGCGACCTCGATCCAGTCTTGGGTTGATAAAGTCTGACCGTCCCCATTGACGGCCTCGCGTGCGCTCTTAGTCAACGTCTCTTCCGCCTCTCCGTGATGGGTTGCCATCGATTCGCAATTCCGCCTTTGCAAGACACTTGTGTTTCGGCTATGCAAGCACCCGATATTCGGTGCGGTTTACCGATACTCGATACTTCGATCACCGCTCGATCGGCGATCGTCAATAGGGAGGCGCGATGACAAGCAATACCGCCCTTGATCGGTCGCCGGCGCTGCATCGGCACGGAGGCCTGATCCTGCAATCCTTTTCCGCGAATTCTCCATTACGCAGGTCAACCGGCGTTGAGCAAATCGTTGAAACGGGCGATATGCGAACCGCACGGCTGCATGTTGAGAGAAGCGATGCTGTTGGCGATTGCGAATTTGTTTCCCTCGAGCCCGGCCTTTTTCTGGTGGTGCTCGATCTGAGCCTCCCGAATGGCCTGCGCACCCCGGTGATCGGCGAAGATCTGATCGAATTCCACTATCGTGTTTCAGGCAGAATTTCATTAAGTGGCCACTGGGGCGATGTGGTGATGGATAGCCCTTCGCTGTTGCTTTGGCATCAACCGGATGGCCACGACGACGTCTGGGAGGAGCTCGACTCAAACCCCGCGGGTCGCGAATTGTCCGTGACCCTGTTCTTGACCCGTGCCTGGTTACAACGGCTTTTCCACCAGAATTTAAAAGAGTTGCCTTCCCAACTTGCTCAGATCCTCCACGACAGAAGCCGGAGCCCGACGTATCGCATCATGCCCTCAAGGCCGGAGGTGGCTACGACATTGCAGGCGATATTGCACGATACCGACATGGGGCCTATTCGCCTGTTGAATATGCGTGCCCGAGGATATGAGCTTCTCGCGGCTTCATTGAAGGCGATCGCCGCCGACCCGGCGAAAAGCAGCCGCTACTTCTCCTTACGCGACGTTGGGCGGATAGATGAGGCGAAGGCCATCCTTCTGACCGAATTCGCGGCCCCCCCTGCAATGAGTAAACTCGCACGGCGGGTCGGGTTGAACCTGAACATGTTGAGCAGCGGCCTCAAACTCCGCCATGGGATGACGGGTCAGGAGATCGTGCGCAATGCGCGTCTAGATGAAGCGCATAGTCTTTTGCTGGGCTCGGAGCTTCAGGTGTCCCAGATCGCAGACGCGGTCGGATATGCCCATCATAGCACCTTCACAGCTGCTTTTGTCGAACGGTTCGGCGTCGCTCCTAAGGCCATAATGCAGGCTCGCCGCGCCTCCCGTTGTGATCTTGTCACTGCCCCGACAAAAACCGCACAACTTACGATTGCGCGCACGCAAACTAATAACTGAAATGCCCGCGCCTTGGAGCGTTCCGCCTAAAATCAATACAGCTCAGCCTAAAGCTCCTAACTGGCAGGGACGTCCTGTCCTCGTTAATCTGGCTTGGCCTGGTAACGGGGGTGCCCCTTTTCCGGCGCAGGACGCGCGATCCACAATCCGTTCATCGGGCTGAGAAAGTGGTACATGATGATTTACCGCAATCGCGATCTTGGAATCACAAACATCAACGCACGCAGGAACCACAGCTGCTACGGGATGGGCCTCGGGATCATGTTGCTCGATGATGTCTATCCGGGCTTCCCAGGCGATGTCCGAAATGCGAGCGCCTATCCTTTTCCGATACAATATGACATCATTGAGGCCGTCGATATCCAGAGTCTGGTGTTTGGAGACGACATGAAGTCGCTGGTGGAGCCGATCGTTCGCTCCGCTCGGCGCCTGGAGCGCATGGGCTGTAAGGCAATCGCCGCTGAATGCGGCTATTTCGCATATTTTCAGAAGCATGTGGCGGGCGCCGTCGATAGCCCGGTGTTCATGTCCAGTCTGCTGCAAGTACCATTTATTCAGCAATTGATCGGGCCGGCAAAGGATGTTGGCATCATATGCGGCCTGCGTTCGCGCCTTTCACATGATCATCTCGCCGCCGTCGGCGTTGATCCCGAAAGCAATCTCAAGATTGCGGGAGTCTTGGATGACTATGACGCACCGGAATTCGAGAGCCTCTGGATCGAAGGCAAGCGCCCGGGTGTCCCGACTAGCAATTTCGACCGTGCGCAGAAGGATATGATCGCGATCTGCAAGGATTTCGTTGAAAAGAACAAGAGCGTCGGCGCCCTGATGTTCGAGTGTACCGGGTTTCAGCCTTTCGCGCGAGCGGTACAGCGGGAGATCGATCTTCCAATATTTTCTTGGAGTACGCTACTTGATTACGCTTTTTCTGTCGTCAATCACCGTGAACATTACGGCCATGTCTGAGCGATGCGTAATTCGTTCATGAGACAGCCATGACTGAAGTGCCGATCATACGAACAATCGAGGATCTGGGCCTGGTCAGCCATCCGCAGAGATCCGCTTTATCGAACGAAATGCATGTTCGAAAACTGCCTGCGATCTCCGCGCCAGCGCGCTTGATGCAAATTCTCATTCTCCACAACTCAAGCAGAGTTGAGCGCGAACATGAATTGATAGCTGCTTTTTGCGGAAAGTCGGCTTCCGACCTGGCAAATCAGAATTATCTGAGTTGCCACGTGCAGGACGTCCATCTGATCTGGGAGCGGCATACCGAATTCTCGAGTTTCATGTTCATCAAACCAGGCCCGTTCGATGACCCCTTCGACCCTGCGACTTTCGCAATGGTTCCACGCGGGTGGTTCAATGGGCTGGGTGACGAGGTGGTTCGTGCCACGCAACTCGCTTTTGCGGATGCAATGGAGAAAGGGAGAATAGCGGAATCCTTTTGCGAGGAAGATCTTGTGCTGTGTGACGTCGCAGACGGAGCAGGCCGTCTCTGGTCGGACTTTCGATTGCATGATGATGGCTTTGGCCGCCTACTGCTAGTTGATAATGGGCTGACGGGCCAGGAGGCGGCACTGGTTATCCAACGCCTGCAGGAGCTTGGAAACTACCGGAACATGGCGCTTCTCGGGCTCCCCGTCGCTCAGCGCTTGACGCCGAAAGTCACCGACTTCGAACATCAACTTTCAGAACTCACCGCAGCGATTGCGTGCGATGACTCCGATGATAACAGCCTGCTTCACGACCTGTCGACGCTGAGCGCTGCCATGGCCGCCGTGATTGCCGAAACGCATTATCGCATGAGTGCGTCCCGCGCTTATGCGAAGATTAGCAGTGATCGCCTTACCAGCCTGCGCGTCGATCGCGTTCCGGGCTTCCAGACGCTCGGGGATTTCACTGACCGGCGCCTATTGCCCGCCGTTCGTACCTGCATTTCCTTTTCCGACCGGCTGGAAGATCTTTCTCGGCGTGTCGCTTGGACCAGCGCCTTGTTGCGTACGCGAGTCGATACGGCTTTGTCGCGCCAGAATCGCGACCTCCTGAGATCGATGGATCAGCGAACCCAGTTGCAGCTTCGGCTTCAAGAGGCCGTGGAAGGGCTTTCCGTTGTCGCGATCAGCTATTACCTGCTCAGCCTGTCGGCCTATATCCTACGTGGCATCGAGCACGTGACGGCAGTGTCGCACGATGTCGTATTGGCGGCGCTGGCGCCGATCATTCTGATCTTCGTCAGCTATTCTCTCCATCGTTTTCGACAACGCGTGCAGTCGAGCGATGCGCCATGACCGGAGTTCGATGACCGATGCACACTGCTTATCATTTGAAGGAGGGGATGTTCGAGATCGAGGTCGATGGCAAACACGTCGACCGCCAGGCGCTCCTTCAATGGGAAGCTCGGGATCGCCTCGGCATTGTCGTAGCCAGTCCCTTCGGAGCCATCGGCGCAGGACTGATGATCATGCTGGCGATTACGGCATTCTACGATATGCCCGGCAAGAAACGCCGTGCGCGGCCCATATATCCCGATATCTACCTGTTCCAGGTCGGCCGTCCATGGGGCAACCATGTGCAGTTTGATTTCTGGCCGGAATATAAGGAAATACTACTGCCTGAAAATCCGGTCGCGATACTGGCGTCCATAAACAGCCATGCAATTACGCATCTTCTCGTACCCGAAGGCGTGCCCACCAAAACGCCGTTTCGCTATAAGGAAAAAGAGGCGGCGGTGGATCGACTCAAACAGGCCTATCTGTACAGCCCGAGCGGTGCGGTCCCAGGAGGGAATATCGCATTGCGCAGCGGTGACGCCTTTGTCATTGAAAATTGCGAGAATATTCTCTCCCCGGAAGCTGGCCTTGCGGCATCGATCCATCGGCTCGAAAACGATCGCAATCTTGCGGCTGGCACTCCCGCAGGTGATGATGCCCGATTCTCGATCGCCCGAACGCGCAGTCGGCTTGAGGAAGTCCAGGCCACCCATCCGGCACGACTCGCCGCATTACAGCGTCTGAAGGATGCGCGCGTTGTCGGTGGCATTTCCGAAACACTCCGCCGGATCGAGGTGGAGGATGCCTTGCTGCGCCTTGTTAGTTGACCAGAGAAGCATCCGGCATTTCTGACCATGGCGAGGCGCGTTCCAGCGATCATAAAGCTCGCCTAAATCTCTGACGCACTCACCTAAATCAAATCGGCTTAAGGCGTATTCTGAAGCTGTTATCGTCGGGTGAAGTAGGCGGTCCGCCCGAGACGAAAATCGAAGCATCGCGGATGGACCTGAGCGGCCTTCAAACAGATTCGAACGCGGGAGCTTCCCATCCATGTTATCTCATTGTCGTGTTGCGGTTATCGGTGGCGGTGTCGTTGGTTGCAGCGTGCTGTACCACCTGACCAAATTGGGCTGGACGGACGTGGTCCTGATCGAACGCAAGGAACTGACCGCAGGGTCCAGTTGGCATGCGGCAGGTGGGTTTCACGCGCTCAACAGCGACCCCGGCGTCGCACGACTGCAAAGTTACACGATTTCGCTGTACAAAGAGATCGAGGCGCTTTCGGAGCAGAGCGTCGGCATGCACATGACCGGTGGCCTGAACATCGCCGCCACAAGGGATCGATGGGAATTCCTGAAGGCCGATCAGGCGCGTCATCGGGTTCTCGGCATCGACACTGAGTTGCTGGGGCCGACCGAAATTAAGGCGATGTGTCCGCTCATCGATGTCCGGGACGTTTTTGGCGCGGTGTATGATAAGCATGAAGGCCATGTCGATCCCTCCGGCGCCACCCATGCCTATGCAAAGGCGGCCCGCCTGAACGGTGCCAAGATCTATCGTCACACGCGCGTCATGGATCTCAAGCCTACCGGTCGCGGGACATGGCGGGTAATCACCGATCAAGGTGAGATTGAGGCCGATCACGTGGTCAACGCGGCGGGTCTCTGGGCACGGGAGATGGGCGCGCTGGTCGGTGTCAGGCTGCCGCTTGTCCCGATGGAACATCACTATCTCGTGACCGAAGATATCCCGGAAGTGGTGGCGTTGGATCATGAGCTGCCGCTCATCCTCGACCTCGATGCAGAGATTTACATGCGTCAGGAACGTGGCGGCATGCTCGTCGGCGTCTACGAAAAAAATGCAAAGCCCTGGGCGGTGTCAGGCACGCCGTGGGACTATGGTGAGACAGAATTGCTGACGCCGGATCTGGAACGGCTCATGGATGAGCTGGTGCGAGGGTATCAGCGCTTCCCGGCCGTTGCGAACGCCGGCATACGGCGGATCATCAACGGGCCATTCACATTCACCCCAGATGGCAATCCGCTCGTTGGCCCGGTTCCTGGCATTCCAAACTATTGGTCGGCATGCGGCGTAATGGCCGGATTCGCGCAAGGTGGGGGCGTCGGCTTGACCCTAGCCCAGTGGATAATCGACGGCGAGCCAGAAGGCGATATTTATGCGATGGATGTTGCACGCTTCGGCGAATACGCGACGCCCACCTATGTGATCGACAAGGCCCGCGAATTTTACTCCAATCGCTTCCGGCTAGCCTATCCCAACGAATATTGGCCTGCCGGTCGAGTCAACCGCACCGATATGCTTTACGAAACACTCAGGAGTCGTAATGCGGTATTTGGCGTGAGTTATGGCATGGAAACGCCTCTCTACTTTGCGTCTCAAGGCGAGGAGCCCATTGAAACGCCGACGTTGAAGCGGTCCAACGCGTTCGCTGCAGTGGCGCGGGAAGTCACCGCAGTTCAGAATGGTGTCGGCATTTTCGACAGTTCGTCTTTCGCCAAATATGAGATATGCGGGCCTGGCGCCGCCATAGCCCTAGACCGTCTTTTGACGAACACGCTGCCAGCGGTCGGCCGCATCCGGCTCGCGCCCTTGTTGTCCGACACGGGCCGCTTGATGGGCGATCTGACGCTGATGCGGCTCGAAGACGAGAGGTTCATCCTCTTCGGTTCGGGCTATCTCCAGAATTGGCACGGCCGCTGGTTCAATGATCATCTGCCGACCGAAGGTGTGACATTCAGAAATATCACTGACGAGTATCAGGGCATTATCCTGATGGGGCCGAAATCCAGGGAACTGCTGCAACGCATTACCGATATCGATCTTGGCAAGGCCGCGTTTCCGTTCATGGCTGTTCGCGAGGGCACGGTTGGCTTCGCTCCCGCCATCATCGCCCGCTTGTCTCTGAGCGGCGAACTAGGTTTCGAGGTTTATACCAAAGCGAATTATCTGCGGTCTATCTACACAAGCCTTATCGAGAGCGGGGAGGATCTGGGGATCACCGATTTCGGCGTTCATGCGTTGAACGCAATGCGGCTCGAGAAGGGTTTCGGGATCTGGTCACGCGAGTTCAGCCGTGACTACACGCCTGCCGCTGCGGGTTTGGATCGCTTTGTTGACCTGTCCAAAACCGACTTTATCGGAAAGCAGGCGGTGCTGGCCGAACTTGATAGCCCGTCGGATCGGGTGCTGGTCACTTTTGCCGTCGATGCCGTCGATGCCGATGCGGCAGGCTATGAACCGATCTGGCTCAACGGTGCTCATGTCGGGTTTGTGACCTCCGGCGGCTATGGTCATCGAATCAAGTCAAGCGTCGCGATGGGTTACATCGATCGGGTGGCGGCCACTGCGGATGAGGGCTTCGAAATCTCGATCCTTGGCGAACGTCGTCCGGCGAGAATCGCCCGGGAAGCACTGTACGACCCCGGAAACTTGCTCGCTCGCGGATGACAAGCGGAGAATTGTCGCACGGTGCAATGGCTGGAGGCAGTGCCGCGCATGACCTCGGAGTTGCGGAGTGCCAGTCCCCGCGCGCACGGCGACCTGCTCCGTCAACTATACCGGCACGTCCGTCGTGATTTTCACCTGTTTGAGGGCGAAGCTTGAGTTGACTGAGGCCACGCCGGGGAGATGGAGCAAGACCTTTTTGAGGAAGCGCTCATAATGTTCGATGCTGCGGGTGACGATGCGCATCAGATAGTCGCTTTCGCCGCTCATGGAAAAGCATTCGAGAATTTCCGGGTGTCCGCGAACGGACTCTTCGAACGCTTCGAGACTATCCTCATCGTGGCGACCGATTCTCAGATGTGCAAATACATCGACTGCAAAGCCGAGCTTACGGGCATCCAGAAGCACCGCGCGCCGCGCAATCACTCCCGATGCTTCGAGCTGCTTCACGCGGCGCCAACAGGGGGTCTGTGACAGTCCGACATGGTCCGCCAGCTCCGTCATCGTGACGGCCGGCTTAGACTGGAGCATTCTTAGTATCTTGAAGTCAATCTCGTCCAATGTATCAACCAATCTTAGAATGAAACTCTTATTTAGGCATTCTTACAGGAATCAGGTTCTATTTAAGCGACCACAGCGAGCAAAGAAAGCAATTTCGTTTCGGGCTAATCGTGCGATCTTGCGGCCAAGTTGACAGAGGGTTGGACGATGGCATCACAGCAAGGATTGACGCTTCACATTCCCACCCCACCCGCCCGTCCAGGCGAAGTAGCGTCCTTCGATCATGTTCCACTGAGTCCGGCGGGAGCAATCCGCAGGCCGTCAATCGATGCCGCGGAGCCCGATCTTCGCGACTTGCCGTATGTGATCATCCGGATCCTGGACGACAATGGCGACGCGATCGGCCCGTGGAATCCGGGAATCGATGACGAAACCTTGCTCAAAGGCCTGCGCGCGATGGTGCAGACGCGGCTGTTCGAGGACCGACTATTTCGCGCACACCGCCAAGGCAAGACCAGCTTTTTCATGAAATCGACCGGCGAGGAGGCGATCGGCGTCGCCCAGGCGATGGTGCTGCGACCTGGCGACATGTGCTTCCCCACCTACCGTGTCCAAGGTTGGCTGATCGCGCGGGACTATCCGATCGCCGATATGATCAACCAGATCTATTCGAACGCGAAGGATCCGCTGAAGGGCCGCCAGCTGCCAATCCTCTATTCGGCGCGTGAGTATGGCTTCTACTCACTCTCCGGAAACGTCGGCAGCCGCTTCGGCCACGCCGTCGGCTGGGCGATGGCCTCGGCGTTCAAGAATGACGACAAGATAGCGCTTGGCTATATCGGCGAGGGCACGACGGCGGAGGGAGATTTCCACGAGGCGCTGACCTTTGCCAGCGTCTATCGTGCGCCGGTCCTACTCGTCATCACCAACAACCAATGGGCGATCTCGAGCTTCTCCGGCATCGCCGGTTCGGAACAGATCACCTTCGCCGCCAAAGCACTGGCCTATGGCATTCCGGGCCTGCGCGTCGATGGCAATGATTTCCTCGCCGTCTGGGCGGCGACCCAATGGGCGGCAGATCGCGCGCGCGCCAATCTCGGCGCGACGCTCATCGAGCTCGTGACCTATCGCGCGTCTGGCCATTCGACGAGCGACGACCCCACCAAATATCGACCCGCCGACGAAGCCGCACACTGGCCGCTGGGCGACCCGATCCAGCGGTTGAAGACCCATCTGGTGAAGCGCGGCTGCTGGTCCGACGAGCGGCACATACAGATGGAAGTCGAGCTCGCCGATCGCCTGCGTGAGGCGCAGCGCGAGGCGGAAGCCGTCGGCACGCTCGGCAAGTCGAAGCCGCCGGTCTCGGAGATGTTCGAGGGCGTCTTCAAGGAGCCTGACTGGCGTGTAATCGAGCAGCGCGCTGAGCTGGGCTGCTGAGCGATGGCGACGATGAACATGATCCAGGCGCTGAATTCCGCGCTCGACACGGTCCTGACCAACGATCCGAACACGCTGATCTTCGGCCAGGATGTCGGCTATTTCGGCGGCGTGTTCCGGGTCACCGACGGGTTGCAGGCCAAGCATGGGCTGACTCGCTGCTTCGACGCGCCGATCAGCGAAGGCGGCATCATCGCCACCGCGATCGGCATGGGCGCCTACGGCCTGCGGCCAATTCCGGAAATCCAGTTCGCCGACTACATCCTGCCCGCCTTCGATCAGCTCGTGTCCGAGGCCGCGCGGTTGCGCTACCGCTCGAACGGCGAATTCGAAGCGCCGATCACGGTGCGCTCACCCTATGGCGGCGGCATTTTCGGCGGGCAGACCCACAGCCAGAGCCCGGAGGCTATCTTCGCACATATCACCGGGCTGAAAACGGTGATCCCGTCAAACCCTTACGACGCCAAAGGGCTACTGATCGCGTCGATCGAGTGCGACGATCCGGTAATTTTCCTCGAGCCTAAGCGACTCTACAATGGCCCGTTCGACGGCCGTCATGGCCAGACGCTGAAGACTTGGGCGGGACACCCGGCGGCCGACGTGCCCGAGGGGCATTATACCGTGCCGCTGGGCAAGGCGGCAATCGCGCGCGAGGGGCGCGCCGCGACAGTAATTGCCTATGGCACGATGGTGCATGTCGCACTCGCCGGGATAGCGGATAGCGGCATCGATGCCGAACTGATTGATCTGCGCTCGATCGTGCCGCTTGACATCGACACTATTGTCGCCTCCGTGAAGAAGACGGGGCGCTGCGTGATCCTGCACGAGGCCTCGCGCTTCGGAGGCTTTGGCGGCGAATTGTCGGCGCTCGTGCAGGAGCGCTGCTTCTGGGAACTCAAGAGCGCGATCCAGCGCGTTGCTGGCTGGGACACGCCTTATCCGCACGCGTTTGAGTGGGATTATTTCCCCGGCCCCGCCCGGCTCGCGGCGGCCCTCGCCCGTGCCATGGAGGATTGAGCATGGGCCTTTATCAATTTCATCTTCCCGACATCGGCGAAGGCGTAGCCGAGGCCGAGATCACCGTCTGGCACGTCAAGGTCGGCGACCTGGTGAAGGAGGATCAGAGCCTCGTCGACGTGATGACCGACAAGGCGACCGTCGATATGACCTCGCCGGTCGACGGTGTGATCAAGGCGATCCATGGCGAGGTCGGCGCGATGATGCCGGTCGGATCCGTCCTCGTGGAATTCGAGGTGGAAAACGCCGGCGGAGAAGATCCGGTCGCCGCGTCCGTGCCGTCGCCAGCCGAACCCGAAGCGCAACGTAGAGTTGTGCCCCCGGCCATTGCTGCGGCCCCGGCAGCTCAAGCGGCCAGCGCTCCGCGCGAAGCGTCGATTGATCGACCAGTTCCTGCCGCTTCGCCCTCCACCCGCCGGCGCGCCAAGCAGGCCGGCATCGACCTTCGCGACATTCCAAGCGAACTGGGCGGCGGGCGGATCACGTCGCATGATCTCGATGCCTATCTGGCACACCAGTCTGGCGCTGGCGCGGACACGCTGCTCGTTGCGCAAACCGGGATCAGCGAGACACGCATTATCGGCCTGCGCCGAAGGATCGCCGAGAAGATGCAGGAGGCCAAGCGCCGCATCCCGCATATTGCTTATATCGAGGAGGTTGATGTCACTGAGCTTGAGTTGCTCCGGCAGGATCTGAATGCGCACAAGGCGCCGGAACAACCCAAGCTCACGCTATTGCCTTTCTTAATTCGTGCACTGGTCCGCGCGCTTCCGGACTTCCCCCAGATCAATGCGCGCTACGACGATGATGCGGGTGTGCTCCATGCGTACGAGGGCGTCCATGTCGGGATCGCGACGCAGGCGCCCGGCGGGCTGATGGTCCCAGTCGTGCGCCACGCCGAGAGTCGCGACATATGGGCGCTTGCCGTCGAGCTTGGCCGCCTCGCCACGGCCGCGCGCGACGGCACCGCGAGCCGCGAAGAGCTGTCGGGCTCCACGATCACCATAACGTCGCTAGGACCGCTCGGCGGTATCGCGACCACGCCGGTGATCAACCATCCCGAAGTTGCCATCATCGGACCGAACAAGATCGTCGATCGGCCGGTCGTGGACGGTAGCTTCGTAACCGTGCGCAAGATGATGAATCTCAGCTCGTCCTTCGATCATCGCATCATCGACGGTTACGACGCGGCGCTGTTCGTGCAGCGGTTGAAGCGGCTCATCGAACACCCCGCGCTCATTTTCATGCCCTGATCCTGGAAGAGAAGCATGTCACTCACCTTTCAAATCCAGCCAAATGGCGCGCCCGTAGCGGCGGACGAGCGAACCCGATTACTGGAAGATCCGCTCTTCGGCCGCGTGTTCACCGACCATATGGTGACGGTGACCTGGACCGAGGGTCGGGGATGGCACAGTGCCGCCGTCGGGCCGCGCAAGCCCTTCCAACTCGATCCCGCGTGCGCGGTCCTGCATTACGCCCAAGAAATCTTCGAGGGCATGAAGGCCTATCGGCTCAATGATGGCGGCGTCGGCCTGTTCCGGCCCGAGCAGAATGCACGCCGCTTCAACGCGTCTGCAGCGCGCATGGCAATGCCGACTATGCCCGAGCAGCTGTTCCTCGATGCGGTCGAGGCGCTGGTAAAGATCGACGAGGCGTGGATCCCGACCGGAGAGGGCAGCCTCTATCTGCGTCCCTTCATGTTCGCGTCCGAGACCTTCCTGGGCGTGAAGCCGGCCAGCGAGTTCATTTTCTGCGTCATCGCCTGCCCGGTCGGCGCCTATTTCAAAGGTGGTAAGAAGGCGGTGTCGCTTTGGGTGTCGGACCATCTCAACCGCGCCGGCCCCGGCGGCACCGGGGCCGCCAAATGCGGCGGCAACTACGCGGCGAGCTTGATGGCGCAGGCTGAGGCCTATGAGAATGGCTGCGACCAGGTGGTATTCCTTGACGCAGTCGAGCATCGCTGGGTGGACGAGCTTGGCGGTATGAACATCTTCTTCCTGTTCGACGACGGGCGGATGATAACCCCGCTGCTTAGCGGCACGATCCTGCCCGGCATCACCCGCGCCTCGATCATAGAGCTGGCGAAGGCGCGCGGCATCGACGTCAGCGAACAGCCCTATGCCGTCGACCAGTGGCGGGCGGATGCGCAGAGCGGCAAGCTGCGCGAGGTGTTCGCCTGCGGAACAGCGGCGGTGCTCACCCCGATCGGCCAGGTGAAAAGCACGTCCGGCGACTGGGTGATCGGCAATGGCGAGGGTGGCTCGGTCACCGACGAGATCAAGGCCGAACTGGTCGGCATCCAGCGCGGCAGGATTGATGGGCCAGCTGGCTGGGTGCGTCGTGCCCCACTTCAATAATTTGAATGAAATTGCCTTTGTCGACCAATCTAGATTTTCAGCTCGGTGAGAATGCGGACATGATCCGCGACACCACGCATCGCTTCGCTACCGATCGCATCGCGCCACTTGCCGCGCGGATTGATGCGGAGGACAGCTTGCCGCGGGAGCTGTGGCCGGAAATGGGCGTGCTCGGCTTGCACGGCATCACCGTTGACGAGGAGTTTGGCGGTCTCGGTCTCGGTTATCTCGAGCATGTCGTCGCCTGCGAGGAGGTGAGCCGCGCCTCCGCCTCGATCGGCCTTTCCTACGGCGCGCATTCCAACCTGTGCGTCAACCAGATCCGGCGCTGGGGCTCACCGCGTTCCTGATCGAGAAGGACTTCGCCGGCTTCTCGATCGGCCAGAAGATCGACAAGATGGGGATGCGCGGCAGCCCGACGGCCGAACTGGTGTTCAATGATTGCTTCGTCGCGGACAACCAGATCATGGGGCCATTGAACAGCGGCGTGAAGGTGCTGATGTCCGGCCTCGATTACGAACGTGTCGTGCTCTCGGGTATCCAGCTTGGTATCATGCAGGCCTGCCTCGATGTCGTGCTGCTGTTGATTTCTGTTGAGAGTTGACCCAGGATTTTCATCGAGAAGTGACCCGGTTGGATGTTGGTTTCCCGCGAAGCGGGCGTTGGGTCAAGCTGGTGATCCGCTAAGAGCCACCTGAACGAAGCGAAGGTTTCGGCCAGCGCGGTTTCGGTAGGCAATGACCGCTAAGTCGGCGCTGTTGCCCGCATGCTCAGACATCTGCAAACGAAGGGTTTCGGCGTGAGCGGACATTCATGCGCCTGCTTCGGAACGGCGTATTTTTGGTCGGCTTGCGCCACTACCCTTGCTGATTTCGGGTGTATGGGGGCGTAATTGAACGTACAATTATCGGCTCAGCGGCGTTGGGGGGAGTACCCGCCGCGTCCTGTCCTGGCGGCTGTCGATCACCATGGATGCGGCTTTCTGCATCGATGCGGTCGAGGAGGCGCTTGCGCGATATGGCAAGCCCGACATTTTCAACACCGATCAGGGAAGCCAGTTCACCAGCTCGGATCTCAGCGGGCTGCTGGCCAGGCACGACATCGCCACCAGCATGGACGGCAAAGGCGCATGGCGCGACAATATCTTCGTCGAACGGCTCTGGCGCTCGGTCAAATATGAGGAGGTCTATCTCAAGGCCTACGACACCGTCAGCGCTGCGCGGGCTTCGCTCGGCGCGTATCTGGCATTTTACAACTCAACCCACCCGCATTCGGCCCAGGCTGGCCGGACCCCTGACGAGGTCTGGTTCGGCTTCACCCCCGCTGGCGGCGGTAGCATGAATTTTTGCCGCCGTTCTGGCTTTGGCATTCCGGTCGGGCTACGCCCTCCCTTCATGCCAAAGCCAGAACGGCATTTCGACAACAACCAGCAGTCGGCCCACTTATAAAATGGCAAACGCTGTCCGCAGAAACCCGGCCACCTCTGGGTGCGGTTCGCCTGACTCGGCCTAGGCAACATGGCACAAATGGCACAAGAGGCGGTCAGAACAGGTCATTTTGAGTAAGAATTTGTCAGTACAAGTATATTGAAAACAATGCGTTAGGCAGAGATGCTAGCCTCGGAGAGGCATCTCGACCGCACCAACCAAGCTATCAAGATGGAGACGCACCGCTCGTCTCTTGGAGCCCAAACTGACTACGGCAAGGCATTCAAGTGAAGCCCAAGAAAGGCCCACGCTCAGTCCGACCATTTTATGCTGCTAATTTGGGGATATTTCTTTCTATCAGCCGCAGGAAGGGGCTCTGCAAGCATCGGGTGTTGCCGGGCCCCGCAACCAAGCCGTCATAACCAAACCGCCTCAGGATATCCCAGAGGCGGTTTTTTTATGCGCGTTTTCTGTACTTGCCCCGGCTCGCGACCTCGCTCTCGGTTCCAGAATGACCCCCTCCGTGGCAGGGCGTCGGTTTGACAACGGGGGGTATTTTTCAGGGTTCCCTTCTCCATTCGCACGGAGATACCCCATGGCGCTCAAGGAACTCGAGGTCCGATACGCGACCAAAAGGTCGA
>Ga0207654_10000167_pt1 | contig 41661 bp, 36 predicted proteins | sample KBSC64metaG_FD_184355 | JGI IMG/M metagenome (GOLD analysis project Ga0207654, IMG submission 184355) | Corn rhizosphere microbial communities from Kellogg Biological Station, Michigan, USA - KBS C6-4 metaG (SPAdes) (version 2) | ecosystem: Host-associated > Plants > Roots > Rhizosphere > Soil...
CTCAGGCGCGGGACAGAGGGCCGCTTTTGTGTTGTGCGGAGTGGCGGTTGAAGTGATGGGACTAGTGGTTGCAGTGCGCGGACATATGCAACTGCGGGATGAAAACCGATGACGCCGCTTTCAACAGTTCCCTTCCCCGAGACTTCGTTTGCATTGATGCTGATGCTGTTGCTAGTTGCTCCCCTTGCGATTGCGGGCCTCGCGCTTGTGAACGCGGGCTTAGGACGTTCGCGTTCGGCTGCCCAGTCGATGCTCGGCACTCTTGTTGTGATGTCTTCGGCCGTGATTGCGTTTGTACTTGTGGGGTCCGCAATTGCGGGAGCCAGCGAACGAGATGTCGTATTTCACGCAGCGGGCAGATGGGACCTGGCAGGAGCGGCGCATCTTTTCGGAGGCGGGCTCAGTTCAGCCTCATCCAGGATGCAACTAGAGTTATTTTTTGAGCTGCTTTCGGCGGCGATGATCGCGCTGATTCCATGGGGATCCGGTGCGGACCGATTGCGGCTACTGGCAGGAGCGGCCGTCGCGGCGATTCTTGGCGCTGTTGTGTTCCCTCTCGTCGCTCACTGGACGTGGGCGGGATGGCTCGCGCAGCTTGGCCGGAATTTCGGAATCGGATCGGGATTTGCGGATGGAGGAGGGGCGGGAGCGGTGCACGCCCTGGGCGGACTGGCAGCGCTCGCTGTGATCTGGATTGCTGGGCCACGGAAGGGAAAGTTTCCGCGAGAGGGACTTTCAACGGCCATGCCGGGACACAACGTTGTTTACGTCTTGTTCGGGTCGCTGGTGGCGCTGGTTGGGTGGGTGGCTTGGAACCTTGGGGGAGCAATGCTATGGATGGCGACTGCACCCTGGGGACTGGTTCCGGTGGCGGTGAACACTCTGCTTTCAGCAACGGCGGCGCTGGTTGCGACCTTCTCGGTGACTCGAGTACGGTTCGGCAAGCCGGATGCCAGCCTGTGCGCAAATGGCTGGCTTGCTGGACTGGTCACGTCGAGTGCATGCGCCGCGATTGTGTCGTCAACCGGCGCCCTCTTCACAGGATTGGTGGCGGGAATCTTTACGCCGCTCCTGGTGGAGTTATTTGAACTTGCGCTGTCCATTGACGATCCCTCAGGTGCCGTGATCGTGCACGGAGCAGCAGGATTGTGGGGATTGATTGCCGCGGGACTTTTTGCTCCACAGCCCGGCCAGACGGTTGCGCAACTCATCGGCGTGTCGACACTTCTCGGTTTGATGCTGCCGTTTCTCTATGGCATTTTCTGGTTGCTGGACCGGGTGATCGCATTTCGAGTGGAGCCGGACGGTGAGCGATTGGGCATGGACCTGCACGAGCTGGGGGGAAATGCCTATCCGGAGTTTGTTGTGCATCGCGATGAGTCGTACCGTTGAGAACCGGAACTTGACTTCATGGCACCTGGAGTTTCCGTTATCTGCGTGAAAGAGCCAGCATCAAGACGAACAGCAGGACCGGCACAATCGCCAACGCGGCATACAAGATGATCTTCGATCTGCTTCGCGCGCGGATTGCGGCGCTGCCTGCGGAACGCGCACCGCGGGGTTCTACGCCGATTTGTTCCTGGTGCTCAAGATCCCACATCATTTCACTTGCTGTGGCGTAGCGGTGCCGAGGTTCGCGCTCGAGAGCACGAAAAAGAACCTCTTCGAGTTCCGGAGATATTTCGGGATTGAGTTCACGGGGAGGCTTCACGTCGTTCAGGACGCGCTCGTTCATCGCGGCTAGGGGGTTAGGTCCGTTGAACGGTACGCGGCCGGTAAGCATCTCGTAAAAGATGATGCCCATGGAATAGATATCGCTGCGCTGATCGCCCCGCGCTCCTTTCACCTGCTCTGGCGAAATATAGTCGGGTGTTCCAAGGAGCGACGAAACATTGACGAAAGTGAGGCGGCGGGCGTCCTCCTTCATCGCAATGCCGAAGTCAATGAGCTTGATCTGATCGTTTGAGTCGACCATGATGTTCTCAGGCTTCAGATCGCGATGGACAATGCCGTGCTTGTGCATGTAGTCGAGGGCATCACAGACCCGATGTGCAATCGTGGATGCGCGGTCGATCGAGAGCGTTTTCTCTTCGTTGAGGATCGAGCGAAGAAGGCGGCCGTCGACCCACTCAATGACCATGTAGAGGCGGTTGCGTTCTTCGCTGTCGAAGGTTTTGACAATGCCGGGATGATCCAACTGCCGGCCGATTTCCTCTTCACGCCGGAAGCGCTCCACTAGAACGGGGTCGGATTCCAGTTCGGGGTTAGGCACCTTGATGGCGAGAGCTCTGCCGGATCGCATATCAGTCGCTTTATAGAGCGTTGACATTTGCGTATGCGCGATGACCGCGTCGATGCGGTAGTGGTCGAGCATATCGCCGGGATTCAAGGTGGCCATGAGCAATTATGGTTCGATTGTTTCACACATAGTCGTAAAGAAGGAGTGAAGGAAGCCTCAGGATTCTATACTCGACTGAACAGATTCCCGGAGGTTGATGGAATGGCCGATGCGTGGCTGAGGAAGGTTGTTGCGCTGGCATTGTTGACTAGTGCATTTGTGTGCTGTGCCGCTGGGGTGTCGCAAGAGAACGACAAGTCCAAGGAAAAAGAGGGAGCACCGGCCGCTCTGACCGTCGCCGCGCCTGATTCCAGCACCGAGGGTACTGTCACAATCGGCGGGCAAGCGGTTTCATACAAGGCCATTGCCGGCACGATCACTGTGGGATCAACAGATGCGCAGGATGCTACCCTCGCGGCGAATGGAAGCATTCTCCCTGACTCTGGCGTGAAGGCTGCTACGAATCCGAGTGAAGCTCCTGCGACCGCAAGGATGTTCTACGTCGCCTACTTCAAGAAGGATGCGTCCAGTTCGCACCGACCGGTGATGTTTCTTTATAACGGAGGACCTGGTTCCGCAACCATGTGGTTGCACCTTGGGACGTTCGGGCCGCGACGGGTGGTGGTGCCGGATACGAAGCACCAGGAAGGGGCACCATACACAGTGTTAGAGAACCAGTACTCGCTCCTTGATGTTTGCGACCTGGTCTTTATCGATGCCCCCGGAACAGGGTTGAGCCGAACTTTTGGCAAGGACAAGGCAAAGGCGTTTTACGGAGTTGATGGGGACGCGCATGCGTTTGCTCGATTTATCCATCGATTCCTGTCGAAGTATGACCGGTGGAATTCACCGAAGTACCTTTTCGGAGAGAGCTACGGCACGCCTCGATCGGCAGTGCTGGCGGCTGATCTACGAGATGTCGATTTGAATGGGATCGTGCTTCTGTCGCAGATTCTGAGTTTTGACAATTCGGTGGATGACCCGCGATGGAATCCGGGCGTGGACCAGGCTTATGCCCTGGCGCTGCCGACTTATGCAGCTACGGCCTACTACTTCCATAAGCTCCCCACTCAGCCCCCAGCGTTGAAGCCGTTCCTGGCTGAGGTGGAGAAGTATGCCCTGGGAGAGTACATGGCGGCACTGCTGAAAGGCAGCGAGCTTTCAGACGAAGAGAAGCGCGGGGTGGCAGAAAAACTGCACGGCTATACGGGTTTGCCGGTGGACTACCTGATGCGCTCGGATTTAAGGGTGGTGGGAGGAGATTTTTCGAAGGCTCTGAAGCTGGATGAGCAAACGACGATTGGCAGACTGGACACACGGTTCCAGGGTCCGGACATCAATCCGCTGAGCGAGGGTGCGGATTACGATCCGCAGAGCGATTCAATCAGCTCTGCATGGACGGCGGCTATCAACGATTACCTGCATAAAGACTTGAAGTACGGACAAGAGAGCACGTACTGGAGCTTTGGTGGCGCGGGCGGCGACTTCACCTGGGATCTGCGGCATCACGCGCCCGACGGCCCGCCAGCCAACGATGTTGAGACGGGTACGAACGTCATGCCGGACCTGGCGTTCAGAATGAAGCTGAATCCGAAGATGAAGATCATGCTGGCGGGGGGCTATTACGACCTGGCAACACCATACTTCGAGGGGGTCTACGAGATGCATCACCTCCAGATTCCAAAGGCGCTGCAGTCGAATATCAGCTATCACTATTACGAAGCTGGTCACATGATCTACGTGAACGAAGATGTACTGAAGCAGTTCCGTACGGATGTGGCAGCGTTTATCAAATCGACGGAAGATGGGAAATAGGTATTGCGTGTCATGTCTGCTCGCAGCCGATCGAAGTTATGAGGTTGTGAATCTATGCACCGCACCCTGAGAATCTTCGCGGTCTGCCTCTGCTTAATGGGGGGGATGGCTCCCTCATTGTTGTCGGCCTCAGGGAGCAAGGATGACGCACGGAAACACCCGGCGCAGGAAACCGGGTTTCTCAATCGCCGAATTCAGATCGGTGCGACAACGTACCGATACCAGGTCTACCTGCCAGAAGAGTGGCGGCGGAATGACCGCAAGCAGTGGCCAGTGATCCTGTTCCTGCATGGTAGAGGCGAGCGGGGTCAAGAAGGAATGTGGCAGACGCAGATCGGGCTGCCACAAGCGATTCGGGACCACCCGGAACGATGGCCTTTTGTCGTGGTCATGCCGCAGTGTGCGATCGACCGCTACTGGACTGACAAAGAAATGCTCGCCATGGCCATGGCGGAGCTGGACCGGACATCGGCGGAGTTTCACGGCGATCCGGCGAGGACTTACCTGTCGGGTTTGTCGATGGGGGGATACGGAGCGTGGGAACTTGCGCGCATGTATCCGACGCGGTGGGCCGCGGCTGCGATTGCAGCAGGTGGCATCTTCTGGAGCTATGCGCCGGAAAGATGGCAGCATGCGCCGAGATTGACCGCTGAATACGCGGCGGCAGTCGATCGGATTCCGATCTGGCTCTTTCATGGATCTGAAGACAACATCGTTGTCCCGCGTCAGGACGAGCTCCTGTATGCCTCATTGAAGGCCGCGAGCGGGCGCGTTCGTTTCTGGCTATACGAAGGGCTGAAGCACGATTGCTGGACCCGCGCCTACCTTGAACCTGAACTGCCCCGATGGCTGTTGGCGCACCACGTAGACGCGAAGGGCGTGCCGTCATTTGCGGAGAGAACGGTGATTCCTCTGCATCCGCCCGCCATCAAGCTGAATGCGGCGCAGCTCGACAGCTTCGTCGGCGACTATGTGGACAAACGGGGGCTGGTTGCCGTATCACTTTTCCGGCAAGGAGATGCGCTGTACCAAAAGAACCATTACGGGGAAATAACGGAGCTGGCAGCAGAGTCGCTGAATGTACTTTTCTACCCGAACGGAAGCAGCATTACCCGGATCATGGTGGAGCGCGATCCGCAGGGCCGGATATCGGGTCTGCTGTTTCGGGATGACAGGCACGAGGAGCGGTGGGAACGAATCAAGCCGGTATTGCGTAGTCGTAACCAGCCGGAATGAAGGACTCTGAGTCGACCGGCGAATAAGCAGAGATCGCGTGTTGTAGGCCCCGGCGCTTAGAATCTACAGCATTTCAGGGAGGATTGGCATGTTTTGCAGCGGATGCGGTCAGCCACTTACACCAGGGCAGGCAGTTTGTGCGCATTGCGGTCGACTAGCAGCACCTGTTGCCCCCGCCGCACCTGCTCCGCCGATCCCGAACATCGCATTCGAAGTGGCAAATTATGCCACTCGTGTACGCGCACTCAGCACTGTGTGGTTTATCTATGGCGGACTGGTCTTGATCACGGGCCTGATTGGCCTGTCATTTGCCAACTCATTTTTCAATGGTGGATTTGGTCCGTGGATGCACGGGCCGCGCGGTCAATTCCCGTTCGGTCCTGAATTCGGACATACCATCCTTCGTTTCGCCTGGGTGATGGTTATTCTTCGGGCGGCGCTCGCCTTTGTTGCGGGCTGGGGGTTGATGGAGCGCGCTTCCTGGGGTCGCGTGGTGGCGATCGTAGCAGCGTTCTTGAGCATCCTGAAGATTCCGTTCGGAACCGCTCTTGCGATCTGGACGCTGGTGACGTTGCTGGGTTACAGAAACACAACCCTGTACGACCAGTTGTAGAGCGGTTTGTGGATCACTCCGTCTGCGTTGAGCGGATCCCGTCTCGGGCTGCGCCCATGAGGATGAGCGAGCGTTGCGCAAAGGGCGAGTAGGCCAAAAGCGCCATACAGGCAAGCGCGATGCCGACGTTGATGTGATGCAGCAGAAGAAGCGGCGAGAGCGCCCAGAGCACGTCCGCGATCAGCAAAAATGGCCAGATCGTCAGGAACTTCGCGCGCATCTGCGGTGCTTTCAGCGCAATCCCTGAGAAGAGATACGCCCGGACCGCAACAAGAATCGCGGCAGTGGCGATGAGCACGTACAAGATCAGAGAAGCAGCCCGCAGCGGCGAAAGCAGCTCCTGAACCTCTGAGAGATTCGCCAGAGCTCCAACGTAGAACCCGACGTACATGACCTGAAGAAGCAGAAAGAAAGCCCGCACAAGCCTATGTGGCGGTTCGGGGAGTTCTGCAGGCGACGGAAGAATTCCTGCGGCCAGGTCCTTAAGGTGGGAGACCTCCGGGTTACTCTCGTCGATAGGCGCAACTCCGTCGTTCTTCGAAAACGGAGCAGGGTCTGGCATGATGCGCTGGACCGGGGCAACGAAGCGGTAACCTCTGCGCGCCAGCGTTTCAACGAATCGAGGATTTCCGGCAGAGTCACCGAGAGCTTCTCGGATCCGGTTCACCGCCGAGTTCAGACCGTGCTCGTAGTCAACAAAGGTGCCGTCAGACCAGATTGTTCGCGAAATCTCCTCGCGGGTGAGAACCTCGCCAGGCCGATCAAGCAGCATGAGCAATACCTGAAAAGGTTGTGCGTTGAGCTTGATCCTGATTCCCTGCTTGCGCAGTTCTCCGGTGGACGTGTCCGCTTCGAAAACCCCGAAGCGGTAGCGCGGTGCTGGCGCAGGGTCTGACATTTCTTAGCTCATTTTATCCGATAGAGCGCTGCATTTCAGTGCGCAAGGCAAGTGTATAAGTCGTCAGAACTCTCGTGGTTGCATACAGTTGAACGGTGAGGTTTATCGGTGAAGGATTGGACGCAAGAAGTATTGCAGCTGGGGCGCAAAGCTGGCAGATTACGAGGAATGAGGTCGGGGTTGAGTGGCTCGCACTGTAGATTCATTCGGGTTTTGGCGGTTTGTGCGTGGGTGGGAATTGCGCCTGCCGGATGGGCTGAGGTCCCGCAGAAGGCTCTGGCGGAGTTTCAGAGTTACGCCGGCAAGGTGGAGGCGCGCCTCGCTCAACAGCACCGGTCCGCTGCTGGGTTTGTAGCTGAAGTGGAGCCTGGGGCGATGACACGCCAACAGCTGAGTAGTGGTGAGTTGGTGATCGAGAAGCTCACTCCCGGCAAGGGCGAGGTTCCGGGAGGACTGCTGCACGATTGGCGCGGAACTGCATTCGTAAAGGGGGCGACTGCGAAAGACTTTGAACGGCTGATGAAGAACTTCGGCGCCTATGCACAAATGTATTCTCCCCAGGTGGTACGAGCCGAGATCGTCTCCCCCAAGGGAGCGTCTGCTCCGGATCACTTTACGGCCACAATGCGAGTGAAGCAGAAGCACGTAATCACGGTCGTGATGGACACGACTTATGGCGTGACGTACGGCAGGCTGGACGCCAGGCATGGCTACAGCACTTCGAGGAGCACGAAGATCACGGAGATTGAGGATGCGGGAACGGCCAAGGAACATGCGCTTCCGCCAGAAAAGGAGCACGGGTTTCTGTGGCGGCTGAATACCTACTGGAGCTATGAAGAACGCGATGGAGGGCTCTATATACAGGTGGAGTCGATATCGCTGACTCGTGGAATCCCGACAGGGCTGGGATGGGTCGTGGGACCGTTTGTGGAGAGCGTGCCGCGCGAGTCGCTCGAGTTCACGTTGCGCAATACCGGTAAGGCTCTGCAGAGATAGCCCGGTTTGGAGGAGAAGCGGATGAATACGGCGATGGCGGGTTCTTCGGGCTTTGCGACAGCGCGACGCGTGAACCGATCACTGACGGCTACGGCGGAGAAGCGCGCGCTGACGTGGATAGCGGTGCGGTCTCCGCAGTGGGTTACGTCGGATGGATTGACGCTGCTTGGTCTGCTGGCGCAGATCGCAGCGGGTGGGTTCTACGTGCTGGCGAAGTTCAACAAGTACGCGCTGCTCGGGGTGATTGTGTGCATCGTGCTGAACTGGTTTGGCGATAGCATGGATGGAACGCTGGCGCGTGTACGGAATCAGCAGAGGCCGCGATACGGGTTCTACGTGGATCACATGGTGGATATCTTCGGGGCCACGGCAATGATGTGCGGGCTTGGCGGATCAGGGTTTGTTCACTGGCCGGTGGCGATCGCGATGCTGGTGGCGTTTCTGCTGCTCTCTGCGGAGAGCTACCTGGCGACGTATACGCTCAATCTATTTCAAATGTCGCAGGGGATCTTCGGACCGACGGAGATCCGGATTCTGCTGATCGCTGGGAACGTGGCACTGCTTCGGAATTCTCACGCCACGCTGTTTGGTCACACCAATCTACTGTTTGATGTGGGCGGCGCGATTGCAGCGGCTGCGATGACAGTGATGGCCGTTGCCATCACGCTGCGACACACTGCTGCCCTGTACAAGCAGGAACCGCTGCCATGATTACTCGGTGCGGAGCGCCTTCAATGGGTCAACGCTGGCGGCACGGCTGGCGGGCGCTGCGCTGGCAATGAACGCCACAAGCGTCACTCCGAGGATCGCGATTCCATAGGTAAGCCCATCCAGAGGCTGCACTCCATAGAGCGACGAAGAGAGAGCGCGGCCAATGGCAAATGCAAGCGGCATACCCGCCAGCACTCCGACTACTGTGAGCACAAGGCTGTCGCGGAGAATCATCCAGACGACCTGACTACGCCCCGCGCCCATTGCCATACGGACGCCAATCTCCGCGGTACGGCGGTTCACGCGGTAGGCAAGGGTTCCGTAAAGTCCGGTGGCGACGAGAACCACTGCCAACACGCCGAAGCATCCGGCGAGGCGGGCAAACAAGGTCTGACTCGAAATGGTGAGGTCATACTGCGCGCGCTGCGTCATCGGCTTAATCAGCGGAAGATTTGGATCCATCTGCTGAACCACTTTTCGAGCGGCCGGCAAGATCGCAAGTGGATCGCCATGCACACGCATTTCAACATCCATCTTGCCTGCGATGGGAATCTGCGAATACTCGTACCAAGCCATCGGGATTGGCTCTTCGTCGATACTACGGAACTTGTGGTCTTTGACCACACCCACGACCGTCATTTGGTACTGGCCATATTCGCTGCCGATCATGTGGCCCAGCGGGTTGCGGTTGGGGAAGAAGCGTTTTGCAAATTGTTCGTTGATGATGCCGACGTGCGGCGACGTTTCAGTGTCTGAATCGGCGAAGTCGCGGCCTGCGAGGATGGGCACGCCAAGGGTGGTAAAGAAGCCGGGTCCGGCAACATTGCTTCTTACGGTCCGAGAACTGCCATTGGGAACATCGGGCAGGCGGCCGTCGACTGTCATGTTGCTGTTGTTAGAAGACCATGAGCCAATGCGCCATTCCATGACAGTCACAGACTGCACGCCAGGCAATTCGCGGAGTTTGCCGATCAGGTCGCGATAAAAGGCCTTGCCCTGCGGAACGGAGGTGACGTGAGGATTGACTCCAAAGACGACAAGGCCATCGACAGGAAAGCCTAGAGGAGTGCGCTCAAGATTGCGCAGAGTGCGGATGAGCAGTCCCGCACCGACTAGAAGGACCACGCAGAGCGTCATCTGGAAAGCAACCAGGATCCGAGCCCCTCGAGATCTTCCGGCGTTCGCGTTCGAAGTTGCGGCTGATGTCCTAATGCTGAGAGCCGGACCCGCTGCCAAAGCTATCCGCAGAGGGGCCAGTCCGAAGACAAGTGCAGCCACTATCAAGGTGCCGAGTGCAAAAACCAGAACCGTGCGATCCGGAGCAAGGCTCGACTCAATCTGCGCCCACGATGCCAGAGCACGTGTGGCCATTTTCGCGAATACCCACGCAAGCACTCCACCTGTTGTGACCAACAGCAAGCTCTCGGCCAGAAGTTGACGGAGAAGATCGCGACGACCGGCACCGAGAGCGAGCCTCATGCTAAATTCGCGCTGACGCGAGGCATTGCGGGCCACCAGCAGCATCACGACATTTGTGAGGGCAATGAGGAGAACAAAGCCGACCATGGCCATCAACATACGCAACGGACGGCCGTACTCTTCGCTATAGCCTGGGAACCCCTTGGCCTCTTCAAGGCTGAGGGTCGGTTGCTTTTCACCGGCGGCAGGAGTGCCCAGGCCGATGTAGGCTGCCCGCTGGAACAACGGGTTGAGTGCCGCGGCGGCTTGCTGGTTGCTGACTTCTGGTGCGAGCCTGCCGATCAGCCGCAAACACCACCAGGTTGCATTGGCGGCGTAGGTTTTTCCGTCTTCAAGCGGATTTCCCCAGGCATTGAGTTCAGGCCGGTTTTGCAGGGGAATCCAGAAGTCCGTTGAGCCACCTGCTTCGAGGCCTTCAAATCCTTCTGCTGAGATGCCGACGATGGTGAATCCAATACCGTTGACGTAGAGCGTGGTTCCGAGCACGTCAGGATTTCGGGCGAAGCGGCGAGTCCAGTAGTTGTAGCTGATGACGACGACTGGAGCGTGATCTTTTTCATCCTGCTCTGTGAAGCCTCGTCCATGGGGAATCGCTACGCCGAGGCCGGAGAAGAAGGTACCGCTGACCATATCGCCTTCGGCTTCTTCGGGCTGCGCTCCATAGCGGACCGCAACTTTATTTCCGGAGAGAGGGACATAGGCGATCACGTCTGAAAGGCCAGGGTGCCGATCGTGCAGCGTCTGATATACGGGATACGAAAGCGTCTCACGGGAGTTGATGGTTCCAGTGCCGTGAGGAGCGTTCGATGTGCGGAGATAGACCAGGCGAGTTGGATCGGCGACGGGCAACGAGCGCAGCAGCACGGCATTCATCACGCTGAAGACAGCCGTGTTGGCACCAATGCCCAGGGCGAGCGTGAGGACAGCTGTAATTGTGAACCCGGGGCTATGAGCGAGAGAACGCAAACCGTAGCGGAGGTCGCGGAAGATGCTGTCGAGCCACTGGATGCGACCGCGCAAATGATAACGCTCTTTCGCCGCAGTCTCACTGCCGAATCCGACGCGGGCACGACGTTGGGCCTCGTCAGCGCTAAAGCCCTCCTCTCGGAGTTCGTCGGCTTCGAGCTCGAGGTGAGACCGGATCTCTTCGGCAAAGTCTTCAGCACTGCGTTTGCGCTTGAACATCCGGTCAGCCCTCCTCGCCTTGCGGTTCGAGAATCAATCCCATCGCACGCGTAAGACGCTTCCACTGGCTGGTTTTATCAAGCAGTTCAGCGCGGCCCTTTGCAGTGAGGGAGTAGAAACGTGCCTTGCGATTGTTTTCGCTGACACCCCATTTGGCCTGAATCAGTTTCTTGTCTTCGAGGCGCTGGAGGGCGAGATAGAGAGAACCGTGATCAACGAACAACACTTCTTCCGACTGGCGCTGAATGGAACGCGCTACCCCCTGGCCGTGGCAAGGACCGAGAAGGAGAGTCTTGAGGATCAGGAGATCGAGGGTTCCCTGAAGAAGCGCGATACGATCGTCGTTGTTCTCTTGGGTCGGCATTCGACACGAGTATCAGACCTGCTTGGGTCGGATGTCAACACGAGTGTGACGAGCGGGTGTTCGCCTCTTAGAGAAGGTGGAGGTTTCCCAGGTGTATGTGCTATTAACGTGGAGGATTGTGCGTTGCGGGCTGCTGAGCGTTTGCAATGGGTTTGTTCAGAGAAGGAGGTTTCAATGGCAGAAGCCCCGGACGCACAGGATTGGGAAGCGGCAACCCCGTTTGCCTCTGACTGCTCATCCCCTCCGAGGCAGCCGTGACGGGTTTCGCAAGGGTCTTCGGGGAAAGGTCAGGAGCAGGAACCGGCGATGGCGTGCGGGGGACGACGGTTGAGATATGGTTCAGACCCGGCGGCTCGGTAATCGAGGCTTTCTGAAATTTGGAGTCTTCCACGTCACCGGGAAATTGCTCATCGTCTTTCCCCGAGATGGCCACCTTCATGATCTGCATCCAGACGGGAAGCGCGGCACGAGCGCCGGTTTCTTTTTCACCCAGCGACTGGCGGCTGTCGTAACCGACCCAGACGCCGCAAGTGACGGAAGGGGAGAAGCCCAGGAACCATGCGTCGGTGTAATCGCTTGTCGTTCCTGTTTTGCCACCAAGGGGATGGTTCATTTGGGCGACCGCGGCTCCGGTTCCGTGGGCTGTGACAGCGCGGAAGAGAGTCATCATCGTGCGCGCGGTTTGTTGACTGACGATCTCGTCGACGGCGGGGGCGTCTTCCCAGAGCGTGATGCCGTCGGCGTTCGTGACTTTGCGGATCAGACGAGGCCTGACGCGGATTCCGTCGTTTGGGAATACGGAGTAGGAGGTCACCTGTTCTTCAAGAGAGATTTCGGCGGCGCCGAGAGCAACTGGCAGGTATGCCGGAATGTCAGTTGTGACGCCGAATTTGTGAGCTGTTTCGATCACCTTGCGAATGCCGACGCGAGCGGCGAGTTTGACGGCGGGAACGTTGCGTGATTCAGCAAAAGCATTGGTGATGGTCATGGCGCCCTTGAAATCGTTTTCGTAATTGTGGGGCGCGTAGCTTCCGAAGCTCACGGGGGCGTCGACGATGATGTCATCAGGCTTCAACCCTGCTTCAACTGCAGTGGCGTAGACATAGGGTTTAAAGCTTGAGCCGGTCTGGCGTTCTGCCTGAGTTGCGCGATTGAACTGGGAGGTGGCCCAGTCGCGACCGCCAATCATGGCGAGAACATCGCCGGTGGTGTTGTCCATAGCGAGAACAGCGCCCTGCGCGCCGGAATCCTGCTCCAGCGAGGCGCGTCGCGCGATGCCTTCGAATGCATCTCCGAGGTGAACGTAGATTACGTCACCGGGTTTTACGAGGGAGTCGCCGTAACGCTGTCCGGTCCAAGCCCAATCTTCGGGAAGGAGCACGATCTGTTCGGAACCGACGAGGGCGTGAATCTCAAGCGGGCGTGATTGAGTGACCAGCGCATGGACGTAATCGCCTGGATGTGAGACGGTCGCCCAATCCGGGTGCTTGTAGTCTTCGAGATTGCTGCCAGCAGAGAGGACGTTCTCGAGCCTTCCCTTCCAGCCGTGGCGGCGTTCGTAGGCTGCGAGGCCGTCAGCGAGAGCCTTGTTTGCCGTCTTCTGGAGATCGAGATCGAGGGTGGTCTGAACGCGAAGTCCGGCTTCATGCACCTGTTCGGTTCCGAATTTCTTCTCGAGCTCGCGCCGAACCTCTTCCTGGAACCAGGGAGCGACGGACATCTCGGGCTGGTTGATGTGAAGGCCAAGAGGCGACTTTCGAGCCTGATCGGCTTGCTGGTGCGTGATGACACCGTCGGACTCCATCTCGCTGATGACGAGATTACGGCGACGCAGCGCCTTCTCAGGATTCGTCAGGGGCGAGTATGCATACGGAGCTTTCGGAAGGCCCGCGAGGAGGGCAGCTTCCGTGAGGGAAAGATCCTTCGCATGTTTGCTGAAGTAGAACTGCGAAGCGGCCTCGAATCCGTACATACCGCTGCCGAGATAGATCTGGTTGCCGTAAAGGGTAAAAATTTGTTCTTTGGTGAAGGCGCGCTCGATCTGAATGGCGAGGATGGCTTCCTGAGCTTTGCGAGCCGCGGTGCGATCGAAGGACAGGAACAGATTACGAGCAAGCTGCATTGTGAGCGTAGACGCGCCCTGAGCGCGGCCGTGGGTGCGCAAGTCGTGAACAAGAGCACCGGCGATGCGGAAGACATTGATGCCCCAGTGAGAGTCGAAATTCTTGTCTTCGATCGAGATGACCGCCTGGCGGAGAACGGGTGCGAAGTCGTTGTAATTGACAATGACCCGCTTCTCGAGCGCGAAGGAGCCAATGATCCGGCCTTTGGCGTCATACAGGTCGGTCATGGTTGAAGGGCGGTAGCGCTCGAGATCGTTGATCTGGGGAAGATTGACGGAGAAGACGAGCATCAGGCCGGCGAGAGATCCGGTGACGATAGAGAGGAACAATAAAACGAGGAGAGCTGCTTTTCCTGCGAGTTTGCGCCTGCCGCGAGGCTTTTGAGGCAACATCGGCGCGGGCCGGAGGCGGTGGGTACGTCCAAGGCCGGACGGAGGAACCGACTGTGCAGAGGGGGCAGCCAAGACAAAAGCCTCAAGGGCATTCCGCTCGGTTCAGCCTACAGGTTTGCTGAAATGGGAATGCCTTACTTTCAAGGCTAGCATGGGTTTAGATTGGCTGCCGTGAGGCCGCACAGGTGCGAACCACACGGTGCAATTTCGGGGCAGAACGCTTGAGATCAGCTGTTTTTGGCCTTCAGCAGTTCGAGCGCCTTGTTTAGAGTCTCGTCACCTTTGTTGGGCTGTGGATTGTCTTCGTCGATGTCGTCATCCTGAGTCTGGCCAACAAGGATGTTGGGCGCAACCGCTTCATCCTGAATCTTCTTGCCGTCTGGGCCCGCGTACTTGGCGATGGTCAGAAGCAGTGCGGCTCCGTCAGGGAGTTCGATCGTCTTCTGGACTGACCCTTCGCCGAAAGTGCGCTCGCCGATAACATCCCCGCGCTTCGCTCCCTCGATAGCATCGGCGGCCAGTTCGGCAGCGCCGTAGGTTCCACGGTTAACAAGGATTGCAATGGGAGAGTTGGTGAGGTACTTCGAGGCGTCCGCGCTGAACGTTTGCTTTGGATACTTCTGACCTTCCAGTACCGCAAGCGTTCCCTGGTTGATAAAGAAGTTCGCCAAGCGAAGTCCCTGGTCGGGTTCGCCCTCGGAGACATCGCGCAGATCAAGAAGGATCTTGTGTTTACCTGCGGACTTGATCTTTGATGCGAGTTGGTCAACGCGGTCAGGGGTTAGAGCACCGGGCTTTAGATAGAGAATCGTGGAATTCTCGTATTGCTGCTCGCTCATGGCCGGAGTGGGAATCACCGTGCGGGTAAGAGTGACTTTATCCGGATCGGGTTTGCGAGGGCGTACTACAGAGAGAGTGACGTTGCTTCCCGGCTTTCCTTCCAACATGAGACGGATGACGGCCAGCGATAGTTCTCGGGTCGAGGTGTCGCCGATCGATTCGATCACATCACCGTCCCCGAGGTGTTCACGATCTGCTGGCGAGTTGGGAACGACACTTACGATGGTGGCGTATCCGTAACGCTTGGAGACGGTGATGCCGATCTGTGCCACGCCGGAGGTCGGCCGCTCCTTGTAGATCTTGTATTCAGTTGGAGTGAGATAACTGGAGTCGGCATCAAGCGACTCAAGAAGCCCGTGGAGCGCGCCTGTGGTGACCGTGTTGATGTTGGGGTCAGTCACATAATCGCTCTGAACTCGTTTCAGAACCTCAGCGTAGACATGCATCTGCCGGTAAGCGCCATCCTGCTCGGCATGAACGCCGAACGCTCCAAACTCACCCAGTGCGAAACCAAGACCGAGAGCGGCGAATATTGTCGCTGCAAGAACGAAAAAGAGGCGCTGAAAGAGTCGGGACACACACACCACCGGGAACGGCCCCTCAAAGGGAAGCGAGCCGCTACTGTATAGACGCAATGATAGCGCAAGGGGGTGATTCGGAGGGGTCAGGGATCAGGGTTCAGGGATCAGGTAGATCGTCAAAGGTAATCGGATCTGTAAGGAGCACGGTTGAATTCTGGTGGCGGGGGAGAGGATCGAACTCTCGACCTTGGGGTTATGAATCCCACGCTCTAACCATCTGAGCTACCCCGCCGGAGGGGACGGGGCTTAACGCACCGCCATTGTTGATGATACGGGTAATAAAAGGGGGAGGTCAAACCGCCGCAACCGCGGTTGGTTTGGACCGCCCGCGAATCTTGTAGACTCGCGTGCATGAGCAAGTTACGGATTGCCGGGGTGATCCCGGCGAGGCTTGCCTCGACCAGGCTTCACCGGAAGGTGCTTCGGGGTCTGGCCGGGCGTCCCATGGTGGAGTGGGTTTGGCGGGCAGCCGCGGGAAGCGGATTGATGGATCCGGTGGTGGTGGCAACGGATTCGGATGAGGTGGCAGAGGTTTGCCGGGACCGGGGAATTCCTGTCGTGATGACCTCAGCGCATTGCGCAAGCGGGTCGGACCGGGTGCGCGAGGTAGCGCGGCAGATCGAGAGCGACGTCTACGTCAATATTCAGGGCGATGAGCCGACGTTGACTGCCGAGTTCTTCCCCCCACTACTGGAACTGTTTGAGAGGCCGGAGGTGGAGGTGGCGACGCTGGCAGTGAGGTGTGCCGCGGCGGACGTGCACAATCCAAATGCGGTGAAGGTAGTAGCGGCGACGGACAGGAAGGCGCTTTATTTCTCGCGGGCGGCAATTCCGTTCGACCGGGACGGCTCTGGGTTCACGGGATACTGGAAGCATTTGGGAATCTACGCGTATCGCAAGGCGACGCTGGAGAAATTCGCTGAGCTGCCGACTGGGTGGCTCGAATCTGTGGAGAAGCTGGAGCAGCTGCGCCTTCTTGAAGCGGGTATCGGTATCTATGTAGCGGCGGCCCCGTCAGACACCATTGGGGTAGACACGGAAGAGGATCTGCAGAGAGCCGAGGCGGTGCTGATGGGACGAGAGGCGAGCTTGTAGTTCATAGCCATGGGTCTTATTGACTCTCTTCGTGTTCGAATCGGTCGGTAGCTCAGTCTGTGGAGTGAGGACTATGAACGGTGAACTGCTTTTTTAATTGCGCGCAAGAATCGGAGTGTACGGAAGGCGCGATCGGCAGACGATAGTCCCATGACGAACAACGTGCAACTCGCAGCCGTGAAATCCATGATCCAGAGAGTGCAGAAGATCAACGAAGAACAGGCGTGGCAGCAGCTTTGCGAACGCGATCGCTTTGCTCGTTTCTTCTATGCCGTGACAACCACCGGCGTCTATTGCCGTCCGGAATGCAAGAGCCGGAGGCCTCTTCGCGAGAACGTGCACTTTTTCGAGCGAGTCGAGGATGCTCGAGCAGCTGGATTTCGGGCCTGCAAGCGCTGCAAGCCTGATCTCGAGAAACGTGACGGGTTGGCGTCGGCACGGGCGCATCTTGAACGCAATCTCGATCGTGCAGTTCCTCTCGCGGAGCTCGGCCGTGTGGCGGGAATGAGTCCGTTCACTGTGCAGCGGGCTTTCAAAAAAGAGATGGGAGTGAGCCCTCTGCAGTATCAGCGGTCGTTGCGTGCGGGAAGGCTGCGGGATGCTCTGAAGCAGCAAGCGCGGGTGACAGATGCGATTTACGACGCCGGGTTTGGCTCGTCGAGCCGGGCTTATGAAGGCGCACAGCTTGGGATGACTCCGGCACGATTTGCGCAGGGCGGCAAGGGGGAACAGATCCGATGGTGTTCGGCACGATCACCGTTCGGGTGGATCGTGGTGGGCAGTACCATTCGCGGTCTGTGCTGGCTGTCGCTCGGGTCGTCCCGTGAGGAGGCGGAGTCGAGTCTTCGCGAGGAGTTTCCGGCGGCAGAACTGCGGCGAGATCCCTCGTTGGCGGAAATGGTGGACATGGCTCTTGCGAGCGTGCGCGAAGGATCGGATCTGGCAAAACAAGGCGCGCTCGGGGGTGGAGTGGACTTGCGCGGGACGGTTTTTCAGTTGCGGGTCTGGCAGGCGCTGCGGCACATTCCCCATGGCGAGACGCGGAGCTACAGTGAACTCGCTCGGGAAATCGGTGAGCCGAATGCAACTCGGGCGGTGGCGCGGGCGTGCGCTACGAATCGCGTGGCGCTGATTGTGCCATGCCATCGTGTGGTGGGCGCGGACGGTTCGCTGACTGGATATCGGTGGGGAGTAGAACGAAAGCGAGAACTGCTGGCAGCGGAAAAGGGATGAGATTCAAGGTGCCCACTCTTGCTGCGGAGATCTGGGCACCTCAGCGGATTGATTTCCTCAACAGGTGCCATGGCGCTGGACGTTGAGCCATGTTTTCTCTGATTGCGCGGCATCGCCGTTGAAGCTCCATACGGAGCTGATCGATTGCTCGTTGCCGCACGAGTTGCGGCGGATAAATGGAAGGCGAAGAAGATCGCCTGCCCTCGCGGCAAACAAGCCCAACGCCGCGATAGAAAGAGTCGAAAAGATTCCGTGAGCCATAAATCTGTTCCTTTGACGAGAAAACGATGTGCATTCCGGATACCACGACGATGAATCCGGAATGCAGCTTGGATTAGAGGCGGAAACCGCCTGCGGCGTAGATGGCCTGGCCGTTGATCCAACCGGAATCGTCGGAGGCGAGCAGTGCAGTTGCGGTGGCGATGTCCTTGGGCTGGCCGATGCGGCCGAACGGGGTGCGAGACTCGGCCAGTTTCTGAAAATCACTGCCGATGAAGCCTGCGGCGTGCGTGCCTTCGGTTTCGATCATGCCGGGATTGAGCGAGTTGACGCGGATCTTTTTGGGGCCGAGTTCCTGAGCAAGTGAAGCGGTGATGGTATCCACCGCGCCCTTGGTGGCGCTGTAAACGCTAAGGTTTGCTGCGCCGTCTTTGACCACCGAACTGATGTTGATCACGGTGCCGCCTTTGGGATTGAAGTGCGGCACGGCGGCCTGGGTCACGAGCAGGAGGCCGAGAACATTGGTGTTGAACTGGCGATGAAAATGATCGGGCGTGACTGCTTCAAGAGGAGCGGGCTCGTAGATGCCGGCGTTGTTGACCAGAACGTCGATCGGGCCAAAGGTTTTTACGACTGTGCTGACGAGAGGGCCGATGGAAGCGGGATCGGCGACATTGGCCTGGACAGCGATGGCTTTTCCGCCGGCCTGCTTGATCTCAGCCACCACTTTCTCTGCAGCTTCCTTGCTGCCGGAGTAGTTGACGGCGACAGCTGCGCCCTGCGATGCAAGTTCTTTTGCGATGGCGGCTCCGATGCCTTTCGATGCTCCGGTAACCAGTGCCACTTTGCCCTGAAGTTTACTCATTTGTTTGATCCTCCGATTTTCTCGTTGCGCGTCGTTCGTTTCGTTCGACGTTTCGACAACTATCGAATTGATGTGGACAGGGAGGAATGGATTCAGGAGGTTTGTGGATTTTATCTGCTTTTCATCTTCTGGCGAGTTTGCGGCGCTTCGCGCCTGGCAAGTTGGCAAGTTAGCGGGAGGGACAGGCCGCAGGGCTGAGGGACTGGAGGTAAGCGCAGAGGGCTTCGAGGACGCCGGGTTTGATGGAGAGGAAGGCAAACTTCCCTTCCCTGCGGACGTCGATGAGACCGCTGGTCTGGAGTTCCTTGATGTGGTGAGAGAGAGTTGCAGGGGCGATGGAGAGAGCTTCGTGGGCTGCGGTGCAGCCGAGGGGACATTGGGAGCGGGCAATGGCTTCGAGGAGTTCGAAGCGCTTGGGATCAGCAAGGGCCTTAAGGATGGCGGTGCGCTGGAGGCGGGTGAGGCGGACGGGTTTTGCGGCCGATATCGGATTCGCTTCTGGTTTCGCGGGAGGCATGTTCACTTCGGAGTATTGGATGCAATGGTAATGGATTATGAGGGCTGCAGTTGAAGGCGAGCGGGAAAAGCGGATTCTTCCTTACCACCCTTCCACCCCAGAGAGCAAATATCGCTCCATCCGCTCAGGACGACAGTCTAGTGTCAATCAATCAACTCGATTTATGTGCGACGGCGAGGAGGGTTTGGAAGTATGGGGCTTTTTCTTCCTTGAAGACGACGGAGGTGTGCGGCTTCCGGAATCCGGCGTGTTCGAGCATGGATTCTAGTTCGGTTTCGCTGAAGCCGAGCCACTCGTCGGCGTAGATGTCGCGCGCTTCTTCAAAGCGATGCTTGGCGAGGTCGAGGATGGCGATGCGGCCGCCGGGCTTGAGGATGCGGGCTGCTTCGCAGATGGCTCGGTCGGGATGCAGCGCGTGATGGAGTGATTGCGAAAAGAAGACGATGTCGACCGCTTCGTCGTCAATCGGTAGCTCTTCCATGTCTCCGAGGCGATAGTCCACATTCTTCACGTGGTTGCGATGAGCTTGATCGCGAGCGAATTCGATCATCTTTGCGGAAGAATCGACGGCGATTACTCGTTCGGCGTTTTGAGCGAGAAGGAGAGAGAAGCTGCCGTCGCCTGCGCCGAGGTCGGCAATGAACTGTGGAGGCATCAGGCGGAGAAGCGCTTCCGCCATGGCCTTCCAGGACTTGCCCGGGACGTAGTCTTTGCCATGTCTTCCGGCGACGCTGTCGAAGAAGGCGCGCATCTTGTCCTGGCGCTTTTTTACGACGCGGCGCGCGGTGGCGCGGTCGTGAGCCGCCTCGGGGATTTCTTTCTGGGCGCGAGCGAGCAGCTCGGCGAGAACGTCGTTTCCATTGCCGGAGGTGAGTCGATAGAGGCTGTTCTTGCCGATGCGGCGGTCTTCTACTAGGGCGGCCTGCTTGAGCTGAGAGAGGTGGGTGGATATGGTGCTCTGGCCCATGACGAGGATCTCCTGCAACTCGGCGACGGAAAGCTCTTCGGCCTTGAGCAGAAGGAGGATGCGGAGCCGGGTGGGATCGGCTATGACGCGGAGTATTTTCACAATTGACGCGGCCATGGGTTTCTGGTACATATCAATATATCACGATTCGTCGATATAAGTTGGCGATCAAGGAGAACTGGATGGCTTCCTCAACCCTCGAACTTACCGAATACAAAGTTGCAGATCTCTCGCTTGCCGATTGGGGGCGCAAAGAGATCTCGATTGCCGAGCACGAGATGCCGGGCCTGATGGCCATTCGCAACAAGTACGCGGCGGAAAAGCCGCTGAAGGGCGTGCGGATCACCGGCTCGCTGCACATGACTATTCAGACTGCGGTGCTGATCGAGACGCTGGTTTCTCTCGGCGCTGAGGTTCGCTGGGCGAGCTGCAATATCTTCTCGACGCAGGATCACGCGGCGGCGGCTATCGCGGCCAGTGGCGTTCCGGTATTTGCCTGGAAGGGCGAGACCCTCGAAGACTACTGGGAGTGCACCTACAAGGCGCTGAGCCACAAGGGCGGCAAGGGGCCGGAGCTGGTTGTGGATGACGGCGGCGACGTGACGCTGCTTATCCATAAGGGCTATGAACTCGAAGAGGGCGACAAGTGGGTTGATTCGCCTTCAAACAATCACGAGGAGCAGGTAATTAAGGACCTGCTAAAGCGTGTGTATGCCGAGGACACGCAGCACTGGCACAAGATTGTGAAGGAGTGGCGCGGCGTCAGCGAAGAGACGACCACCGGCGTACACCGCCTTTACCAGATGATGGAGAAGGGCAAGCTGCTGGTTCCGGCAATCAACGTGAACGACTCCGTGACCAAGAGCAAGTTTGACAACCTCTACGGTTGCCGCGAATCGCTGGCAGACGGAATCAAGCGCGCGACGGACGTGATGGTTGCCGGCAAGGTTGCGGTGGTCTGCGGATACGGTGATGTGGGTAAGGGCTGTTCGCATTCGCTGCGCGGCATGGGCGCTCGCGTCATCGTGACGGAAATCGATCCGATCAACGCACTGCAGGCGGCCATGGAAGGCTTCGAAGTTACGACCGTTGAAGACACCCTGGGGCGCGGGGATATCTATGTGACCACCACGGGCAACGTGGACATCATCACGCTTGAGCACATGCAGAAGATGAAGGATCAGGCGATCGTCTGCAACATTGGACACTTCGATAACGAAATCCAGATAGATCGACTGAACAACGACAAGACCGCGAAGAAAACAAACATCAAGCCGCAGGTAGACAAATACACCTTTGACGACGGGCACGAAATCTTTATGCTGGCCGAGGGGCGCCTCGTCAACCTGGGCTGCGCGACGGGTCACCCGAGTTTTGTAATGTCTAATAGCTTCGCCAACCAGACGCTGGCTCAGCTCGACCTCTGGAAGAACAAGGACACCTACAAGGTCAACGTCTACACGCTCCCAAAGAAGCTGGACGAAGAAGTAGCCCGGCTGCATCTGGAGAAGATCGGTGTGAAGCTGACGAAGCTTTCGCAGCGCCAGGCCGACTACATCGGTGTTCCGGTGGAAGGTCCGTACAAGCCGGAGTTCTACAGGTACTAATTCGCTTTTCAGTTCTCAGCAGGGCCGGGAGAGATCCTGGCCCTTTGTTTTTGATCTGATATTGTTGCGCAAAAGAATCTCAAGCGAACGAGCCACGGGACCACGGGCAGGATTTCTTTATGCCGCCCTGATTTGGATTTGATGCGGTCTGCCGTAGTATCTCCTCACCGCTTCAACGATTGCGCGCTAAAGGTGTTCACACAGAGGTCCTGATCTCAATCTGCTCCGAAGAGGAGTGCATAGCATCGGGAAGCAGAGGTGCGAGTGTCTCTCTCATGGCTAGATCATTTTGGCTCGATCGCAAGCATCCTTGGCTTGCTGATCGGGCTGCCTGCGATTCTTGCCGCGTTCTACCAGGCGCAGAAGGCACGGCAGGAGGCAAAGCAGGTCCGTGAGGGATCGATGCATAGCCGCGACTGTCTTGAATTCATCGTCGGAGACGGAACGACGGTAAATGTGGTGCCTCTGGAGACGTTAAACTGGCTGCCTCGCGCAGGAGACATCATCCTCTTGCCCGGAGATGGCGTGGGTGTCGGAAACGAATTCCTGCCCGCGGCATACCTGGTGGAATCCCTTGAGCACTTTTACGCTCCGGCTACACACAAGAGGCGTCGGATGCAAGAGGCTCGCTTGACCAAGGTGGTGTGTGCAGTGACCACATTGAATCCAACGTTCAGCCATGTGAACGAGCGTAGCGAAGCCGCTGATGAAGATTCGGAGAAGATTGCTTAGGCGAGCCGTTCGCCGTTAGCTCTGGGCTTTCGGAGGAGGCGTTGCCAGGCGCGCCACATGGCGCTATGGAGCAGGCTTGTTTGCTCGGCCTTGAGAGCCGCATATGACTTCTTCACGTATATGTCGAACTCGGGTGGCCAGCCGATGGTGGAGCGGCGCTCGGTGAAGTCACCTTCTGCCCACTTGGCCATTACGGCCTTATAGCCGACCACATGGGTGACAAAGTCGAGAAGACACTGGGGCATCCGCTCTTCAACCACGAGATAGGCCTTCTCGATGATGATCTTCTCGCGAATGTCGTTCAGGGGCATGAAGATGGTGTTCATCCAGAGGATCCACTCTTTGAGCTCGGAGTCGAGGATGGGCTCGCTCACAGTTTTGCCTTGTCGTTCGAGCAAGGAACGATAAGCAATGTTGCCGGCTTCGGACGCCACATAGAGCGGACCATAGAACTCGTTCAGGCGTTTATTCACCAAATCCAGCTTGTCGCGATGCTGGTTGAGCATGCGTGCCCCGAGGATCGTGATCAGGTAGCCCGCAAACGCGATGCTGATGGTGAGAAAGAGCGCATCATGGAAGATGCTCGGGACCGAGAGGACGTCCATGTTCTGGATTTACCCTGGGCAGCAGTATACCCGCGAGGGATTAGCGGTCGTGTGATGTACAGTACTTGCGAATCGCTACTTTGCACCGGGCTTCGCCGGTTTTGCCGCTGTCGCTTTCGCGCTCTCCGAGACGAGGGAGATCTCGAAGACTTTAGGCCACAGTTTGCCCGTGACAAACAGGCGATCATGTTCCGCGTCGTAAGCGATCCCGTTGAGAACTGCCTCATCGCTGGACAGCTGGTTGCGGGGCATCAAGCCGCTGAGGTCGATCCAACCCAGAACGCGACCATTGGCCGGAGCAATTCGGGCGATGCGATTCGTGTGCCAGACATTGGCGTAGATTTCGCCGTGAATAAATTCGAGTTCATTGAGCTGGGTGACAGGCCTGCCGTGATCTTTAACAGTGATGCGGCGAAGTTCCTTGAAGGAATCAGGATCGAAGAAGCGCAGGCCCGAGGTGCCATCGCTGAGGATCAAGGACTTCGCATCGTGCGTCAGTCCCCAACCTTCACCCTCATAGTGAAAAGTGCGGAGCAGCCGGAACGTGGCGCGGTCGTAGACGAGCCCCAGGTGCGATTGCCATGTGAGCTGAACGAGAGTGTTCTTCCAGTCAGTGAGGCCTTCTGCGAAGTACTTGTCCGAAACAAGCTGCATGCGAAGGATCCGGCCACTCTCCAGATCTTCTTCGCGGAGGGTCGATTGACCCTGGATACCCGTGCTTTCGTAGAGGTGGCCGGCAATGAAGACAAATCCCTGGGTGAACGCGTGCTGATCGTGCGGATAGGAATGTACGACTCGATATGTCTGGTCCGCGTTTGCAGGTGCAGCCAAGAACGAGACCAGAGCCAGGGCGGAATAGAGGAAGACGAGCGGGCGCATCCTGATTGATTCTATCCGCAGAGCGAGAATGAGTTGGGCTGACAAGTCGAAGAACCATGGACGCCGGGGGTAAAATCAGTGCGAGTCAAGAAACTTCTCCTCAACGAAGGAGGTCTATGATCCGCCATTTGATTTTGTTTGCTCTCATCGTTCCGTCCGCTGCGTATTCACAAAAGCCCCCAAAACAGACTGAAGTCAAGGTACAGAGGACTTCCCTTTCACGCGACCAGGAGATGCAACTCGGGAAGCAGTTCGCCGGGCAGGTCGAGCGCGAGATGGAGGTCGTCCACAACCCTGAGATTGAAAGATGGCTGAACCAGATTGGCCAGAACCTCGCGAAGACTCCACAGGCCAATGCTTATCCCTATTACTTCAAGCTGGTAAACGACGACTCGATTAATGCCTTTGCGCTACCGGGTGGGCCGATGTATGTCCATACTGGGCTGCTGAAGGCGGCGGATAGCGAAGGTGAAGTAGCAGGCGTCCTTGCCCATGAGATGTCGCACGTCGCGTTGCGGCACAGCGCCGCACAGATCAGCAAACAGCAGACGTATGGAACGCTGTTTCAGATCGTCGGGCTGGCTGCGGGTACATTGACTGCGGATCAGAACGGGCAATGCGGGATGGTCTGCCAGATCACCCAAGCGGGGACCAGCCTCGGACAGAACTCCGTGCTGATGAAGTTCTCCCGTGGTTATGAAAAAGACGCGGACCTGAACGGCGCGCGCATGATGTCTGCAGCAGGTTACGACCCAATGCAGCTTCCCTTATTCTTCGAGAAGCTCGTTAAAACTCAGGGAACGGCTGCGGAGCCGCGAGGCCTTGCGCTCTGGATGTCATCGCATCCTGCGACGGGGAGTCGCGTGCAGTATGTCTCCGACGACATCAAGTTCTATCCTCAACGGAGCTATAAGGCGAGCACCGGAGATTTCCCCCGAATTAAGAAGCTGGTGGCAACCGTTCCTCCTCCGAAGCCGCAGCCAGGGAAACTGATCCAGCCCAAGGAGGGCGCGAGCGGCCGACCGAATCTCCCTGCCGGCATGAAGGATTATCCCGCTAACGGTTTCTCGATGGGCTATCCGTCTACGTGGCAGGCAGGGCAGGCTGATCCGGGGGGAAGTCTTTACATGGTGCCACAGGGGGGAGTGTCGAAAGGCCAGAACGGCGGCGTGGAACTGATCAACGGCGCCATGATCGACTACTATGTGCCGCAGGCCGGCGCGGCAGCCACCAACCTGGATGCAAGCACGAAGGAGTTTCTGGACGGGCTGAAGAAGGGAGATCCAAGCCTCAAGGCAGAAAACCCCCAGCGTGTGCAGGTAGGAAACAAAACGGCCCTGAAAACGCGCCTTACGACAAAGGTTTCGGGACAGCAGGATGCGGAGCAGATCGTGTATCTGTATACGGTCGCTCGTCAATCGGGGCTGTGGTACACGGCACTTGCCGGACAGAGTTCACGAATGAGCGAACTCGATCCGACGTTCAGGCAAATGATCGACAGCGTTCAGTTTCCGGACTGATTGTCGAGATCGCTCGTGACAAAACGCACGAGCGATTCGAGAAGAGCAGCGCGCGGGTAGGTGGTCTTGTCCATGCCGGAGCGTATGCTCGCGTCGGGAGATTTGTCGAATGGCAATGCTACGGCAAAATGATCGGCGAGAGCTGCGCCGAGGTACTTTGCTCCCGGCACGATGGCATCATCGCGAAGGAGCTGTCCGTCTTCAGCCGACCCGTAAGACGAGAGCACGCGCCAGGTTTGGAGCAGCGATTTGGATGTTGTCGACTGATCGGATTTCGCGATGAGTGAATAGGTCGGGACCGGCGACGTGGGATGAGCGGTAAGGAAGGCCTGCCTGGCCTGACGTTGCAGGCTCTTGAATCCGGTGGAGAGATCGCCCTGGCAGCTTTTGAGCGGGACGGTATGCATATACTTTTCCGCGACAGCGGGCAGCAAGTCAGCGACCGGCGAACCTCCGGAAGCACCGGCGACTGTAACAAATGCAGCTACTTTGTCGGCGACGCCTGCCTCCTGCGCGAGGGCTACCTGAATGTCTGGCCCGCCCTTGCTGTAACCGACAAGTATGTACTTACGGGGATCGCCGGCGGTGTGTTCACGCAGGTACTGAGCGATCATCTTCGCATTGGATTCGCTGGAGTCGTTGGGAACCTGCAGGAGGTCGACATCGATACCTTCTGCCTTCAAGGTGGCCTGACCTTCCTGGAAGGCGGGTGAATCGGAGACGCAGGAGCTGAGAATTCCGGGAACGATGAGTACGCGATATTTTTTCGACAGGGGCGCGAGCTTTACATCTTCCCGTCCCGGCGCATCGATGTAGCGTGAGCACGGTCCCCATTCGCCGCCACCTGGATTATTTTGCTTGAGGACGGAACAGAAAAGATCGCCAAAGCCGGCAGCTACATTTCCAGCATCATCGGAGAGGTATACGAGGAGAGTGCGGCCGTCGGAGGTGAAGCCTGACCCTGTGGCGGTTTTCGCGGTGGTGACGGGATCTTTAGGAGTAATGTAGTCGGTTTTGACGACCATGCCTGTCTGAACGAGGCTGTCACGGATGTAGTCTCGTTCGCCATCGGTGTTGGGATCGATTTTGTGAGTGACGCCGTTGTTGCGTTGATCGCGATCGAAGCCGATATCGTGTGTCCCAGCTCCTGCCCAGACTGTCTGCCCCTCAAGCTGCTGCGGAACTTTCCAGATACGAAAATGATGGCGGGATGCAATGACGCGCAGTGGATCAGCTTGTGCATAGCCGAAGTCCTGCGGGCGTCCGAAGAGACGGAGTTCGCTCATGGGCATCGTGACATAGGCTTCCTTGGACAGGCTGGCAAAGAGGCCTCGGACGATGGCGTCCTTGTCAGTACGATCGACAACGACCCATCCGGCAGCTTTGAGGGCAGCTTGTACGCGGTCCTGCGAGCCGATGAGGATGAAGTTGACGCGGTCACCCGGTGCATCGTTGGGATCGCTGACGCGGCGTGGGATGGAGTCAATGAGCGATTGAGGGAATGCCGGAACGCGGACGTCTGTGCGGACTGAGCGCTGGGCTGCAGGAGCTGCTTTACGCTCAACGGTCACATGGTAGGAACCCGAGGCTTGGTCGAAGCTAGTCTGATTGATGGAAAGGAACAGACGCCCGGTGACTGGCGCCTGATTGTTCATCAATTCGCCGATCAAAAACGGGCGAGCCGCTTCGATTGAACCTATGCGCCCGACGAGAGCACCACGCCCCGCCGAGTTTACGGGGAGATTGCGGATAAGGTCGGCAAAGCCGCGAGGAAGACCGGCGGGGCCGTTCGCCTGGGCGGCACCCGAATACTGCAGCTGACCGGTGGCAGTGATATGCAGAGTGTCTCCTGCCGTCAAGTCGATATTGGTATCGATCCAGCCGGCTCCGGGTTGCACATTGAATTCGTGTGTTTGCGCATTGAGAGAAACAACACAAAAGATCAGCCCCAGGAGTGCGACGCGGGTCATGGCAGTCTCCTTGCGATTGCATCGGAAATATACTGGTTGACGCGGTTCCATACAACGGGGTCGAGTTCCATCTTGGTGTGACTTCCGCCGAAGACCTGTCGAGCTTTGGATGCATTCGATTCATCGACGGAGCGGAAGGTGTACGAAGAGTCGAAGTTGCCAAGGATCGTGGTCCGGGAGGGGTCAGCGGCGCGGATCCGACGACGGCCGTGAATGGTAGTGAATGGGTCGTGCTGGTAAAAGTTGACAGCTGCCCTGACGTTCGCCGGAATGAGGTCATCGTGAAGGCCGACGCTGTCGATCTGGATCGTAAGAAGGACGGGAACTCCGATTCTCTGAAGATCGCGAGCCGTGGTGACAGCTGCAGCGCCGCCCCAGCTCTGACCGAAGAGGATTATGCGAGCGTTGCCTACTTCTTCAGGATCGAGTCTTCCATTTTGATTTGAGTCGAGAGCGCGACGGATCAGCTGGAGCGCCAGATGGCGTCGACGATTTGCAATCGATTCTGCAAAGACGCCGGGATGTTGACGGAGGTCGAGAACGAGCCGGCGTACGCTGCGGTGCTCATCATCCCAGCGGTCGTACCCGCCAAGGAAACCGATGACAAGGGTGGAGCCCGCCGGGAGAGGCGTTGGTGTCACGAGTTGCGAGGGCACCTGAGCCGCAAAAGCAAATGCGTAAAGCGTCAACGCGCAAAGCACAACAACCGGTAATCTGAGCCCGCGAGTCATGCTCATGCCCACACCGCTTCCGACCCTGAGAATATTAAACCGGGCGGGCGTGGCAGGTGAATGCAAGGTCGCTTCAGGACTACCCTGCCCCGATGTAAATGAATCGAAGTGTAAAGAGCGCAGCAAGGATATACAGGACCCAGTCCTGGCGTCGCAAGTTCCCCGTGGCAAGGTGCAAAACTGCCCACGCGATGATTCCGAAGCCGAGGCCGTTGGCGATGGAGTATGTAAACGGGATCAGGATCAGGGTAAGAAATGCAGGCACAGCCACCAGTGGCTCGTGCCAGCGAATCTCTGTAATGGTGGCGAGCATCAGGGAGCCAACCAGAATCAGGGCCGGGGCGGTCGCGGCGCTCGGAACGAGTCCGACGACAGGGGTTGCAGCCATCGCGAGGATGAACAGCAGGCCAGTGACGATTGCGGTAACGCCGGAACGGCCACCGGCAGCAACGCCAGCTGTGGACTCAACGTAGCTGGTCACGGTCGAAGTACCGGTCAGAGAACCGAAGATGGTGGACGTGGCATCGGCAAACAGTATGCGGTTGAGGCGCGGTATTGAGTGATCTGGGGCAATCAGGCCAGCCCGCTTCGTCACGGCTACGAGGGTTCCAAGGTTGTCGAACAGATCGACAAAGAAGAAGACGAAGATGATCTCAAGGAGGCCCTTGCTGAGGGCGCCCCGGATGTTCAGTTGGAGAAACGTTTGCGCCAGAGAGTTGAGACCACCGCCGTCAGCTGTTCTGTGAGCGAGCCCGAAGGCCCATGCGATCGCCGTTGTGGTGAGCACTCCGATAAGGATGGAACCGCGTATCTTTTTGATCTCAAGGATCACCGTGAGTGTGAGTCCGAAGAGTGCGAGTGCGGTGGTGGGATTGCGGAGATTTCCCAGGCTAACGAAGGTAGCAGGATCGCCAACGACGAGCCCGGCGTTACGAAATCCGATGAAGGCAATAAACAAACCGATTCCGCTGGCAACGGCCGCGTAGAGTTCGTGCGGAATCGAGCGGAGGATCATCTGGCGGACACCTGCGGCGGTAAGCGCCAGAAAAAGGATGCCGGAGATGAAGACGGCTCCAAGCGCGGTCTGCCACGGTACATGCATCTTGAGACAAACCGTGTAGGTGAAATATGCATTGAGGCCCATACCTGGAGCGAGGGCGATGGGATAGCGCGCCAGAACTCCCATGAGGAGTGAGCCGAAGGCGGCGGAGAGGCACGTGGCAGCCGTTGCCGCGGCAATGGGCACACCCGCGGATGCGAGGATGGCGGGATTCACGAGCACGATGTAGGCCATCGTGAGAAACGTTGTCGCGCCGGCGATGATCTCGGTGCGCCAGTTGGTGCCGAGAGGATGAAATTCGAAGTAATGTTCCAGCGATTTGAGCATCTTCAGATGCTGCTAGGAGAGCATACGTGCCTTCGGTCGCAAAGTGATTTATATGCCTTCATCCCCGTGAACTAGGCAGCGACTCGGCGAGCTTTGCGAGAGCGGAGAATCCAGTCCATCGATCCTCCTTGGATCACAATCGAGAAGATGACCACGAGGTAGGTCGCCCCGAGTATCCAGTTTCGACCGAGGTTTTCAGGAACGGAAAGCGCCAGCGCGATGGAGAGGCCGCCCCGCAGTCCGCCCCAGGTAAGGACGAGGAGCGAACTTTTGTGCCCGGGCTGGCAGAGACGGGCAATTCCGAGCAGGAGCGCAACCGCCCCGAACCGAACGAGGTTGACGGAGCCAATAGCGCTGACTCCGGCGTGAACCGCACTCGCGTCGAGTGTGATTGCCATGGCTTCGAGTCCCAATAGCACAAAAAGGACGCAGTTCTGAATTTCGTCAATGACCTCCCAGAAGCGATCAATTTGCTCATGGGCGATTCGGCTTTCAGGGAGGCGGCGATTGAAGCGGCGCAGGGCGATTCCCGCCACAACTGCTTCGAGCGGGGCGGAAAGGTGCATCCTGTCGGCAAGAACATATCCGCCGAACGCGAGAGAGACCGTGAAGAGAATGTCGATTTGATAGGAGTCGAGCAGACGCATCAGCCGAGACGCGATCCAGGCGGCGACGATTCCGACAATGACAGCTCCCCCGGCTTTCGCAATAAGTAGACCTGCGACGGAAGAAAATGTAGGAGCATTGCCCCGAGCGATCTCGAGCATCGTGAGAAAGAGAACGGCACCAATGCCGTCATTAAACAGCGACTCACCGGCGAGCTGCGCTTCAATGCGGCGGGAGACACCGACGCGCCGGAGCATCTCAAGAACTGCAATGGGGTCGGTCGGAGAAATAAGGGCCCCGAAGACGAAGCACTCGATCCAGGGAAGGCGGCCCGCGCTGAACCAGTGCATCAATACCGCGACAAGCAAAAAGCAAATGGTGGTGCCTGCGATCGAGAGAAGAGAAACCGTGAATTTTTCGCGCGCGAGATGCTCAAGGTCGAGAAGAAATGCGCCGGCAAACAGAAGCAATGGCAGCATGCCGTGCAGGATGAGTGTTTCAAAATCGATCTGCTGCATCAGCCGCGCGGCCCACACGTGGATCCCAGGTACGCGTGAAGAGACCAGCATGAGCGATGCAGAAACCAACACAGTGAGCATCATGGTCCCAATGGTGATTGGAACCCGCAGCCAACGCGCGCTCAACAAGCCAAAAATGGCAGCGGTAGCAAAGAGCAAGCTGAGGATTTCAAGAGTGCTCATGCGTGATCACTCCGGCCGAACAGATCGTCAGGAGACCGGTTTCTTCATCGTACAGAAATCGAAAGCTGCACGTTGAGAAATTGCATGCTGACGAGTGCTGGGCAGGCCTTCAGGTCGTGAGAACGAATCCGAGCCTGAGTGAACAGCTATAGCAGCCTGGCTGCCGCTTTGGCGAAATAGGTGACGATGAAGTCGGCGCCGGCGCGACGAATGCCGAGTAGCGATTCAAGCATCGCGCGGTCGCGCTCAAGCCAGCCCTTTTCAAAGGCCGCTTGCAGCATCGAATATTCACCGGACACCTGATAGGCGCCCATGGGTACTCCAAAGCGTTCACGCGCGGCATGCACTACATCCAGATATGGCATAGCCGGCTTCATCAGGATCATGTCGGCGCCTTCGGCGAGGTCCAGTTCGATCTCACGGAGGGCTTCGCGGAGATTGGCTCCATCCATCTGATAGCTGCGGCGATCGCCGAACTGCGGAGCGGAGTCGGCGGCTTCGCGGAATGGGCCGTAGAAGGCTGATGCGAACTTTGAGGCGTAGCTGAGAATAGGTGTATTGCTGTTGCCATCGACATCGAGAGCACGCCGAATTGCGGCGACGCGGCCGTCCATCATGTCGCTCGGGGCGACGATGTCGGCGCCTGCGCGAGCGAGGCTGACTGCAGTTTTGGCCAAGAGTTCGAGCGAGGGATCGTTGTCGATCTCATAGGTGTCGCCGCTTTGCTCGACGACGCCACAGTGGCCGTGGCTGGTGTATTCACAGAGGCAGACGTCTGCCATGAGGACGAGTTTTCTGGCCGCGGCGCTTTGTTTCAGCGCACGAAGGGCACGCTGGACGATGCCATTGTCGTCCCAGGCGCCGGTTGCCTGCTCGTCTTTGCTGTCGGGAAGCCCGAACAAGAGAAGGCCGCCGATACCGAGAGACGCCGCTTCTTCCGCATCACGAACTGCCTCATCGACGGAGAGATTGAATACTCCAGGCATGGAGCTGACAGCATTCCGTACACCTTCGCCGGGGCAGATGAAGAGAGGGTAGATCAGGTCGCCGGGATTGAGCGTAGTCTCGCGAACGAGAGCGCGGAGCGACTCCGTACGGCGCAGGCGACGCAGGCGGATTTCAGGAAAAGGCATACAGAAATTGTATGCCAGCGCTCTCTGCCCAGACGTGACCTATGACAGCCGAAGCGGGCAAATCCTTATCCAGGGATCCGCCCCGCGGAATGGGTATGAACCATCGAAAACCTCCTGATTTTTTGTGTGCTCTTGAGCAGATTCGCTCCTGCTGATTCGCCCGGGAAACGAGCGCAATGATCTTAGTCCGTGTGATTGCATGCCTGCAATCTCTTTCCAAGGTAGTTCGTAAAGGAGAATGAAGGGAGGGTCGTTAGAACGCTCTCGAGTCCACTTCTGAGCAACGAGTTGAGTTCATGCCTTCTGTTGAATTTGTGTCAAACGGAAGTAGCGCTCGGCACGAGACACATCCTTGAGGATCTGCGCCCTCAGAGCTTCAGTCGAAGGCCACTTCATCTCTCCACGTAACCGGAAAAGAAATTCCAGATAGAGTGGCGTGTCGTCGGACAGATCGACAGGCTCGAAATTGAGAATGTGTGTTTCCACTCCAAATCCCACGCCCTCGAAGGTGGGGCGGTTTCCGAGGTTAGTCACAGCTCGGAAGCAATGCTCGCCGATGGTCAACTGCGTTACGTAGACACCGAATCCCGGGAGCAGGCCATCGTAGGCGGCGAGATTGACCGTGGGGACAAGCAGCTTCGTGCCGACGCCACGGCCCTTTGCGGGATTGGAATGCACGCCAAAGGCGCGGCCAAGCATCCAGCGAGCGCGGCGGACATCGCCGGAAGCGATTGCGCTACGTACGGCTGAGCTGGACACTTCGACGTTGTGAACGCGGACAGCTCTGTGCACGTGAACGTGAAAGCCGAACTCCTCACCGAAGGCTCGAAGCTCGTCGACTCCAGCTTTCGCGCCATGTCCAAAGCGGAAATTCGCGCCTTCGTGGATCCCACGGATTCCCAAACGGCCCACCAGGATGTCACGTACAAAATCGCGACCAGTGACCCTCGAGAGTTCCTCATTGAACGGCAGTACCAGAATTGCGTCGACCCCAGTAGCCGCCATTAGTTCAACTCTCTGCGGAAGGAATGTGAGCAGCTTGGGTGCGTCTTTCGGATAGAGAACTTTAGCTGGATGAGGATCGAAGGTGATGGCGATGGAACGCATCTTGCGTTCGCTGGCTTCACAGGCGGCAGATCGCAGAATCTGCTGATGCCCACGATGTACACCGTCGAAATTGCCGATCGCCGCGATTGATGGGCCAAAATCGACAGGGATCTCGGTCAACGAACGGTAGACGGGGATGGTGGCGATCATCCTCTCAGTCATGCGCATCCTTCCCCGAGGTCGATGGGAAAGCTCATCTGATCGTATGCAAGGCGGATATTCCCGGGCAGGGCGGCATTGGTCGTTTCGTGGCCGAGTTCGTGAGCGATGTGCGTAAGCCACGTTCGTTTCGCGCCGATGCGCCGGGCCCAGCCAACTGCCTGTTCGACGGTGGCGTGGCTCGGATGCGGTTTGTGACGCAAGGCCGAGAGCACAACGTTTTCGAGGCCTTGCAGGTGCGCAAAACTCTCTTCCGGTATGTCGCTCACGTCGGTGAGATAGGCGGTATGTCCAAAACGAAAGCCGCTGATCTGCTGATGGCCATGAAGGACAGGAACCCGACGAAACTCTACGCCAAAGGCGCATGTTGAGTCGCTAAGCGGCTCGATCTGCACGCGTGGACGGTTCGGGTATGTCGCATTCGGCGAAAAAGTATAGTCATAAACCCGCCGAAGAGTGTCTTCCGTTTCCGGCGAAGCGTAAAGAGGGATGCGGCCGCCCTCGCGAGAGACAGCGAAGCTGAGGGGTCGGAGGTCATCCAGGCCGAAGATGTGGTCAGCGTGACCGTGCGTATAGAAGACAGCGTCGACGCGTGTGAGTCTGTTTCGAAGCGCCTGTTCGCGAAAGTCGGGGCCTGTATCTATCAGAACCGCGCGTTCGCGCCCATCGTAATGCCACTGGAGCAGGATCGACGGTCTTAGCCTACGGTCGTGAGGATCGGACGATGTGCAGACCGCGCATGAACAACCCAGTGTCGGAACGCCCATGGACGTTCCGGTACCCAGAAATGTCAGCCGCCCATCCATACCGGCTAGTGCTTTTCCGGTTTAGGAGGCGGCGCCTGCACGCCCTGGAGCGAGATCATCTTACTCAGTTCGAGAAATGTCATACGCAACTCGAACAATACAGTTTCAAGCATGCGCGATTCGTTCGCTGTCAAGTTGCCCTTCGTCTTTTCGTCCAGGACTCCCAAAAGATCGATGCTTTGACGGGCGCCGATAATGTCCACTCGGGGACGCTGACCCTCGGGAGTTGCAGCTCCCATCTGCATGAGGGCTGATAGATAGAGCTGCTGGACGAGGTGCTCGAACTTGATGGGTGGTTGAGCACCCATCGTTGGGTTCTGAGCACGCAGAAGATCTTCCACGCGTTGTGCCGAGGCTTCGTAGGCTGACTCCTGCTCCCGCTTTTCCTCCTCGCTGGGAGGAGGTGGCATCTCTGCCGCAAGATCCTCTTCGGCCATATCGGCAGGCGCCTCTGATCTGGGGGGCTTGGCGAGATCGGGCTCGGCAGCATCGCTCTGAACCAGACGAGGTCCCGTTGGCTTCTGTTCCGGGGCAGGAACGGCGGAGGGCTGCGGGGAAGGGGTATCCTGCTCCTCCTCCTTCTTCATTTTGCGGCGATCAATCACTTCGAATTTTGGAGTGTCGCTCATAATCCAACTTTCCGTCAGTATCGATGATATAGGCTGTGTCAGCAGCTCGCTTACAGCGCAGGAGGCTGCGCCAGAATCGTTGCCGTTCCTTCTTTGTTGCCGTAACTCAGTGGTTGGTTCTTCGCTTCAGCATCGGCGCGGATCATGGCGAGTGCGAAGCGTCGGATACCTGACTCGAGGGATAACTCGGCGGCGCTGGTGATATGGCCAATGGAGGTATTGTCCAGTTGAACATCGGTTCCGGCGAGGGGTAGAGGGCCGGCAAGTTCGAGTTGCCGAAGGTGGCGGCGAACATTGCCCCGGGACCGGATGCGTTCGACAATTTCCTGTCCCAGATAGCATCCCTTATTGAAGTGCAAAGCGCGTGTCTGCGATGTCTCCTGCGGCAAATCGCGTTCTACGATATCCGCTCCGTATGCCGGAATCCCTTCAGTAACTCGGAATGCCTCGAACGACGCGGCACCAACCGGGCTTGCTCCTGCGGTAGAGAGGGCACGCCAGAGGAGCATCAGGCCAGGCACCGGAGTCCAGATCTCAAAGTGCTGGGCAAGCGTCCCGAAGGTTCTGCGAACAGTGAGCTCGAAACCATTCCACTCACAACGCAGACCGGCCATTGGTTCGGAGGGAACAGGCAGGCCCATGCGTCCCAGCACCTCGGATGCCTTCGGGCCCGTTAACCCGACGGCAGTTTCCGCCGTCACGTCATGTGCAAAGAGCTCAACATCATCCATGATGATGAAGCGATCAAGGTGGGCCATGAGCTTCTCGTACTGATCCGCGGCAATGGTAAGCGCCAGCGCGTCACCGTCGCGCCAAACCGTCAGATCGCCCTGGATGCGTCCCTGCGAGTTAAGCACCAGATTCCACGCACCGCCGTTCTCAGGGATATCTTTTACGGTGTTTGTGACCATTCCGCTCAACCAGCGGAGTCGGTCTTCGCCACGCGCTTCCACTCGCCGCATCCAACCCAAGTCATGTGCTGCCGCTCCCCGTACCAAAGCCGCTGTTTCCAGAGTTGGAGCGTCCAACTGACGGGGAGTTATCGCTCCGCAGTAATCCATCAAGAGGATTCGGCTAGCGCCGGCGGACAACTGAGTTGCGAGCGGAGTAAGCGTTGCGGAGACAGCAAGATTCTCGTTCATAGGGGAGATACATCCCGTCTTGAACGCGCAGATATATTCGATAACCGATTCGCGCGTTGACGCCTCCTGATTATAGCCTTGGGATCAGATGCCAGCCCCCGCTGGGCGGCGGTCCCGCAACCTGAAGGAGCAGGAATGAGTAAGTGGTATCAACGGAACGACTTACGATGGATGATTCTGGCCATTGTTGCCGCAGCTTGCCTGCCTTTCGGAGAGTTGTGCGCTCAACCTGCGAGGCTGAAGGCATCGCCCGTTCCGCAGAGTGCGACGCCATCCGGAAGCGCAGCCCAGGCTCCGGGAAAGCCGAAGGGGGATTCCCCTGCCCCCGAGACGCACATTACCCCAGAACAGGCCAAGCAATTGTTCGGGCTCGTAGACCAGCTCATCCAGTTCTCCTCGCAGGAGACAGGTCTTCCAGTGAAGAGCGAAGTGAAGCGGCAGCTGACAACCCGGACAGCAGTGGAGAAATACCTGAAAGAAAAGTTCGAAGATGATGAAGATTCCAAGCGCATGCAGCGCAGCGAGATTGTGCTGAAAAAGTTTGGGCTCCTCGATCGCGATTTCGATTTAAAGCCATTTCTCCTGAGCTTGTTGAAGGAGCAGATCGCCGCTTACTACGATCCCAAGGAAAAAACGGTCAATCTGCTCGATTGGGTTTCAGTCGACGAACAAAAGCCGGTTCTGGCGCACGAGTTGACCCACGCTCTGCAGGATCAGCGCGTGAATCTGGACAAGTGGAGCGACCAGACCCCGGCCGACGTGTCGCACACTTCCGACGAGGACAGTGATCACCTGGCGAAAGACGAAATTGACACTGCCCGCGACGCCGTTACCGAGGGGCAGGCCACGGCCGTGATGGTGAATAACATTTTGAAGCCGATGGGGAAGAGCCTGGTGAAAGACCCGGAAGTGGTAGACGTCTTCAAGCAGAATATGACCGGCTCCGATGACTCACCCGTTCTCGCCAGGGCTCCTCTCCTGCTTTCCGAATCGCTGCTGTTCCCTTACCGGGAAGGGCTGAGTTTCGAGCAGGACGTCTGGATGGACAGGGGCCAGGCGGCGGCCTTCAAAGGCGCACTGGACCGTCCCCCGACCTCGACCTGGGAAGTCATGAATCCCCGGGAGTACGAGCAGGGGCACGTGCCGTCAGTTCCCTTTTTGCCCAATATTCACCCATTGCTTGACGCGCAGTACCGGCCGTACGACATCGGACAGGTCGGCGAGTTGGACGTGCATATCCTCGCAAACCTGTTTGGCGGAGAACGTGCTGCTCGAGACCTGACGCCTGCATGGGATGGGGGGATCTACTGGGCTGGCCAGAGGCTTAACTCGACCGCGGCAGATCAAGCTTCGACCAAATCAATCTCGTTCTTTTATCTTTCAGCCTGGAGGAACTCGAAATCTGCTGATGCTTTTGCCAGCCTTTATGCCGAAGAACTGGGCCGCAAATATTCAGGCCTGAAGGCCGACACGACCGTGGGAAAAGACGCGAGCCTGCCTGAGGGTACAACTGAAAAGATCTGGACCACGAATGAAGGCCCCGTAGTCATTCGCCAGAAGGGGAAGCTGGTGTTCGTTGCTGAGAGCTTCGATTTGCCAGTGGCACGGAAGCTTGCCACGTTGCTACTCGAGGCACAGGGGAGCGGGCCCTTGCAGAGCGTTTCAGTTGACATTCCGGGAGGGGAGCTGCCCCTGGTTGGAACGAATTCAGCGCCAGGCAGTCTCAGCGGGCCGCTTGTCCGGTTCATGTCGAACTGCGGAGTCATCAAGGGAGTAGCGGATGCTCTGACGAAGAGCGTCAAGCCAAGTGACGAATTCGTCCTTCCGGTAATGTAACGAAAGCAGTTTAGGCTTGCATTCCTGGTGCTGACTCTGCTGTTCTGAGAGGGATATTCCTCAAGCGGAGGGCGTATGAAAGCCATTCCTCTCGTCGTGTGTTGTGCCATCGCCCTTGCACGCACAGCGGCTGGTCAAGCATTCGGAGAATCGATCCAGGTGAGCCAGCCTGCGCTGCACAGTACTGGTGCAGCAACCTCAGTTCCGACATCGCCCTTGTCCCGTTCCGGGCTGCCCCAGCAGGGAGGGGTGCAGGTGGTGAATGACGCTTATCGGGGACAAGCCGACTGTCATTGCGCCAAGCCACCGATCTTTCTTCCCGGGCCAAAAGAAGTCGCCCCAGGAACGATGGTGATTCTTTCCAGTCCGAGCCCGAACGCAGTGATCTACTATACGGCCGATGGATGGACGCCAACGGAATCTTCCAGCAAATATGAGACTCCGATTCCGATCTTTGGAAGTACACAAATACAGGCGTTTGCAGTTGAGCCCGGGAAGGCGCCTAGTCCGATCGTAGCGGGCAATTACACGCTGAGCGGTGCGCCGACGCCATTACCCGCTGATGAAGCGATCAGCGGCACGACCGTGCCGAAAGGCACGCAGATCCGATTGCAGACCGGGAATCGGCTTACTTCTGAAACCGCGAATGTAGGCGACCATTTTTATGTGCTGCTCGACCAGAATCTGATTGTGAACGGCAACCTGATTGCGCGCCGCGGTATGTCAGTGGACGCAATTGTTACATCAGTCAAACCTGCGGGACAAAATGGAAGGTCCGGCAAAATTGTGTTCCGTCTGGCCGCGCTTCCCGCGAAGGGGATGACGATTCCGCTTGATGGCATATACACCCTGGTTGCGCCGGACATCGGCTCACAGATTAATCACGTCTCTGACGCGAGCTTTGTCCATGTGGCGGGACCACTGCCACCTGGCAATGAAGCAAAGATCGAACCGGGAATGATGCTGACCGCTTCGGTTTCCAGCGATGTAGCGGTCAATCAGTAATCCTGCTTGCCGCGTTCTGAACAGGTTCTTGTTCCCGGCGATTAAAGGGCAAGGTTGGTACTTCTCAACCTGCTCCCGACCTGGAATGGCAAAACACCGTGGGGTTCGGAGACCGCTGGTTCGGAATTCAGAGTCCGTCTCGCAGTTACCATAGCTAGAGATATGGAATCACTGAAAACCCTGTTGAAGGCCCTCGCAGAGGATGGCGCACAACTCACCCGCGAGCAGGCGAGTGATGTTTTGCGCCAGGTTCTCGCAGGCGGAGTTCCGGAAGTGGAGACCGCAGCGATGCTTACAGTTTTCGCGACGCGCGGTGAACAAGCCTCTGAACTCGCTGGCTTTGTCGATGTGATGAGGGAGCAGTGCGTCCCCGTTCCGCTGACAGATGAAGAACGTGCCGAGTTGGTTGATTGCGTAGGAACCGGCGGCGGCGGTCCGCTCACGTTTAACATCTCGTGCGGAGCCGCGCTGGTTGCTGCAGCGGCAGGCGCCAAGGTCGCCAAACATGGAAACCGGGCAGTGACATCGCAATGCGGAGCTGCCGATGTTCTGGAAGCACTGGGCGTGCCGATCGATCTTTCCCCTGAACTCGCGGTCGAATGCCTGCGCGAGACGGGCTTTGTGTTCCTGTTTGCGCCGCTCTATCATCCGGCGATGAAGGCGATGAATCCGCTGCGCCGAGCACTGGGATTCCGAACGATTTTCAATCTATGCGGACCGCTGACCAATCCCGCAGACGCCCGCATACAGGTCGTCGGGGTCCTGGCACCAAGCCGCGTTCTCCTGGTTGGTCGCACCCTTCAGGCGCTTGGGTCAAGGCGCGCATTTGTGGTTCATGGAACCGATGGGATTGATGAATTGACGACCACTGGAGAATCTGTGGTCGCCCGCATCGTCGAGATCGAAGGGGAAACAGAACCTCATCTCAAAGCCGCTCGCGTGACACCGGAGATGGCAGGTTTGCCTCGCGCCAAGCTCGAAGACTTTGTCGGCGGCGACATTGCCATGAACAAGGCGCTGCTTTATGACGTCCTTACCGGAGTCAAGGGAGCACGTCGCGACATTGTCCTGTTGAACGCCGCAGCGACCCTTGTTGCTGCGGGCATCGCTGAGGGCCTTCAAGAAGGAGTTTCCATGGGTGCCGAGACGATCGACTCGGGTCAAGCAGCGGCAACTCTGGCCAAGCTTCGGCAATTCGGGATGAAGCACGCAAGAAAGTAGTGCTCATCCGTTCCTTATTACGGGCGGCTTGAACTGCCGCTCTTATTGCTTTGCGTGAAGGAGCAGTCCATGAACAGCAAGCCTGGCATAATCGTCCTGACATTTTTGGCAGCAGCCTTAACGGCAACAGCGCAGCAGATTCCGCAACCGGAGCTTAAGGTGGATAGCAGCAATCGCACGCTCACTGTCTCAGCAACGGACAACGTCTCCGTCGAGCCCGATCAGGCTATCCTGCACATTGGATTCGTCACTCAACCGCAGGAAGCCAAGAGCGCCTACGCCGAAGGAAGTCGCGCATCAAATGCGATCATCGCTGCACTGAAGCAGGCAGGAGTGGCAGAGAGCGCTATCCGCAGCGAGTCGCAATATCTCGATCGCGACTGGACAACTAAACTGCGCAAGTACACGCTTCACCAGGACTGGACCGTCAAGGTAGCTCCAGAGCGCGCAGCTGAGATTCTGGATGCGGCCATCAACGCGGGAGCAACCAGCAGCGGCCAGATCGAGTGGACCGTGAAAGACGAAAAAGCACTGGAATCCCAGGCTCTGGACAAGGCTGCGGCACGTGCGAAGGCGAACGCCGAGGTGCTGGCCAAAGGCATGGGCGTGAGGCTTGGGTCGCTTGTCTATGTCAGCAACCAGATGGCTGTACCGCAGTTCCCCGTTCCGATGCGGGCGTACGCAATGAAGACTGCGGAAGCGGCGCCTCAGCCGCTCGCCATCGAGCCGCACCAGGTGAGCCGCGAAGCAACGGTTTACGCGGTGTTCGCGATCGAGTAGAAACAAGATTCTGCCGGTATCGTCGGCTGCTCCTTATGGGAATGCAGATTATGAATCGCTCCGCCTTTCGAGCCATCCAATAGTTGTTGGAACAATTACATATAGAAGTGACGGAGTACCCGATGACCAGCACCATCCCTCGCCAACCAGTGATCTTTCTTCCTCACGGCGGGGGTCCGTGTTTTTTCATGGACTGGACCTGGGGGCCAGCGGATACATGGGAGCGCACTCGGCACTTTCTGGAATCATTAGCCGGATCGCTCCCGGAACAGCCGAAAGCGATCCTGGTGATCAGCGGTCACTGGGAAGAGCCGGCGTTCACGGCGGGTGCTGCCGCGAAGCCGGAACTTATCTTCGACTATTCAGGATTTCCCGCTCATACGTATGAGCTGACCTGGCCTGCTCCCGGCGATTCGGCTCTGGCAGCAAAGGTCAGCGGTGTTTTGCAGAGCGCAGGACTTCCTTCTACAACCGATACCAAGCGTGGCTACGATCACGGCGTGTTTGTGCCCCTTAAAGTGGCGTTCCCCAACGCAGAGATTCCAGTGGTACCTCTTTCGCTGGACCTCTCGCTGGATCCCAGGCTGCACATCGCGGCGGGTCGCGCACTCGCGCCGTTGCGTGATGAGGGAGTGCTG
>Ga0207654_10000171_pt1 | contig 40800 bp, 61 predicted proteins | sample KBSC64metaG_FD_184355 | JGI IMG/M metagenome (GOLD analysis project Ga0207654, IMG submission 184355) | Corn rhizosphere microbial communities from Kellogg Biological Station, Michigan, USA - KBS C6-4 metaG (SPAdes) (version 2) | ecosystem: Host-associated > Plants > Roots > Rhizosphere > Soil...
CTGCCGCCCAGGCGCAGAGGGTCATCTACGACGACGAGCGCCTGTCCCCGGAGGAGAAGTCCTTCGCCCACTTCTGGTCTGGGTACTTCTACGCCTATGCGGTCGGCTCGTTCCTGACGAGCCCCCAGCTTTAAGGAGGTCCACAATGGAGAATGACGTGAAAGTCGGCGGGGCAGTGGAGGACACGCTTATCCACGGTCCTGGCCGGGTGAAGCGAGGCCTGCTGTGGCTGGAATCTGGAGCAGCCAGAGAGATGGGCCTTTCGCTGGATCGTCTCATGAACAGGGCCGTAGTTGGGCCCGTCTGGGAGGTAGAGGCTTTCAACCTCGCCTATTCACCAACGTGTGCCATCGGCTATGCATCTGATCGGTGGGCCCCACGCTATCACAATGTCCACGAGGAGAATGGTCCGGAATGGATGGAGGACCACGGGTTCTGCATCGACTACAACAGCGACGACTCCTCCGATGTCATGGCAGCCTATGGCGTTCTCACTGACGAGTGGCGCACCCAGCTTCAGGCCCTGGCCGACGAACGGCGCCCCGCGTGACTAACACTGAGAACCTGCAGGACGCCTTAAATGCTGCCAAGGAAAACATCAGCACCCTTGCCTTGGATCGCGACCGGGCCAAGCTGGAGCTTCAGCGGCTTCGCGAACGGTCCTCGGTGGAATTGGCCGAGGCCAAGGTGACGGAGGCTCGCCTCGTCCGTGCCAACAACGAATTGACTGTAACAGTCAGTCGTCTGAAGGCCGAGGTCGATCACCTGGCCCTGGAAGTGGACTATTGCAGAGCCGCCAAGCGGGATTTGGTGCAGGCGTTGAGCCAGTTGGTGAACGCCCACGACACCGATGACCCAATGAAGACTCCTGGGGCATAGGAGCCTCCGGAAATCCCAGTGCACACCATCAGGGTCACTGGACACAACGCACAAAGGAAGCAGCAAATGCCTACTGCAGCAAGGAAGGCGACGACGGCAGCGGCCAAGAATCCCGAGGCCCCCGCTGACGTCATCGAAATCGCCAAGATCGACGCCGAGACGATCCAGGTTCCCCTGATCGGCACAGCCGCACTCGTGACGCACCGGTTCAGCGAGAAGGCCAAGCGCCAGATGCTCGACGCGATGCAGAACAAGAAGAACCCGAAGCAGCCGAAGGACCCAGAGGCGGAGTACGAGGGCGCCTTCTACAAGTTCGGCGACAAGCTGGAGAAGTACGGCTTCCCGGCCATCGGCTTCAAGGCAGCCACCATCGGCGGGGCCCGGTACTACTCGGGTATCACGATGACCATGCTCCGGCAGGTGTTCTTCTTCCGGGGCGACGGCATCGGCCCGGACCGGGTGGAACTGGTGCAGATCCATGGTGAGCCCAGGATGCGCGAGGATGTGGTTCGGGTCGGCAACGGTGGCACGGACCTGCGGTACCGGCCTGAGTTCCCGGAGTGGACCGCGACCTTGACGTTGACCTACGTCAAGACCATCCTTACGCTCAACTCGGTGCTGTCTCTCATCGACGCTGGCGGCATGGGCGTCGGAGTCGGCGAGTGGCGTCCCGAGAAGAAGGGCGACCTCGGCACGTACCAGATCGACAGCAGCCGCGACATCGTCGTGCTGCCGAGCCGGTAGGTTCCAGAACCCTCCTGCCCCCAGGTTGGCTCGGTGTCCCAACATCACCTCCTAGCCTGGGGGCAGGAGTTCTTACCCACCCCAAAATCCACAAGATCAAGAAAGGTACCAGGATGGGAACATTGAGAGAGGAGCTTCAGGCCCTCTACGAGACTCGGGGCGAACTGACCCCTGCCATGGTCGTAGACGTGGCCCGGGACGCTCAGCACCCGCTCCACCCCCGGTTCGAATGGGACGACACCGTCGCCGGTGAGAAGTACCGCGTCCACCAGGCCCGGCAACTGATCCGCAGCGTCCGGATCAGGGTCATCGACGAGGACGACCCAGGCCTCAGCTACGACGTCCGGGCCTACCAGATGGTTCGCACAGCATCAGGCAGCCACACGTACCAGCCGACCGAAGACGTGGTCCAGGACCCCTTCGTCTCCAGGCTGATCCTGGCCAACATGCAGCGGGAGTGGCAGGCCCTGCGCGCTCGCTACGAGCAGTTCCACGAGTTCTGGAAGCTCGTCAACTCCGACATCGAGGGTCGCAGCGAGGGCACTCAGAAGGCCATCGACAAGTACGGGGCCTACATCGCCTAGTTCGTGGCAGGTTCGGCTGGGCATGGTGAGGCAGGGTGCGGCTTGGCAGGTTAGGTGTGGCAAGGCGTGGTGCGGCAGGGTCAGGCACGGTGCGGCAGGTGTGTCAGGGCGAGGCTAGGTGCGGCGAGGTTGGGCAGGCTTGGCTTGGGATGGCGAGGTGTGGCAGGGCATGGCGAGGCAGGGTCTGGCAGGCCTGGTCAGGCTTGGCTTGGCGGGGTCCGGCAGGGTGTGGCAGGTACGGCATGGTGAGGTCAGGCATGGAAGGGCGAGGCTAGGCAGGTGGGGTATGGCTAGGTGGGGTTGGGCAGGGTGCGGCAGGTGCGGCTTGGCCAGGCGCGGCAGGGTGAGGCAGGGCAGGTTGGGTTAGGCATGGTGCGGCCTGGTGGGGCAGGCCTGGTATGGCAAGGCGTGGTCAGGTGAGGCGGGGCAGGTTAGGCGGGGTGGGGTACGGACGTCTTGGCCCGGCTTGGCAGGTGAGGTTAGGCATGGCTCGGCACGGTGTGGCATGGCGAGGCAGGTGAGGCACGGTCGGGCAAGGTGCGGCTGGGCGAGGTGAGGTGCGGCAGGCGGGGCTAGGCATGGTCGGGTCTGGCCGGTCATGGTATGGCAGGTGAGGTCCGGCCTGGTACGGCAGGCGAGGTGAGGTGTGTCAGGGCATGTCAAGGTGTGGCAGGTATGGCTAGGCAGGTTGTGGCGCGGCGAGGCACGGCGAGGCAGCTTTGGTTGGGTAGGCCTGGGTTCGGTTCGGCAGGTATGGCGAGGTGCGGCCTGGTGAGACAGGGCTCGGTGTGGCAGGCGTGATAGGGCTGGGCATGTCGGGGAGTGGTACGGCACGGCAAGGTGTGGCAGGCGTGGCATGGAGAGGTGCGGTGCGGCTGGGCAAGGCACGGCAGGTGCGGCAAGGCATGGTGCGGCAGGGTTGGGTACGGTACGGCAGGGTTGGGTACGGCACGGCAGGTGCGGCAAGGCACGGTATGGCCGGGCAGGGCATGGTGCGGCAGGTGTGGTGCGGTACGGCAGGGTTGGGTACGGCATGGCAGGTACGGCGGGGTGTGGCAAGAAGCGGTAGGGCATGGTGCGGCAGGTATGGTCTAGGTCATGATCTGTCCCGGGTGCAGAGCACAGAATCACGTTGGATGCAAAGGGGAAACCTGGTGCGACTGTCAGCACCGGGTGACCCAGGAAGGAGTCCCGGATGACCCATCCCCAACAACTACGCCAGAGGCTTCTTGACCTTCTGGTCGACGTCGATGCCTGGATGGGCGACGACGAGTCACTCCGGGAGCAGCTTACTGCTGCACAAGAGCAGATACGGCGCCTAGACCATGAGCGTCTGGGCGCCGTTCTTCGTCTTGAGTCGGAACTGGCACAGACCAATGTGGAATGGAACGAGAAAGTCGCTGACCTAGAGGCTCAGGTTCGGACCTTGAGCGATCAGGTCCTTGCCCAGAACACTGAGATCGAGAATGCCCGGCAGCGTTTTGCCAAGGCTCTGGAGATCCGGCCAGAGAGCCTGGCCGGCCTCGTCGATAAGGCCTTGGCTCTGATTGAGGAATCTAAGAAGATTCTGCGCGAGAACCTCTGATGATCCCGTCGTGGCTGACCCGGCTGCTGTGTCGATTCAATCGGCACCAGCCCACCCTGTACCGGGTCGGCCACAATGCAGGCAAGGAATGTGCTCGTTGCGGAAGGCATCTGGCTCTTAGCCCCCAGGAAATTCTTAAACTGTTCGGTCCCAAGAAAAAGAGAGATCCAGATGAACTGGCTCAGGAGGAAGAAGAAAGACGAGCCTGTCCCTGGCTCAGTGCACGAGGACTTCGAAATTCCCCTGAACCTAGAGTCATTAGACCTGGACCTGCTCGTCAACATGTCCAACAACGTGATGTGGTCCAGGGAAAACCTTGACGCCATGCTGACCTACATCGCGGAGCATCGCTCCAACGGGCATGAATGCCTCCCCTTCTGTCTCCCCCGAGGTATCGCCGACTTCCTGAACAAGCTCGACAAGGGTCACGTCATGATGCTCCTTGTTGTCCTGATGAAGGACCTGGAAGTGTCCTACGTCTTCGAGGAGCCGGAGCCGTGAGCCTACTGACCCGGACGTCCCCGTAAGGTAGGATCATGGAAGGTCGGCGAGGCCATAAGCGCTGTACGGGAGGCTTTGAATGCTTGATGAAGAGTTCGTGAGGGGTGCCCTGGAACCACCTGAGGGATGGAGCGATTCCGTCGAGCAGGCCCAGTTAAGGTCATGCCTCACTGACATCCTGAGTGGACATGATCCCATCGACACGATCATCGTCTGCTACGACATTATCACCGTGATGCGAGATCAACTGATGACCAACGTGGCCCACGTGCGGCGCCAGGCCGCCCGAGAGGCACGCCAGACGATGAGTCCACGTGCGATAGCCCAAGCGTCGGGGCAGACCCCTCAGACCGTGTCCAGGCTATTGACCGAGTCAAGGTCCACCGTTACCTGGGCTGAGGGCGGTTGAGGTGCTGAGCCTGTTCTGGGGTGCTGGCCCGGCCATCGTGATGTACATCCTCCTGAAGGACTGGTGGGGCCACGGCGGCTGGCCACTGAGGAGGGAGGGGGATGACAGCGATGACTGAGGGCTTCCCTCGCTGGGTACCACGCTGGTTCGCGCTCGGCTGGTTGCGCCTCTCTGCTCAGTGGCGGTGCGGCCGGTGCCTGGCATGTGACCGGTGCCGGGAGATCAGTTACCTGGAGAGGTCATGATCTGGTACCTGGCCCTCCTTCTCCTGGTCATCTACGCCCGGGTCATGATCACCCTTGCTCCTCGCTGGGATCGCGAAGCACCCAGCGATCCTGAATCTTCGGTGCATAAGTTCCCTGACCTTGGACCCTTGACGTCACCCCCACATCCCCCCCATACTCGGAAGTGAGGCGGTGCGGGTCGTAGACATCCAGGTCGCGGCCCGCATCTGCTAGGTGTAGGTGGAGAAGTTACTCAGGAGATGATTTAGAGGTGTACCAGATGAGGATCAAGGACAACTACGACAGCCAGATCAAGCGCCTTCAAGTGCTCTGCGAGGACGAGGTTCGTGCCGATCAAGACGTCACCCTGACCCTGAAGTTTGCCCACCAGGGCAAGACGAAGGCCAACCGAGCAGGGACCCTCGACATGAAGGACCGCATCGAGGCTGCCCTCAAGGAGTTCGGACTGGTCTACACCATGCTCCAGGACCCTGAGTCCTCGTTCCTCAACCCGGTCTTCGTCATGTTCCTGGTGGGTCCCACGCGGACCATCCTGGAGTTCTACGAGGCCATCGGGGACAACCCGTGATCAAGTACTGCTACAACCTGGAAACGGACCCAGAACCTGGACCTCACGTTCGGCGGCTGCGCTCGTGGAGTCCAGGCCATGGTCGCAGGTTCACTCATACCTGGACCCGGGTGCCTTGTGCTCCTCGGAGTTATCGAATGGTGCGCGTGGAGATGGACCCGGCAGACCGTCGCAGCGCTCGACGCGGAGGAGTCTCCTACGTCAGTACCAGTGGAAAGAGGCAGCACCGACCAAGCACGGTTGTGTATGTCGCTTCTCGCCACCACTGTGATGGGGAGTCCCATTACCACTGGTACGACGGCAACAAGTACCGGGACTGGGGACCCCTGCGCGGTGACACCGTGGCCGTGGATGCTGATGCCATGCGGCGGCTACATACCAAGAAGCGTCGAGGATGGCGTAGAGCGTGAACCAGGCGCAGCCAAGCCAGCATCCAACGCACTACGACCTGTTGGCGGACCACCATCGCCATGCAGCTAAGGCCGCCAGTGACCTCAGGGCGGCTCTGGAACAGAAGATCGAGGCCGAAGAGAAGATCCGCGATGCACGTAAGCGTCTCCTCTCCAGCCAGGGGCTGATTCGGCGCTGGTATACCGAGCCTAACCCTGAGCCTGAACTAGATCCAAATATGTAAGATCTTCGATTCATCCTCCTCAAACTGCCACTGTGGAAAATTTGGAAAATGGCCGTTGACCCTGAGACATACCGCAGGTTCCTGCTCGCCGAAAAACGAGCCAGGGACCTCGGTTTGTCGCTGCTGGAAGTCCTCGACCGGTCCCAGTTGCTCCTGACCCAAGGTCGACGCCACAGCATCGAGGTAGGGGCGCTGGAAGATCTGTACCGTCGCCTGGACCGGCAGAGCCCGAACAAGCTGATGTCGCACTACATGAGCCGGGCTGATGGAACTGCCACGGAGATGTTCGAGGCCATCAAGGTCTGGTTCGAGATTGTCGTACGACACCACGCCAACGGGACCCTGGAGGAGTTGTGATTGGTTTACTTGTCCTAGCGGTAGCAGCCGCTGGAGTCACAGTTGGTAGTTCGTCACTAGCTACGGAGGAGAGGGTGCTTATTTTCTCGTGGTCGGTGTGGACCTGGCCTCGTCGCCTGGTCCATGCCCACAGGTACCACCCGCGTCACCTGCGTGCTCATGACCTGGCGTAAAGACGGGACGGTCGAATGTGACGGGTGTGGAGCCCAGTTCGACTACCCAGGACCTCGGACCATCCTCATTGCCTCCGCCAGGGCACACGGATGGCACATTTACCGGGGCCTGAGCCTGGTCGACAAAGAGATTGATTCTGCTCTGTGTGAAGAGTGTTCGGGTAGTCCTCGCAAGCGAGACCCCAAGGTCACTCGCTTCGACGACGAAGTGCCCTTGTTCTAGGCCGGCCATGGTTTGGTAGGGCGCGGCTGGGCAGGGTGAGGCGTGGTGCGGCAGGCGTGGTGTGGCTAGGCACGGCACGGCTGGGCAAGGCATGGCAGGCCAGGTGCGGCTGGTTAGGGCAAGGTGTGGTGTGGCGAGGCAGGTAGGGCGAGGTCAGGCGTGGCGAGGCTAGGCACGGCAGGTTTGGCGGGGTTGGGCATGGTGAGGCGAGGCCAGGTCGGGTTCGGCAGGCAGGGTTGGGCTTGGTGTGGCTGGGCGCGGTGTGGCAGGCAAGGCCTGGTAGGTCGGGGCTAGGTAGGGCACGGTGCGGCAGGCATGGTGGGGCACGGCGTGGTTAGGCGTGGTGGGGCAGGTAAGGCATGGCAGGGTGAGGTGCGGCGAGGCAAGGCCTGGTACGGCAGGCATGGCAAGGTGAGGCTGGGTACGGCCCGTTCTGGCACGGCGAGGCAGGCAAGGTGTGTCAGGGCTAGGTGCGGCGAGTTGTGGTGCGGCAGTTAAGGCCAGGCACGGTGCGGCATGGTGAGGTTCGGCAGGCAAGGTCCGGCAGGGTCAGGCGCGGCGAGGTGCGGCACGGCAGGCGAGGTCAGGCGGGGTGAGGCTGGGCACGGCATGGTGGGGCAGGCGTGGTAGGGCCAGGTGCGGCTGGGCAAGGTGCGGCGGGGTACGGCAGGTAAGGCCAGGTACGGCGCGGCATGGCGGGGTTCGGTGAGGCAGGCGAGGTACGGCGGGGCAGGTCAGGTGGGGCGAGGCCGGGTACGGCATGGTGAGGTTGGGTACGGCAGGCTAGGCCAGGTTCGGCTAGGCGGGGTGAGGCTGGGTACGGCAGGGCAGGTGTGGCTTGGCAAGGCACGGCGCGGTTCGTGGGGGCGAGGTACGGCAGGTGTGGTGCGGCAGGGCTAGGTAAGGCGAGGCTAGGTGTGGCAGGTGAGGTTAGGCGTGGTAAGGCCAGGCATGGTCAGGTAGGGCAGGCTGGGTGGGGTTGGGCATCGTTAGGTGCGGTGGGGCAGGTATGGCAGGGCATGGCAAGGCATGGTGCGACACGGTCTGGCAGGTCCGGTAGGGCTGGGCTTGGCACGTTCAGGTCTGGTGGGGCAGGTACGGCCTGGTGAGGCGCGGCAAGGCACGGTGCGGCAGGCGGGGTTGGGCATGGTGCGGCTAGGTTCGGCGAGGCAGGCGGGGCAGGGTCAGGTAGGGCATGGTCAGGTAGGGCAGGTCCGGTGAGGTTGTGCATGGTCGGGCAGGGCATGGCAGGTCAGGCGAGGCGAGGTGCGGCTAGGCGAGGCGAGGTCTGGCAGGCAGGGACGGAAACATGAAGCGGTTCTTCGGGTTGGTGCTGTTGCTGCTGGCCTGCGCGTGCGCCGTGGGCGGAGGCTACTACCTTGCACGCAGCGAAAAGCTGGTCAGGGAAGTAGCCTACGTCTATGTGTACGGCATTGCTACTGGAGCTACCGGTGCTCTAGGTTCCATGATTCTGGCTGCAAACCCCAAGAAGAAGGGTTGATTCCACAATGGACGAACAGCCGGTCGTTGAAGAGGTCCGCGACCTTGGCGAACATGTTGCCCTGCTTGCGGCCCTGGATGAGTGCCGCAAGAACATCACGTTCTGGAAGGACCGTGAGTCGAAGGTCAAAGACCAGATCACTGCAATCATGGGCGAGGCAACAGTGGGCAGGGTCGACGGCAAGGACGTCCTGACCTACCGCTGGGAGAATCGGTTCCGTACCTCAGATTTCAGGACTGCCTACCCGGACACGTACCGCACCTTCGTGCACGAGGTGACCACGAAGGAATTCGATGTTGAATGGCTCAAGCAGCTTCGCCCGGACCTTTATGATGAGTATCGGGTCCGCTCTTTGAGGTCAAGCTGGGAGGGCTAGTTGTCCTACAACCTTTACGTGATAGCCCCCCGGCCGTTCAGTGACGCCGCCTTCAACTACGCACTGGGCCTGGACGAGTACCTCGAACGACCTACGCAGGCCCAAAAGGATGCCCAGGCTCGTCGAGAGGCACAGGAACATGGTGAACAGGCCGAAGGTCAAGGGAACGTTCGCGGAGACGACGGTGGTCAACTACCTCCGTGGGAATGGTTTCCCCTACGCTGAGCGCCGCACCCTCAAGGGCGCCAAGGATCGGGGCGACGTGGCCGGCTGTCCTGGCCTGTGCTTCGAGGTCAAGTACGCTGGCGTGAACCTGAAAATCAGTGCCTGGCTCGGGGAAACGGACGTCGAGAGCCTCAATGATGGTGCTGATTACGGCATCCTGGTCGTGAAGCCACTGGGCCTTGGTGAAAGGTCAGTGGCTTCTTGGTATGCCGTCATGACCTCGGAGTACTTCGGCAAGCTCGTTCAGGCCGTTCAGTTCCTGGAGGAGTGCCCCATCATCCACGATGGAGAGCCGACCACCTACAGCGCCAAGGCCCTGCGTTGGCAGTTGAACTCGGCCACCAGGAACCTGGGCCCCAACGAGGTCATGGCCTTGACTCTGCGTCCACCTAACACCAAGGACAACCCGCAGGGGTGGTACCGGGTTACTACCCTGGAGCACATGGTGAAGCTGCTCCGGTTTGTCGGCTACGGCGATCCCCTGCCTCTTGTTGAAGCTTCAACTAACGCCAGTCCAGGCCTCTGACCTGCGCAAACACAACCGTTGACAGTGGGCCCTTCGATGGGGCACACTTTAGGGGTACATGGGGGTGGTGGAGCCCCCAACGCCCCCAACGGAGGTAACTGGCGTGAAGATCGCGCTTATCGCAGTGATCTGGTTCCTTGGAACAGTGGTCACTCTGCGTGTTTCAACTTTGATGATGAAGGACCGATACCAGCGGCGTCGGGTTGACTCCTTTGTGCATCCTCGCCCCGACTGGGGACCTTACGTCATCGGTATCGTCTGGATGACCATTCTCTGGCCCGGTACCCTTCTGACTCTCTTGGCCTGGAAGCTGGCCTTCCCCCGTGGAGTCAAGACCCGGTACGAGAGGGAACAGAAGCTTGAGGAGAAGCTCCTGAGGGCCCACCTGGAGGCCCGGAAGCAGGAATTGCGCATCAAGGACCTGGAGAAGCAGGTACTGGCCTGGACTCCAAGGCCCTATGACCGGAGTGGCCAGTCATGACCGACCTTCACGGCCAGATACGTGCCGCCATCGAAGCGCGCCGGGGCCGGGCACAGGCAGCGGGGACAGGCAGCGCTGCCGAGTGGTACCGCTACGAGCGCTACGTCGAGGCGAAGCACCCGCATCCGCAGATCTTCGACGCCGACGAGGAGCCGGTGCTGTGGCTGGCCATGGACGGCACCCAGGCCGTCATGGACCACATCGCCGCCGAGGACCCGGCCACCGTCCTACGCCACTGTGATGAAGACCTTGACGTGCTGGAGCGGCACGCGCTTGACGGGATGGATCACTGTTCATCCTGCTTCTGGCAGGACGGAGAGCATTACTTCCTGTACTCCTACTCCTGCCCCGAGGCACTGTCGCTTGCCCGTCGCTACGGAATCGAGGCGTCATGACCAGACCCACCTTCGCTTGGAATCAGGCTGCCCTGGCTGCCACAACAGCCTGTCTTGTCTCAGTCCTGATACTGACGGGAGTCAACTTCTGGTTGACCATTGCTCTGGCATCGTGTCTTTTGATCGTCTGGACGATTGTGGGGATCGTCGTGGACGAGATCCGGAGACGGAAGGAGCAACGGTCATGATACTGGAAGCCCTTCGCTCGCTTTTGGTATTGGTGATTCTCAACCTGCTTGGCTTGGCGCTGCTGGGTGTCGTGTTGTTTATCCCCTACCGGTCAAGACGCAGGACCCGTGTCCTGGAGACGATGCAGGAGACGAGGCGCAACCATGGCCAGTTGGACTGACCTTCTCCAGGCCCTCGCTGCCAAGAGGCCAGAGGTCACGATGGTCCCGCCGACGCTCAAGTACGAGAACCTGTGGGACCAGCAGAAGCGCATCGAGGTCCTGGAGACCGAGGTCAAGCACCTGTACCGGGTGCTGGCGGAGATCCTGAAGCGGCTAGACGAACCCGAAGAGTCCTAGGAGGAAGCAATGCTGGCAGTTGTCGCAACGCTGGGTGGTGTCGTTCTCATTGCCCTGTGGAGCTTCGCCTGCATCGCCCTGGGAGTTCGCCTGCACGAGGACACGGCCAAGAAGGAAGGACTGGCCGGTCTCGGCGGTCTCAAGCTTGTGAAGCAGGCCAAGTATCTGTTTGACGAACTCGGAGTTACGTCCTCTTTGGACGAGGTGGAGATCATTAACTCTGAGCATAAGGCAGCCATTGATCAATGGCTGCAGACCTACAAGAAGTGGGAGAAGAAGTAAGTGGCTGCATTCATTTTCGCCATGATTATTCTGCTGGTGGGCCTGCTCGGGCTCGTGGCAGCGATGGTCATGGACCTTTCACCGAAGATCAATAAGCGCGGACTTCCAGAGAGGCCCTTGGTCGGTCGTGGCGTCGCTATGACCATCGCCATAGGCATCATGGCACTGGCCGGACTGATCGTGTTCTTCGATTCGTACGTGATCATTCCGGCTCGCAACGTGGGCATCGTCAACACCTTCGGCAAGGCCGAGGCGACGCTGGACAACGGCTGGCACTGGGTCAAGCCCTGGTCCTCGGTCGATCACCTGGACGCCACGGTGCAGAACATCAACCTGGACTCGGACACGAAGAACTGCATCGCGGTGCGGCTGCAGAACCAGACCACGGCCTGCATCGACGTCACGCTGCAGTGGAACATCGACCAGCACGCCAACGCCAACGTCTTGTGGCAGAACTACCGAGGTACGGACGGCAACGTCGTGGCCCACGTGGGCAAGAACGTCGTCGAGCGGGAACTGACACGGGCTCTGGGCAACGTCTTTACCAACTACAACCCGCTGGTGGTGTTGTCCGACCCCAACAACAAGCAGCCCACTGCCGACGAACTGGCCAAGCAGGCGCTGGAGCAGATGCGTCAGTTCGTGGACCCAGGCATCGACGTGACGAGCCTGCTCGTCCCAACTGGTGGCATCCACTACGACGACGTGACCCAGCAGAAGCTGAACGCCTTCGCGCAGGCCCTGGCTGACACGCAGATCGCCATCCAGAACAAGCTCACGGCCGAGCAGCAGAAGCTGGCCAACGACCTGCTGGCAGCAACATCATCCAACGATGCTGGTGTCAAGTACCAGAACTGCCTGAACCTGATCAAGGAACTGGCTGCGAAGAACCAGTTGCAGAACCTGCCGCAGACCTTCAACTGCGGCGAGGGGTCAACCACTCCGGTCATCCTGAGCGCTCGGGGCAACTGACATGAAGGCCTGGAAGGACCTGAGCCGTCGGGAGAAGATCTTGGCCATGACGTCAGACCTCGCCGGTCGGTTCCTGTACTACGACCGCAAGGAGGACTCCGAGTTCCCCGTGGGATCCATCGAGGAGGCCATCGACAGCGGTGAAGTCACCTTGGACGAGATCGTCGAGGTATTCCTCACCGAACTAACCAAGAGATAAGTAACCAACAACCGAAGAGGATGGATCGTGAACAAGTTGCTTCTGCGCCTGGGTGTTGCTGGCGTCGTGGCCGCAGGCACTGTCTGGGTCGTGCGCAAGTACCAGGCCAACAAGGACCAGACCGAGGAACTTCTGCAGGCGCGGGTGGCCCAGGTCACCGGAGCGCTGCAGCAGGGCGTCGTGCAGGCCACCAAGCAGGTTACCGACCTGGTCGAGAAGGTTCAGGTCCACTTCGACGTGGCCATGACCCAGTTGGCGACCTCGTGGTTGGGCGAGCCCCAGGACCCTGACGAGGGGCCGGCTGACCCAGAGAGCAACGAGAAGCCGGCCGACCAGTACACCAACAGCGACCCGCTGTTGGACGACGGAGGGACAAGGAATGACGCAGCCTGATGCCTACGACCCCGAGGTCACCGGCCTGCCAGAGGTCGGTGTTAGGTACACCCCGCAACACCCGCTGGGGGGTAGGCCAGGCCTGGAGGCGGCAGCCCTCGCTGACTTCGGTGCATTGGCCGGTGCCAACAATCTGGAACGTGGCACTGTGGTGGCGCTGGTGCATCGCATCCAGTCCACCGCCGCAAAGTCGACCCTAGAGGTGATGCCCGAGCTTCTGCGGCTTGTCAAGAACGCCAACGACGCCCGGATCAACAAGATCATCCAGGCGGTGCGCAACCTGCCGGAGGCACCCGTCCAGCAGCAGGGCATCTGGTCCAGGCGCAATCAGCCGCTGGTGAGCTACGTCAGCCGGAACGAGGTGCTGATCCTGCTGGGTCAGGCCCTCGTGGAGAACCTGCAGACGTGAGAAACGGTCATGGGACACCTTGCTCCGGGGGCGTTGTGAGGTGTCCCATGACTCTTATGGAGGAGATCATGTCCAGTTCAGCTAACTGGGTGCTGTGGCAAGGTGCCTGCCGTGACCATCCCGTTCTGCCCCCAGACGCCTGGACGCAGGTGGAGAAAAGCTACCCCCGCGACGACGGGGCCAAGGCGCTGCTCGTGTGCCGCATGGCCTGCCCGGTCCGGGCCGAGTGCAAGGAGCTTGTCCCCCGTGGGGTCGACACCATCTCCGGTGGTGGGTGGACCGACCGCAAGGGCCAGTACCGTGAACCCAAGGAAGATCTGTTCGACGCCAACATGACGGCAGCCTTCCTGGGGATTACGGTGGACCGGGTCCAGAAGATCAGCAAGCGGCGACTACCCACAGTAGTCAGGGAGAGGGGGCGAAGCTGGTTTCACGAGACCGACGTGTGGGCCCTGGACGAGAAGCTGAGCCCGGCCCACGGTACGAAGAGTGCACTGGAACTACATCAGATTCGTGGAGAGCGTCCATGCCAGAGTTGTCATGCGCTGACGAAGAACTTCCCTCAAGGCACAGCCGGCAGATCAACTTCCTCCGAGCCCTCCGTGGCGACGCCCTATGCCAGTACCTAGAGCAAATCCCGTGGTACGTGATGCCTAACGACCTCGTGGGTGGCTGGTGCATCATGCCGGTACCCCTGACCCCTGGTGCTGCGTACGTGCCAGAGGTTGCCGACTTCCTGTCTGAGCGCAACGCTCGATACATGGTCAACTTGCACAACGCCCGCCTGGAGGGAAGCAAGTAATGCGTGTCTTCTACGACTGCGAGTTCGTGGAACGTGGCCGAGAGTTACCCATCCAGCTAGTGTCCATCGGCATGGTCCGCGAGGATGGGCACGAGATGTACCTGATCAACGAGGAGTGTCTGTCCAATGTGGTCAAGCATCCCTGGTTGTCCGTCAACGTAGTGCCGGAACTTCCCATCGCGTTCGACGACCCCTACATCTTCCAGTGGAGCAAGGACCACGAGGACTACCCCAACGTCATGGCCATGGACGCCATCCCTCTGGCCATTCACGACTTCTTGACAGTGGGCCTGGAGCTTGATCCAGCCGAACTGTGGGCCTGGTACGGCGCCTACGACCATGTGGTCCTGTGTCAGACGTTCGGATCCATGGCTGAACTTCCTCCGGGTGTACCGATGTTCACGCACGAACTCCAGCAGCTTTCCGAAGAGCACCCGCAGGTGGTCTTGCCGCCTCAGCCGATCCGTCGTCACAACGCGATGCACGATGCTCGGTGGGTGCAGGAGGCCTTCAGGCGCATCGATGACGTGCGCAACGTGCGGACCATCAGCAACGAGGTCGAAGCCGAGGTCATCGATGACGATGCGTAGACGGTTGCCTGCCTGGGTGCATCGAGCCTGGGCCTGGACTTTAGGGTACTTCTGGCGACCGTGCGCCGAGTGTGGGCAGATGTTCGGTGGTCACGAGGCTGCCCGGGATGGTGCATCGGTCGACGGACGGATCGTGTGCCGGCGCTGTGGCCCCAAGGTCACCGCCCGCAACATGGCCGAGATCGAGAAGCGGCTAGGTCTTCGACATTTGGGACCTGAACTATGACTGAGCAACCTGAGGCCAGTGGCATGGACCTGAGTCACCTCGACGAGCACGAGGCCACCGCCTACAAGCTCGGTGCCCTTACGGCCCAAGCGATTGCTGCTGCTGTTGAAGCTGACCGCAAGCAGCGATTCGTGACACGCTCCCAGGTGCTGACCTGGGACTGGAAGGAAGACGCTCCGTTGGATGACATCGGCAGGGCGATCGAGGAGGCTTCGGATAACCAGGTCCATCTCTATCCGGTCGACACGGGCAGCGACCAGGTGGCCATCGTGGTGTCGAACGGGTTTTTGACGACCGACGAAGCTCAGGAGATTTTCCGTGCCCAGTGGGACTCAGACTGGGACGTCGACTAATGGGCCTGTGGGTTTCTCATGAATGTTGGACCGGCGCATACAGCGCCTTCTCCCGTTGGCGCGAGCGCCTTGCCCGTACCGCCGGATACACCGTTGCGAAGGTGACGTGGGAGGACGCCGACACCTTCATGAACGGTCACGACTTCGTCCTCATCGACTGGGGTCACGTCACCAACGAGCAGTTGATGGGCGACTGGGACGAGACCCCCGCCGACCCGCTGCTGGTGCTGATCGCCCACTCCGACTGTGAGGGTGTTATCCACCCAGCACAGGCTGGTCCACTCGCTGACCGTCTCACGGAGTTGCTGCCGCTGCTTCCCGATGAGGTCGACCGGGGGCACATCGGGGACTGGCGCACGAAGACACAGGCTTTCATCGATGGCCTCCGGGCAGCCGTTGAGGCTGGAGAGGATGTCGAGTTCGCGTAAGACTTTCACGCAGGTGGGGACCAATTCGTCCAGCAGTAAGCAGCCCTGGTCAACGTGACCAACTTCCTGCTGGGTAAGGAGAAAACCACACCATGCTCAAGGTGGGTAAGGCTCTGCTAGCCACTGGGCTAGCGAGTGCGATCTTGCTGGGGTTGCAAGTCCCGGCTCACGCAAAGACGGCCGAGTCTGATACCAGGCTGGCCGTGGCGAACACGGTCAAGTTGGGCAACACCTTCGTTGCCCCGAAGGAACTGGCCGCATCCGCCACGATCACCGTTACCGTCGTACCCGGTGACACCCTCAGCGGACTGGCCTCCAGGCACTGCGGCAACGGCGCCTGGACGGGCATCTACAACGACAACCGGTCCGTCGTGGGTGGCAACCCGAATCTGATCTACCCAGGGCAGCGCCTGGTAATCAATTGTGCCTCGGGCAATGTCTCGGCGGCACCTCCCGCGCCGGCTCAGGCGGCAGTGACGACAAGCTCTGGCTGGGTACCTCCGGTCAACGCCTGCGTCGTGTCCGGCTACGGCTGGCGCTGGGGCCGGATGCACGAGGGCGTGGACCTGGCTGCTGGCTACGGCACAGCCATCCGGGCGGCAACCGGAGGTACGGTTTCCGTGGGCTGGCAGTCCAGCGGCGCCGGCAACTACACGATGATCAACCATGGCAACGGGGTCTGGACGGTGTATATGCACCAGTCGAGCTTCGCTGTCAAGGCAGGCTGGGTGAACGCTGGCCAGGTCATCGGGTATGTCGGGGCTACGGGCGATGCCCAGGGACCACACCTGCACTTCGAGGTCCACACTGGTGGGCTCTGGAACGGCAAGGTGGATCCAGTGCCGTTCATGGCCAACCGTGGCGCTAGCCTCGGCTGCTAGCGGAAGAGGAAAGGGTAAAATGTCTGATATCGAGTGGATCATCAACTGGATCAAGAGCAGTGCGTCCGACAGCCAGGGTGGCAACTGCGTCCAGGCCGCCTGGACCAAGAGCAGCCGCAGCAACACCGACGGCGCCTGCGTGCAGACCAGGCTCGACGGTGATGAGGTCTGGGTCCGCGACTCCAAGAATCCCGATGGTCCGGTTCTGAAGTTCACCGGTCCCGAGTGGGATGCTTTCGTGGCCGGAACCAAGGACGGCGAGTTCGACCGCCTCGGAAAGGATTGATCAATGCAGCCTGACGGCGGCTGGCACAAGAGTAGGTACAGTAGTGAGTCGGCTAACTGCGTCGAGGTCTTCTGGCGCAAGAGCACGCGCTCAGGTCCGTACACGGACAACTGCGTCGAGATCGCCTTCGCGGGCAGTGACGAGGTCCTAGTGCGTGACACCAAGGACAACGGAACCGGCCCGGTTCTGAAGTTCACCGGTCCCGAGTGGGATGCTTTCGTAGACGGAGCCAAGGACGGCGAGTTCGACCGCCCGTAACTGTTATAGGCTCCAATAACGTGGCCCCGGCTCCTAGGCAGAGAGGAGCCGGGGTCGCCCTCTCTGGAAGGAGTCTTAAATGGGAATCATCGTCAAGCTCGTTAGCCAGGAATCCATCCTCATCAACGGGGACTCGATCACCTACGCCGAGAACGGCAACGTCCTGGAGATCTTGAACGAGGGCGAGGAGTTGCTGGCTGCGTTCAAGAACTGGGAGTACGCCATCGTCCAGGAGTCCGAGGAGGAGTACCAGCGCTCCGTCGCCGAACTGGACGACGAGGAAGATGAGGACCTCGAAGAAGAGGATGACGAAGAACTAGACGACGAGGACCTGGAGGAAGAAGGCGAGGAGGAACCCTCTCCCAATGGCGCCGTCTCCGACCTCGGTGAACTGATTGCCGTAGAACACGCAGACGTCCTGGCTCGGCTCGCCGCCGACGACGGAGCCCCAACTAACTGATCTTGGGCGTCCGGTACGTCTTCGTCCGACCATGGGCATAGCCCCGGTTCATATGCACCTCCTGGCGCCTGGACTCAAGCTGAAGCTTGGTAGCGTCCTTCTCTAGGCCCCAGGTGACTAAGTTCAGGATGTCCTGCGCCAGTTGCCGGGACCACCACTGGTCCCGGCCCACGATCGTCAGGTTCAGGGTGATTGAGCCCACGGCCTCGCCGGTGATCCCATGGCACTCCACCCGCTCGTCACCGTCGCAGGCCCAGCCCAGAATCCGCTCCGCCCGCGCCAGGACCTTGGGAGCATCCTCCTGGGTCGTGGGCACCAGGGCGTAGCTGTAGGTGCGCCGAGAACCTGGCATCGAGTTGCCTAAACCTTCCTAAAGTTTCCTAAAACTCCTAAAGGAAGGCCCGGCCCACACGGCAGGGTGGTGGGCCGGACGCGGTGTCATTCTAATCCTCGATGTCCCGGAAGCGATAGCAATGCCACTGGAAGCTGTACGGACGGGCTCGTCGCACCGGTCCGGGCGAAGAGTCAGGCAGAAGCTCCCAGCACAGCACGTACCCGGTGTTCGGGTCGTTGTTCAGCCAGCCCTCCACCATGACGATGACCCCACCGACGGGACCGAGCAGCCCCATGGCGTCGCCGGGCTTCAGTTCCGTGGCCGGGACCTCGGTGGCCCAGCCCCCGGTGTCCAGGGTCAGGGTGCTCATGCCCCCGAAGTTGCCGGGCAGGTAGGTGGGGATGTCCCAGCACATGGAGACGTACCCACCCTCGTCGCACCGGTAGCCGTCCGGCTGGTGGATCTTGTTGCGGTCGAACTCAACGGTTCCCTGCGGCCAGCCGTATCGCATCCGTAGCAGCACCCGCTCACGGCTGATACCCACGTTAGTCAGGCCTCCTGCTGGCCCACTCGGGGTGAGCCCTGGTCCAGTTCACCAGGGCCTTGATTGAGGCATCGAGGGGAACCGGCATCGTCCATCCTGTCGCTGCCAGCTTAGACCCGTCGAGGGCGTACCTGAGGTCGTGGCCAGGACGGCTGGTGTGGAAGTCCACTAGCTCGTACTGCAGCGGTTCCCCGAGGCAGTCGGCCACCATCTGGGCCATCTCCAAATTGGACACCTCACGCTCGCCCACGACGTTCCACCGGTCCGGCTGCGTGGCGCCGGATTCGTACCGGGAGATGTTGCCTCGCCGGATGAGGAACAGGATGGCATCGGCTAGGTTACGGGCATGCAGGTAGAACCGGGAGCCGATGGTGCCGTCGGCAGCAGCATGGATCGGGACGGGCTCCCGGTGCAGGACCCTCGACATGATCATTGGGATGAACTTCTCGGGGTCTTGGGTCTCGCCGATGAGGTTCATACAGTTGGTGATGATCAGGTTGACCCCGTAGGTGCGCCAGTAGCTGATGGCGATGGCCTCCTGGGCAGCCTTGGAGGCGCTGTACGGATTACTAGGGATGATGGGATCCCACTCCGCACAGTCGTAGCCCTCGGGCGCCGGCCCATAGACCTCGTCGGTACTGACCTGGACGAAGACGCTGGGGCGGATCTTCCGGGCGTACTCCAGGACGTTGAGTACCACTTCGATGTTGTTCTGAATAAAGGGAACTGGATCATCGATGGACCGATCAACGTGCGACTCGGAGGCGTAGTTGATGATGTAGTCGATGTCCCCGAACCGGGTGGCCGTGGTGTCGTTGATGGGGGCTGCTAGGTCACACCGAACGACAGTGATCCTGTCCCACCAGTCCCCCTCCTCGTCTACCGCCACCACGAGGCGCTCGGGTAGGCCCTTGTGCTTGAAGCTCACCGGACACACGATGTGCCAGTCCGTTTTGGTTAATAGGTGACGCAGACAGTGGGAGCCGAGGAATCCAGCGGCTCCCGTGAGCAGGACTCTCAAGTCAGTTGTCCTCGATTGCGGGGCCAGTGTCGCCAACTGCATGCACATGCGGCACGAGCCCGCCGGGGCCCCCGCCGGTGTTCATGATGGCCTGGGCCAGCAGGTTGGCCACCTCAAACGGCTGGGTCTCTGGGTAGTTCCCGAACTTCTCCGGTGGCGCTGGCACCGTAATTGGATCATCCATACTGGCCAGACCCAGGAGCAGGTGCTTTGACTGCCAGGCCCAGATCCCTGCCAGCCAGGCGTAGTAGTCAGCGTATGCAACGTACGTCGCTGCTGGGTTCGGCTTACCGTCGTTCGGGTTGTTGATGGGGAAGTTCCAAAAATCGGCCGGGGATGTCATGCCCTCTCCGTTCAGAATCGCCGTAGCGCGGTTGAGGATGCCCTGTCGCTGAGCCTTGATCGGCTCACCGGGACAGTTGTAGTGGCCGCCCCAGGCGGCACCACCCATGCCGTGCCAACCGAGGCCAGGACGGTTGACGTCGTCAGTCAACTGGAGTGGGACGTGCTTAGCGACAACGAGCCAGGCGTACAGGGCTGCCGTCGACTCGAACTGCGGTGGCGTGAGTTCCTCGTAGTTGAACCCGGCATGCTCCACGCTGACCCAGTAGCCGTTGCCGCTGGACTGTGTCCAGGCGGTGAGGTTGATGTCGAGCATCTGAGCACGTTCGCCAGCTTTGCCGTGCACAGTATGGCTGGACACGTCAGATGCTGGGTTCTTCTGCCAGTTGATGGTGCCTTCGTATGAGCCTTCTGCGATGTGTAAGACCAAGCCCATGAACGCCTTCATGGAGCCGCTGTAGTTTGAGTCGGGGGGCCCGAGGTAGGTCCACTCAGGAATCAGCAGCATAGTCGGCCTCCGTGGGCTCGCTGCGATCTAGGAGTAGTTCTCCGGTCTCTGAGTCGTGGACCTGGACTCGGGTAATGAGATCAGCATGGAGTAGCTGGTGGGCGTAGAACCCGGGCCCGTCTTCTCCAGCATCAAGTTCTATGGTCTTGACCTCGACGCCGGCTGCGTCGTAGGCAGTGATCTTGTATCCCGCCGTCATAGAGATCACCTTAGGTTGGAAAGGCGCTGCTGTCACTAAGTCGAGCGGCCGGGTACCAGTTTTCCAGTGTTCTGGAAGTCCTGGAAGCCAGGCTGTAGCGGCGACTGGGTAGCCGTTGGAATCTGGTTGGCCAGTGCGTAGGCGCGGTAGTCAAGTATCGTTTGGCAGGGCCATGCGTTGTAGCACTTACCGCATACGAGACTGAGGTTCGGAGGGTTAGGTGGCTGTGGTCCTGGCGCAGTTATCTCAACTGGAAAGTGAGTTATGCCTACCAGGGCAAAGACGGCATGGTCGCTGTAGTTGTAGGTCACTGTGCCGCGTCTCCCTTGGTAGGTAGTCCTGACGTGTTAGCCCCGTGGTGACTCCAGCCCCAGGTCTTCTTGACCAGGTGGGAGATCTTGGCGCCCTTCTCCAGGCAGTTGAGGGTGAAGTATCGGTCCTCGCCCGAGTTGATGTCATGACCTCTGTTCAGGGGCTTGAATCCAACTTCTTTGGCTAGTTCTGTGCGGACCAGGGTCGTAATCGTCGTCTCGATCGGGCTTTCCGGGTCAAAGGGTCGGGTGAAGTGGGTGGACGGAAAGATCGGGTCATGATCCAGTAGCGACCCACCCCAGGGCGTCTCCTGGAAGACCTTGAACCAGGAGTAAACGTAGTCAGCACCCGTCTTCTGCTGATGATTCATAAGCTGTTCAAGGTGCTCAGCGAAGAAGAAGTCGTCTGAGTCCAGGAAAGCCACAAAGTCTGTATTGGCCATCATCAGGGCCCGCTGCCTGGTCGCAGCAGCACCTTCCCGATCAAGGTCATAGGCGACAGCATGAGCATCAGGTAGAAGTGTCTGGGCCCACACAGACTGCTGGGCACGCAGCAACATTCCATTGTGCACTCGGGCCGGATGCGTCGGGGTGACGACGGTAATGGTCGGTCTGCTCATACGTAGCCCCTGAAGTAGTAGTCCACTGTCACCTCGGGCACAAATACCCAGGTCCCACCGGCCAGCAGCCAGGACTGCACTATCTGCCAGTCGATATGGTATTCAGAGGGGGCCGGCCACGGTCCCAATTTCCGGTGGGTGTCAGCCCGGTGCATGATGATCGAGGAGTCTATGCACCCATAGCATGGTGGATCACTCCCGATAACGTCACCCAGACCATGTCGAAACATCTGGCTGTAGGCAAAGTCTCGGTCGGGGTGCTCGGCCAACGCAGTTGCCAGAAGCTCGACATGGCTGGGCCGGAAGACGTTGTCATCGTCCAGATAGGCGATGAAGTCACCTGAGGCAAACTCCAGGCCCCGATTACGAGCCCATCCACCAACGTTCACGCCCTCGGTGTGGTGCTCGTCAACCTCGACGTACGTCACGTCGAAGCCAGCCAGAAGCTCCCTAAGTACTGGGTCAGGACCGTCCGAGACGACAATGTGTTCGACCGGCACGGTCTGGGCAGTCACCGAGGGCAAGCACCGGTTGATGAGAATGTCATGCCGCTGCCAGGTGGGCGTGATGACTGAGATGTTCATGCAGTCACCCCGAACACCATGTCGGTCACACGCTGGGCGGTTGCCACAGCGGTACAGATCTTCCCCGACAGGACCTGGATGACGTTCCCGTCCCACTCAATCAGGGTCGGCCTCTCGTCGGTAGCATCCACGTCTGGCAGCACCGCACGGATGGCGAACATCGACCGGTGATAGATGGCCAAGCCCTGTCCGCGCGGTTCTAGGCCACGCAGGTGCTGGCCAGCAGTCTTCAGCATCACCTCGTACCGGCTGACCCGTTTCTTCGGGTAGATGATGCGGGCCGGATCGTCGGAAACATCGTGGACGCTATTGACTACGTCATAGAGGGCGTGCACGCGACCATACGGGTCCAGTGATACGTGGTCACCGTCGAGCACCACGAACGATTGCCCCTGGTAGCGGGCAACCTCAACCAGTGCGACCTCGCACAGTTCGTACCGCAGTGGCCGGGACCATGGCTGACCGTACGTTGCATGCACTATCAGGTCATAGCCGAAGATTGGTCCAGCAATCTGGCCGAGGTTGAGTACGACGTCAGCCTTGGCCAGGTCCCTGCGCACCAGACGACGCAAGATGTCCACATCCACGAACGCCTCAGGCACCCGTACGCACACCTGCGCATGGTGCACCTGCGGCGGCTCCACCACCTCGTACGGCAGGCTGAGCCGGTCGCAGAATGCCAGGTACTCATCCGCCGAGACCTTGCTGTCGGCCGCGATCACATAGTGGTGCTGGTCCCGACGTATTGCCGTCGGGTATCGAGCTATGAACTGTGGCGCTGCGTCCCGTGCCGACGCTGCTGTAGTGTCGCTGCGAGGGTAGTGGTAGCCCGAATGCAGCCTCGCCTGACACCGTGCCGTTGCACCCTGGAGGACGTCGTTGCGGGCCTCATAGAGGTCCACTTGTGCGCCAGCGCGAGCGAGGTCTACGGCAATGGTGCAGCCGAAAATTCCCCCACCGACGACAGCTACTTTCATGCCGGTCCTCTGTAGATTGCGAGAGTGTCGACCAGTTCCTCAGGGACCTTCCAGGCATCGAGGGCTTGTCGTACGCCAGGACAGGTAGCCTCGTCGTAGTCGTGACAGGCCAAGATTCCTGTACCTGGACGCAGGAGCTTCAGGGCCCAGGTGACGTCGTGAGTAACTGCCTCGGCTGAATGGTCTCCGTCGATCCAGACCAGGTCGAACAGGCGACCTTCCGAGTGCAGCCGTGGCATCTCATCGTTGCTACGAGCTACTCGGATGTCCACCTGATCCGATACCTCGTATGCAGCCAGGTTCGCCTGCATCGGCTCCAGTGAGGGGAGCCAGTTGTGTGGATCAACAGCCACGACACGAGCACCAGCCAGCGCCATGGCCACAGCGCTGTATCCGTACGCAGAACCAATCTCCAGGACGTCTGCACCAGCAGCAAGCCAGCGGAGCTTGGTCGTCTCGTCGTACGTCAGCGACGTGGAGATAGCTGGACCTTCTCCGGGTGCGACGTCGCGCCACGTGAGCGTGATCATGGCAGCCCTACGCCAACTCTGGCAGCGGGATCGGCACCAGCCACTCACCCGTGAAGGACGACTCCTTGCGCCGGATGCTGTGGAAGTAGTTCCAGTTCAGGAGCAGGTACACGTCCGGCGATCGGCTGTCCGAGGCAGGACTGATGATCGGAATGTTGGTTCCGGGTGTGTAGCGTCCCTGCTTGGCAGGAGTTGTGTCCACAATGTACTGAACAAGGTCAGGTCCGATGTGGCAGAAGTTCAGCAGAGTAGCTGACTTGGCTGGTGCGCCGTAACCAGCGACTAGCTTCCCCTGATCCTTGAGGCCATAGAGCAGGCTCAGCAGACGGTGCCTGATCCAGTCGGCACGGCCCTGAAGACCGGCCAGGCAGTAGGGCTCTGTCAGCCACTTCTCATTGGTCCGTAGCTGCCTGACGCTGGCGTCCGGCGTCAAGGCACCCTCGTGGGCGATGGTCACTCTCAACGAGCCGCCCTGCGGGCTGGTGTGCTTCACCAGGACCGGCTCCAGGCGATGGCGGCGTAGGGCAAGCTCCAGCGACAGCAGGCTGAAGAAGAACCGGTGCTCGTGATAGACGTGGTCGAACTGGTTGCCGGCAACGAGGTCACCCACGTACTGGAACTCCACAATGGCCACACCCTCAGGGCGCAGAAGAAATGCCATGCCACTGATGAAGTCGTCGAGGTCGGCCACGTGGGCGACGACATTGTTGGCGATGATCAGGCCCGCGCGCCCATGACTGGTGACGATCCTGCGAGCAACGTCCAGGCTGAACTGGTCAACGACCACGTCCAGGCCGTGGCCCCGAGCAACTGCCGTAGGACCCCGCGCAGGGTCCACGCCCAGGGTCTGATATCCGGCTTCCTGGAAGTTCCTCAGCATTGTCCCGTCGTTGCAGCCGATCTCCACGACAAGCTTCCTGGCCAGGGCCTCGTGCTTGGCCAGGACGTCCAGAGCGTACGCACGCTGCTGCTCCACCACCTGCCACGAGCCGCTGGTGTAGAAGCCGTACTCGCGGTTCCAGAGTTCATCGTCAGGCACAACCTCCGTCGACTGGACCAGCGAGCACCGGTTGCATCGCAGCAGCCCCAGGGCGTACTGCTTCAGGGTCAGGTCCGGCTGAACTGGATAGTCGTTAGCCAAAGGCGAGGAGCCGAGATCCAGCCACTCCGTCAGGTTCGTCGAGCGGCAGCCGCCGCAGATCTCACGCCTCACTTGTAGACCTCCCGGTAGATGGTCTCCCAGCGCCCAATCTGCTTGTCGATCGTGTACTGGAGGGCTGTGTTCATGGCTGCCTCACCCATCTGGGACCTCAGTCCATCGTCCGATAGTCCGAGCAACAGGGGCGGAATCTCCTCAAGTACGTCGTATAGGAATCCATTGGTTCCATGCTCGATGAACTCGGGGTATTGCCCGATTCTTGGAGCCACAGCGGGGACACCACGCGCAGCGTATTCGAGGACCTTGATCCACGACTTGTGCTCGTTGAACGTTGTCCGAACCAACGGAGCAATGCCGATGTTGAAATCCATCGCATGCCAGGCTCCTTCCACAGTGGTCCAAGGGTGCACTCGTGCCGGCACGACCGGGTTCATGTAGTCGGCACCGATGGTGGAGAACCGGGCCCTCGGCTCCTGCTGGGCGTAGATAGCTAGCTGCTGGGCCACCCCACCCCAGTCCTGAATGTGGAACATGCTGCCGCACCAGCCCACCGTGATCTGGTCCTGGGGGAACTGGATCGCAGCAATGTAGTCACTGGGCAAGCAGTTAGGCAGCACGAAGGTGTTCGGGTTGATGGCCTTGATGGCCTCAGCCAGCTTGGGCGTGGACACAGTGACCACAGTAGAGGCAGCTATGTTGGCGTAAGTTCCAGGCACGATCGGGTCGTAGATGCTGAACGGCACCGAGTTGGCCCGGTCCACCCGGAGCAGGTTGTCGTCCAGGTCGTAGACCGTGGTCAGTCCTGGTGCCTCGCACATGTCCAGCCAGGCCTGGTTATCGCCTGCGATACGCTGCCCAATGACCAGGTCCCCCGAGTGCCACTGGTTATCGGGCGGTTCCCAGATGACCTCGAACTCTTCTGGGTTGAGGTTCAGCAACGGGAGCCGGAGTCTGTAGTGCAGGCAGGCGGCCCCGTCGGTGGCGATGACGAAGATTCGACGCTTCACCAGGGAACTCCGCCCCACTTGGCTGCGAAGGCAGCCCGGTCCTTGCCGGCTTGTTCTCCAAGCTCGGGCCTTTCGCTGGTGTACTGCCCTGGGTGGACGTTAGGAACGGGGTAGCCACCCACCATGACGAAGCCACCAGCCCCCCTCGCCTGCCAGTCGAGGTCGGTGTCGAAAAACCACCACTGCATCGACTCGTCGGCGCGCAGCCCGCGTGTTGCGTCTATGACGAAGGCCCAACCAATCATCCGGCCCATGATGTTCGAGTCAGGGCTCGTCTTCACCATGGGTGGATGCTCCATGCCCCATGGGTTAGAACAGCCGATGGCGGCATTGGTGTCCCGCAGTCCAGTAACGACGGCATTGAACCAACCGTCAGGCACGATGGCGTCGTCGCAGAGGACAGCTAGGTCATAGGGCTTGCCGGCATAGACCTTGTCGAAGAAGTCGAAGCCGTGGTTCCAGAACCGGGCCAGGTTAGGCGGCTGGTCCGGGATGTACTCCAGCCAGACCTCCGGTGGTACGTGGGCCTTGGGGTCGGAGGCGTTGTCGAGGACCAGGACATCGTCCACCTGTGGCCTGATGGCCCTGATGCAGTCGGCCAGGAGACGTGGCCGATTGTGGGTGATGATGAGCGCGGCTCTAGCCCTGTTCACTGATGGTCTCCAGCCCCAGCCCAAGCCAGTCCCGAGACTCGTTGGTGAGGCCCATACGGATGGCCTCGTCTTTACTGATAAAGATGCGCCAATCAATGTAGTCTCCGTGGCATCCCCAGCCGGTGGTGTCGCAGCCGGCATGGACGGTGGCCCAGTCCCCGCTCTGAAGTTCAACCAGGGCGGCGTAGTCGGCCTGGCCCCAGCCCTCGGTACTGGTCTTGTGCATGGCGTGGACCTTGTACACCTGACCCAGGCTCACCGAGGCCCCGTCGGTCTCGCCGTTGTAGACCATGCTCTTGCCTAGGATCTGCTGCCAGTCGTAGATGTCCCATTCACCCTGCGTTGGTAAGTCCGAGAACTCCTTCACTGCTCCTGCTCCCCTGCTCGATCTCGTAGGCTTTGGTCCAGGCCTCCAGCCAGCGCCACGAGTTGGCCTCGATGGTCTGAGTCCTCATGTACTCCCGGCCCCGTTCGCCTAGTTCCTTGCGTAGTACCTGATCATCCATGAGTTGCTTCACCCCCTTATACCAGTCCTTCGGGCGCTCAGCGAGGATCCCGGCCTGCGACTCGGCGAAGAACCGGCGGTACTCGGAGCGGGGGCTGGCTACCCAGGGTGTGCCTACGGCAGAAGCCTCGATGATCTTGAGGCGAGACTTGGCATCATTGAAGGTTGATATCTCCAACGGAGCTAGGACGACGTCCAGAGTCGCTACGGCGTGGGGCCACACGGGGGTGGAGATGACCTCAGTGAACTGGGGCTCCTCGGTCAGCTTCAGCTTCTCCTTCACCTTTGACGGAGGGCCGATGACCCGGAACCTGTACCCGTCATCGATGAGTTCCTGGACGGCCTTCCCGCAGGCCTGCAGGTCGACCGGGTGAGAGTGGGTGGTCCCAGGCCAGCCGAAATGCCCACTTTTCCGACCCTCGATTTCGAGGAAGTACTGGGGCACGAAGTTGTCGATGACCATGCCTCGACCGTGCTTGGCGTAAACCTTCATCAGGGCTCGCGTGGACACGGTGACCATGCTGGCTGCTCGGCAGGCGTCCTCGGCGTTCTTCCACGAGTACGGCGTGTTCGACCTCGGGTGATAGTTGAGGTAGGCCATGTTCTGGCGGTGGATACAGGTCAGGTTGTCGTCCATGTCCACGACCACGGCCACACCCTTGGCCCGCATCATCGAGATGACGCTGGCATGCCACAGGTGCGATGGTCGCTGCAGCACAACGACATCTGCACCGTCGGGCACCTTGCAGTCAACGGGCGTGTCGCCCTCCATGTGGACCTCTAGGCCAGCACCCTTTTCGGGCCACTGGATTTCGATGTCGTGGCCCTGGCTGGCTAGGTGCTCGGAGGCCCAGATCAGACGGTAGTAACCACAACCGGCAGTGTCGGCGGGTATGACCAGAACTTTCAACGCCAACCCCCTAGAACGTGGGAACGAAGGACAGGCCGCGATTGGCGGTAATGGATCCGACGCTTTCCACGACTACTGCTAATGGGGCATCGGCGGCGGTGCCATACAGTGACCAGGTGCCAGCACCGATGACACCGTTTACCGTCAAGGACAGCTTCGTCCTGACCACGTCGCTTGTGTTGTTTTTGAAGTACATCACGTAGCAGAAGCTTTGAGTAAGACCACCAAATCCAACAGGTGAGAACTTCTCAGCGAGGCCAAGAACCGTGCCCGTGGTCGAGGCAGATCCCCTACGTATCCGGATAAGGCCCACAGCACCTCCGGCGCCGGTGGACTCAATCATGAACCCACTAACGGTGGCCTTGTAGATGACTTTAGGGTCAAAGAAGTAGGTAGGTTCCGAGTTCCAGCTTCCCGCCGGTACTGCTGTCTCAGCCCCACCTGCAGGCGTCGTTGCTACCGTTCCAACGGTGCAGGTGTTTGCACCCATATTCCCCAATGTCGTGTTGAGACATCCGACGACGAAGTTGCCGCTGGGTGGAACGATGAGACAGTAGATGCGTTGTAGTGGCGCCAGGGGACCGATCATCGAGACGGCGTTGGATGTATCTGCATCACCGTCATAGATAATGGTCAACGGTGAGGTGGTGAGTATTGTCGCTATGCGGAGTGTCCACGTAAGGCCAAGACCTCGCGAGTCGCTGACAACCTGCTGTACCGCCGACGCAATAACGCCAGGAAGCTCCAACGACGTGTTGGCAATAGGATCACTCATCGATAAGCCTTCCGCAGGGTATGACTCATCGGAGAGCCTTCGACCAATGTCATGGACCAGCCAAGCTCAAGCCACAGATCTCCTTGCCACTTGATCACGTTGTAGGAGTCATGGCGAGGGTCTGGGGCAGTCGTGATGGTAGAGGTCTGGATGACCGACTGGCGCTGCACAAGGTTGGTGGCGATGGCCGTACATTGCTCACCCGTAAGTGCCTGGAGATCCGACACTGAGGCTACAACAAACCCTCTATTTTGGATGGAATGTGGTGCGTTCACCGGAACGTCAGCAGAACCGAAGGTTGGCACGTTGCGGTCGGATGGAGCATTCGAGATCACGGTGAACCGATTGGGTGCCGTCAGGACGTTGCTGGACTGCGTTATGGATGACCGTAGGACCTGCCTGCCGTTGTCCCAGTCGAAGTCGGGAATCTTGAGGGCAGGATTGAAGGCTCGGATGAAATGAAGCACACCATCGTTACCGAACCAGGGACTGAAGTAGTCTCCCGTGAGACACAGGGCCTCGATGATCTGTCCTCGCATGGTCCCGGCCGACCAGGAGTCAACAGTTAGGAACTCATTCTCCTCGATGTCGAGTCGAATCGGCTGATCCTTCAGGAGATTTTCGATGGCAACGGAGATATCAGTTCCGTTGGTAAAGAACGTGGGTCTTGTATCATCCCGTGCGCTGAACGCGGTTTCGATCTGTTGATCGACGATGAACATCATGTCACTGAGGACCATATTGGACAGTTGGCCCGACGTGAATAGCTGATACGTGGCGTCACTGAACACGTACTCACCAAGCGGGTACTCCTGACCCTCAGCGAACACCATGGTCACTTGGATCATGTCGGTGATGGGATTGATGGCCGCCGTATCAGCAGCACCAAACGCCACCGTCAGTCTTCGCTTGATAACAGCCGCAGTGTCATGACTCAGTGACGCAGACCTCAGCGGATGGACCTCCCCCAGGTGAGCGCCAGACACCCGGTTAATGAGGTCGAACCGGAACGTGGCCTGCCGCTGGCCCACCCACGGAGCCAGGTCCAGAATCGGGTCATACGCAAAGTTGGTCAGCGTCACGGGTCTACCTCACTGGGGGTGTCCGTGATCTCGACGATGTCCACCGGTGCCAGATAAAGCCTCCTGTCCCTGAGCACCTGGCCAGATGGAACCATGACCGTGGCGAACCAGCGGTTCCCGTCTTCGTCGCGAACGCAGATGTAGGACACGTTGTCCCAAGCCATATCCCGCAGGGACCTGAAGTCCCCCAGTGACGGTGGCGAGATGGCAGCAGCTTGGACAAGGACGGTGCGACTGAACCGTTCCCCACCTCGCTCATTGGGTCTGAATGCGGTGAAGAAGTCTCGGTTGTACATGGCCTGCATCTGAACGAAGCCAGCCTCGGCGAAGCCAAAGTCTTCCACGACCTGGGTGTCCATCCAGACCGACGAGTAGGCCAGGTTACTGGAGCCGTCCTGGATCTCGTTCGTCGTGAAGATCAGGAGGTGGCCGTTCTGCAGGCAGCTTCCACCCGATACACCAATCGACGGAAGCGTGACGCTCGCAGTCGAAGACCATGGACCTGGGAACTCGTAGAAGTCAAGGGCTCGGATGCGGTAGGAGCTTAGGATTCCTACCCTGGCCTCGTAGTCCTTGAAGGACACCTGTCCCGCGTCGGTGCTCTTCATGATCGTCTGCCATGTGGTGTTGACCGTGTCCATACGCTGGATCTCGTAGGAGTTGAACGACACGGGAGTCACAGTCAGGTTGTCGTACTTGAACTCCACCGGTCGCGGGTTGGTGTTACCACCAGCAGATTCGGCGTACATGCTCAAACTATTGCCGCTGGCGAAGTTGGTATAAGTCTGAGTGATGAGCCAGGACGTTGGTTCAGCCGTGTTGGATAGCCAGACCTTTCCCTTGATGGTTGTTCCAATGGCTTGCACCCGAACGGACAGCGGTACTGTTGCCGATGCAGTAAACCCGGCTGCCACGGTAGCGGTGGCAGTGAAGACGCCTCCAACCGCATTTCCCATTTCGAGGGTCACCGCTCCACCAACGGCCTCGATGACGTTGACGAAGTACAGGTTGTTGCCATCTACTCGCCGGAGACTGACAGACTGAAGTAGCTGCCCGCCCGTCGGTATGGGCATCAGCAGATTGTAAAATATCTCCACGTCTGAATGTCTGAAGGTGGTTACGATGGTGGTGTTGTAGGCGCCTGCGCTCGTGATGCTCTGTATGCCGTCATCACCGTCAACCCTGTAGTCGTTGGGCGTTGCGATCGGCACCCAGACGAGACCCGAAGACGAAGTTCCCCAGCCTCCGGTGACCACTGTTCGGTTAAAGTTGTCGGACATGCCCAGCATGCCGGTCCAGGACAGTTGGTTATAAAGGATTGCCGTGGGGATGCAGCATGGGTCAATGCCGCAGTTCCGGCCGATACCGGAGACGGCCATGCTTGTGGTGACGACACCGAAACCACTGACTGTCGGCATATCTTGGGCCAAGATGAACGAAACATCGGCTGTGGGATCGTCGGTGGTTGTCGTGGCGAACGGGTTACCCGCCAACGGCATCCAGGACTCTAGGATCGTGCCACCGGACACAGGCTGTCCGTACGTGGCAATGGTCAGCGTGTGAGGGCTAGCCACCTGTTGGAGCATCGGATTGGTCGGTGTACCGGTCAGGGCTGGTGCTGCTGCACCCAGGATTTCCCACCTGTTGCCTTGGGTCTGGTCTGGCACTGGCGTCCAGATGAGGTTCGGCACCGTTCCAAACGTCAAGGTTCGGGGAACGTCAAACCTGAGGGTGACCTCCTTCCAGCCGTCCACAATCTCATCGAGGGCATCAAAGTCTGCGACGGAGATGGTAGCTGTCGACGTGCTGCTTGTGACGCGCAGTAGACCGGTGGTGTCGCCGTACCGACGAGCCCAGAACCGAACCCACGGGAAGCTGGCTGTTCCTGTTCCCAGGAACGTGGTGTCGATGCGTTGCTGCACGTTGTTGAGGGCAGAGGCAAACACCTGACCCGTTGACTGTCGACCGTATGGGTGCGACTCGAACAGGGTCCCGCTGGCGCCACTGGCATGGAGTGTCAGTTGGGGAATGAGCACGGTGCTGGTTGACGTAAGCGTCTGGTTGATGGCCTCGTCACCGAGCGGGAATGGGATAGCAATCTCGACACCAGGCACAGTCGGAATCTCGTATAGCTGACGAATCTCATTGAAGATCGGGAACCGACCAGGAGTCCTGAGCCCGTTGTAACTGTCACCGAAGTTGGACTCGCTCAGGGTCACTGTGTAGTCGCCAGGCTGCAGGATCAGCGGGTTGCCGGCGGGGGTCCTCACCGTGATCGGCATGGCGCCTATGTTGATGTAGTTGGCCGGCCAGCCAGAGTCATATCCAGCCTGGATTATTCTTGTTCCGAAGCCGACCCTGGCCTCATCGCAGTAGAAGACTTCCAGCGCCGCATAGGAGATGATGACGCTCGTTAGGCCGAATGCAGATCCAGCAATGGGAACGTTGAAAGCCATGTTGATTCTATTGGCAGCGGAGGCCTCGAATCGGGCTAGCTCGTTATAGGTCCATTGACACACTTCAAGGTTCATTAGTGCAGGGTTAAACCCGGTAGTTCCGAAGAACCGGGCCACGTCCCCAAGCTTGATGCGGTCAAAGCGCACGTCCGTGCTAGGTGTTGCGGGGGTGACCAGACTGGGGTAGCGAATGGCTCCTGCGGTCTCGTAGATGACTGCAAAGTTTCCTGGCGCCCTGACAATAGTGTTGTCGTTGGCCATGTATAGCCGCAGATCGACTTCGGTGTTGGCAGTGGTCTGTCCGATGTCGATGCTAGTGAGGAAGTTGACTCCTAGAATTCTCTTATTCTGAAGAAGGTTCTGATACTGGCTTACACCGAAGAACATGTATGTGTCAGAGAAGTCTGAGAAACCAACTCTGAGAGTAAGGGCCTGCTCGCTACTCGGGTTCCAGAGAGCGGTTGGTATGTCAGAGGCAAAGGTGAGGGTAAAGGGAGAAGGGCCGCCACCTGTAATGATTCCGCCCGTGCAAGGGATGATTACCTTGCGCACAGGACCCGACTGGTTCTCGAAGCCCTTGGGGTAGATGCTGGCTGTGAAGGCTCGATCCATGATGAACTGGTTCGGCATCGTGTTGACGTAGGCCCGAACGTTGCTGACGTTCTTGGCCGAGGTCAGAGTGAAGCTGTACCCGCGCTCGAAGGAGTTCGCGTAGGGGTTGTAGATCAGGCTCTCGTCCCTGATCGGAACCCACTCCTGGCCAATGTTCTGCGGGGCATGCGGGTTATAGTTCGCCACCTACTGCTCCTTAGGCCATGGATCTGACGGCGAGGCGCGTATCACGTACTGCTAGTCGGCCCGCAATTCCTCCACCCAGCGCTCCACCAAGGGCCGTGGCCTGACTGTTAGTGGGTAGCTGCCCATTGAAGGTTGCTTGTACCGAGTTGGGTCCGAAGACCACGGTGCTGGCCATGTTGTTCGTGGCTGCAGCCAGCGCCGGCTGCTCCATCTCCATACCGGTAACCAGACGGTCAATGAGCTTCTGGCCCGCGTACATCGGGTCACCCTTACCGGACAGAGGACCTTCCTCGGCGGGGGACAGTGGCCAGTACTGCAGGAAGACGGCAGCGGCATTGTGTGCGGCTCGACCCAGGGCGTCGTACATGGAGATGACACCGTCAATGAGGCCTTGGATCAGCTTCTTGCCAGCGTCGAAGAGGAAGTTTCCAACATCCCCCAGGGCGTCCCAGATTTTCCCGGGCAGACTGGAGAAGAAGTCGATGACAACATCGATCCAGTGCGCGACGTGGGTGACGATCCAGCCGGTGATGTTGAACAGGGACTCCAAGATGAAGGCGCCTAGGTCAAGGAACGCCTGGCCCAAACCCTTCACGTAGGTACTGACGACTTCGCCCACCGTGGTGAAGAAGCCCATGATGGCCTTGCCCACGGACTCAAAGAACTCCGGGATGGTGTTGGTGATGAAGTCCGTCAACCAAGGCCAGAGCCCGTGACGCAGAAACTCAAGGACCAACTCGAATGCCGCAAGCAGGGCTAGGACGCCGAGCACCAAGAACGCGAAGGAGAAGGCCAGGAACTCGACGACGTGAATAAGACCCTCAATGGCCTTGGTTCCGATGTCCGTGCTCAAGAACACAGCAACCGCGTTCAACTGGTTGGCGATGTCCTCCAGGACCTTGTTGCCACCTGCTCGGTCCACGGCGCGGGTCAAGGCGAACAGGAAGAAGGCGACGGAGTCAATGACCTTGCCCAGGTCGTTGAAGGTCGTCTTCATGTCGTCGAGCCACTTCAGGAACTCCGGGTCCGACGAGAGCTTGGTGAGCCAGTCACCCAGGGTGGCGAGGCTGGAGGTCAACGATGTGCCGACCCACTCCAGGAACGGTGTGACGGCAGTGCCGATGGAGGCCAGGCCGAAGAGGAACTTCGACAGGGCCGGTTCAAGCTCCCTGATCCAGTTGATCGTGGCTGGAATGAGGGTGCCTAAGAACTGGGTAAACGCTGGGTCACCGAAGAAGGTGACGATGGTCCGGGCCAAGCTGCCGAGCGCTGCCGCCACGGTGCCCAGGTTGGCGTCAAGGAACGGGATCAGCCTCTTCGTTAGGACGGTGATCGAGTTGCCGAACTGCTCGAAGAACTGCTCCTGGACGATGTCACGAATGGCCTTGAAGGCGTCCCTCAGGGGCAGCAGGGTCTTGACGAACTCCTGTGCAGCGGGAGTCAGCCCCTCCAGAGCCTTCTTCAGTTCGTCGGCATTCTTGGCTGCAAAAGCGCCCTGGATGGCAGTTCCAAGACCCTGGAAGGCGACATAAAGGACGCCCACCTGCAGGATGATGGCGCCGATAAGGCTCGGCACCACGAACAGGGCAGCCGACAGTGCATTGATGGCCTGGACCAGGCCGATCACTAGCTCGGCGATGAAGCCGAACAGCGGCACTAGGGCCAAGATCAGGGGTGATTTGCCTGAGATGTTGAAGCCGGCGCCGACAGCGTCGGCGATGGCTGCACCGATGAGACCAAAGGGACCCTTACCGTTACCACCGCTACTGAGGGCCTTGACCTCGCGCTCGATGCTTCGTCCGAGACTGGCTACTTCCCTCTGGACGGTGTTGCGGTCGGTGTCAAGGTTCCAGTCGATGTTGGCCGGGTTCCTCGATGTGCCTTTCTCGACGGCATGGACGAAGGAGGGCCCGTGCTTCTCGATCTCCTTTTCCATCGAGTTGCTGATGGTGTCGCCGAAGTCCTTGCCGATTCGCTTTAGCTCAGGGTCAGCGTCGTTGGCAGCGGCCCGGAGGCCCTTTTCGATGTCAGGATCGACCTTGGAGGTGTCGCCACGGACTTCAACCCGGACCTCGCCAATGGGCGCACTCACGACAACACCACCTCTCGGTACCCAGTGATGCGCGCGAGCAAGGCTAAGCGACGCTGGTGATCAGTGTAACTAACCGCCCAGAGAAAGGAAGGCACCCGTATCCATTTCCATCTCGTCGAAGACGTCCTTGCCAGGGTCCTTCACCGTGTCAGGAACTGCCTCTAGCTGCATGAGGAACATGGTGGTCTTCTTCGGATCCATGGCGCCGAGGATGGTCACCAGGAGCACGTCGAGCCAGCCCGACAGGGACTGGGTATTGGGATCGGCCCCACGTGCTAGAAGCTCGGGCCCGAGGATGTCCCACTGGTACCTGGCGACGGAGATGAGGCGCAGGCTCACCCACCAGGGGCGTGCTGCTGCACACGAGATGATTTCCATCACGACGTCGTAGACCTGGTCAAGGCGGATGGCCCCGTCGTAAACCAGATCTTCAAGATCGGGAACTATCTCGCTGATGAGAGTGTCGATATCGGGTTCGGCTTGCATCAGATAGCAGAGCCAATCCGTGGCGCACATGGGAGGCACTTCAATAGCCGTCCCGGCTACCTCAATCTCGATAGGCCATGGCCGCAAGGACCACACTGGGTCCGTGTTCAGCCTCGGGACCTGGACCCTGCCCTCTTCGGCGGATGGAACAGACGATCTAGCTGCGCTTGATCGCCGGACGGCCACGACGGACCTTTGGCTTCTCGTCCGGCTGGTCCTCATTGAAGGCGCTGATGAAGCTCATCAGGTCGCTGAGGCTCAGCGTGCCCTCGGCCATGAGGTCCTCCAGGAACTCTTTATCCTCGGGCTGCACAACCACGGATTCCAGGATGGTGAACATGCGGTCCACCGTGGCTAACTTGCTGGCTCTGTCGACGTCATCACGCTGCAGTAGCCGAGCGCCACGGTTGAGCAGCATCATCTGGGCGTCAATCAGTTGCCTGATGACGATGTTTCGTCCTTGTACGGGAACGATGCGGGTCTCTCGTCCAGGGTCTGGGTTAGTCATGCCGAGATACTAGACGCATTACGTCTCGTAGACGACAATCTTGAGCCTGTGGCGGACGGCAGCGTGCTTGAGTGGCGTGAGGAGGTAATGCTTCGCCTTCTGGCCGGGATGGGATATGCCTATCGTGCTTATCGCCATGGGGATTTGGTTGGCGTAGACCGTGCGTCCGTGCCACTCGAACTTGAGGGCGGGGCGTCGTACCTTTCCGAACCGGTAGACGTGAGGTGCTCCCCTGGGGAAGATGTTGTGGATCTTGGCACCTGATTCCACCGCCTTGGCGTAGGACAGGTGGGTGGTGATTTGGCCCTCGATGAGGGTGCCGACCGCATTGGGACCTATCTTGCGGAGGCTTCGCGCGAGGTTTCCCCTGGTATAGGGACCCACGGCGGCAATGACCTTGGACTCGGCCAGCATCTCGTTCAAGACCCGATTGACGAACCGACTCGCCATGCGGTTGGTCTGGAACGCTAGGCGAGCATGAAAGATGCGAACATCCGCCGCCATTTAGCACTCCGGACAGGCAGCGGCCTGGGCAATGAGCGAGATCGAGCGCTCCATGCAGCCACCGTTGGGCGTGGCCGTGTTGTTCACGCCAATGACGACGTTGAATCCAGGCTCCAGGACTAGCCAGTTCTCCTTGAAGCAGCAGGCGGCAGTGGCCAATGACTGGGCGTCCACCAGGTTCTGGAACGCTGCCTCGGTCCAGTCGGCGCACGTGGGCATCATGGTATTGGTACCAAGTGGGGCACATCGGATAATGCCCATCTTGAGGTTCACGGCCCAGGACGGGAAGGAGCACTTTTGGTTGGCCTGGGACACGATGCTCTGCTCGGGGAAGCTGTCCACGACCGGGAAGATGTCACCCACGCTGACGTAGGCCAGGCCCTCGCAGCAGAGGTCGGTGGTGATGTCCACGTCGTGGGTTACCTGGTCACCCACGCGCAGGCAGCAGTTCAGGGGCGGGTTCGCATTGCCGCTGACTGCCTCGCACAGGCAACTGAGCAGCAGGGTGGCGATGTCGTTGAGCCTGACGATGGGACCGGTCATGGGTTCACCTACGGCCAGGTGACTTGGCGCGGTACCTGCAGATCCGGCGAGTACATCCGAGTCTGGCCCTTGATCCCGTAGGGGTTATAGGCCATGATCAACTGGTCCAATTCCCAGAGCCCGCTAAGGCCGTTCTTCAGTACATCGGAGATGTCGGCGAAGGAGACCGTTACTCCCTGTCGCGACAGGGAGGTGATCCTGCTCGGCAGGCGACAGGGCAACCCCAGGCACGCTCGCGCAAACTCACAGGCAAGGCCACTAGTTGCTTGCGCAAGCGCAAGTGGCACCTCGCGACCACGCAGGTACGTGACCTCGAACGCATTGGGATCACCCGGGTACAGGCTCTGGTCCGAGCACGTCGGCCAGCACGCCGTGGTGTCGGTTCGGACTAGCCACATCTGGTCTAGGACGAAGTAACTTCCTGTTGCCGGTAAAGTTGCGCCATCAACAGTTACTCGCACAATAGAGTTCACCGGGCCAGGTAGGTACACCTGGCACGCGGGATCGCAGGTGCAGCAGCCGGAGTCCTGGCCACACCAGCAGTTCTTCCACTGCCCGTTGAAGGTGTACGGCTGGAATGACCCGTACCCGTCGTAGAACCAGCCCGAGGGGCAGTCCTGGCAGAAGCGACCGCAGGGACGCACGGTCAACTCACAGAGACCGAACTGCCTGCCCGTGGCCATCCAAACGAAGGCCGTGGCGTAGTTTACGGCTGCGCCAGTGACGGCGGGACTGAACGTTGCCCAGTCTTCTGAGCAGCAGATTTGTGTCAGGTCGGGCCAGGTGCAGGGCCCAGAACTGATGGTCATTCTGGGCCCCCTCCCGGTCTCGAAGCATTGACCAAGTTTATTTGCTTGTACAAGCAACTAGTGGCTGATGCTTGCTGTATCAATTACACCGCTGCACAGCCACAAGCAGCCGCTGGTGGTGCCAGCCGGGTGATGAACATGCGGTGATGCTGGGTGCTCAGGATCGGCGTGAGCATCGGGATCGGGTTGTTCAGTGTGCCAGCAGCATCTGATAGGTCAACGTTGTACGGACCGACGCCCCAGAGCGAACTGCTGTGGGTGCGGGCGTTGACCACGAAGTTGGCGACGCCGTTTTCCAGGGTCATGTCACCGATGGTGCCCTCCACGACCCATGGGAAAAGGACATATCCGTACTGCGTGCCACCAGTACACGCGACCCCAGAGCCAGATAGTCGAGTCCACCCTTCGAGGGCGAAGTTCACGTTGGCCGTTGAGCCTTCGGTGGTGGACCAACCGATCTTTACTGCGGCAGCAGAGTCGTCTGTGTACAAAGGTTCTGCAGCAACAAGGTTGACGATATCTGGGTCGACGTTACACATCGTGATGACGAGGTCGATCCACTTCAACTGCGGAGCGTTGGTCTCACGCACGCAGAACTGACCGTCACCGTTCTTGACGAAGAACTCTTCCCGGTCCTCGTAGTTCTTCGTCATCTCGATGGAAATGATTCCGTCGGACACAACCTGTGAGCAGGAGCCCGTCACCACCTGGCCGCAGGAGTTCAGCTTGGTGACGCGGATCCGAGGAATCTTGAACGGGGTGAAACAGGTGCTAGTCATCGGGGGGCTCCTCGCCATTCGAAGCGGAGGCTGCGATGTTCCTCGGTTGTCCTGGCTCCCTTACGACAGGAACCGGAATAGGCACATCTTGCGGGTCTTCTGCTTGAGCAACTTTCTCCTGGTACCACTTCTCCGCCAGGTCGGGATGAACCAAGATCACCCGTCCTGCCACTCCGTAGGTCACCTCGACGTGGTTCTGGTCGATAGCCATGTCCACAAGCTCACGGACGATCTGAGGAAGGAGCCCTTCCTCAACGATGATCTCCGTGTAGTTGCGCATCAGTGGCATTTATCGATCCGTTGTACTCAAGGTTGTTAGTACGGCAGCAGCGAAACAGTCGTAGGTCACGATGTACTCGCGCTCCATGACGATGGTCAGGACGTTCGTGGTCCGGTTGATGACCTGGCCCATGGGAGGGACGAAGAGGTCGTTGTCCGGTGTGCGCCAGATAGCCACCGCACCGGTGATGTAGATCCAGGCCTCTCCGGCGGCAGCAGCACTACCCGTGGGCCCGATGTTGGCGTAGTTACCCAGGGACACGCAGGTGCGCATGTCCGTGTACCACTCCTCGCTGCCGTACGGACCTTCGCGGTCGATGGCATGCGAGCCACTCAGATACGGCGCAGCGAAGACAGGAGCATGGATGACGCCCTTAAGGCCATATCTGGCATAGAGCCAGGACTCCAGCTTGGCTATGGCATGCACCGGACCCACGGCTGTGCCTAGATTCGTGGCGCCTTGCAAGCTGGGTGTCTGCGCCACCAGGCCCTGGGAGAAGATGCTCTCGACGGTGGCCTGCTCGCCCGCAACAAGCTGGTCGTAGAGGAACTTCTGCACCCGTTCCTGGCCCCAGTTGACCAGACCCACGGTGTCGCACTGGATCGCTGAATAGACGATGAAGGGGGCGCCCGTAACAGTCGTGACGCCGCTGTTGATGACCTTGCTGTTGTGGGTTTCCTGGCACTCGACCTCGTACTCCTTGGGGAGAACGCAGGTCGAGATCTCGTACTGGAGGCCACCCGTGCGGGCATTGATGGGAAGGTCCAGTGGCCCCGTGGCGACCTGGAAGAGGCCGTACCGGGGCAGGAGCGGATTGGGAGCCGGTACATAAACCGGTCCCGTCAAGCTCGCCATGAACCCACCTCCCTCAGGTAGCGAGGGGCTGGACCGGTTGGCCCAGCCCCCTCATGCCTGTTAGCAGGTCACGACCCGCTGCACACCGGTGCTACCGCTTGAGCAGATGTTGATCGTGTAGACCCTGGAGACGGGGCAGAACCTCATAGCTCGGAAGCCATCTTCGAGGAAGAGTTGAGTCACCTTGTTGGTGGTGATGTTGACGCTGTCGTAGATGGTGTCGAGCCGGATGACGTCCTGGCGAGCCACGACCCAGGTGCCGGCCGGGTAGATCAGGAACTTGACCTGAGTGGGCAGGGCACAGATCGGAACGTCCGAGCCGGGGAATGGACCACCGGAAACGCCGGTGCTGGTGAAGGAGTCCTGCCAGTCGTAGATCCACTGTGGCCGAGCGTGCCTGGTCCGCAGGAGCGCCTCGATCTGGCTGTCGGCCAGGTCGGGGTCCATGGGGCCGTTGCGCCGGATCCAGTCAGCCCGCATCTGAGCCTTGAGCCAGTACGGGAACACGACCTCCAGGGTCTGGTCCCGCTGCAGACGCAGCCGGTACTGGATGTCGACGGTGGCAACTTCCACGGCCGACATGACCTGGGACACGACCGATAGATCCACGTTCCACGGAGCGCAGGCAGTCAGGTCGACGGCGGTGGAGTCGGTGACGATGTCAGCGATGATCTGACGGTTGACGTTGTGGGCCTGGGCAGCGATGGCGCCCTGGACGAACTCGCTGACGAACTCGGGGTAGCCCCGGTTCTGCAGGATGTCGCCGGTGAGGCACAGGGCCGCGACCTTGAGCCGGTCGTCCACGAACGCTGGACATGGGATGGCGACACAGGTCTTGGTGGTGTCGGAGATGACCTGGGCCTCAGTCAGGATGTTGAAGCCGGTACCCGAGCCGAAGATCGTGTCGAACTGGATGCCCTGGTTGTGCCGGATGCCGCCACGACGGGCGCCGATCTCAGGCAAGGACAGCAGACCGTCGGTCGTGATCTGGTTGCAGGTGGTGTAGATCGTCTCGGACGGGGCACACCAGCCAACACCAGCGAGCAGGGACCCGCCGGGGAGACGCTTCTCGTCCCGAGCGAAGTCGATCTTCTGCATGATCGTGACGTCGTCGTCGCCGTCGCTGACGGAGAAGTCGCTGCCGAACTCGCGACGAA
>Ga0207654_10000176_pt1 | contig 39608 bp, 31 predicted proteins | sample KBSC64metaG_FD_184355 | JGI IMG/M metagenome (GOLD analysis project Ga0207654, IMG submission 184355) | Corn rhizosphere microbial communities from Kellogg Biological Station, Michigan, USA - KBS C6-4 metaG (SPAdes) (version 2) | ecosystem: Host-associated > Plants > Roots > Rhizosphere > Soil...
ACGCTGCCGTGCATGTTGATGCTGGCGGCGACCGTCCCTGTGACAGGCGCCTGCTGGCCGGAGGCTTTGGCGAGTTCGCTGATGTCTAGCTGCGATGCGTTGAGCTGAACCTGGACTGGACTTGTCTTCGTGAACGACCACTTCTTGAGTTGAGCGCTGGCATTGAGCGCGATATGGCCCTGGCTTGCAGGATCCAGTTCGGCGTTTTGAAGCGCTACGCGGGAGGGGCTGGCGTCGACGTTGGTGCGGATAAGCTTCCAACTTGAGCCGTGAACCTGCAGGTTTTGTGCAGTCAACTGACCGGTGAGGTGAGGACTGGAAGTAGTGCCGCGAACGAGCCCCTTGAAGCTGGCTGTGCCTGCAAGGCCGAGCGGTTGAGGAGCAGGCTGGCCCGGGGTGGACGTGCGAAAGAGATCAGCGATCGTTTCAAGCTCGCGAAGGTCCTTTGCCTGGAGTTGGATGGCAAGACTGGAGTTGTTGCTGACTGTGCCGTTGAGGTCGATGTTGGTTTGCGGGGTGCGGAAGTAGCTTCGCTCGACGGCCAGTTGCTGATTCGCCCCCTTATAGGTTGCGTGAAGCGCGCCATCGATCGGAACACCGGTGGGCGCAGGAGTCGCAGGTGGAGCAACAGAGGCGTTGACCACATGGGGGCCGGATGGATTGGACACATTTGCCTTGATGGTGGCATCCGCATGCGCTACGAGGTCGTTAATCGTCTTACCCCAGGATGCGTTAGCTGTGCCATTCAGGGTCCCAGCGACATCTACTTGCCCGGTTGATGCGGCTTTTCCGGCCATGCGCTTCGCCTGGGCGAGAGAGATGTTGTGAATTGCGGCGTTGACGTTATTTCTCGCGGAGTCGGTTCCGAGATTTTTCATCGTGCCCTGCGCCGTAATTTCGCCACCGAGGAAACTGGCGCGGAAATCGTGCAGAGTGGCATCGCCATTGACCAAGGCGTAATGAGCAACGAGGTTGGAAACTTCAGCGCGAAGCGTGGGCGTCGTCGCAACCAATTGGCGGCTGTGCAGGTCTCCGTTCAGGACGATCGACTGGAGGAGCGGACGATTGGGCACGGATTGATATTGCGCAGTGCCGGAGACTGCCACGAGGCCGGATGGTATGGACGGATTGCGAAGAAACCTGGCGAACGTCTGGCCATCAACCGTGGCGTTGTATTGCGCCTGAACGGAAGGGTTGCTGTAGTTATTCACGGTTGCGGCGAGGAGGACATTCGTATCGCCCATTGCAATCTTCGCCGAGGACAGATGGAAGGTGTTGGGGTCGGCATCGAACTGAATGTTGAGCGTATGGGGGGGAGCCTGGCTGCCAGCGTAGATGATGTGTCCATTCGCGTAACTGAGCGTGCCGGAGTAACGCTTCGGTGTTGGGTCGAATGTTGAATTGACCTCGAGATCGTTTAAGTCGGCAGCGATTGCCTTGGGCTGGTCATTGTAGAAGACAACACCATTGGTGAGGACGGCACGGCGAATGCCGAGGTCAAAGATGGAGGTGTTGCTTTTGGAATTGCTGCTCTTCAGCGTTGGGATGTTGGATACGCCGTTCTTGTCGACGTAGACCTGCACGACTGGGCTGTCGATGCGGATGCTGTCGAAGTACCATTTTCCGCCAAACAGGGAGACGATGCGCACGCCTGCCTGAGCGTGCTGGACCTGCAGAAGCGGCGGATTCGGATGCGGACTTGCTCCATCTACTTTGAGACCGTAGAGATCAGCACTCAGCGAGGAGAGATGGAGATTGAAGTTCTGGAGGTGCACGCCAGTATTTAGGGCCTTGCTGGCCTGATCCTGGATCTGTGTGAGCAGATAGGCGTGGCCACGAGAACTGTTGAGAAGAACCATTGCAATGATGAAGCCGAAGACAATGGGGAAGACAATGACTACGCCAATCCACCGGGCGACAGTGAGAACGCGGTGGCGTGCAGGATGTACGGGGCGATTTTCGTTGCTATCGGATGGTTGATGAAAGATAGCCACAGGAGGACTCCTAAAATGCCTGGCCGATGCTGATGAAGTATTGTGTCGATTTCACGCCGGGAACGGGATTGAGGTTGTGTCCGAGATCGATGCGGATAGGGCCGACTGGCGTGGCGTAGCGCAACCCGATGCCGACGTTGTTTGAATAGAGCGACGTGAAATCGTGGAAGCCAATGTTGGGGAAGACGTTGCCGCCATCGTAAAAAGGAACGATGCTAAGGCCCTTTTTGATGGGTAGTGGTATGCGAGATTCGAGATTGATGATGAGCTGCTCGTTCCCGCCGCGAGGGACGTTGATCTGGGGGCAATTGGGAGCTGTCTCGCCAGAGCTGCAAACGAAAATGTTGCGCTGCGGTCCGGCTCCGTCAAGAGGAAATCCGCGGAGAGAGTCGCCGCCGCCGGTGAAGAAGCGCTCGCTCAGCGGGACCCGGCTGTCCGCATAAGGCTGGGCAAGACCTAGGCGAACACTACCGGCCCAGACAATATTGTGGAACTTCTGATGGTAGATGGCGGCCTGGGTGGTGAGCTTGGCGAAGTCAACGCTGGAGCCGAGCTTGCTTGAATTGAGGTCGAGTTCGATGGAGTTGAGTACACCCTTGTGCGCGTCAAGAACGTTGTCGCGCGAGTCGCGGGTAAGATTCGCGCCAAATCCGGAAAGGCGAACGTTGCGATCTTCTACGGGCACAAGGTCTGGTATTTCGATTCGAGTGAGATTGGTTTTGCTGAAGCTGTAGCGAACGAAAAAGAGATTATGCTTTGCGCCGTCGATGAAGCGCTGAACTTGCCAGCTTCCGACTTCCTGCCGCGATGAGAAGATCGGATTCTGCTCGTTCTTTTCCGCCGAAAAGGAAAAAGTGGATTTCCACGAGGTCCACCGGAAGTTGGGATTGATGTAGAACAGGCCAACGCGCTGATCGAGACGGCCTGCGAATGCAGTGAATGTGACGGACTCGCCTTTTCCGCGGAAATTGTTACGCGTGTACTGGAACGAGCCGCGGGGTCCATAAAAAGTGTTCTGGCTTGTTTTGAAACTGGAGGGTAAGCCGACAGGGGGGAGATTCGGGACGGCGGCTGTCCCGCTGGGAATGCTGCCACCGCGATTGATAAGTTCGAAGCCGACGCCATAGGTGAAGTCGTTGCGCTTGGCTTCGTGAACCTTGACCAGCACATCTTCGCTAGCCTGCGTGGTGATCTGTCTTCGTGGATCTACTTCAGCCCAGTCGAAAACACCGGTGTGGTCATAGAGACTGCTGCCTGCGGTGAGCAGGTTGGTTTCTGTGAGAGGCTGATCAGGTTTGAGTACTTTTATGTCCTCGTCGATGAGGCGCTGGCGGGTGTAGTTGCGGCCAAGCGTGATCACATCGGCGGTGAAGACGCGGGGCCCCTCGTAAATGTGATAAACGACGTTGATCTGGTGAGGATTGTTTTTGGAAACTTGCGCTGCGGTCTCCCGGAAACTTGCAGTCAGGTAGCCCGCCTTGAAGTAGTTCGCCATGATGCCTGCGCGATCAGATTGGACATTAGCCTGGGAATACGGCTGACCGGCGGCAACTTTCAGGCCGTTGGGAGCAAACTGCGACTCGGGAAATGTGTTGGCGCCCTGTATAGACAGGGAGCTGACGACGTCGCGAGGGCCCTCGACCACATGGAAGCTGACATCGATGTCGCCATCGTTTTTGACGACGTTAGACGTGACCTGAACGCTGCTGAATCCCTGTGACTGGTAGACACCCTTAAGGTTCTTGATGCTTGCGCGAACGAGCTGGTCGCTGAACTGCCCGTGCGAAAGGAAGTGCTTTTTTTGAACCGCGACGTGCGCCATGAGGTCATCGCCCTTGAGTTGCTGTGCTCCGGTGACGTGAACGCCTTTGACGCTGTGCTTCTTCCCTTTGACGACACGATAGACGACGGTCCGCAGCTTATCGTCTCCAGAGACATCGGAAGAAACCTTGATATCGAAGTAGCCCTTTTTCTGGTAATACGAGCTCAGGGCTTGCTCCCCTTCTTGTACGGTTTCAGGATCAACACCGACTCCCTGGTACATGGGTAGGAGCGTCTTTTTTGTCCAGGGAAAGAGGCGAGTGCCGATGATCTGCACATGTGTTTTTGTACCTGGGTCGGCTTTGAAGTGGATGTCGGCGCGGTTTTTCTCTGCGTCGTATTCAGCGCCGGAGAGCTTTACCTGCGCGGCAAGGTAGCCCTTCTTTTGAAGATGCGATTCGAGCCGGCTTGTGGCCTTGTTGAGGGTACCGCGCTTATAGGTTTTTCCAGGCCGGACGGCAGCTCCACGGAGTCGCGCAACAGGACCGGTCAATTGGCCGCGCAAATCTTTCTCCTGAGGCGGGGAAACACCGGCTATCTGCACCTGGCCGAACTTTGCCTTCTTCTTGAGCGTGCACTGAAAAATCACGTTGACGATGCCCTTTTTCGAGTCCGACTGAAGGCTCGTAGAAACCTCAGCCTGGAAGTAGCCCTCCTGCCGGAAGAAACGGAGGAGGCGCTGACGGTCCTGTTCAACGCTGGAGGCATCGTATGGCGCCTGCGAGATGTAATTGGATACCTGAATCAAGCGTGAATAGGGGAATCGCTCTGCTCCGGGAAACTGGAAGATCCCGTAATAGACTGCGGGTTCGAGGACAAACAGAACCCGCAGGCCTTTGGCCTCAGGCTCAACCTGGATACGAACATTCCGGAATTGCCCGGTCCCCTTAAGAGCTGCGGCTGTAGCTTCAACCCTTTCCCGAGCAAAGGGCTGGCCCGGCTTCTGAGCGAACTGCGAATCGAACTGAGATGTTTTCAGATCCGGCCGGCCGGCAATTTCGACCGTGGTGACTGCCTGTCCTTCGTAGGACGAAAGGATCTGCTCAGCGGGAGGCAGATTAGAGTCCTGCGGCGTTTTCTGATTCGCGGGGGCAGCCGGAGGATCCTGGGCTCGAACGGCTGCGAAGACGTGCACAGACGCAAATAAATACACCGATAGACCAAAAAGGATCGCGATCTGGTTCAAGGGGGAGGAGTTGCGTACGCTGGCTGCGGGACACACCATCATCGGGTGTTTGGATGCAGGTGGTATGTAGGTGTTTGCTCCACGGAACGGTGTCAAAAGGGGACGAGCTCGCCACCCGTGAGCTTCAGCTACTTAGAAGGACGCATCTAAGCGATGTTGTATAGGCGACACTGATATGAGCCGGGCCGAGCAAATTTCCGATGTGGTGCCAAAAATCGATAAGACTCTTCCGCTTCATGAAAGACGGATATGGGAGACCGTATTCCGAGCACCTCTGAAGTCGTACTGGAGTCTAAAAGATATCCCTTACAACAGGGTCTTAAAGCGCGTCTGGAAAGGACTCTTTGAAGACCGCGTTTTTGGCTGGGCAGCGGAACTAGGATTCTACTTTCTATTTGCGCTGTTTCCTACGCTGATTTGCGCAAGCTCAATTGTCGGGCTCGTGGCCCGTTCGGCACATCATTTTTATGGCGAGCTACTGGGACATCTCGCGCTGGTAATTCCGACCTCCGCGATGGGCGCCGTGCTCAAAACTTTCAACGAAACGACAACAGCGGCATCGTCGGGGAAGATCACGTTTGGGCTGATAGCGGCAATCTGGTCGGCGTCAGTGGGAGTGTCGGCGGTTCAGGATACGTTGAATGCTGTCTACAACATCGAGAGCCGAAGGTCCTACATAGTCGCCCGTCTGCAGGCCATCGCGTTGACCGTTCTGCTGATTCTGATGGTGACGGTGGGTCTGGGGTCGTTGCTGCTGGGCGACTATCTCGCTTTGCGGGTAGGAAACAACGTGCACGACCATGTTTTGCAAATTGCGGGGATCGTGGCAATCCGGCTGATCAGCTGGACCCTGGCGTCGGTGGTGCTGGCGTTGACATTTGCGGTTCTGTACTACTGGGCGCCTGACACAAATATGAGGTGGCACTGGATTACACCGGGAGCGGTGATTGGGATCGTGGGCTGGCTTTTGGCGTCTCTGGGGTTCCGGCTGTACCTCCACTACTTCAACAGCTACAGCGTGACGTATGGATCATTGGGGGCAGTTGTCATCCTTTTGATGTGGTTCTACATCACGGGGCTAATGCTGCTGCTGGGAGCCGAAGTGAACAGCCAGATCGAGGCAGCCGCGGCGGAGCGGAGCCTTGAACTTCATGACGCCGGCTCCGTCGGGATCCACGCCCAGGCAGTTTCGGCGACCGGAAGCTGAATCGGGTCCAGCCGGAAATCGTACAATGTCCTCCACAGGAGGATTGTGTAGCTTCGCGCACGGTGGCGCGATGCTATAGAATCCGAAGCTCTCGTGCAGATTGGAAGTGTGCGAGAAGGAAGAGCGGAGGCTGACCATGGAAGTGGAGTTCACCGCGAGACAAGTTAGCGTTCCGAAATCATTGCGTTCGCAAGCAGAAGAAGGCTTGGAGCGAATCGCGCGGATACTAGGGAAAGGCGCGCGCGCGAGCGTCGTGTTCCGCGCGCAACGGCACCTGCACATTGCCGAACTAACCATCAAGGCACGAGTGCAGACAATTGAGGCCGAGGGTAAGGCCGACACACTGGAATCTGCTTTACGGATTGCGATCCAGCATGCGGAGAACCAGGCTTTGCGCTACCGAGACCGGCAGTTTGAACGGAAGCGCATGCCGAAGCTTGACAAGCAGTTGACTGCTCCGCCGGTGGTGCCCCCAAAACGAGGCGCGCAGCCCGAGGGAGTGCATGAGAACGGAAAGCTGACGAGGGCTAAGGTGAAGACCGCGATTCCTGTGCATTCATTCCCCGCGAGCACGACGTATGTCGAACCGCATATTCTGTCAAGCGGAGATGCGATTGCGGTAAAGCCCATGACGATCGAAGAAGCCGTCAAAGACGCAGAGTTCCGAGACAGGGATCTTCTGATCTTCAGGAATCGTGCGGGCGACTTGTACGTGCTGCACCGCAGGCGCGATGGTCAGATGGAACTCGTCGAAGTGCCATGACCATTAAGGCAGCGTTACTGCAGTGGCGCTGCCTTTCTGCCGCGCTCGAGGTAGCATTACGGCTTCGTAGTGCTAGGATGGGCGCATGACCCCCAAGCGTTCCAACAGCGGTGAAAACCGCCGCGGTCGGCGGGGAACGACCGCAAAGACATCGAAGAAAGAACTCGTCATCTTAACCGGAATTTCCGGAGCGGGGAAGGCGTCTGCTCTCAAGGCATTCGAAGACCTTGGCTACCAGGCTGTTGATAATTTGCCACTGGAGCTGATGCAGGAGTTCGCCGGAATTGTCGCCAAGTCAAAAGAGATTGAGCGAGCGGCGATCGTTGTCGACGTTCGTGAAGGCCAGGCGCTCGACCGGCTGCCCGCGATCATCCAGCATGTTAAGCGCGTACTGCCGACCCGGGTAGTGTTTCTGGACGCTCAGGATCAGGTGCTGGTCCGGCGCTATTCAGAGACAAGGAGGCCGCATCCGCTGCGCAGATCGGAGAGCGTATCGCGTTCAATTGTGGAAGAGCGGCAGATGCTGGATACCGTGCGGAATGTGGCCGACACTCTCATCGATACCTCGCGATTCAATGTCCATGAACTACGCGAAGAAATCCTGAAGCGATTCGGGCGTGGGGATCGAACCGAACATCTTTTGATAAGTTGTCTCAGCTTTGGTTTTAAAAACGGAGTTCCGCTGGATGCGGATCTGGTGTTCGATGTACGGTTTTTGCCCAATCCACATTTTGTTCAGGAGTTTCGTGAGAAGACGGGCCTGGACCCCAAGGTAGCGGGATATGTGAAGGGCTTCCCTCAGACCGGAGAATTCTTGGATAAGGTGACAGACCTGTTGCTCTACCTGATGCCGCATTATGTGAAAGAAGGGAAGAGTTACCTGACGATTGCCTTCGGCTGCACTGGTGGCCAGCATCGAAGCGTGATGATGGCGGAGGAGATGGCGAAGCGACTGTCGAAGGCAGGGTACGTTGCCAAGGCTCTGCATCGGGACATGCCTCGTTAGTTCCTAGTGCGATTCTTCGGCAACTGATCAAGAAATGCAGCAAGAGAAGCGCTGAACTGTTTCTGCTCGTCGGCTGAACCGGTCAGCCACACGATCGTCTTGCGGGCGGGGACTGCCTGGTAGGCCCGAGGTGTGCCGCTCGCTTGCGCTTCGTGCGTAGCGGCCGTCGAGTAGAACCAGAGCGATGGAATCAGCAGGTTGGATGCTGCGGTTCTGGTGTCCCAGCGATCGTTGACGAGCAGTTTTGCGGGTACAAGGTGTGCGCGCGCGTCGTCAAAGATGGAGGCGGCTGGATTTTCGAGTGGCTGTTCGAGGATGACGCCGGAGAGATCCGCGTGAGCGGCAGCAATCTCGAGTGCGAGATTGGCGCCGAGGTTGCGGCCGATGAGAATGATTGAGTTGGCGGGAATGTAGCGGGTTTCTGTCAGATAATGCAATGCCGACTCGGCATCTTCACGCCATCGCGCTTCACTGGGATGCACGAAACGACTCTGTCCGTAGCCGCGGTAATCGAACGCGAGAACATTGAGGCCCGCCTGGTGCAATGGCGCGATCGCACCGATCGAATCGCCCAGGTTGCCGGTTTCGCCGTGAAAGTAGATGGCGGTGAAGTTACTAGGCGAGGCCGCAGGCACCCACCAGCCTCGGAGTTGTGGCTCTCCGGCTGCCGTTGTAGCGAAACCAACGGATTCGTAGGGAAGGTCAACCGATGCCGGCGTGCGGCTGACCGCGGAGGTGGGATGGTAGAGCAATTGCCAGCTCCCTTGCCAGAAGAGGATGCACAAGGTACCCCATGCGCAGACAAGAGCGGCGACAAGGGCGAGGATGAGGCCGCTGAGCAGCCAACGCCCAGAAACAGTGGGCGGCGCAGAGGACTGACTGCGCGCAGGGGCGGATTTTGGCGCTGAAGTTCGTGGCTTTCTGGATGGCTTCGACTTGCTCATGTTCTCTTGCCCGCAAAGGGCCGCTCAGATTTATGCTAATTGGGCTGATTGAGGGATGTGAGACGCGGCAGGTCAGGAGATGAGCGATGGCTGATTTTGTGAGGATTTGTTCGCAAGCGGAAATTCCCGGAGTTGGAACCGTAAAGGAGTTCGTCGTGGAAGGACGAGCATTGTGCGTCGGGAACGTGGATGGGAAAGTCTGCGTGTTGGATGGGACTTGTCCGCACGAAGGCGGACCGTTGGGAGAAGGCTCCATCGACGGAGGAAAGATTGTGTGCCCGTGGCATGCGTACGCATTCGACGTCACCACCGGTGAGACCGATGAGGATCCAGAGGTCAAAGCCGATGTGCTCGAGGCAAGAGTGGAAAACGGTGAGTTGCTCGCGAAGCTGTAGGTGATCCGATGGGTGCGGCCGTGCCTGCACTTTGCGGGTTCGGAGCAGGATCGGCCGCGTCGACCAGAACGTGATGGGTATGCGGAATTGGGTAGTCCGCGCTACGCTACTTCTTTTTTGATGGGACTTTTTTACCCTCGCGGCGTGCTTCCGAGAGCCCGATCGCGATCGCCTGCTTCGGATTCGTGACCTTCTTGCCGCTGCGTCCAGACTTCAACTTGCCTTGCTTCATTGCACGCATTTCGCGTTCGACGTCCTTGCCCGCAGATGGCGAGTATTTGCGACCGGAAGACTTCTTTGCACGGCTGGAAGTGGATTTCTTTGATGCTGAGCCGCGCGTACTCTTCTTGGCGCTGCTGCTGCGTGCACTCTTTTTCGCTCCGCCACGAGTGCTCTTCTTGGCGCTGCTGCGTGAAGAGCGGCTGGAACTTCCGCGCGAAGAACTGCTGCGTGATGATCGAGAGGGCGATGATCCACTTCTCGAACTGCTGGATTTCTTTTTGGCTGCCTTCTTAGTTGCCATAACTATCCTCCTCGGAGGTCAGATGGCGAGCAGCTTGGAGCAAGTTGTATCCCGAAGCGCGTAGAAGGTTGCCTCAGGATACGCGCGAAGTGGTTTTATCGTCACACGATGCGACGGATAACAGGAATCCGCACGAGAGGATCTGCGATGAGCGAGGTTGCGATGCAGCTCAGCGTTCCGGTTACAACGAACTTGAGAATCGCGGGCGCAACGAATGAATGAAGCAAAAAGCTCATGCCCACTAGGACGGGGGGATGAATGATGTAGACGGCGTAAGCGCGCCGGTTGAGCCACGTCCAAAGCGCTGAAGGTGCGTTGAAGTAGGCGCGTGCTATGAGTATCCATGCGGCAATGAGTCCCCATGAGACGAATGGATCCCAGAAGGCGTACATGATGGCAGGCCACGTGTGTCCGCCGCCGAAGTTTGCCTGTCCGGGGGGAAACACGCGCATTGCGATGGCGATGCTGATGGGCATGCATGGCCACGCGACAAGCGCCGTGACGATCCACGGACGGGCATTCTTCCACTGAAGCTGACGTAACCGATCGAATCGCCAAGCAGCTATTCCAACGGCAAAGAGGAAGATGTATGGGGCGAAGTAGCCGAGCTGCAGGCCGATGATGTTTTTGCCGGCAGGAATGAACTGACGGATTGAGAGGCTGGCAGCGCCGACAAGGATGGCGCTGAGCAGCCAGCGTGAGTACGAAGGCACCGGACGTGCTGTGCGCGGTGTTTGCGAGAGTGAGGATCCGAACATGGCTCGATACGCGCAATACACCAGCGAGAAGATCAGCAGAGCCTGCGCGAACCAGAGCGGGCCGTTGATGATGATGACGTGATTCCAGAGGTACGGGAAAGTATTCCAGAAGCCTTTGCCATCGTGGGCCGCGACCATTGCGGCGGTGAGCGGACCGAGGATGAAGATAAACGCGAGGAGCGGTATGCCGAGGCGTATGAAACGGTCGCCGATGAATTGACCGTATCCTTTGCGCTCGAGCGAGCCGGGGGTGAAGTATCCGGCGAGCAAGAAAAAGAAGCCCATGAAGTAAGCCTGGTTTGTTGCCACGAAAAGAGTGAGCAGGATGCTTGGCAGTTCGCCGGAGACATGGAGCTCGTTATAGAACCAGCTGCCGGAGGCACCGTAGGTGATGGCCGTGTGATGGAGGATCACGAAGGCCGTCATGATGGTGCGGAGCCGATCAATGTAGAGGTCGCGGGCAGGAAGACTGCGGGTGACAGACTGGCTTGACGGGGCGGAAGAGTTGCGTTCGAGCTCCGCTGCTTGTGGCATGAGAGATGATACGGCGGGCGACTCAGATTTGTTCGTGATTTGGATCAGTTTGTCCCACCCTAAATTGGCCTGACGGCCAATTTAGAATGGGGCACCCACTTTTCAGGAAGGACGAGAATGTCGCTAGTACTTAACGATGGCGGTGAAGGAGTCTGGCTTGAGGCTGGCGCCGCCGACGAGAGCGCCATCGATTTCTTCCTGCCCGCAGAGCGCGGTTGCGTTTTCTGGCTTGACGCTGCCGCCATAGAGGATGCGCATCTTTGACGCGACGTCGTTACCGAGAAGCTTGGCTACTTCGGCGCGGACGATGCGGTGCGCTTCCACGGCCATCTCGGGCGTGGCAGTCTTGCCGGTTCCTATGGCCCAGACAGGTTCATAGGCGATGACGATCGGTGCGGCAGCTTCAGGCGTGATGCCTGAGAAGGCGCCGGTGACCTGAGTCTTGAGTACCTGTTCGGTTTTGCCCGCTTCGCGCTCAGCGAGTACTTCACCGATGCAAACAACGGGAATGATGCTGTGTTTGAGCGCGGTGTGCAGCTTCTTATTGACGATTTCATCGGTTTCGCCGAAGAACTGACGGCGCTCGGAATGGCCGATGAGGGTGTGGGTCCCACCGACAGCTTTGAGCTGAAGAACGGAGGTTTCTCCGGTAAAGGCACCCTCCTCGACGAAATAGATATTCTGCGCGCCGATGGCGACGTGTGATCCTTTTGTGGATTCGATCACGGTTGGTAGAAGTACCGGCGAAGGGAAAAGAGCGATTTCGTCGCGTGTGTGACCGGCGACCAAGGGCAGAAACGCGTCGACAAAGGCCTTCGCGTCAGCAGGCGTCTTGTACATCTTCCAGTTGGCTGCAATCAGTTTCTTGCGTGGCATGTGGTGTGGAGTCCTCAATGCAATTTTATCGGACGGAAAATGGGGGAGGGGGTGACGGGAAACACAGTAAACAGGGGACAAGGGGACGAGCGAACGAGGAGACAAGGTGGCGAGGTGACGCGGTGCGAGGGAACTAAGGCAGCGACTGTGGAGAATGCTTGCTATTCTCTTCCTCTCGAGAGCTGAACTTGTGCTGCATCGGGAGGGACCTCGTTTCGGAAGAAAGCCTCGCGCTGATCCGGGTCGCCCAAGTCCATCTGGAAATGATGCCAGGTGCCATCCTGCAGCACCGCCATGTTCCACGCACCGGAGACAGTGTCGGAAAACTGCCACACGATGTGATAACCGTCCTCGTTGGTGAATCCCTCCATGTCCGCCTGAATGATGGACTCGCCGCGTTGCCATAGAAACGTGCGCACCGCGTGAAGGGCCGCCAGACCTTCTTCGGTTTCAGAGCCAACAAGGTGCTGGAAAGCGTAGACGGTTTTTACTTCGGCGAGGAAACCGTGCAACCATTCGACTCCCTCATCCGGCTTACAGTCGCCGGTTTCATCTATGAACTCGGCGATCTCATCTTGCCCAACTGACCCGTCCACGACCGGATGACGCTCCAGTACTGCTACTTCAATTTCGCCATCGCCGGAGAGGAGGATGGTCTCCCATTCATCCTCGGATCCTTCCTCGATGCTGAGTCTGAAGGAGGGATGATCCGCTTGAACGGCTTCTGCCAACTCCGCGAACGATGGGAAATCTTCATACTTTGAAAGGACGCGTGTGTAATAACCCACCAGTATTCTCCTGCTGATTTTTAGCGGCTCCGGTTGTGCCGACTTCCCAACGGAGAATAGCAGAACCGCCCGAATGACACCGGATCAGACGCGTGATTCGTGGCTCTCACGCTCTTATGCGTGAGAGCGCGAATGCAGGTGAAGTTTCCGGGCGTTCCGCTCCTCTTTGGTGGGCGCGGCAAGAGCAGCTGCGACGAACCAAGCGCCGATCATTGCGATGGTGAGCAGGAAGGCGGGCAGCAGATACAGGAGCGTCTCCGCGCGGGCATCGAGGATGTAGGGGATTGTTCCGTGAATGTGACTTGCCGTGATCCAGACCAGGCCGACGATAATGCCAATTCCGCCAATGGAAAGAAGTGCAGCACCGACAACAACCAGCACAGTGCGGGTCATCGGATACCCCGGAGAGAGATGCCGCTTGCGCAATTCCGGACCAGCAAGACGGTTCTGTCCGGGACATCTCGCATCGGAATCTCTTTACCGGTTGAGAATTATGGCCCTCTTGAACGCTGAGGGCAAGTGATGCGGGATACGGGGACGCATTGTAGAGGTTGAACGAAGGGACTTTGAGCCCGCGCGAAGTCTAGAGGTCGCTGCCAGAATCGGTGGGATAGCTGGCTACGCGGCTCCAGCGGGGGCGATTCCTGTAGATGCTCATCGCAGCGGAGTTGAACCATGTGCGCAAGGCTCGTTGCAGCAAGCGTTGTCCCCAGAAACCAATGGCCATAGCGCAGAGCGAGCACGCAAGCCATATGCCCCAACCGGCGAGTTCGGCGGTGGTGCTGGAGCAGTTGCCCCAGGCGAAATCAGGGCCGCATGCGGCGGGTGTGTTAGGGATCAGGCCACAAATGTAATAGAGAGAGACGGCTGCGGGCGGAGTGATGAAGATGGCCAGTGTGAAGCGGCGTAGAGAGGGGATGCCGAGAGAAATCAGCGCAGCAAGGGAAGAGGCGATCAGAGTGGCAAACGCGATCAGCGCTTCAGCGAGGATATCCATGCAACGACGGCTCCTAGCGGGAGGATAGCAGAACTTGTCGGATAAGGGCTTGCTTGTGCTGCCAGCTACTCCGAAGCGAGAGCGTCGATGTTATGGCAAGGGTTTACACATCAGAGCTTCAAGGCGTTGTCGCTAAACTCAAGGTAGCCCCCGATGTCCTCCTTCTGCGAAGTCGCGCTGCCCGTGCCGCTGGATCGGACCTTCACCTACGCGGTTCCGGAGGCTGAGGAGCCCGCGCGCGGTGCCCGCGTCATCGTTCCATTCCGGAATGAAAAGCTGATCGGAGTGGTGACAGCCACGGATGTGCCTGCGCCAAAGGAGTTTGAGGCGAAATGCCTGGAAGCGGTGCTCGATGATGAGCCCCTGCTGGGCGAGCATCTGCTGGGATTGGCGGAGTGGATCGCGGGGTATTATCTTGCTCCGCTTGGCGAGGTTCTGCGCACCATGCTGCCGCTGATGGCGGAGGTGCGGCGGACTGTTTACTACCGGATCACAGATCTCGGGCGGGATGTTCTGGCCTCGAGTATGGATGGAGATGGAGGAAGACTCCGATCCCGCTCAACGAGCAGAAAGGGTTCCATGCATGGAGAACCCAGCCGAAACGAGGGAGAGTCAGAGGTCAGTGTTGAGCGCAGAGTGTTAGAGCGGCTGGTCACAGGCGAACCCATGAAGGTCTCAACGCTGCGGACAGCTACCTCGGCGAGCCAGCCATTGCTGGGCTCGATGCTGCGCAGGAAGTGGATTGCGCGCGAGACTTCCGCGGTAGAGCGCGATGCGCGAAGGACGGAGCGATTTGCGGTGCTGGTGCAGGATGCGCGGCTTCCAGCGCTTACGAAGCTGCAGCAGGCAATTCTGGCGGAACTGGCGGCGCATGGAGGGGAGCTTCCATTGGCGGAATTGCGCAAGAAGGAACTGCCGTCCTCCACCTTGCAGACGCTGGTCCGCCGGGAACTGGTCCGCATCGAGGATAGGGCAGCGGCGTTTCGGCTGGGCGGGATTGAAGCGGATTCGCAACCTCTCACGCTGAACGAGTCGCAAATGGAGGCGCTGGCGTCGATTGTGTCGAAGCTGGGGGAGTTTCATCCCTTTCTGCTGCATGGCGTGACCGGGTCGGGAAAGACAGCGGTGTATCTGCAGGCAATGCAGCGGGCACTGGATCGAGGGCAGTCCGCGATTCTGCTGGTGCCGGAGATCGGACTTACTCCGCAGATGGCCGGGCTGCTGGATGCAGCGTTTGGGTCGCGTGTCGCGTTGCTGCACTCGGCGTTGACGCCCGAGGAGCGGACGGAGCAGTGGCGGCGAATTCATCGCGGAGAAGCGCCAGTCGTTGTCGGGACGAGATCAGCAATCTTTGCGCCAGCGCCAGATCTTGGGTTGATTCTGGTCGACGAAGAGCACGATCAGAGCTATAAGCAGGAGGAGACGCCCCGCTACAATGCGCGCGATGTCGCGGTGATGCGTGCGAAGCTGACAGGCGCGGTGGTGGTTCTGGGCTCAGCCACGCCGTCGCTTGAGAGTTGGCAGAATTCTGTTCAGGGGAAGTACACGCGGATTGAAATGAACGATCGCGTGAAGAATCGCGCGCTGCCCGAGGTTGAGCTGATTGACATGCGGCGGGAGTTCCAGGAGACAGGGAAAGAGCAGCTCTTTTCTCGGTCGCTTGTGGATCAGACGCGGCAGGCACTGGAGCGCGGCGAACAGGCGATCATTCTTTTGAATCGGCGAGGGTATTCATTCGCTGTCATTTGCCGGGCGTGTGGCAAAAAGCTTGAGTGCCAGAACTGTGCCATCGCGCTGACACATCACAAACCATCGGGCGAGGACCAGATTGCGCACGCGGGCCAGCGGCTTGAATGCCACTACTGCGGATACAAGCGGACGGTGCCTTCGAAGTGCCCGGAGTGTGAGAGCGAGCATTTGTATTACCTGGGTGCGGGTTCGCAGCAGGGCGAGGAGCGGCTGACGGAGATTTTTCCGGGAGCACGGATCGGAAGGATGGATCGCGATACGGTGCGGGGGCGGCATGATCTGGAGCATCTGCTGGCGCGGCTCCACTCGGGAGAGATCAATTTGCTGGTGGGGACGCAGATGATTGCAAAGGGGCACGACATTCATGGCGTGACGCTGGTAGGAGTGGTGGGGTGCGATCATGCGCTGTCGATGCCTGATTTTCGCGCGGCAGAGCGGGTCTTCCAGTTGATGACGCAGGTGTCTGGACGCGCGGGGCGCGGGGAGCTGCCGGGCCGCGTCGTCGTTCAGACCTATTATCCGGATCACTATGCAGTTGTTGCAGCCAGTAAACACAACTACGCAGGTTTTGCGGACCGTGAGCTGAAGTATCGGAGATGGATGCACTATCCGCCATTCGGTGTACTGGCCAATGTGCTGATTCAGTCCGAGAAGCTGGAAGAGGCCGCGGCGTGGTCAGCGGAGATAGGGAAGTGGTTTCAGAAGACGACGCCGGAAGGTGTGCGGGTGCTGGGGCCATGCACCGCGCCAATTGCGCGGATCAAGAATGTGTACCGGTTCCACTTGATTTTGAAGGCCGGTTCGCGGAAGGCCTTGAATGCAGCGCTCCGGGGAGCCCTGGCACACGGGGATGAGGCGGGAATCCCGCGCAGGAACATCGTGGTGGATGTGGATGCTCAACGGCTGATGTAATGCAATCGATTCTGGGAGTTGTCACATTCCGCGAGCGGGATAGGGAGCTAGAATCCGCGGCGACGAGGTGGCAGATGGAATACTGCAATGCATTTATAGGGAAGGCGGAGACGCCGACGCACGCCGAGGTGGCCGAGGTACTTGGGCCGAAGTTGAAGCTGTGGGACGAGATCATCCAGTGGATGAGCGAGAAAGAGGGAGTTTCGGAACAGGAGTGGAAGGGTGTGGTGGTGAAGAAGTACGGCTGGAGCCTGCGGCTGAAAAAGAAGGGTCGCAACATCATCTATCTCAGCCCCGGCAAGAACTGCTTTATGGCAAGTTTCGTTCTGAGCGATCGAGCCCTGGACGAAGCGAAACACGCGCATCTGCCTAAGGCTGTGCAGGATGCGCTGGCAGCGGCGCCGCACTATCCCGAGGGGAACGGGTTAAGGCTGATGGTGGAGGAGGAAAGGAACCTGGCCGCGATTCGCAAGATAGCGGCTATCAAGGTTGCGAACTGATCGTCCCAGGGTTGATTCGAGACGCAATAACGGCCGCCTCTGAGGGAAGCGGCCGCTGAATTTCCATGATTAGGCGCCTGTCCGTTGTCTCAACGGCGGGCCGGTGAGTGCCGGCTATTCCGGCGATGCAGGCGCGTTCTCGGCGAGCGTGTGCAACTCCTTGCCCGGCTTGAATCGAACGGCCTTACCTGGGGTGATGCTGACTTCGGTGCCGGTACGTGGATTTCGACCGATTCCGGTTTTGCGCGCGCGGACGCTGAAGACTCCGAAACCACGCAGTTCAATGCGTTCGCCTGCTGCCAGGGCTTCTTTCAGCCCCTCAAAGACTGTATCGACTGCCGCTTCGGCCTTGGTGCGGGGCAGGCCGGTGCGCTCGATCACATGGTGCACGATGTCTTGTTTAATCAAAGCGGTCACCTCGCTAGCGCGATTGCTTTCGACTGTACCACGCCCTACCGGACTGATGGTACAGCGTTTGGCTTATTTGTGGAACACCGGCGCCGCCGATTTTTACACATTGTGACTAGATGCGGCGGTTGGAGCCCTAAAGGCTTCCCGTGATTCAAGTCACCTTCGCTATGGGACGAAACTCATTGTTTATCAAGGTTCGGGCCTTGTGACTTTGGAGATAGGGTAAGTTCCTGGATTACACCGAACCCTCTTTGCGAAGACAGGACTTTGCCCGATACTGTTATTTCAGGTAATCATACAAGGGTGCCCACCGTAACCACGGTGTAATGAGATGTTGAGGGTAAAGGGGATAGCAGCAGCTTGGGAGTAAATCCCCGGGTGAAGACGCTGAAGCCCATCGTTTTTGGAGCAGTGTAAGGAGAGAAGCTCGATGCCCGCGATGTACAGCACAGAACCAATCCGAATCGGAGTGGTTGCAAATGAACCAATGCGGCTCGAAGGCCTCACGAGCATCTTCGAAAACCACGCGAAGCCCGGCGAGGCTCCCCTTGTTCCCATCGTGGGTACCCTGGAACAACACCTTGATAATGACGAGATCGAATACGTTCTGATCGATTGGAGCAGTTCTACAAAGAAGCTTGGGGTGCTGGAAGGCATCCGGCGCAAGCGTCCGAATCTGCGGATGGTGGTGATCGGGCCTGACAGCAATGAGCAAGTGATGATGGACACGATCATCGCCGGAGCCCGGGCTTATCTCGATATGGGCGCGGGACCGCGTCTGGTAAGGGAAGCGCTCGACGTTGTCATCTCTGGCTCCATCTGGGCTCCGCGCAAACTCCTTTCGAAGCTGATTGACCGTCTCCTCTCGGGTGAGGATGCCAGCGTGACCAGCCCCCGACCCCATCTCACGGCCCGCGAAGAACAGGTGCTGCAGCTTTTACTGCTTGCCCGTTCGAATCGCGAGATCGCGGAAGAACTGGGGATTGAGGAGCGCACGGTTAAGGCGCATGTGGGCAAGTTGATGCGAAAGATCGGAGCTGAGAACCGGATTGAGCTCTCCATGCGGGCGCTGCACGGGTCGTACAAACAGTCGCCTCCGATGCACCATTACCAGCAGATTGCCGAGCCGGCAACTGTCTAACCAAAACCGCATTGCGGCACAAAATTGGGAATAGGTAACCAGGTAATCACCTGAAATGATATTACTTCTATTCTAAAACCTTAGTACCCTTGTGTTATTCCGGCAGGTTACCCATAATAGATTTTAGAAACAACGCAGATCTGGGGAAAGGAGTTCCCGGGCAGCATGTAAGTGAGGCCTGCGAACTCCTCTTTTTTTGCCTGTCATCGATTCCCCACTGATCCACAAGCCTCCTCTGAATCAAATCCAATCAGATTTCGCCTCCCAGCCAAGAAGCAGAAGAAATCCTGCGCATCTGGTATCGGACCGTTCGCGGTAGCATGGCGGATGTGCTGTTGCACGAGATTGTTCGCAGGCTGAAATCTGCAAATGCATACGCGCGACTTTGTCGTGAGCATGTTGTCCTAACTAGGAGCATGCAGTAGTCCGCGCGTCGGAGAGCGGAAACGTGAAAGGAAATCCCCAGATGAGGAAAATTATCGCTTCCCTTTGTCTTTGTTTATTGAGTTCGATTTATGCGAACGCAGCATCATCCAAGCAGGACCTGCAGGACCGGATCGAATCCGCAAAGAATGTTCTCGACCAGATCATGGACGCGCAAGACAATACGATCCCGAAGAACATTCTGGAGCAGGCCACCTGTGTCGGGGTGGTACCAGGGATGATCAAAGGCGCGTTTGTTTTCGGCGCGCAATATGGCCAGGGAGTTGTCACCTGCCGCACGCCCCACGGCTGGAGCGCTCCGGTGTTTATTCGCCTTGCAGGAGGTTCATGGGGACTTCAGATTGGAGGCCAGTCGACCGATTTGATTCTGGTTGCGGTGAACAATCGCGGCTTTCAGGACTTGTTGAAGAGCAAATTCAAGATTGGGGCGGACGCTTCAGCAGCAGCAGGTCCGGTGGGTCGCGCGGGCCAGGCAGCAACGGACTGGAAGATGAATGCCGAACTCCTGAGCTACTCGCGCAACAAGGGGATCTTCGCAGGCATCAGCCTGGATGGAACAGGAGTGACCCAAAACAAAGTGGATACTGAGACGTACTATGGCGCGCCGCAGAGCTTCGAGAATGTGCTGAAGGGCAACGTGGCCGTGCCGGATGGCGCGGTCGAGTTCGTACGCGACGTCGCTCACCATTTCACCGAAGCTAAGCAAGCGCAGTAGAAGGATGCAACGATTCGCGCAGAGGCGACCTGTCTAAAGGTCGCCTTTGTTTTTGTGAGACTTCGGTAAGCCCGTCTCACCATTAAAGGGTTCGTTGCCATACACTTGTCTTTGCCTCAAACGATGCAGAAGTCGGTCGAATACTGGCTGGTTGTTGTAGTAGCGCGCATCCTTGGAGTTGTGCCGCGTCGGCTCGCCCGGCTCTTTGCCGGAGCGCTTGCGTGGTCTGTGTTCCATTCCTTTGGCAGGCTTCGACGCGTTGGCGAGCGGAACCTGCAGCTTGCTTTACCTGAACTCCCCGAAGACCGGCGAAGGGAAGTTCTCCACAACGTGTACAGGAATCTCGGCTGGCAGCTTGTTGAGTTCTGCCACATGCCGCGGTATACGCGGGAGAACACCAAGGGGCAAATCCGGACGGAGGGGCTGGAGCACTACCTCGCAGCGGAGGCTCTGGGCCGCGGAGTTCTCGTGTTGACCGCACATCTGGGGGCATGGGAACTGTCGAGCTTCTATCACTCATTGATGGGACATCCGATGGGGATGGTCATCCGCAGGCTCGACAATCGTCGCCTGGATGAATTCGTCAACAGCATCCGCTGCATGCATGGCAATCAGGTTCTGCATAAAGATGATTTTGCGCGTGGGTTGCTGCACGCTATGCATGAGGGTGGCACGGTCGGCATTCTGATGGACACGAACATGACGCCTCCGCAGGGCGAGTTCGTGAAATTCTTCGGGATCACTGCATGTACGGCTTCAGGGCTGGCGCGAGTGGCGCTGAAGACCGGAGCGGCAGTGCTGCCAGGGTTCATGCTTTGGGAGCCAAAAGAGATGAAATACGTGCTGCATTTCGGACCGCAATTGCATTTTGCGCGTAACGGAGATGCGGAGGTCGATGTGCTGGCGGCGACTCAGCAATGCAACGACGTGCTGGAGTCGTGGATACGGCGCTACCCGGACCAGTGGCTGTGGATACACCGGCGGTGGAAGACGCGACCGCCGGGCGAGGCGCCGTTATATTGATCTGGCATTGCGTTCGTTTGCCGCATGAACGTGTCGCGGCGTACCTTGGCTGACGATGCAATCCATGTCGGCTAGAATCGCTGTTCTTGTCTTCGCCGCCTGTACCCCGCTGGCGGCTTCGCATCTGGTCACTGGGAACGGTTTTGGTTTCGCCGTGGTTGCGCCTGAATCGGGTACGGTAACGAAGTTCTATGCGCATCCGTATAGCTTCGTTTCGGCCGACCCAAAGGAGCCGTTCAGCGAGGGAGTTGAGACTGCGAACTTCATTGAGAGTATTCGGTGGAGCGGGGCGGCAGACTCGCGCAGCAGGACCGACTACGTAGCGGATTCGCATGTGATCCAGATACACGGTTCTCAAGGGGACCTGACTGCGTTTATGCCGTTCGGGTTCACGCATCCGGCACTGATACTTGTCGGCCGTGCCGTGAAGGCTGGTGCGATTCTCGATGTGAAGTGGAGTCACCCTGTTGGCTCGGACGATGAGATCAAGACGAGTGATCTTGCATCTCGAACCTCGGTCAGGATCCTTCACTTTGCCGGCATTTGGGAATCACTTCTTCTCGTTCCGCTCGATCCTGTGCGCTTGCCCAAAGAGAAGCAACCACTGTCGGCGAGCCGTTCATGGTGTCTCATTTCGCTGGAACCAGGGGAGGACGAGAATCCGGAGCGCGTGTTAGAGGAGTTTAGCGCCTGGCGGAATGGCCTGGGGGCCAGGGCACTCGCCGAACGGGAAGTAGATCAGCTCGAACATTGGCGAGTGAAGCCGGCCGTGCATTTCGCTTCAGAGCAGGAGCGGCATCTGTGGCGTCAGAGTGAGGTGATGCTGCGCATTGCACAGAGCCGCGAGCAGAATCGCGAAGGTCGGTATGGGAATGGGTTGATTGTGGCGGCACTGCCTGATGGAGTGTTTTTTACGCCGTGGGTTCGGGACATGGCGTGGGCAACGGTGGCGCTGGCGCGGATGGGACATCGCGAAGAGGCGCGTGCGGCGGTGCTCGCTTACTTCAATGCACGGCCGACGGGGAAGATGCGGGCAGAGACGAATGGAGCGGACTACCAGATTTCTGTTGTGCGCTACTTCGGCAATGGTGCGGAGGAGCCGTTCTTCACACAGGAGGGCAGCACAAATATCGAGTTCGATGACTGGGGAGAGGCGTTGTGGGTGCTCGGCGAGTACCTGAAGCGTGCCGATGATCCGGAACTGCTGCGCGCTGACACGTATCGGGGAAAACTGTACGAGTGCGCGCGAGATTTCATTGCGAAACCTCTACTCGCAAATACGGAGCGATACGGCGCAGGGATCATTGTCGATGCAGATACTTCGATCTGGGAGGAGCGGCAGAAAGACAAGAAGCACTTTGCGTTTTCGACGGCGGCGGCGATCTTCGGATTGCGGCAGTTCGCACTAGTTGCGCATGCTGCCGGTGATGAGAATACCAGCAAGGATGTCTCTGAGAAGGTTGTGCTGCTACAGAAGGGTTTTGATGCGGCTTTTATCCGAGACGGTCATCTGCACGGCACTCGCGAACCGGGTGTGAAGAACGACATTGACGGAGCGCTGATCCCGATCCTCAATTTCGGCATAGTGACCGATCCATCGATCATTCGCGACACAGTGAAAAGGATGAAGCTTTTACGGGTGATCTCGGGCGGGTATAGGCGCGTGCGTGGCACCTTCACGGATCCAGCGATCTATGAGTACTGGTACGAGCAAGAGGAGTTTCTATTCGTCGATCTCAGCCTGGCGGAGCTTTATCGCCGGCTGGGCAGAACTGCAGAGGCAGACACGATGCTGGCGCGCATCGTCGCGAAGGCAGCGGCGGATCACGACATCATTCCGGAGATGTATGTCGCAGTTCCCTGCAAACTTTTTCCTGGCAAGATTGGCGATCCGACAGGAGCGCTCCCGATGGTGGGATATGGAGCAGGCGCATTCTTGCTGCACATCCTCGAGAGGGAAGAAATCAACCAAGAAAAGAATGCAGGCGCCAGATCGCTTATCGGATTGGCGCCTGCTTCTTAGTTTCACTTCAGGGTCTCAACCGCAGCGGTGAGGATCTTCTCCGGGATAGTTGCCCTGAACACAAGGAACGGTGCTCAGGTACTCATAGATCGCACGGAGATCATGATCTGAGAGCTTCCGCAGATTCGGCCAGGGCATGATCTGGAGCAAGTTGCCATTGAAGGGTGCAGGAATGCAGTTGGCATCGGGAGCACCGGTGCACGGCGGGTGGAGATGATCGGGATCGATGCCGGTGCGGATGGTGTGCATGAACTCTTCAAAGGTGTCACCGCCGATGGGACGACCGCTGGCATCGGGCGTCAAGTTACGCGAGATGATCTGCGCTGAGCCGGGGATGAGCGCGCCGAAGTTTCTGCCGCCGCCAAGATAGGTGGCAGGATTGACCTGTTCGGGTTGGCCAAAGTAGGGATTACCGCCCCGCGCGTACTCGGTTTGCGGGCCTGCGGAATGACAGCCATCGCAATCGCCGACGACATTGACGTAATAGCTACCAAGGCCAACCAGGGCGGCATTTTTGCCGCGCATGTCGAGGCGGACGGGCGCGGCATTCAAGCCGATCTGAATCCGTGAATCGCCCGATTCGGCCTTCGCGTTAGTCGGAATTGTGGATACGACGATGGTGACTGTGGCAAGAACGGCGAATAGTCCGGTGATCTGATACAAGCGGGACCTGGTCATGCTTTCTTCCTTTCATTTGGGGACAAGCTGGGGAAACGCGAACTCAGCACTCCCCTCGGGCCGTACAAGAAATTGTCACGGGGCCTCAGCGCCGAAGGGGGGAACGGAAGGCCATCCTACACATCAGATATGAAGGTGTCCACGAATTGTTCTTCTAGAACCGGTGAAATGAATGTGAACAGGAACTCCGATGTATTTGCGAGATCGCGGCTACCTGGTGAAGACACTCCTATCGAACCACTCAGGACGCGCGCCGATACGATCGAACGCAGCCCGAGTGATTTCAGTGCGAACGAAGAGTTCGTTGACAGCATCGAGAAAGCCCCAAGGGCCGTGTGGGTCAACGGGGATGTAGCGATCGAGTTCGCCGGAAGTTTCCAGAGCGTCGCGTTCTCCTCCGGGGATGGGATCTTCGAGCCAGTACCAGTCACGAGGCTGATCGGGACGGAGGACGAATCCGGCCTTACCATCGGGGTGTTCGTGGTCCCAATTCGCATAACGAATTGTCTCGTTGATGCGGTGCGCATAGAGAGTGCGCATAAGGGTCTGAACGCACATGCCGGAAGTTCCGGCCTCTGCTGGCGAGTAAGGCCAGGAGGTGAGCCAGCAGCAGTCGTAGAGCTGGCCGAGCACGGTCAGATGAGAAATGACACAGGGGCGAAGATCGCGGCCGGAACCGGGCAGAACCTCGGCAATGATGGTGTCGTCGATGTCGATGTAGAGCGTGGTTTTTCGATACACGAATAAGTGCTCCGACAACCATGTTCTCAAACGCAGCGAACAGCCAGGAGAAGGCAGGGAGCGGTTTGCATTTAGATCGGGCAATCAGGCTATGTGGCCAGCATTGGCGGGCGGTTCGCCATTTGGGTAGCTGCTTTGTTTTTTTCGTAAGATTTTTCTACGTAATACATGCGACGCGGTTTATTGCGCAAAGGAGCGTGAGTCCGGAATTGGTGGCTTGGCTCTGGTGGCTCACAGCAATAGGAGTTTCCGATCGCGGGCGTGTAGTCCCCCCAATTCGTAAGTAACTATGTTTCGGGGGTCCTGGCAGCTCAGGAGCAACTGCGTGCTTCTCCACTCCACGTCTCTGATCGCGACCTGTGGTCGAGATGACAGAGGTGCGAGGGATTGCTTCCCAGTTGCGATTCCGGTTGGCTGTTTCGCCCCGCTCTCACAATTTAGAACGGTACCCCGTCACCAGCGGGTGATGTTGAGTTGGTCGAGATAGACGGTGGCGGTGCCGTAGCCGCCCATGCCATCGATTTGGAAATTGGTGAGCAGCACCTGGGCCCATCCGAGCGCGAAGGCGGAGGGAACGGTTTCGTTGATCTGCTGGACGAAGTTGTCGAGACTTACGTTTTTGTAGGTGACGTTGCCGGCATTGTCGCGGGAGTAGTTGATGACGAGGTGATGCCACGTGTTTGTCGTCCACTGCTGCGGATTACACGCAGCGGTGGAGTGCAGCCACTGATCGACTGGGTAGTCGGGCGTGCCCGCGTTGGTGGTGTAATCCCATGTGCTGCTGTAGCCGTCGCATTGCACTCCGAAGATCACGGTCTGGCCGTTCGCCATCACCTGGTTCATGTCGAACTCGAGGTTGGCGATGTCGGTGGAGGGTGAGGCGATGTAGACCTTGACGTCGTAGGTGAAGTTGGTGACGGCGGTGTCGTTGCCGAAGACGGACCAGTAGCGCTCGCCGGCGGAATTTTGGAAGCTGATGCCGAATTGGCGCGCGGCGCCGCTGATGGACGGTTTGCTCACGAGAGCCATGGTTCCGGTAGAAACTCCACCGGTTGCTCCGTCCTGGACCATGGACCATGTGTAGGCAGACTGGATGTTCTTGACGGTTGTTGTTTGAGGCCGGTTGCTTTTTGCGTGTGCGGAGACGCAGGCGAAGACAAGGGCTGCGGCTGCGGTGAGTCGCAGTGGGGGGAAGCAAATCAACTTCATGGGAGTTGCCCTTTTCGGAGATTTCCCGAGCGCTCGAGATACGGCTTACACGAGGCAGGCACACCCGGGCTTTCTTGTGTGCGGGCAGACTGAAACTCAACTACTCGACTCGAACATCGAACTCTGGAATTGATGAGTACGTTAATCCGATATTCGTTCGAGCGTCAATGAGATTCTGTGCGGAGAGGTAAGTAGCGGCCTGTGCGACTCCGGTCAGCTGAGGAATGGAGAGTATGCGTGAATACGGCGTATGGCATGGACGAAGTACCTCAGGGGCTGAAGCCCGAGCCTCGCTATTGCCTACACAGCACGCTGAAGTCATGGCTTTTCAAACGATTGCTCATCAGAGTTCTCACGCGGACTTCCTAGCCCTCCCGTAGGGCCCGCATGGGATCAAGGCGGCTCGCGGCGAGCGCCGGGAGAGAACATGCCAACAAGGCGACGAGGATCAGCGCGAACGATGCGCCCAGGAGGCTGAGCGGGTCGGCGGGGCTGAGGCCGAAGAGCATCTTTGCAAAGAGCCGACCGATTAGAAGCGACAATCCGAGGCCGATGCTGATGCCGATGACTACGAGCACCAGGCCCTGGCGGAGAATATGACGCAATATCGCGGATCGCGAGGCACCGAGAGCCATGCGCACGCCGATTTCGCGTTGGCGGCCTTTGACGAAGTAGGCGAGCAGCGCATAGAGGCCGACGCTGGCCAGGCCAAGAGCGAGCAGGCCGAAGGTGCCGAGGAGACTGAGGACGATGCGGGCGTTCCAGAGAATCTGATCCATCAGGGTGGAGCCAGTCCGGCTATCGCTGATTTCGACTTTGGAGTCGATCGCCTTGATCTCGCGCTGAACTTCTCCGAGGATAGTCGCGGGATTGCCGAACGCCCGGACGTAGAGGGCGACGTTCCCTCCAGGGTTCTGGAGCAGTGGCAGGAATATGCAGGGCTGAGGTGATTCGCCGAGGGTGGTGTAGTCACTGTTTTTGACGACCCCGACGATCTGACGAATGGTAGAGTCGCCGGCGAGGTGAAGGCGTTTTCCGAGGGCATCGCCGGCGGGCCAGTATCTGCGGGCGAGTTCCTCGTTGATGACAACAACGGGGAGCGAACCGGCGCGATCGGAGTTTGTGAACACCCTTCCATAGCCGAGCGGGATACGCATGACTTTGAAGTAGTCAAGGTCGATGGTATTGGTCACGACGTTAAGGGTTTCGGATTTGCGCGTCTGCTCCTGGCCTTCGATCGTGATGCCGCGAGATGGAGCAGACCAGAATGGCAGATTTGACGCCCAGCTTGCGCTCTCAATACCGGGCATGGTGGAGACACGATCTCTTACGTCGCGATGAAAGCCGTCGAGCCGGGCAGCGTCGTAGCCAATCTGCTCGGGGTTCATCATGAACACTGCGAGGTGCTTCGCATCGAAACCCGGATCGATGGTGTATGCGCGCTGGACGGCACGCAAAAACAGGGAGGCGGCGATTAGCGAGACGAGCGACAACGCAACCTGGCCGGCAAGCAGAGTTTTTTGGAATCGTGCGCTGCCGGAGGCGGGAGCTGCGAGACGGGTTTCGTCTTTCAGGCCGTCGAGGAGCTGAGTCTTCGTAGCCCTGAGAGCGGGCACAATGCCGAAGATGAATGCCGTCGCGAAGGAAAGCAGAAAGGTGAAGAGGAAGACTGTACCGTCGAACTTCGGGTCGACGAGATTACGGACCACGTCGGGTGGCCGGAAGGACCAGAGCAATCGGCAGCCCTCGTATCCGATACCGAAGCCAATGATGCCGCCGGCGATTCCGAGCAGGACGCTTTCCGATAACAGGAGGCGAACGAGGCGGCCTCGGCTGGAGCCGATTGCGAGGCGGATGGCGATCTCCTGCCGACGCTGAACGGCTCGCGCCATCAGAAGGTTGGCGACATTCGAGCAGGCGATTGTGAGAACCAGTAGAGCGATCAGAAGAAGAATTGCGCCCGCGAAGGCAGCACCGCGCTCCGCACCAGTGCCTCCAAGAAGCGCGGTGGAGATTGAGGCGACCGCGAGGGTGTGGCCGGCATTTGCGTCCGGGTACTCCTGGCGAAGAGCAGCGCCGATGGTTTGGAGATTGGCTTCGGCCTGCTTTCTGTCGATGCCGGACTTCAGCCTGCCAATGACATTGAAAAAGGGCTTCTCACGGTTGGTCAGGACATCCTGCATCGGTATGGGGAGCACTTGTTTTGCCAAGGTGGCGGGCAGCCACACGTCAGGTCCGAAGACTGCACTCACGCCAATGAATCCCTCAGGGGCTACTCCGACGACCGTGAATTGGCTGCCGTTCAGGCTGATGGTTTTGCCCACCACATCTGGAGAGGAGCCGAAGCGAAGTTTCCATGCGTTGTAGCTAAGAACGGCAACGGGAGAAGCGCCAGGAGTCATGGTCTCGGCGGGGAGGAAGAATCGTCCCTTTACAGGTGTGAGGCCCAGGGTTTCGAAATAGCCGGATGTGACGAGTTGGCCGAAGAAGCGCTCCGATGCGGAATTTTCAGTCAGAGTCAGCACCATGGGCGGTGAGTAGCCGGTGAAGCCGCTGAAAGCCGAGGCTCTTGCTTCGTAGTCTTTCAGGTTCGGATAGGAGATCGGAAGAAGACTGCCGGACTGCTTCTGGTTTTTAACATCAGCGGTATAGATGGACACGAGGCCTGAAGGATCGCGTGCCGGGAGTGGATGGAGCAGGAGTGTGTTTACGAGAGTGAATACGGTCGTGGTTGCGCCGATTCCGAGGGCGAGGGTCAGGATGGCGAAAGCGGAGAAGATGGGCGATCTGCTGAGACTGCGAAGGGCAGATCTGAGATTGCCGGAGAGGTCGCTCGTCAGGTTATTCGAATGCTTGTCCATCACGATCGCATTCGAACATTTGTGGAGTGCGTGTGCGATCAAGATTGGTTAAGGAAGGTAAAGATTTGTAAATGAAGAACTCGGTCAGGGGATCGATTTCATTGCTGCAGCTTGGCGCATCCATCGAGCATGCGTTTCACTCCAGGAAGGCTGAGGATAGTCGAACGGCCATTTGCAGACTTCGGAGATGCTACAACAGCGTCTTCGTCGTTCCATTCCGGGTGCTTGGCCACGGCTGCTGCGTACGCCGAATTGAGTTTCTTCAGGTCGATCTTGAAACTGCACCCACATACCTGGCGGTCTTTTGCATTCGAGGGGCATTGCGCAGCGTCCTTCAGCAGAACGTCGATCGCATGGTTGACTGCCGTCGCATCCGCGATATCGCGACTCTCTTTCAACTCGATATTCCGAACGGGCTTGCGGTCGGGTGCAGCTGTCTGTGTGATGTCTGCAGAAGAAGTGATTGTGTGCAGAGATTCATCATCGACGGGTGAGGGAGGCACTTCTCTCTCGATGGATACCGGGCCATTCACCTCGTTCTCCTGGCTGTGGGCACCGTTTGGTTCGTTGAAGGGTATCAGCAGGACAATGTCCGGATGCACGTAGTACTCTTCCCCGTCGAAGTGGGGCCGAGTGGGCACAAGCATCCGAACATAATGCTTCATGATGTCGTGCACCTGTGGTCGCGTTGCGCCGAGGTGGATGCTCGCGGCCGTCTCTTGCGCATCTTTCAGGCCCTCTTCGTAACTCATGGTGCAGAAGTCCGGCTCCCTGGTGTAGGTGTATCCCGCATGAGTCCACTTGCCGTGATCCTGGCAGAGTGAGTAGAGATGGCCCACTACACTGGCGCCCGGTGCCGGACATGGCTGCTTGTCCATAAAGACGGCGGTCACTGAGCGGTGACCGAAGCGAATAGAACCCATGCAGTACTGCTTGCCGAAATTCTCGATGCTGAGGTCGGGCATCTCTCTTTCGAAGATCGCGTTTGCGCAGTAGTAAGCCTTGTACTCGGCGCATTTTGCCGACGCGTCTTGCGAGCCGATCAGGGTAAGAGCTGCTGCTACGAGGATGAGGAATGGCTTGCGGCAGTTCATGCTTCTCTCCCTTTCCCGACAGTTCACAGTTTTGTCAGTTCGCCATTCTTTGTCGAGTACAAAGGGCCCAAGATTGACGAGACTGATCAGCTTTGACTGACTTTGCAACGAAAAGCCCGGCCGTAGCCGGGCTGAGAATCGGGACAACAAAGAGAATCAGGCCATGGCGGCGATTTGCGGGGTTGCAGGTGCTGTTGCGGGCACAGGTTCAGCCGGCGTGGGATGCGCGGGGATGTGCGCGCCACGGGTGAGGCGATGAACGAAGTGGTAGGGGGGCCAGGGACCGGAGAGCTGCATCTGGCAATCCTTCATCATCGCGCTGGTGGTCTGGAATTTGTTCTGATAGCGCTCGACGCACTTGCGATCGATCAGGTGGGCGACGTCGAGAACCATCTTGCCGGATTCCGTGAGGCGGCAGCTGACTTCTTCGTCGAGAGGAGCGAAGAGTCGATGCATCTGGAAGCTGACTGCACGGGCCCGGGTCTGGCGCTCGCGCTGGCGGGTCGCGGTTTCGCGGAGATTAGTGAGGTACTCGCGACCGACCTTTTCCGGATTGAGGTAGGAGAGCTCGCGACCGCAGCTACAGTCATCGACGAGAATCTTGAGGTGCATTTCGGTTTTGCCGCGGAGTTTTTCGATATTGCCGAGGAACTGGCGCTGGTTGGACCGGATGGACTTGCGGAGGCTTTCGTCGTCGTTGAAGATGGTGCCGAATCGGAATGGAAGAACGGTGGAGTGCTTGAAACAATCTGCGATTACTCTTGCGTGGTCGACCCCGGATTTCTGATTAAGAGCATCTGCCGGATTATGTTCGCTGACGATGACTGCAAGATCACTGGCTGGGTAAAGGAAAACCTGATTTCCGCTAACCCCGTGGACTGACTCAAGCGGAACTGGTTTTCGGTGACGGGCTAGTTCTGGGAAGGCTTGTTTCTCACCAATACAGTAGGCATACCATGCCATATGGAGGCACTCCGTGTGCGGACAAGCTGGTAAGCCAGCCGCTCGTTAGTGAAGCTCTGTGAACTCAGTTTGGACAACGGTTCGACACAGGGCGAAATATCCCCAATTGAACTACCGGGAATACTAGTCCTCACAGAAGACCACTGGCAATGTTCTGCATCACGTTGATCGTAAAAGGTGAGTATTGAAGTCGAAATTACTTTTACGATAGTGAAACATGGTCCCGTAATATCAAATTTTGGCCTGAGGGAAGCCGATTCTTTGATTTTGTGAAGAATCTGAAGAGTAAACAGCCGTAACGGGGCAGTTTGGCATCGGGGGAAGCCCGATCTAAAAGCGCATCAGGTAGGCGATCCTGACGACCAGGAGTGCCGAAAACAGGATCGAAACGATTAACAGGATCGTTACGAGGCGCATGAACTTTGAGGTGCGTTTGGCCAAGAGCACGAGCTGTTCAGCCAGTTCGGCCTGGTCGGCCGCGTGTTTCTGGACGGATTCCTGGAGGGCTGCAAACTCGTCCTCGATGCGGCGGATGGCTCGTTTCTGTTCGCCGGCATGAAACGTCAGCGCCCTCTGATCGGCCTGAAGGCCTGCGATCGCCTCCTGAATAGGCTTGAGGTCTACTTCCTGTCCGTGGCGGTTGGCAATCATGTTGGCCGCTGCTCCGGCAAGATTGCCCTCTAAGAGGGGGAGCAGATTGCCGACGATGGGCAGCATGGTTTTTGCGATCCCGACAGCGCGTTCGAGTTTACCGGGCTTGGGAGGAACAGGATGGGCGAGTGCAGTTGAGGCGGATTTGGGCACTGGAGTCTGCTTTTGTTTGGGAAGAACAGTTGGTGGTGCGGCCAGCTTGGATTTCGGCTCCGGCTGCGAAGCCGCTTCGGGGCTTGCCGGTGGTACTTGCAGAGGCTTGTGGGAAGTTTCCAATTTTGAGCTTCCGGGTTGTTGGTGGTCAGGGTTGCTGGATTGCGCCTTTTCAGGGCGGATCAGGGCTTCTGGACTGTCATAGTTGGCGTGCCTCACCTTGGGCCGCAGACGAGCTGCGCTTCCCGGAGCTTCGAAGTCAGAGATGACATCGGTCGGCTTCGCGGGTTTGATCGCGGGGTCATTCGGATCTGGGCCGAGGGGATCGATCATGCAGCCACCATGTAAGTAACAACTATAGGGGATACCGAACTGGAGCTCGTTCTGAAAAACCGGGCCTAATTCCGTATTCTGAGTTGCGAGGAACCCCAGCGTGAGATCCGTGATTGTGCGTCCCCTACGGAGTTTGCAGCGCAACATCCTAGCCGGCCTGATCACAGTGGGTCCGCTGTTTGTGACGTGGCTTGTCTTCAGTTTTCTGTTGGAGAAGCTGGCGCGAGCAGGGCAGCCGCTGGTGTACGGATTGGAGTCGATGTTCCCTGCGGAGTGGCTGAGGCAGCCGTGGATCCAGCCAGTACTGGCGGTCGCGCTGACTCTGCTGGTGTTGTATGTCCTGGGAAAGCTCACTTCGCTGGTGATCGGGCGGCAGGCCCTGGGCCTCTTCGAGTCTGTGCTGGAGAGATTGCCGGTGGTCGCGAAGGTCTACACCTCTGTTCGGCAGCTACTGGACACGATGATGGCGAAGAAAGATACCAATCAGCGCGTGGTGCTCGTCGATTTCCCAATCGCAGGCCAAAAAAGCATCGGGTTCCTTACACGAACGCTTGTGGATGCGAACACAGGTGAGGAACTGGCTGCTGTTCTGCTGCCCAATGCAATCAATCCGACGTCGGCGTTTTTGCAACTGCTGCCGATGAGCCGCGTGATGATCACGGACCTGAATATGGAGCAGGCCATGAGCATGCTGTTGACGGGTGGAGCCGTAGCGCCGGAGAGGATTGCGTTTACAAAGCGGCCGGAAGATGTCGCGGTTTCGACGACGGGGCATTGAGTGGGTTACTCGCGTCCTGGTTCCCCGCAAGCGCCGCGTAGCGGTCAGGATGGGCACACACGACCAAGCGTTTATGATGGACCTTCTTCAATCTGCCGAGGAGGTTTCACCCTGAAATGCGTTTTCGTGCCGCGCTTGCGCTTTTAATTGCTGTTTCCACGGCTGCCGCTCAATCGAGCACAACCAAATCCGGACAACAATCATGGGTAGGCACCTGGGCAACATCGCCTTTCGATGGAGACCCGTGGCACGGTGTGCCGACACTCGTCGACTCGACGCTGCGGGAGATTGTTCACACATCGATCGCAGGCAATGCGGTTCGAGTGCAACTTACGAATGAGTTCGGGAGAGAGCCGCTTCGCGTTGACGCAGTGACCGTGGCAATGAGCACGGGAACCAGCAGCGTGGATGCAGCGACTCTACATAATCTGACGTTCGGAAATTCACCTTCAATTGTGATTCCCGCGGGCGCAGAAGCAGTCAGCGATCCTGTGGTCATGCCGATTCCTGCAGCGGCGAACCTGGCGGTGAGCATTTACCTGCCGCTCCAGCAGGTGAGCGATGTTTCTGTGCATTCGAGTGCGCAGCAGGACAACTTCATAGCGCAAGGGAATCACGTTCGGGATGCCTCGTTCAACGAACCGGTGGTTACGCCTTCGTGGTACTTCCTGAAGGGTGTGGATGTTCAGGCAGCGGATGCAAACGCAGCGGCGGTTGTGGCATTCGGCGATTCAATTACGGATGGAGCGCTGTCGACACAGAATGCGAACCACCGCTGGCCGGATTACCTGGCTGCGCGACTCAAGGCGAATCCGGCGACAGCCAATCTTTCGGTTCTCGATCAGGGCATTGGCGGCAACTGCATCCTTATTCACTGTGTTGGTCCGAACGCTCTGGCGCGCTTCGACCGGGATGTGCTGGCGCAGACCGGCGTGAAGTACCTGATTGTGCTGGAGGGAATCAACGATATCGGCAGACTGCATAGCCCAAATTTGCCGGAGTATAAATTGACGGCAGAAGATCTGGAACAGGGCCTTATGCAGATGGTGGCGCGTGCGCACGTACACGGGATCAAGGTGTTTGGCGCGACACTTACGCCGTATAAGGGAGCAGGCTATTTCACGGAAAAGGGCGAGCAGATTCGTGAGGCCTTGAATCAGTGGATTCTGACGTCGGGCGTGTTCGACGGGACCATCGACTTTGATAAGGCTACGCGGGATCCGGCGAATCCGCAGGTCTTCTCGCAGCAGGCAGATGGCGGAGATCATCTTCATCCGAAGGACCCCGGATATCAGATCATGGGCGATTCCATCGATTTGAGTCTCTTCCGGTAGATCTTTGTTCTTCAAAATTTCAGAGAAATGGGAGCGCTTCGGAATGGGCGCTCCCCTTTCCTTGGAGGAAGGGAAACGCCGGCCTCCCAGGGGTGTTTAGCTCATCTGAGCGGCCGGCCTACCTAAACCATCCGGAATTCAGCATCTAGAGCCCAATTCCTCCGTGACCGGGAACACTTTAGGGGTGTTCCGGTGTCTAAGAGAATAGGCGCGCGGGCCAATTCTCAGAGCTTCGTACCCTTCGCGCTTGGGTAGCTTACAGTTTCGGCAAGTTTTTGCAGAGACGGAATTCATCTACCGCAGCGGGACGCGCATAGGTATCGGTAGATGCCAAGTGTGGCGCTGATGCGGTAACGTGGGGGGAACTGAATTGCAGGCGGATCTCACCATGGGCAATATTGCAAGCGCGCTGACACTTCAACCCGACGAAGCGGCATTGATCGCAGAGCTGCAGGCGGGATCTGAAGAGGCGTTTGCGTGGCTGATTACTCGTTATCATCAGCCGATCTACTCGCTTCTTGCGCGCACCGTCCACGATCGCGCCGACGCAGCCGATCTTACGCAGGAAGTTTTTGTAAAGGTGTTTCGCGGCGTTGGGCGTTTTCATGGGGAATCCTCTCTGCGCACATGGATCTATCGCATTGCTCTGCATGAGGCTTCGAACCAGCGGCGCTGGTGGATGAGGCATAAGCAGCAAGAGGTGCCCATCGAGCAGGAGATCGGCGAAGCTGGCTGCTCAATGAAGCTAAAAGAAACGCTGGTGGATCCCGGCGAGTCTCCTTTTGAAATGGCGCTTCACGAAGAGAATCGGGCGCGTGTTGAAGCGGCGCTCAGCCAGGTTTCTGAGCCATTCCGTACTACGCTTATTCTCCGGGACATCGAAGGGTTTGTTTACGAAGAAGTAGCCGAGATCCAAGGGGTGAATCTCGGCACAGTGAAATCACGGCTCGTGAGGGGACGGGCCCTTTTGAAGGCCATTCTCGAGGAATCGCGCTCGACCGAGGCAGCACAGCGCCGCGGACTTGAGGTTTCTCTGGGAGAGGAGGCGAGATGAGCGCCTGCGGCTCCGTTCAGGTTAAGTTTTCGGAGTATCTCGATGGCCGGCTTACCGGACACGAGATGCAGAGTATCGCCGCCCACATTGACGGCTGCCGTGAATGTTCGATCGAGTGGGCAGGTCTGAAGAAGACACAGGTGGCGTTGGCCTCCCTGGGCCCAGTGCCACAACCGCCGGACCTGCTGCTGCGCGTCCGTGTGGCAGTGAGCCAGGAGCGCGCGCGCACCCGCAGAAGCGTACTGCAGAGGTGCAAGCTGGCCTGGGATAACACCATTGGGCCGTTTGTACTGCAGGCGGCAGCTGGGTTCGCGAGCGCAGTTCTGCTACTTGGCACGGTGACGGTGCTGGTGGGGATGTTCACGCGGCCGGAGATGGCTCATGGTGCCGACGAGCCACTGGGCATGGCGACGGCGCCCCATTTCCTTTATCTCTCTTCAGCAGTCAGCAGCAACGACCAGATTCGCGAGGTCAGTTCTCCGGTGGTTGTTGAGGCTTATATCAACGGAGAAGGCGAAGTGTATGACTACCGCATTGTTTCGGGCCCGGTAGACGACGCGACGCGGGCGCAGGTAGAGAACTTGCTCCTCTGGAGCCATTTCGAGCCGGCCCGGTTCTTCGGGCAGCCCGTTCGCGGACTGGCTGTGCTCTCGTTCTCCGGAGTATCCGTCCGGGGATAGACTCCAAACACGTTTTCAAAGATGGCCCTCACGCTCGATGGTGCGAGGGCCTTTCCTTTGGGCGCGAATTCCGTCTAAGTTCTGTGCTCCCAGACTGTTTGCAAGAGGGTCGTAGGTTGCGGGCTGCGATTTGAGGCGGCCTGTCGGACTCAAGCACACGGTATGCCTTAGACTTCATGCAAGGTCCATGTTCATGTCCTTAAGTCATTCTTCTATTGTTGCCTGCACTCTCGCGTTTTGTATTTTTGCAGGATCGGGCGCTTCGCCAGCCTCAGCTCAGTCTGCGAGCAGCAGCCAGCAGGGCTCTTCGTCTCAACCTGTTCTGGAGAAAGCGCCATCCCTGGTCGATCCGGCCGGCCCGACCATTTCGCTGATTAGCTCGGAGCAGGTCTTCTTCATGGCGGCGACGTTGAACGCCTGCGGGTACGAGGAGGGGCTTAACGAAAGTGCCCCGGTTCGCAAGCGGGTTCGCGACGAAATGAACGCGGCGCTGGCCAAGAGCGAGGATGCGCGCGCGAAGCGGGATAAGATTTGCCTCTACATCGCGCAGCATCGGATGACCGGCTCTGAGCGGGACATTTCGCAGTACATTTCGCTGGCGCTTTATCTGAGCCCGCCTCCCGCACTCGAGACGACTGTCGAACTGCCTGAAATGCCGCCGGATTCAACCCAGGTGGTCGAGATCGTCCCGCTCTTGAAGGATTTCGCGCAGGCGGTTGATCTGCATGGGATCTGGCTGTCGGTCCGCCGCACTTACGACGATGAGACAAACAGCCTGCACGATCCGTTGTCGAAAATGATTGTCTCCACCAACCTGTACCTGAAGATGCCGGCGTCGACTTATTCAGGACGCAGATTCATCGTGCTGATTGAGCCTATGCTCTCGCCGAAGATGGTGAATGCCCGCATCTACGGGACGGATTATGTGGTGGTGTTGTCGCCCGTAAACAGCACGATCGACATGCAGGATGTGCGGCACGTCTACCTGCACTACATTATCGAACCGCTGCTCTATTCGCGTACGAATGCAATTGATCGCATGGAGCCGATTCTGAAGGAAGTGCGCGAAGCTCCTCTGGAATTCCGCTTCCGATCGGGGACGGTGCCTCTGGTTGTGGAGTGCCTGATCAAGGCTATTGAAGCGCGCACGATGAATACGGGAATTCCGGACTACAAGATTCCCGCGGGAGTCGATCGCTCCGAATTGCCTCGCTATGAGCGCGAGCGGCTGGCGAACATGCAGAAACAGGAGACTGTTCGTGTAACAGCCGTGCAGCACGACATGAAGCAGGGGTTTGTGTTGACGCAGTACTTCTTCGAGCAGATGATTCAGTTCGAAAAGGATGCCGCCAGTCTTCGCGACACTATTGGAGAAATGGTCTATGGCATGGACATTCAGCAGCAGGTCCATCGCGCCAGGCAGACCGAGTTTGATCAGAAGGCTGACGATGACGTTTTGCAGCAGAGCAAGCCGCGTGTTTTGACGGGGCTGGATCTTGCCGAGGCGAAGCTGGCGGAAGGTGATACCGCGACTGCAAGTGCAATGGCCCACAAGGTTCTGGCGAGCAAGACGGATACGCTCGATTCCGTGGCACAGGAAGCTCGCGCGGATTTCATACTTGCGCGCGTCGCTCTAATGTCGAATAAGCCGGAGGAGGCCATCGATCGGTTTCAGAAGACGGCTTCGATGAGCAAGGAACCGCGGCTTGTGGCGTGGTCGCATATCTATCTCGGACGCATGCTCGATCTCGAGTGCAAACGGGACGAAGCCGTCGCCGAGTATCAGCAGGCACTCGCCGCACGCGACGGCCAGCAGGATACGCGGGTGGCGGCAGAGCGAGGAGTGAAAACTGCCTACGCGGTGAAAGGCCACAGCTGCGAGGAAGACGCAGATGGGCCTGATGGAACGCAGCCTCCGAAGGCCGATCCGGCGGCGACCCAGGGGCAGCCGAGACCCCAGTAGCGCTCTGTCAGAGGCTGCCAGAGAAGTCCGCCTGAGAAGAATCAGCTGGGCAGCCTCATGAAAGGCTTGTTGCACGCATCCTATGCTGGAGAGACTTCACGCTTTCCCCCGAGGGAATCGTTCTGTGAGGTTATCCCCGGAGGAGTCGATGCGTCGACGTGATTTCGTCCGTGCCATCCTTGCTGCCGGTGCCGCTCCCAAAATCCTGCTGAGCCAGCAGGCTGCCGCTCCGCCTCCGCCGCCTGCGCCCGTGCCCTGGCTTTTGGGTCTGAACTCCAAGACGCCGATGCCACATGTGGAGGCTGCGGAGCAGGTCGCGGCTGCGGAACTGCGTTTCTTTTCTCCTCAACAGATGGCCACCCTCACTCGGCTGAGCGAGGTCCTGATGCCTCCGGTTGGCGAGAAGCCCGGCGCGGTGCAAGCTCAGACGCCGATGTTCCTTGATTTTCTGATTGGCAATTCGCCAGAAGAGCGAAGGCGGGTCTATAGCAAGGGCCTGGACTGGCTCAATACTGAATCGACAAAGAAGTTCAACGCAGACTTCGCCAAGCTGACGGATGCGCAGGCCGGCGAACTGCTGAAGCCATGGCTTCGTACGTGGCTGAATGATCATCCTCCGACAGAGGAGCATGCCGACTTCGTAAATATTGCCCACGACGACATACGAACAGCGACGGTGAACTCGCGAGAGTGGTTTGCTGCGCCCCAGGTAGGTGCGGAGCCGCGGACAGAGGAGGAACTCTACTGGTCTCCAATCCAACCTGATCTCTCGCCGCTCAGTTCGTCCTCGGCGAGCGTGCCGCCGCATGTGCAGGCTGTACCGCCCTCAGGTCACCCCATGCCCTCCTACAAGAGGTGAGGCAGGGGCGCAGCTCATCCGGAAGAGAAACAGCCATGTTGAATGAAACTTACGACGTTCTGATCATCGGGTCGGGACACTCCGGCGGGATGGCCGCCAAAATCCTGACAGAATACGGAATCCGCTGCATCATCCTGAACGCGGGGCCGGTGGCGGACGTAACGCGCCATGCCGAGCGCAAGCCGGCTTACGAACTGCCCTATCGAGGGTTCCGCCCGCCCGGACAGATCGAACATGTTTTCCAATCGAACGGCTTCAATGCCAACGTTTGGGTGGATGAGCGGGAGGTGCCGTACACATTTGAGCCGGACCGGCCCTTCAACTGGGTGCGCGTGAGGCTGTTTGGAGGAAGATCGCTCTTCTGGTCGCGGCAGTCATTCCGCCTCAGCGACTACGAGTTCAAAGCAAAATCGCACGACGGTTTTGGCGAAGACTGGCCCATCAGTCATGCCGATCTGGCACCGTATTACTCGCGCGTTGAAGGCATTCTGCGGGTGATGGGCGCGCAGGACGGTGTGCCGCAGTTGCCGAATGGAAACTTCATTCCGGACGACGCGCCGTGGACGCTGGCGTTGCAGAAGTTCATCGCAGTTGCCAAGCCGCGTGGTATTCCCGTGTGCAAGCAGAGACGGGCTCAGGGGCGCGATGGGCTGGCGAGTTCGGTGAACCTCCTGCTGCCGGATGCGGAGAGCACAGGCAAACTGACGTCGATCGCGAACGCTGTCGTACGCGAACTGACCGTGGACAAGAATACGGGACTGCCGAACGGGTGCAATTTCGTAGATCGCCTGACCCATCGCGAGATGAGCGTGAAGGCGAGGGTGGTGGTGCTGGCTGCCGGGACGCTGGAGAGTACGCGGATTCTGCTCAATTCGAATCTGGCAAATTCGAGCGGGCTTGTGGGGCGGTATCTCATGGACCAGGTGTACGGGCCCGGCGTTCTTGCCTCTGTGCCTGAGGCGCGTAAGGGCAACATCAATGCATGGATGGGGTCCGCCGCAATCGTTCCGAGGTTCCGAAACATCACTAGTAAAACTGACAAGTTCCTGCGGGGATACGCGATCAATACGACGGCTTCCGTGGACCCAGTTCCGGCGCGAAACTTTGCTACATATGGCGCCGAGTTGCAGCGCAAGCTGGATGAGTACAACGGCAGCGGCTTCTACATGACCATCATGGGCGAAGTCCTCGGCCGATACGAGAATCATGTGCGGATCGACAAGGACCGGAAAGACGCATGGGGTATCCCGGTGCTGCACGTGGACACCAAGTACACCGATAACGAATTCAATATGGCAAAAGATGCCGTGGAGACTGCGTGCGAGCTGGCTGATGCGGCAGGATTCGAGGTGTTGTCAAAGAACGATAAGCCGAACCCGCCCGGATACAGTATTCACGAGGTAGGCACTTGCAGGATGGGGGATGATCCGAAGAGGAGTGTGCTGAACAAATTCAGCCAGAGCCATGACCACAAAAATCTGTTTGTGGTGGATGGTGCACAGTTTGCAAGCGCGGGCTGGCAGAACCCCACGACGACGATTCTGGCA
>Ga0207654_10000178_pt1 | contig 39358 bp, 26 predicted proteins | sample KBSC64metaG_FD_184355 | JGI IMG/M metagenome (GOLD analysis project Ga0207654, IMG submission 184355) | Corn rhizosphere microbial communities from Kellogg Biological Station, Michigan, USA - KBS C6-4 metaG (SPAdes) (version 2) | ecosystem: Host-associated > Plants > Roots > Rhizosphere > Soil...
CTTTTCGGACGAGACGGATTGTGAAGTCACGGTCACGGCGCGGACGTCCGACGGGACTGGATCGGGGTGGGGAGGCGTCGCGCACCGTGATTGGTCTCGTTGCACCCCGAGTGTCGCGGCGGAGCGGGCGATCTCCATCGCGAAGCAAAGCCAACATCCGGTCGCGTTGGAGCCCGGGCGACGAACGGTGATTCTCGGTCCCGCCGCGGTCGCGCAATTGGTCTATCAGATGGCCGAATTGTTCGACGGGCAGAGCGCGACCGATCCGTGGGGGGCATCCGATCCTCGATCGGGAACTCCATTTACGTACCGGAAGGCCGATGGCACGGGACGCCTCAACAATTTAGGGCTGCACGTATTCGATCGCCGTCTCATGATGACGTCGGACCCCGCGGATCCCGATGGTGGCTTTGCGCCGTTCTTCAACGCGGGAGGCAAATTCGACACGGTCGATGGGTTTCCGCTTCCAGCGATTACGTGGATCGATCGCGGCGTGCTCACCAACCTGGCGTGGGGAACCGATGCGATCGATCGTCGAGTTCTTCCCGCGGATTGGCCGTATGCCATGCGCGTCTTCGCCGCGCCGGGCACACAGACCTCGACGGTCGACGAGATGATTGCCAACTGCGACGATGGCGTGTACGTCAACCGGTTGTCGAGTGTCTCCGTATTACTCGGCGAGCGTGGGACGGGGATGATGACCGGTGTGACACGCGATGGGTGCTTTTACGTGAAGCATGGGAAGATCGAGCGCCCCATCAAGAATTTCCAATTCATCGAGTCGCCGTTTCTTGCGTTCAACCGGATCGAGGCGATTGGAACGCCGGAACGCGTGCCGTTTGGGATCAATGCGCCGACGACGATGATGCAGAAGGGGCTGTATGGGCGGCAGCCGCGGTGGCCGCGACCGCCGATGATTGTTCCCCCGCTCATGATTCGGGATTTCAATTTTTCGGCGCTATCAGACGCCGTTTGAGTGAACAAATGTTCAAGAACGCCAGGGAGTGCGCTTTGCTCTCTGGCGCTTTGTGTCTCGCCGGCGCTATTGTAAAGACATAATCGCACGAGTTTATGGCGCCCATCTCCCCGATGGACGCCCTAGCCTCGTGAATGTAAACGTTTACATTCCCCTCCCATTTATGTCTCGTCGTGCCTTTCTCGCATCGATCGCTAGTGGTGCCGGTGCCGCAGGGCTCAACACCCTGCTTCCATCCCCCCTCCGCGCCGAACACATAGGGCGGGGTGGGGCCACGGTAGGCGTGCCCTCGTACGCCCGCATTCCGCAATACCGCACCGATAAACAATCGACGTGGGACCGCACCGGCGCCAACGACGATTGGTTCCACCTGGGCGCAGGCGAAACCCACGAGATCTTCAACGCGACCGGAGCCGGGATCATCACCCACATCTGGATCACCCCAGATCCGGAAACACGCTCGCACTTGAAAGAAGTCGTCATCCGAGCCTACTGGGACGGCAGCGAGACACCAAGCATCGAAGCCCCCCTCGGCGACTTCTTCGGCCTCAACCTTGGCGAGTACATGTACTACGAGAGCGCGTTCCTTGCGTGCGCTCCAGGGCGGAGCTTGAGCTCATATTTCGTCATGCCGTATCGCAAGAGCGGACGCATTACGGTGACGAACGAAGGGCCCGCCGCAATCTCGCATTTCTACGCGAGCGTCGAGTATCAACAAGTCGAGGCCATCCCCGACGACGCGATGTATTTCCACGCGCAATATCGGCAGGCGACGCCGAACACGGCGCAGCAGCTCCCCGGAGAGCACAATCTCGACGGCGCCGCCAACTACGTCTTTTGTGAGACGCACGGCCGAGGGGCATTGTTGGGAGTGACGTTGGGAATCATCCAGACTGATTACGGGTGGATGGGTGAAGGGGACGATATGACGTTCATCGATGATCCCACCAAGCCGCGTCTCACGGGAACCGGGCTCGAAGATTATTTCAACGCGAGCTGGGGATTTCTGAAGGCGTTCTCGTATCAGAATTACGGTGTGCCGCTGTACACGCCGGGGTGGCCCAAAGGTGGACGGTCGTGCTCGTATCGGTTTCATGGCGATAATCCGATTGCGTTCACGAAGTATCTCAAGCACACGATCGAGCACGGGACGGGAAACAACCGTGCGGATAACTACTATTCGTGCTGCTATTGGTACCAGGACACGCCGTCGAAGGATTTCCCAAAGTTGCCGGCGTTGGCGGATCGGTTGATGGGATTGCCGCCGTTGGTGGGGCGGATGCCGTTGTAATTGATATTTGGCGGAGCGTTCCTTGACTACCGCTCCGTAGCCTCCAGCCGCCGCACCGCCATCCAAATCGGCGCGAACGTCGCCGTTAAACACACTGCCGCCGCCGCGCCAAACCCAGCGACGAGTTCGCCGGTGTTCACCGGCGTCCCAAACGCAATCGCGCTCAAGTACGTATACACCGGCCGCGCCTCCAATACGATCACGGCACCGATGACGCCGATCGCGGTCATCATGAACATCAACCCCCCAAACGACGTCGGGATCTGCGCCGCATTCTCCGTCTCGAACTGCGGAAATATCGTCCCAAAACACAACGCCAACGCCGCAATCGCGAACGTGATCAACGTGATCGTCCCCACCGACACCGTGGTCATGAAGACGCTGACCTGCAACAGAATATCCGTCGCGAACACGATGCCGACCGCCAGCACCAACAGCGGTACCGTTCCCACCCAAAACTTCGCCCACAACAGATCCCGCATCGCGAGCGGCGACGCGCGCAAGAGCCACCACGTGCGCCCTTCGAGGCTCACACTCGGGAAGATGAACCGCGCCGCAATCGACGCGAGTACGAACCCGGCGAGGACCAGGTTGAGAAATGGGATGATGTTGACCAACAGGAACGACACGCCCGGGCCTTGTAACGGAAGGAACCGCACGTTGAAAATGTACACGACGATGAGTACTGCGAGCAGAATGAGCTGCGACCATTGCGTCGTGTCACGGAAGAAGAGCCGGAGCTCCTTGCGCACCAACTCGCTTCGTGTAATCTCCAGCATGCTCGGCAACGAACGCCGCGACGGCGTTGCTCCGACTTGCGTCCCCTTACTCCGGCTCTCCTGCGATTTGCTGAATCCCTTCGCATACAGCGCCCGATGCAGGAATGCCCCGAGCACCACGAACGCCGCCGCCGTCGACCATAATAAATAGAAGGGGAGTGGATCCCCCTCATACCGTAACCAGTGGAGTACTCCCGTCTGCACCCACTCACTCGGCAGCCACGGCGACGCCGGCGTTCGCAGCAGTGTGATGAAGTCGATGAGCGAGCGAAATCCTTCGGGGCGCGCGAGCTGCTCCGGGCGCAGCAGTCGGAACAATAACACTACCCCAGCCGCCGCGAGCATCGTGATCACGCTCAAGATCTCGCGCGTCCGGCGCGCGGGAAAGACGTTCACGAGCACCAGCGTGATTCCACTTCCCAACGCCGCCGGAATCACCAGAAATGGAACGAACGCCGCCATCGCGATCAGTGGATACCACCATCCGCCATCGTAGATGATCCCGTACGCTGTGAAGATCGGGATCGCCATGATGATGACCATCCAGCTCGAGTTGATCGTCGTCTCGAGCAACTTGGCGCCGTACAACTCCAGCCAATCGACCGGAGCGGAGGCGAGCAAGTCGAGATCGCGCGCGAGGAAGAATGTCGACAGCGCGGTAATGATGTTCGACAACAACAACAATCCGAAGAAGCTGATCAGGACAAGCCCCAACAACTTTCCAGCCAGGAGCGGCCCGATCTCCGGGACGTTCTTGAAGTAGGACAGGATGCGATAGACAATCCCGAACACCAAGGTCCAGAATCCCACTCCCACCACCGCGAAGACGATCCATCGCCCCGTGCGCCCTTCCGCACCGCGCCGAGCTTTGGCGCGCGCCGTCAACCACTTGGGTGTGAGGAGCGAAAAACTATGCATCGAGCATGCTATACAGCGTGTTAGGCATCGAGCACGTCGATCGCTCGGCGCGCCGCGGTCTCGCCGGTGAGGGAGAGGAAAATATCTTCCAATCCAGCGCCCGTCTCAGATGCCGCTCGCAACTCGGCCATCGTTCCCATCGCACGAATCTTTCCGCCGTGAATGATCGCGATCCGGTCACACAAAGTTTCCGCGACTTCGAGCGTATGCGTCGACATCATGATCGTGTGCCCGCGCAGCGTGTATTCGCGGAACAACTCCTTGAGAATGCGCGCCGCTTTGGGGTCGAGGCCGACCATCGGCTCGTCGACGACGATGACGTCGGGGCGGTGCACGAAAGCGCTCGAGATGATCAACTTCTGCCGCATTCCGTGACTGTAGCTCTCGACGAGCTCGTTGCGCCATTCATGCAGATCGAAGAGTGACAAGAGCTCGTCCGCCCGGCGATCGATCTGCGGACCTCGCTGCCGGTACAGCCCAGCCACGAAACGAAGAAACTCGATCCCGGTCAACTTCTCGTAGATGAACGGCCGGTCGGGGATGAACCCCAGCCGGTCTTTCGCGGCGACCGGTTCAGCAGTGAGGTCGATACCGCTGATACGGATGGTGCCGGCGGTGGGACGCAAAATCCCCGCGATCATGCGGAGCGTCGTCGTTTTGCCGGCGCCATTGGGGCCAAGGAAGCCGAACAGTTCGCCCGACGGGACGGTGAGGTCGATGCCATCGACCGCGGTGAAGGATCCGTATCGTTTCGTCAGCGTGCGAACTTCGATCATGCGCGGTCGGATGCGGGCAAAAGGAAGCTACGAATGCGGTGTAAAGGGGAAAGCTGTGCTGCGTCTATGGATGCTTGTTCTCGTGCCTGTTACGCCAGTTGCTGAACGCCTGCTCGTACGCGGTGCGCTGCAGACGAAGGCCGCCAGGCTCGCTCGCGCTCACGATGCGTCCTTGCGCGTCGACCCACACCGTCAATTCCGAGGCTCCCGATGTGACTGACCAACTCCGGATAGTATCGGCATGTGCGCTGACCCAGCGTGCGGTCGTGCTGTCGTATTTGGCGCTGTCGCTCACCGTGAAGAGTGACTCCGCCCGAATGCGAAGCGTCGTCCGTTGCACGTCGCGTGCGATGGGATTGTAGACCCAGAAACTGTCCGCGCGGCCGACTTTGGCGGGACCGGTTAGCATCAAGGCGATTGGCAGCTGTGTCGGTAGAAAGAGCGGGCCGCCGCCCGCGTTGGGAGCGCCGCGAAGACGCATCGGCCGCTGATCGCCGCCAACCTCCAACGCGAAGCTGTCGACGGAGAGGCGCTGGGACAGGTACGCGGTGGCGTTCGCCTCGACCGATTGGGTATCGCCGAAGACGACGAGGCGTCCACGAAACATGTCAACCGACCGTAACTGTCCGTGTGTGGTGTCGATGGCGGACGAAGCGACGCCAACCTGGGCGTCGCCTTGAAAGACTTCATAATAGAAGGCGGTCGGATCGACTTGTCGTGCCGCTTCCGCCAGCCGCTCGCTTTGGGTCTTGCTCGACTGCCGGTGGGCGAGCATCCCCAATCCCACCCCCCACAGAAGCAGGACTCCCCCCGCGAGCCACCCTCGGCGCGATCGGGGCCGAGGGGAGGTGGTGGGAGAGGTCACGCGATAGCGAGCCCCGTTTCGTCGGCGATCCACCCGATGTATTTCGGGAGACCGGCGGCCACGGGGATGACGAGGAGCTCCGGCAGCTTATAGGGATGCAGCTCTTCGAACGACTGTTGCAGTGCGTCGAGACAGCCAGACCGCGTCTTCAAGAGCACCGTGACCTCCACTTCATCCGCAATCTTGTTCTCCCAGCGATAAATCGAACGACTGTTCGGTAGCATCGTTCCACAGGCGACGAGCCGCCGTTCGAGCAAGGCCCGGACGAACGCGACCGCGTCCGCCTCGCTCCCCAGCGTCGTCAAGACGAGAACTGCATCAGCATGAGGCATACCCGAATTTAACCCGAATTTATCCCGTAAGTTCGGTTAAGTTAGAGGGTATGGCCGATGAAGCTTTGATCGTCCGCGGAGCGCGGGAACACAACCTCCGCAATGTCGACGTCACGATCCCCCGCGATAAACTGACCGTCATTACCGGGCTCTCGGGGTCCGGAAAATCCTCCCTCGCCTTCGACACGATTTACGCCGAGGGGCAGCGCCGCTACGTCGAGTCGCTGTCGGCGTATGCCCGGCAGTTCCTCGGGCTGATGGAGAAGCCCGACGTCGATTCGATCGAAGGGTTGTCGCCCGCGATCTCGATCGAGCAAAAGACGGCGGGACACAACCCGCGGTCGACCGTGGGGACGGTGACGGAAGTGTACGACTATCTCCGCCTGCTGTACGCACGCGCGGGGACGCCGCATTGCCACAATTGTGGACGCCCGGTCGAGCGCCAAAGCCCCGCGCAAATCGCCGACACGATTCTCCAATGGCCCGCCGAAACTCGGCTCGAGATTCTCGCGCCGCTCGTGCGCGGACGCAAAGGAGAATTTCGCGATCTCTTCGAGACTGTGCGGAAACAGGGATTCGTGCGCGCGATCGTCGATGGGAAGATCGCGGAGCTGTCGGATCCGCCGAAGTTGAAGAAAAACTTCAATCACACGATCTCGGTGATCGTCGACCGGCTCGTCGTGCGCAAGGACGACCGCGGGCGGCTCGCCGATTCGATCGAGACGGCGCTCAAGCTGGCCGAAGGATTGGTGGAAGTCAAACGGTACGACGATCAATCGGTCAATCTGTTCTCTGAGAAGTATGGCTGCCCCGTCTGCGGCATCTCGATGCCGGAGCTCGAGCCGCGGCACTTTTCGTTCAACTCGCCGTTCGGAGCGTGTCCGGAATGCGGCGGGCTCGGGACGCGCAAGGAAGTCAATGAAGGGTTGGTGATTGGCGACGAGAGCCTGTCGATTCTGGAAGGGGTGGTGTTGCCGTGGGGCGAGCCGGATGGCTATCTGCGCCGGACGATCCTGCCGGGGTTGTCGAAGGAGCTCAAGTTCGACGTCAAGACACCGTGGAAAGATCTCCCGCAGCGGACGCGTGATGCGTTGTTGTATGGCGCCGCGGGAAAGAAGCGCAAGACGGTGCGCGCCGCCTCGTCGGACACGAAGTGGGAAGGGATCATCGGTAGCATCCAACGTCGCTACGACGAATCGGATTCAGAGACTGTGCGCTGGGAATTGGATTCGTACATGTCGGCGCTTCCATGCACGGCGTGCGATGGGCGCCGTCTCAAGCCCGAATCGCTTGCGGTGACCGTGTCCGGCATGAACTTGGGCGACGTCGGACGCCTCGCGATCAACGAAGCGTTGCGCTTCTTCGAGTCGATTCCGATTCGGAACGGAGCGAAACCGGGACTCGATCGAGAAATCGCCGGACCGATCCTCAAAGAAGTGCGTGAGCGGCTCGGCTTCCTCGTCGACGTCGGGCTCGATTATCTCACGCTCGGACGCGCGGCGGAATCGTTGTCCGGTGGTGAAGCGCAGCGGATTCGTCTCGCGACGCAGATCGGGTCGCGGCTCGTCGGCGTGTTGTACATTCTCGATGAGCCGTCGATCGGACTGCATCAGCGCGACAATACGCGGTTGCTCAATACGCTGCGGCAACTGCGTGATCTCGGGAACACGGTGATCGTCGTCGAGCATGACGAAGAGACGATGCGCGCCGCCGATCATCTCATCGATTTGGGACCTGGTGCAGGAAAGCATGGCGGAGAGGTCATCGCCGCGGGAACGGTCGACGAGGTGATCAACACCAGAGCGTCGCTCACCGGGCGGTATTTGCGCGGGGAGTCGCTGATTCCTGTTCCCGCCGTGCGGCGGCCGTTCAATCCGGATCGCGTGATCCGGGTCGAAGGAGCGAGCGAGCATAACTTGCGCAACGTCGACGTCGACATTCCGCTCGGGACGTTCGTGACCGTGACCGGGGTGTCCGGATCCGGAAAGTCGACGTTGATCGACGATATTCTGCATCGGTCATTGGCGCGCCATTTCTATCGGGCGCGCGTGATTCCTGGTGCACACAAGCGGATCACGGGGCTCGAGCACATCGACAAAGTGATCGACATCGATCAGAGTCCGATCGGGCGGACGCCGAGGTCGAATCCGGCGACGTATACGGGGTTGTTCACGCCGATGCGCGACCTCTTCGCGCAGTTGCCGGAGTCACAAATTCGTGGATATGGTCCCGGACGATTCTCGTTCAACGTGAAGGGCGGACGATGCGAGGCGTGTGAAGGGGATGGGCTCGTCAAGATCGAGATGCACTTCCTGCCGGATGTGTACGTCCCGTGCGACGTCTGCAAGGGAAAACGATACAATCGTGAGACGTTGGAGGTGCGGTTCCGTGGCTTGAGCATCGCCGACGTGTTGGAGTTGACGGTCGAAGATGCGCTCTCGGTCTTCGAGAATCAGCCGCGCATTCATAAGACGCTCAAGACCTTGAGTGAAGTCGGGCTTGGGTATATCCATCTCGGGCAAAGCGCGACGACGCTCTCAGGCGGCGAAGCGCAGCGCGTGAAGTTGGCGTCGGAGCTGTCGAAGCGTGATACGGGGCGGACGTTGTACATTTTGGACGAGCCGACGACCGGGCTGCACTTCGAAGATGTGCGGATGTTGTTGACGGTCCTCCACACGCTGGTCGATCGCGGCAATACGGTGCTCGTGATCGAGCACAATCTCGACGTGATCAAGACGTCGGATTGGTTGATCGATTTGGGTCCGGAAGGCGGATTGCGTGGCGGGACGATCGTCGCGACGGGAACGCCGGAAACGGTCGCGCGCACGAAGGGGTCGCATACGGGCGAATATTTGCGTCCCGTGTTGCCGTCGCTCGCCAAACGAAAAGCGGGATAGGAGTTTCCCAGGGCTCATCAGGAGAACGTATGGTTTCGCTGCTCGACATCATTGGGCCGGTCATGGTTGGCCCGTCGTCATCACATACGGCGGGAGCGTGCCGGCTCGGGTTGCTCGGGCGGGGACTCGTTGGCGGGACGCCGGATACGGCGCATTTGGAGCTGCATGGCTCGTTCGCACGGACGGGGGAAGGGCACGGGACCGACAAGGCGTTGGTCGCGGGGTTACTTGGCTTTCGCCCGGACGATGATCGGATCCGCACCGCGCTCGACATCGCGGAAGGTGAGGGGCTGAAGTACACCTTCGACAAAACGACGGTCGCTGATGATGCGCATCCGAATACGGTGCGAATGACGTTGGAACGTGGTGGACGGCGCGCGACAATGGTTGGATCTTCGCTTGGCGCTGGGCGCGTTCGCGTCACACAGATCGATGGATTCCCAGTCGAGATCAGCGGCAACTATTACACGATCGTGCTGTTGGCCGCAGACATCAAAGGGTCGATCGCGCGCGTGACGCGGATTTTGTCGGATCACGACATCAACATTGCGACGCTCAAGTTGACGCGGAAACATCGGGGTGGTGACGCGTTCATCGTCATCGAATGTGATGATTCCGCTGGGGAAGATGTGCGCGATGAAATTCGCGGGCTCGCGTGGGTGCGGTGGGCGATGCGGCTCGATAAAGTCGGGGGCGCGTAGGCATGTACAAGGCGCTCGAGGAAGCGATCCGCGACGCGGAATCGCAGAAGAAAACGCTCGCGCAAGTTGCGTTGGCGTGTGAAGCCGAGGATCAAGGACGAACGGTTGATGACATTCGCGCATCGCTGGCGCGTGCGTTGGTGGTGATGCGCTCGGCGGTGGAGCAGGGAATGACTGGCGATTTGCGGTCGAATTCCGGGTTGGTCGGTGGCGACGCGGCGAAGTTGCGGACGGGGCCGGATGGGCCGTTGGCGGGGACGCCGTTTCGCGACATTCTGATGCGCGCGTTGGCCGTGCAGGAGGTGAATGCGGCGATGGGTGTCATTGTGGCGGCGCCAACCGCGGGTGGTGCTGGTGTGTTGCCTGCGGTGCTCACGGGACTGGCCGCGGCGCGCGGGTTCGATGACGAAAAGTTGGTCGACGCATTGGCGACGGCGGGATTGATTGGTGCGGTGATCGCGGAACGAGCGTCGTTGTCGGGGGCAGAAGGGGGATGCCAAGCCGAAACGGGCGCGGCTGCGGCGATGGCGGCAGGTTCAGCGACAGAGATGTTGAGAGGAACACCTTCGCAGGTCGGACATGCAACGGCGTTGGCGATGCAGGGGACGCTCGGGCTCGTGTGTGATCCACTTGGTGGGTTGGTGGAGCTTCCGTGTGTGTTCCGGAATGCGACGGGCTCGGCAATTGCGCTCTCGGCGATCGAGATGGCGTTGGCGGGGATTACGTTCGCGATTCCGGTCGATGAAGTCATCGACGTGATGGGTGAGATCGGACGGACGATGGATGTGCGGTATCGGGAGACCGCGGGTGGTGGGCTCGCGGCGACGCCGACGGGGAGGCGGTTGGCGAAAGAGCGGTTGTATCAGATCAAGCGGGAGTGATGGCGGGGGCGCCTCCACTTGATTCTCCCATTTGATTCTTGACGATTGAGGTGCGACGCGCAAAGTTCGTCGCACGGTTTCGCGTGAAAGCTCAAAGAGCAGCCCCACGTCTCTTCTGCCGCGTTCGGTCACTGGCGTTCGGGTTTGGGACGCGGATGAATATCGGCTGGACGCCGGAAGCCGAATGGCCCTACCCGCCCGTGATCGCGCCGCCGATCATGGTCGCCGACTTCAACTTCTGCGCGATGGCTGACGCGGTCTGAGATGAGGAGTGCCAGCGAAAAGTTCATGGAAAATCACTCATAGAAAATCAGAGAGGCGTATTATCCTTGCGTGACGTCGTCCACGATCCTATGTTCGCCGGACGTGCTATGACGGTTTCGCTGCTGACTCTTGTCTTTGGTCCTCCGGAAGATGACATCTTTCGGCAGGGGGATCGCGATCGCCGAACGATTCGCGCCGCGGTGGACGGTGCACATGAGGAGCCGAGCGTCGCGGACGACGATGCCGAGCTGGCGCTGGTCGAGCGCTTACGTGCCAGTGATGGCGTCGCGCTGGATACGATTATTGATCGGTATTACCGGCGTTTGGTTGGGTATGCCGAGAGTATCGTGCGTGACGTCGGACATGCGGAAGACGTCGTCCAGGACGTGCTGTTCCTCATGTGGGAGCGACGTGCCGGACTGGTCATTCACACCTCGCTGGCCGCCTATCTCTTTACCCTCGTCCGAAACGCCGCGCTCAACGCGCGACGTGGAACTGTCACACGGACGCGATGGATGCAGCAATACGCGGCAGAGAGTCCCCCCCCCGCGACCTCGGCAGACTTCGCGATCGAACGCGATGAACGGGTGCGCGTGCTGCAGGCCGCGCTAGAGGCTCTCGCTCCTCGGTATCGCGAGGTATTGGTACTGCGGGCGCATGGATTGACATACGACGCCATCTCGTCCGTGCTGGGAATTCCCCTCAAGACCGCCAAGACACGTGGGCTCCGCGGGATTGCCATGCTCCGGGCCGCACTCATGGGAAAGTTGTAAAAAGGTATCGTCGCGCAACCAATGTGAAGCCATGCGGTGGTTGGACGTGTCATTGAGGCAATGGACTCCGAAGTGACACCTCCGACAACCGAGCCTGACCAGCTGCTCGACCGCGTCCTCGCCGGCGACGCGACGCCCGCGGAACGGGCAGAGCTCGAGGCCTGGGCGGCCGTCTCCCCCGAGCGTGTCGCGCAGGTAGCTGCGCTACACGCGCTGTGGGGAATGATGGGAACGGGACGAGGAGATGTCGTAGGAGCACGCGCGGCGTTGCAAGAGCGGCGTGAGGTCGAAAGTCGCCAGCGCATGAGGGCGGGGAAGGAAAGACGTCCCTTCAGAAAGCAGACTCTGCTAGGAGAGCGCTCGCTAGGACTACGGGCCCTGCGGGGGCAGAGGGCGTACCGAACTATGACGACTCTAGCGATAGCGTTGGGATTCATCGTAACCTTCGCCATACTGAACCGCCGCGCGAGCCAGACGCGCACTCTCCAGATGCGCACCTACGTGACTACAGTGGGACAGCGTGCAACAGTCACGCTGACTGACGGTTCCCGTGTGTTGCTCGGTCCTGGGACGACATTGTCGGTCGTTCGGAATTTGACCGATGCGAATCTCGATGCCTACCTGAGTGGGGACGCACGGTTTACTGTCGTACACAGCCATAGCAGAACATTCCGTGTACACGTCGGGCATGCGATTGTACGTGTCTTGGGAACGACCTTCTTGGCGCGGCGATACCGGTCTGACCGGATCGCACAGGTGGTTGTCGTCGATGGTCGCGTGTCTCTTGCCGGGGTGCGCGGATCGAATACGATCGGCTCCGAACACGTGTTAGCGCCATCCAGCCTGGGTGTCGTGGACGACTCCGGCCAGGTTCGTCTGACGCCGCACATCGATCCGAATGACTACGCAGGGTGGATGACGGGACAACTCGTGTTTCGAGATGCCCCGGCTCGCGATGTCATCGTGGAGTTGGGTCGGGCATATGGCGTAAATATTCACATTGCGGATTCCACTGTTGGGGCACGCGTGCTGACCTGGACCGTCTCCACAACCCGCCAATCGCTGCCAGACGTTTTAGAGGCGTTGACAGACGTGCTCGGGGTTCGCGCGGTTCAGTCTGGCCGAGACATCACACTCGTTCCTGGTGCACCTCCTCTTCCCAGAGTCCGAGATTCCTTGCCACCTTTCACAATCGAGCGTCAACATGGGCGGTAGTCGTATGCGTGCATTCGCAGTATGGGGCCTGAACGCTGTGATCTTTGGAATAACTGCCGGTACTCCTGTTCGCGTAGTCCATGCACAGCGCATTGCGGTGGTGACGCCAGCTGTGAAGGGAGAGCAACAACGGATCACCGTCAATATCGATGACGTGTCCCTGGTGACGGCATTACAAGCGATTGCACAACAAGCTGGTCTTGTGCCCCTGTTTGAGCGAACGATGATTCCCTCGCATGCACGCGTCACATTACATCTGCAGGATGTGCTCGTGAATGATGCATTCCTGGAGGTGCTTCGTGGGACTGGGCTCGTCGCGCATGTTCACCGCGGTGGAAATGTCTCCATCGTTCGTGCGTCACAGGCTGTGGCGATGACTGGAACGATTGTCGGCAAAGTGCTCGATAAGAGGACGCGGCAGCCCCTCCGTGGTGCGAAAGTTGGATTGGGCGGGGATTACCTGGTCGAGACGGCCAGTGATGGCAGTTATCGACTTTCACATGTCAGCCCGGGACTCCATACGATCGCGGTCAAGTTTCTCGGGTACGCGAAGGCGACGTCGACGGTCACGGTCCAGGACGATTCGGTGATCACGCAAGATATCCTGTTGGAGGCGTCTGCGGCGCCGTTGGACCAAGTGGTGGTTACTGGTACGGTGATTCCTACAGCGCTCAAAGCGGTGCCGAACGCCATCACCGTGATTACGGCCAAGCAAATTGAGGAACGAGGCATCACCCGTATCGATCAGCTCTTTCACGGCGACGTGCCCGGGCTGTTCTCGCTCAATACCGGGACCGAGACGCCCAATGGTGAAGTGTTCATGTTTTCGCGGGGGGCGACCTCCTTCGGCACGACGGCGGTGACCAACTACCAGCCGACCAGCCCCATCAAAACCTATATCGATGGGGTGGAAATGGCGGATCCCCGGTATCTCTCGCAAATCGATCCGAAAAGTATTGAGCGCATCGAGATCTTGACCGGGCCGCAGGCGTCAACCATCTACGGCTCTGGCGCGATCAATGGCGTCATGCAAGTCTTTACCAAACGGGGCACGTCTTCCACCCCGCAGCTCACGCTGAATCTGCTGAGTGGATTCGTGCAGAACAACTTCAGCGCCGCGCTGACGCCGCAGCACGATTACAGTGGACAAGTAACGGGGGTAGAGGGACGGTTGTCGTACAACGGGGGGGCAACGTGGACCTATATGGGGCCCTGGACCCCAGCCAATCAAACGGCGGTGCTGGGGACCTTTGGTGGTGTTCGGTTCACGGTCCCAACCTCCCGAGGGGTGGTGACGACCGATGTTACGCTCCGTCGAGCCAACACACACAACCGGATTCACGGGGTCGGATGGCAGACGAATACGGCCAATTGTGCGACTGGGTGGAAAGAATGTTATTCGAGCGATTTCGGCTATTTGACGCCACAAATGAGTCTGCTGACTGGACAGACCCTCGGATTTTCGCTCAGTTATACGCCCTGGAGTTGGTGGTCGAACGAGTTTGGCGTTGGGCAAGACGCGTCGGATACCGACATCCATGCGCTCGCACGTCCGTATACGAACGTCAGCGATACGACCCTGTGGCTGTCTCAAACGCATATCGACCGGCGGTCGCTCCGGTATGCTGCGACCGCGCGGATGCCGATGACGTCACTCGCGCAGGCCACCATCACACTCGGGGCCGACGCATGGCAAAATCTGGCGACGTCACTGTACGTCAGCCCGCAAACATTGACCGGTTCATTGCAAAGTGGACAGAGCTACTCGGACGTCGAGCGCCAGCCCGGACATAATACGGGCGGGTTTGTTCAAGCCCAGGTTGGGATCCTCGACCAACTGTTCGTGACCTACGGGCTTCGCGCTGAATGGAATCCCAACTTTGGGAAGGCGGCGGAGCCGAACTACGCGCCCCGGTACGGGGTGGCCTATACCACTGACGTAGGCGGGTTGACTGCGAAACTCCGAGCGAGTTACGGCCGATCCACACGCCCGCCGGACGTGTCCCAAAAGGCGGGTATGATGTCCACGAACGGCTACGCCATCGGGTTGTATGGAAATTTCATCGACCACTTCGCGAATCCTGCACTCACTCCGGAACATCAGCAAGGGGGAGAAGGCGGCCTCGAGTTGTATTTCGGAACACGGAGCTCACTGGTCATCACTCGGTATAGTCAGACGGTCAACGGGTTGATTACTGATCCTGTTGTCGACAGTACACGATCGCTGCTGCCAAATCCATCATACTCGTGCACACCACTTGATGCCAATGGGTATGGATACTGGTGTCAATATCAGTTTCTGAATATTGGCGGGATTCGGAATCAAGGGTGGGAGCTGCAGGGATCGACGAATACGGGGCCCTTCACCTCGAAAGCCACGTACAGTTGGACGAAGAGTCGTTCCTTGGGCATGACCCCCAAATACCGCGCGCAATTTCCCCCAAATCAGTACCCGCAATTTCAACCGGGTGCCACGTTCTCCCTGTTACCGGAACACACCTGGGCTTTAGGAACCACGTATGCGCAGGGCCGATCCCTCGTGGCGGTGACGATGACAGGAACGGGTCGATACCGGCATAGAGACAATAATTTTGCGAAACGGCATTTCGGAACGCGGTTGTTGCAAAATAGCTATCGAGCCGACTATGGCGATTCGTACATCGGGTATAGCAACTCCTACATCACCGCCGATCTGACCGCGTCGCGGCGCTGGGCGGGCGCACTGGAGAGCGTGCTCGAGATCCGGAATCTGACGAACGCGTATCATAATGACCAATCGGACACCTATGTCGTAATGGGACGTCAGACCAAGGCTGGCTTCCGAGTGCGGTTTTGATTCCTGCCCATGGATATAGTCATGTACAATCGCTCGAGGTACGCAGCTGCTTGGTTGAAAGCTTTGACACTGGCGTTCACGCTCTTGTTATCGTGGAGCGCTCGCGTGATGGCACAAGAAGTCGCGCAACAAGGGGTGCAATCGGCAGCGCAATCGTCATCGAGTAGGGTCTTCGTACCGGTACCGAAGTTCGAGATGGACGGGCAAGGAGTCTCGACGCGACCCGTGACTGCGGCGGAGGCGGCGACGCTGACCATGGCCAATCGCGCCAAGCTCGCTGCTGATATGATTTCATGGCGGAGTGGGCACTATGCGGTCGACTCATTGCGCGCGGTCGTGGCGGCGAACGCCATGCACTGGTTCACAGAGCTACAGCATCAACCCGTCCGCGGCATCCAACTGGATCCACTGGGATACGTCGGAGTCATGGCGAGCCAGGAACCCTTCGCCAAAGCCCAAATCACCGCCCGATTGGCGACGCCAGGGCTTTCCCTGCTCGACAAGGCTTACACCCTCCGCATGGCGGTCGACGCGTTTGGTGGAGACCCGCACATGCCTGAACGGCTGCCCATGGCTGAAACCTATCTCGAAGCGTTGGACGCCATGGGCGACACCGTTGCGGCGTGGCAATACGATGCGCGAAAAACGCTTCTGACGACGTACTATCTCTTAGGACGGAGTCCCGACGTCATGCGGCACGGGACTCATGCGATCGCGCTCTTGCCCCGCATCGCGTATGCGGATCGGGACTTCCTTGGGTTGGGGGATGTCTACGGGCCCACGATTGATGCATTGACAGCGCAACCCAACGCTCGGCCCGCGATCGAGCAGCTCAATGCAACGTTACGTGCCATCGCATCGCCTGCCCCCGCTCTGATCGCGTCCGACTCCGCGTATTATTGGATGGGACAGGGGGAACCGGCGCAGATCGAGAATTTAATCGCTGGAAACGCGCGGCTAGGTACCTCGGGGGCACCGCTCATCGCGCACTACTGGCTCAATCGTGCGTCGCACGACTCGGCCACGGTGCCGGTCGACGACGGAAAAATTCGCATCGTGGAAATGGCACACACCGGTTGTCCGGGCTGCGTCTATGCGCTGTATGGTCTACAGCGACTGCATGTTCAATTTCCGCAGATCGAACCGATCATGGTCACGTATACCTTTGGCAGTTGGGCCAATCGCTTGGTCGACCCCGCGGAAGAGATCGCATACCTGACGGACTTTTTCGTGACGAGCACGAAAGTCACCTTTCCCGTGGGGATCTGGGCAGGGAAGAAAGTCCCGAACGAGGACGGCGGACTATCTCCAACCCCGAGTGCGAACGAAGTGAATTATCCCACCTTCGGCAAGCCCATGCTCTGGGTGCTCGATGGCCATGGACAGATCCGGCGAATCTTCACAGGCTACGGTCTGGAGATCCAAGCGCAGTTGCAACACACCGTCGAATTTCTGCTGCGCGAAGCAGCGGCAACGTCATCCTCAATGGCGTCATCTTCAGCCGTTTCTCAATAATGCGTATGTTATCACGCCGCGACTTTGTCTGGTCGTCGTCCCTTGCCGCCGCGGGATCGATATTGGGTGTGCGAGGAGCCAGTGCGCGTCCCATTGGGGTTTCTCCCACGCATTTGGCATTGCCAGCGGCTGCGTTCATTCCGGAAGATGTGATCACGCCCAGTACTCTTCGGGTCTTTGCGACGCGTGCACTCGATGCCGCTCGAAGTGCTGGTGCCGGCTATGCCGACGTGCGTGTGGCCGAACACCAGGATTTCTTTACGTACATTGTGGGCGATAGCGAGCTGCCGGAAGGGATCTATATCACGCCCAAATTCATGTATGGGATCCGGGTCATGGTCGATGGGGCCTGGGCGCTCGTCCACGGGAGTGTGCCGCATCCGGACGCACTGGCAACGTCCGCGCGGCAAGCCGTCGCCACCGCACGCGGCTATGTCCGGCTCAACGGGCCCCGTCAAGATCTAGCGCCGGTCCCGGTCGTGACCGGAGTGTGGGAGACGCCGATGCAACTGGATCCGTTCACGGTTCCCATTGGCGATCAAGCGGCGCTCTTGAGTGCGTATGTGCGCTCCGCTGAGCGGGTGCGGCACGTGAGCACTTCTATAACGACCTTTCGGTGGATCCGGGAGACGCGCGTCTTCGCGTCGAGCGAGGGGTCGATGCTCACGCAAACGCTGCGCCGAGCTCTGCCGGAGTTCGAGATCAAAGGGCAGATTATACAGAGCAATGATCCACCAACTCCACGAAAGTTGCTATGGCCTGCATCGGGTGGTTATGAATGTGTCACCAAACCCGGGCTGGAAGAAGATATCGCACGGTCTGCCGAAGAAGTCGCCGCGTTGTCTCGTCTTCCACGAGGTCCGCTTCCCGTGGGACGGTATCCCGCGATCTTCGATGGGACGACGCTGGGAATGGTCCTCGGCCGGACATTGGGCGTGGCGGTCGAACTCGATCGCGCCTTGGGCGAGGAAGCCGGAGCGGGTGGGTCGAGTTTCTTGAGTCCGCCGCAAGAGATGTTTGGAACGACGATCGCGAACCCCGTACTCAATGTGACGGCCAGTCGTGCGATGCCGAGTATCAATGCGGTCAAATGGGACGACGAAGGCGTAGAAACTCAGCCGTTCCCGCTCATTCAGGAGGGAAAAATCGTCAATTACTGTGCGTCTCGTCGGACCGCGCCGGCATTGGACACGCGCAATAATCTGCGACCGACAGCGAAGCAGCTCTTTGGTTGTGTTCTGGCGCCAGATGCGGACCAACCGGCACTGGTGCGGGTGCCACATCTCACGATTGCGGCGAACTCATCACGGGCGTCTGTAGAGGATCTGTGCAAGGGGATCTCCCATGGCGTCCTCGTGCAAGGCGCCGAACATGTGTCGACGGATCCTCAGCTGTCATCGGGATTCATGAACGAATGGTCTATCCACTTATTCGAAATCGCGCACGGGAAGGTTGTCCGTCGACTGGACGGGAACGGCTTGCAATTTGGGACTCGGCGCTTCTGGAAATCGCTTCGGGGAGTCGGTGACCCGAGTACGGTACAACCATCGGCGATCCGTCTTCATAAGGGGGCTCCCGACGTCGAGGCCTGGTATGGTAGCAATGCGCCGGCAGGATTTTTTGAAGAGGCGGACATCATCAGCACGAGGATGAACGCGTGAGTTTTCACATTCGGACCTCGCATGGTTCAAATGTGCTGCAGGATGTCCCATCGTTGGTCCGCCGAGTGGCCGAGGGACGTCCCGTCATCACCCGCGAACGACTGCTGGCGCTCAGCCACCGTTTGTTGCAAGCTACAACATTCAATGATGTGCAACTTTCAATCGCCCACACCGTACGGATGGTGACTCGGTTGGCCAACAACCGCGTGCTGCTGAGCGATGATGGCGATACGATCGAGGTGCAGATCGGATACACCCGTGGACCGTTCGTGTATTTCAACACGAACCAATTGGATGATCGCACACTCGTTGCTGGAATTACCGAGTGCGAACGGTTACTCCGCGCATCGGCGACGGCTCATGTCGAGTCGTGGATGCATCACGAAATACCGATGCAAGATACTCCGGTTTCGGTAAACCTCTGGCACGAACCAACGGTCCAGGCGATGACCAGCAGTACGGCACGCGAGACCATGGCGTCTGACCTGTTGCGCGCGGTCACCCGCGCGCAACTTCAGGCCTCTGGGTTCGTTGGGCTCATGGCGCGTGCGGAAACGATGCTCCGAAAAGATGGCGACATTGTATTTTACAATGAGGAGACCGATAGCGAGATTACCATGACGGCACGGAGCCGTGACGGGACGCGCTCGGGCTGGGGCGGCCAGGCGGCGCGCGATTGGTCGATGATACGCCCCGCGGATATTGCGCAGCGAGCCATCAGAATGGCGACGCTGGAGGGAGCTGTTGTGGCGGTCGAACCGGGCCGCCGCACGGCGATTTTGACATCGACAGCCATGGCGCAGATCGTGCGGTTCCTCGCTAAACAGTTTGATGCTCGTGATACCGATGGGGGAGAAACAGCGCTCTCCAAATCACCACACGGCGGGAATAAACTGCGGCAGCGAGTGGTCGATCCGCGACTGACGATGACGTCGGATCCCGCCGATCCGGACGGCGGGTACCGCCCGTTTTTTGATGAGTTAGCCTGCGTGGCAACGCCACCCATGACATGGATCGAGCATGGGACACTCAAGAATATGGCGTATGATAAACTGTACGCGATGGACCGAGGGAAGACATATGCAGACCTCCCGTTTTCGCTGCGTATGACTGGCGGAGAAACCACGGTCGATGAGATGATCGCGTCGTGTCGGGAAGGCATTTATGTGAATCAATTCTCCGATCTGTCGCTCGTGGATCGGCACAGTGCCTTACTCACAGGGGTGACGCGCGACGGATGCTTTCTGGTCAAGAATGGGCAAATCGTCAAAGCCATAAAAAATTTCCGCTTCCTGGAATCGCCGTTCTTCTTTTTGAATAAGATCGACGTCTTGGGAGCTCCCGAGCGTGCCGCATTCGGGTATACACCCCAAGTACCAGGGGATGAATGGTGGCGCGGTTGGCCACGGCCTCCGGTCATCGTCCCTCCCATGATGGTCCGCGATTTCAATTTTTCAGCCTTGGCAGATTTTGTGTGATCACCAACAGATTTTCCCCACAAAACCTCGAGGCCTATCCCGCTCCGCACATCGTGTGCACAAATGAGTTCGTAATCGAGTTGCTCCCGCCTGGTATAAGGTGTAACCCGAACGATCACATGATGAACAATTGATATCGCTGAGTAAGGGCGAACGCACACCGTCGGAATCCATGCGCTCGCGTGGTGTGTTTTGGGAAATTACTTGATTGTTCCTGATCCCACGTGTCCTTTCCCGATCTGAGAAATCCCCGCGAATTTCCTTGCCCTTCACAGTGCCTCGTTCTACTTTGTGGCCCATGAGGATGCAATGACCTCGGCAGCCATGCGGATCTGTTTCAGCGCTGCATCCGACGATCGCCGTGCCGAGCGGTACGGCAATCGTCGCGTAACTGAGAACTCTCGCGTTGCGGTCATCGACGACGTCGTGGCCCGCATCCGCGCCGGCGACGAGGCGGCGTTCGAAGCGGTATATCACGCTCATTTCGACGCGCTGTGGGAGTTCGCACGGACTCTCGTCAAATCCAACGACGTCGCCATGGATGCGGTGCAGGAGGTCTTCCTCTCTCTGTGGGCTCGGCGAGCCTCATGGAACGTCCTCACGACAGTGCAGGGGTATCTGTTCGGCGCCGTGCGAAATCAGGCGTTGAAGTCGCTGCGCCATGACCGGAGTAGCGCCCGTGCGGAGCATCGTGCCGAGCTCGAGCAGCGGCATGCCGATGAGGATGGTGAGGGGGGACGACTCCCCGATGCGATTGCCGCAGAACATGAGTTGGAACGTGCCGTGACTCGGGTGATCGAGTCGCTTCCGGAACGCCAGCGTACCGCCGTCGAGCTCAAGTGGCGATATGAATTGAGCTGGGCCGAGGTCGGTGAAGCGATGGGCATTTCCAAAGTGGCGGCTTGGAAGCTCGGGGCAGCGGCCCAGCGTCGTCTCGAGCCGCTTCGGGAGCGATTCGGAAGGGGTTAACGATTTTCGGCGGGAGTGGAACGTTAGGACGTGCGACTCCCATTGTCCGATCTGACCCCCGCCGACGAGGCGACGCTGGAACGCTGGTTTCATGGCGACGCTGATGCGACGCATGACCCTCGGGTGGCGCAACTCCTGGACGAGCGTCCAGAGCTGATCGAATTTCTTCGCCAACTCCGAGCTCCTCGAAGCGTCGCCGAAGGGCGTCCTTCCGCGGCCGAAGGGTACGCGGCACTGACTGAACGTCGACGCACGATCGAAAAGCACCCCGGACAGGGACGCATGATGCGGCAGGGGGCAGTGTGGTCCCGGGCTGCTCGACGTTCGCTCGGATTCTTTGTCGCTGCGGGGCTCGTCCTCACCGTGACTTTCGGGATTCGATACACACAGACGCGGCCCCGCCCGCAGCTTCGATATACGACGACGGCGGCCCAATGTCTCACCGTTCGGCTCCCGGAAGGGAGTCGGGTCGTGCTTGCCCCCAACACATCGTTGACCATCGCGCAGGATGCCATTGTCCTCGATGGGCAGGCGTTCTTCAACGTGATCCCGAAGACGGACCGTCCATTTATTGTCCGGACCGGGACCGTTGTCACGCGGGTTTTGGGGACGTCCTTCGACGTACTCTATGACCGCCGGGCGCACACGACGCGTGTCGTGCTCGTGAGTGGCAAAGTCAGCACCGGGGCGCGTCGATCAATCACGTTGGCCGCCAATACCATGGCGCTGGTGACCGATTCGTCGATCACGTCGACGACGGTCGTGGATCCGGCTCCGTACGTCGAGTGGCAAACGGGACGGCTTGCCTTTCACGATGCACCAGTATCGGATGTTCTTGCGGCGGTCGAGCGCTGGTATGGCGTGACCGTTCGCGTGACGGATAGCGCGGTGATCCAGCAACATCTCACCGCGACGATCGATGTCCGGCATAGCCGAGACGGAACACTGGCGACGCTGGCCTCGTCGCTGGGCGTCCGGCTGCGTGTCGTTGCGGACACGGTCACTCTGGGCCCGCGCGTCCCTGGAGAGCCAGCTCCGGCGGCCCCGCGCGGCGCCTTCCAACGGTTCATTCACTCAACCGAGGTAGGGCGATGAATAGTGTGCTACGAACGTCGATGCGAAAGCATCTCTGTGTGGGAATCGGTGCCATCACGCTCGGCGTGACTCCGGCGTCGGTCGTTTTCGCGCAGGAAAGCACGCAGGGAAATGCGCAGCGTGACGCGCAGGGAGTGGTTGCGGCGAGTATCACGACGCCGGAAAGTGAAGCCATCTTGACGCGACCGGTCACCATCGCGCTCGACGGTGTTTCGATCGCGCAGGCGCTCGACCGAATCGCGGCGAACGCGGGAGTCACGATCTTCTATCGTCGCGAGCTCGTCGCGGCGGAGCCCGCACTCGTGACGTTGCACGTCAAAAACGTTCCGTTGCGTGACGTCTTCGCTCGGACGTTCGCGCGGACCTCCCTACGGATTGTCGCCATGCCCGACGCGCAATTCAGCGTCGTCGCGGGAACTCGGCGAACCCAAGCTGCATCCGGGGTGATTACGGGGACGGTAATGAATGCAGCCACTCGTCGGCCCATGGATGGCGTCACTCTCGTGATAGACGATGCTGCGCGTGGGGTCTCATCCGACGATCGGGGGCGTTTCCGCATTACCGGCGTGGCAGCCGGGACGCATCGGATCACGACACGCATGCTCGGGTTCTCGCGCCAAGTGAAGACCATCCAGGTGATCGACGGCGATACCGCGCACGTCGAATTCGACTTGCAGGTTGCGGCCACCGCGCTGGATCAGGTGGTCGTTACCGGGACTGTCGTGCAAACGGAGCTGAAAGCCGTCCCCAATGCTATTACGGTGATCACCGCGAAGGATATCGAGCGGCGGGGGATCACGCACATCGATCAACTGTTTCGCGGCGACGTGCCGGGCTTGTTCGCGCTCCAACAAGGCTCGGGGGCATTACTCGACCAGGTGATGATGTTCTCGCGCGGCGCGACCGCGTTTCCCGCGTCGAAGAGTGCAGGTACGTCCTCGGGGACGAATCCAATCAAGACGTATGTCGACGGCGTGGAGATGGCCGATCCTAGTTATCTGTCGCAGATCGATCCACGAACGATCGAGCGCATCGAGATTCTGACCGGTCCACAGGCAAGCACGATCTACGGCAGTAACGCCATCAATGGCGTGATGCAAATTTTCACCAAACGTGGGAGTACGGCGCAGCCGCAGCTTACGCTGAATCTCCTGAGCGGTTTTGTGCAGAACAACTTTAGCAGCGCACGCACGCCGCAGCATGACCTGAGTGCCCAGCTCACCGGGGTGGAAGGGCGCATGTCGTATAATGCCGGTGGCTCGTGGACCTTTCTGGGGGCGTGGACGCCCGCGAAGCAGACGGCGGTGACGAGTGGGTTTGCAGGCACGCGGCTCGCGCTCCCTACGGCACTCGGACCGGTGACCGCGGACATGACGTTCCGGCGGAGCAATACGCAGAATCGGCAACGTGGGACGTCAGGCCAAGGCTACACCAGTGAGCAAGAGTCCGGATATTATTACCCCGATGGGAGGGCCGGCTTGAGTGTGCCCACGATGTATGTTCTCACGGGCCAGACCTTGGGGCTGACCCTGAACTATGCGCCCACGAGTTGGTGGTCGCATGAGATAGGCCTCGGCCAAGACGCTGAAGACACCGAGCAGCGCACGACTGCCGTGGGCAATCTGTCTGTGGGCGATACGACGCTCACCTTGTATCAAACACACACGGAGCGGCGCTCGCTTCGCTATACGACAACGGCACAGATTCCTGTCATGGCTCACGTGCAAAGCACCCTCACGGTCGGCGCCGATGCCTGGGAGAATCTGGCGACGTCACTGTATGTCAGTCCGCAAACGTTGAGCGGGGCGTTACAGGACGCGAACGGCGGGCCCTACCTCAGTCGCCAACCGGGCCATAACCGCGGTGGGTTTCTCCAAGCCCAAGTGGGCGTGTTGGACCAGTTGTTCTTCACCTATGGACTCCGCGCCGAATGGAATCCTGGCTATGGCAGCGAAGCCGAGCCGGACTATGCGCCACGCTATGGGATTGCGTATACGACTGATGTGGGGCCAGTCACGGCCAAGATCCGCGCGAGTTATGGGCATGCAACGCGGCCACCGGATGTTGCCACCAAGCGCGCGCAACCGAACACGAACCCGAGTACCACACCGATCTATGGCGCGTACAATGGCACCATTGCGAACCCCAACTTGGGCCCGGAATTTCAGCGCGGCGGGGAAGGAGGACTCGAACTGTATCTGGGGACGCGGGCCTCGCTGGTTGTGACGCGCTATAACCAAACGGTCGATGGGCTCATCATTGGGGTGCCCGGCGTGGATAGTGTTCGGTCCCTGCACCCGAATCCGATTTTTTGGGGATGGGCCACGTGTTCCGACCTTATATCGTTCTATTATCCAACGGCCTGCTCCTCCCAGGATGCTGCGGGATACGGGTACGCCGAATTGAGCCAGAACTTGAACGCGGCCAGCATTCGCAACGAGGGGTGGGAACTGCAAGGAAGCCTCAGCACGGGACCGCTCACCACCAAAGGGACCTATAGCTGGACCAAAAGCCGCTCACTCGGTGTCTTGCCCCAATATTTGGCCAAGTTTCATGTGACCGGAACTCCCTTTGAGCAGGGGGCAACGTTCCAATTCCTTCCTGAGCATACGTGGGCCGTGGGCGTGACGTACGCGCAAGCCACGACTACGCTGGCGCTCAACGTCACGGGGGTCGGCCGGCTCTTGGGGATGAACGACGCGACGTGGCGACGATATCTCACAGGCGCTCGTTTGGATCAAAATCTCTGGAGAGAGAGCACTAGTAATTACGTCAGTGCCAATCAGGGCTATACGTTCGCGGACCTGAATGCGACGCATCGGTTCTCGTCGTCCGTGGAAAGTGTGGTGCAGGTGCAGAATCTGATGAATCGGTATGTGAATGATCTGGATGGATACAACGCGACTCTGGGTCGCCAGACAAAAGTCGGATTCCGGCTGAGCCTCCGATGATCTGAGCCTCCATGGAGTGAGACGACGCCGCGGCAACGTATCGGCCGCGGCGTCTCCCGCGGATTCTCCCGCGACGCTTTCCCCGACGCCATCAACGTGTTTCACAACACTTCCCCGTGCGCGCGCCGGTTGGCTCCTGATGCGCCACTCTTTCCCTTTTCTGGATTAGATCTCGGATGTGCTCTCCCTGTTTCTCTGTGACGATGGCGCGGCGTGTCGTTGTCGCAGGTTCCCTCCTCGCCGGCGGTGCACTCGTGTCGTCGACGCAAGCGCAGATCCTCTCCCCTCCGATCACGTTCAACGGCCCGCGGAATCCGGCGATTCACGCCACGCCGGCCGAGGCGCTGGTCAACCTTGACTATGAGAACGCGCGCACGTTGCAATATGCGGCCCCGGTTACGCGCGCCACATATCCCAAGGATTCTCTGCGGGCCGTCGCCGAAGCACGGGCTGCGCAGTGGATGCAGTCATTCGAGGCGCGTCCCGTGACCGGATTACAGATCGATCCCTATGGCGTCATCTCCGTGACCGCGCATCACGAAGCGATTGCGCAGCAACAGATCGCCGCGCGGTTGGCAACGCCCGGACTGTCGTTCGCCGACAGAGCGTTCACGCTCCAGATGGCGGTCCTCGCCTTCGCGAGCGCGGACTATCCCGCACGGTTGCCGATCGCCGAAGACTACGTGAAACAGCTTGATGCCTTGGGGGTCAACGCGGCGTATTGGCAATTCAATGGCCGGCGTCCGTTGATCTACGCCTATTACCGGCTCGGCCGTAGCGCGGATGTGGCCCGTATTGGTCTCGCCGCCTTTGCGTTGGTCAGCGTCATGCCGTATGAACAGCGCGGCGACGTATTCGCGCCGGGGACCTGGATGGATTATGCGGCGGTGGTCGATGCCGTGAGCGGCCAACCGGGTGGCCGTGAGACCATCAAGGCGATGAATACGGCATTGATTGCTGCGACCGTGGCGCCCGCGTCGCTCGTGGCCATCGACTCGTCCTTCGCGTGGCATAGCGAATGGTGGCGACACTTCATGCAGGGGGAGATCGATCTCGCCGCGCAGGTCGGGGAGCGGGCCCCACCAATGGTGTCGAATTATTGGGTCAATCGCGGGCCGTCGCGTGACTCGCAAAGTGTGGCCGTCAACGACGGGAAGATCCGCATCATCGAGATCGGGTCCTTTACCTGTGCGCCGTGTGTCGCGGCGGTGCCCGGGCTCGAGCGGTTACATCACCAGTATCCCCAGATCGAAGTGGTATTCCTGACGGCGGGTTTGGGACAGTGGGGGAACCGCATCGTGCCGGGCAAAGTCGAAGCGGACCATCTGGCGGATCACTTCGTGAACAATTTGCACGCGACCTTCCCGATTGGCATCGCAATGCCAGTGTGGGTGCCCGATGACAATGGGGGTGAGATGGCGGTGCCGCCGACGCCCACCTGGCATGCGGGGAATTATCCGCAGGCCGGCAAACCCACGTTTTATGTGGTGGACGGGAAAGGGATCGTGCGGCGTGTCATTGGTGGCTACACCCGCGAGTTGGAAGAGAATCTGTCTACCATCGTCGCGTATTTGCAGCACGAAGCGACGAATGGTGGCCAGACGGTCACAGCGCAATAGGCACATGCCCATGTCTCGATATTCTCGGCGCGAGTTTCTGACGCAGACCTCGCTGGCGCTGGCGGGCACGGCGCTTGGAGCGCGGCATCTCAACGCCGGAATACCCGTCCAGATTCCGGCGAGGAGTCCGCGGACCGCTGATGCCCTTCTGCAAGGCATTGCCGGCGGTGTCGACATGCCGACATTGGCCCAGCGGGCCGTCGATACCGCGCAGCAGGCGGGCGCCGCCTACGCCGATGTACGCGTCGCCGAGCGGAACTTTCTCTGGTTACTCGCCCCTATGAACAACGTCTTGCTCCAGACCGAGTTCACGTTTGGGGTCCGAGCGCTGGTCGATGGCGTCTGGGGCTTTGCATACGGCCGCGCGCCGGACGGGGACAACATCGCGCAGTATGCGCGCGATGCGGTGGCGGGGGCCCGGCTGGCGGCGACACTCGGGACGACGGCGCCGACACGCGACTGGACCCCGCCACCAACAGTCACCGGTGCGTGGACGATGCCGATCGAGATCGATCCGTTCACGGTCCCCATTCAACAGCAGTCTGAGTTGATGGATGCAGTCGATGCGACGGTGCGGCGCGTTCCTGGTGCGTCAGGGAACTTCACGACTGACTGGGTGCGCGAGACCCGTGTCTGCGCCTCGACCACGGGGACATTGATCACCCAACAGCTATATCGTACGCATCCGTTCACGCAAGCAATGGCAACGTATGGGGGGAACTCGATGCTCCTCCGCGTGCCGGAATTTCATGCACAGTCCGCGGGGTACGAGCTGTGCACAACTCCCGGGCTCCTGGACCAGTTCAAGGCTGGAGCCGAAGAGGCCATGCGGTTCGCGCGACTTCCGATGCGGCCGCTCGACGTCGGCCGGTATCCGGTGGTGCTCGACGGGACGGTGATGGGGAATGTGCTCGTGACGCTGCTCGGCCAATCACTCGAGCTCGATCGGGTGTTGGGAATGGACGCCGACGCAGCGGGCACGAGCCGGCTGACGCCGGATCTGTTGGGCACCACCGTTGTGAGTCCGCTCCTGACCGTCACAGCGCACCGTAATATGCCGTCGGTCACCGCCGTCCACTGGGATGATGAAGGGACGGTGCCGCAGCCACATACGGTGCTTCGTGATGGCGTGTTGGTGGATTACCACACCAGTGCCGAAACACTCCCTGCGCTCAAGAGCTGGTATCAGACGCAGCACCGGCCCCTGCAGAGCAACGGCTGCGCGGTGGCGAGTGAGGCGAAAACGCCGGTGGCGATCTATCCGCCGCACCTGGTCATGACGCCGGGGACATCCCGTGCATCACTGGAGGATCTCTACAAAGATATGACGAAGGGACTCGTCGTGCGGACAGGGTGGGTCACCACTGATCAACAGTTGGCATCCGGCGCCATCCGGGGCTTCACGGAAATATACGAAGTGTCCCAGGGGAAAATCGTGCGCCGCGTGAAGGATATACAGCTGCAATTCAACACGCTGCCGTTCTTGAAAGGGCTCACGGTATTGGGCGACGCAACCACAATGCAGGAAGAGGATGTGTCGACCTCCAAAGGGCTCCCCTGGGTCGGCGTGACAAGTGGCGCGACGGCGCCCGCGGCGCTGTTGAAAGAAGTGAACGCCGTTTCCACCCACATGGGCTGAGGATGATCCGCACGTACCACACATCTCTAGTGCTTGATCCATACCTCAGCATTCTCGATGGTTGTCCTGAATTCTCACCCATGCAGACAATACACACATTGGACCGTACGATCCCGCATGCAAGGCGTTACTACAAGGCTCTTTTCTGCGGCGAGGCGCGTTCATGAGCACCCCGCACAGGCTATTGCCCCCACTCGCAGACCGGCTGGCCGACGGGCGTCCCGTCATTACTCGTGAGCGCGCCTTAAGTCTTGCCAAACAGGTGCTCGACCTGAGTGCGGCGGACAAGGCAAGAGTGTACATCCGACACACGGTCAAAAGCACCACGCGATTGGCCAGCGATCGGGTGCGGGACACCGACGATGGGGACACCTTACTCGTCCAGATTCGGACCGAATTTGGCGACGGCAATGGGTGGACGTACGTGACGACGAACCAGTTGGACGAACGCGCGCTCCAGGCCTTGGTCATCCGTGCCGATGAGATCGGGAAAGCGATGATCGGTTGGAACGAAAAAGTCCATCCGCAGACGTGGGATGAGCAGGATACCTATCCTGCCAATCATCTGTATCATCAGCCGAGCGTCGACGCGCTTCAGACCGCACGAGCCGAGGCAGTTCCCAAGATTATCGAGACTGTCAACCGTACGGGGTTCAAGGCATCCGGGTTCGTCGGTGTCATGGCGCGGGCCGAGGCGATGTTGACCAACAAGGGGATCGCCGCCTTCTCGGAAGAGACGGATTGCGAAGTCGATGTGACCACGCGACCAGCGGATGGGAAGAGTTCAGGCTGGGCCGGGAAATCCCATCGGAACTGGGCGATGATCGATCCGGTCCAGGTTGCTACCGCCTCGGTCGATATCGCGAAGAAGAATGTGAATGTCCAAGCGGTCGAGCCGGGCCGGCGTACCGCCATTCTGACGCCGGCCGCGGTGGCGCAGCTCATGCGGTTCTTCGTCGCGCATTTCAACGGTGGGGCGAGTGACGACGGGCAGTATGGCTTCTCCAAATTGCCCGACCGCCACAAGGGGAGCAAATTCAAGCAACGGCTCTTCGATCCGCGCATCACTGTCACGACCGATCCCGCCGACCCCGAGGGCGGATTCAAAGCCTGGTTCGAGGATGGGTATGTGAACCTCCCGGCGACGTGGGTCGAACATGGCGAGCTCAAGTTGCTGAGCTATGGGACGCACGCGTTAGATCATGGGAAGCCGTTTTCGGAGTTGCCCTATGGGTTCCGATTACATGGCGGCGACACGACGCTCGAACAAATGATTGCGCAGTGTGAGGATGGCATCTTTGTGAATCAAGTCTCCGGGGTCGACATTGTCGATTGGCACACGGGCATGATGACGGGCGTAACCCGGGATGGTTGTTTCCTCGTACGGCACGGCAAGATCGATCGGGCGGTGAAGAACTTCCGATTCCTGACGTCGCCGTTCTTCTTCTTCAACAATGTGATGGCGATCGGCAAACCGGAGCGTGCGGCGTTCGGCTACGCGCCCTGGACGGATCAGGAGAGTAGCGCGTCGGGATACGACGATCTGGACTGGCCGCGGCGGCCAATGATCGTACCGCCGCTCATGGTGCGCGACTTCAATTTCAATGCCCTCATTGATGCCGTGTGAGAGTGGTCATCGAATCCCCCGAAGAATCATTTTACTACTAACTCACACGAAGCGCAGTCATTACTCTAAACCTGTCGCCAACGTGCGGTGATGTAGGATAATTTTCTCTTGTTGACGGAACTCTTGTGCTGAGTATAGGTTGCTCGGCCCATGACACTTCGCAATAGGGATTCTCGACGCTGCTATCGACACACATAGAAAATCACGCAATTTTTCGGGGATGGCGCAACACTGTCCCCGTATGCACTTTATCGGGAGCATGGGTGCGCTCCTCCTGTTCCTCGCCGATTCGCGACCCTTCGATTCATCCGCGAACATTTCACGCACCGGTATCACGCCAAGCGATACCGACCCCCGTGATGGTGCCGACGTCGTACACGACAGGGACGGTGCCGAGCGCGCCCTCATCCTCAAGGTACGCCAAGGAGACGGCGACGCCTTCGCCACCTTCATGCGGTACCATCTCGACGCCGTCACCCGCATCGCCCGCGCGATCGTCGGCTCGACCGACGCCGCCGATGACATCGTCCAGAACGTCTTCGTCCAAATGTGGGCGCATCGCGACCGCCTCGATCCGGACCGTCCGATCAAATCCTACCTGCATCGGGCCATTCGGAATTGCGCCTTCAACGATCGGAAGGCTGAACGAGTCCGCGCGCAGTACCGTACACAGATTGTCAACGAGGCGGCGTCGGGAACGATTGTGACCAGTACGCCCAGCGCGGAAGGAAGGGTCCTCGCGGAAGCCGAGGTGACGGCGGCCCTTCAATCACTCTCTGAACGACGCCGGATCGCCATTCAGCTCCGGTTCGAATCCGATCTCAGCTACGCCGAAATCGGCGAGGTCATCGGTACCAGCGGCCCCGCCGCGATGCAGCTCGTCCTGCGGGGGATCGAAGAGCTGCGACGATTCCTGAAATTGGACGCCATGTAGTTGGCCGCATAAATCATCGTATAAATCACCGTGTAAGGTTTCGCGCCGCTCCGTTGTATGAGGGACATGCGGTCCGATTCCTCTCCTCCCCCCGCGGGAAACGTCCCCGAAACGCCTGACGCTCGGCGCATCGAGCAATATTGGCTGGGACAGCTCTCTCCACACGAGACACCGGGGCTCGCCCAGTGGCTCGACCAAGTCCCCGGGCGGAGGGAACGATATGACGCGATTGGGGCGGCGCTCAAAGGACGGCGCTTTCCTGGCTACACGGATGACGCCCGTGACGCGCGTGTCGCCGAGTTGATGCAGCATACGGTTTCGGTAGTGTCGCCGCAGAGCCTTTCCCGGCGCCCTTGGCTCCCTGGGGGTGCCACCGGGCCTATGCGCCAGATGGCGACCCAGGCGAGGCTTGCGGTCACGGCGGCGTGCGTCGTCGGCATGGCCGTTGCCGCAATACAATTCGCCCCCCATACGACATATGATGGTGTCGGAAGCCGAACAACGCGATACACGTCAGCGCCAGGGCAGCGGATCGCACTTGCGCTTCGCGACGGAGCGCAGGTCGTTCTGGGTCCCGCGACGACGGTACTCGTACGGCGAACCGGAAATGCGCTCGACGTCTCGGTGGAAGGAGAAGCATGGTTCTCCGTCGCACATCGGACCGATCGCCCGCTCACGGTCCGGGCGGGCGCCGCGGTGGGAACGGTCTTGGGGACGTCATTCCTGGTGCGATGGTATCCGCACGAGCTGTCCGCACGCGTGACGGTCGCCGAAGGGCGCGTCGCGCTCCGCGATTCCTCAGAACACGCGACCCCGGTCGTTCTTTCGGCGCGCACGTCCGGAACCGTGTCCCAGGATGGGAACGTCGGCGTCACGGAGCGCGCCCTGACGGAGTCGGATACTGCCTGGGTCGATGGCCGACTTGTTTTCCAGAACGTTCCGTTGCGCGACGTCGTCGCCGAGCTCTCGCGAGCGTATGGCGCATCCATCACATTGGCGGACTCGTCGTTGTCCGACCGGCGCGTGACCTACACCGCGGCGCTGTCGACCCATTCCTTGCGCGACGTGCTCGACGTCATCGCACCGATCGCGAATGCGCACTACGCGCCAGCCGAACGTGGCTTTGTCTTGCATGCCGGACGCCGCACACCTCGCGTACGTCCTGCTGTCCCTCATCCATTGAGCTCACCGGAGGAAATTCAGTATGGGAAGTAATCGGGTGTGTCGGATCATGGGGTTCTGCGTCGTGGCCGCTAGTGCAGGGGGGACTGGCGTGTCCGCGGCACAAACGAGGTCGCACGGTGCGCCCACGGCGCCGTCGTCCGTCGCCCGCGCGGACGTCGAATCGTCGCGTTCCCTGCGCGGACGCACGCTGGTGACACTCACGATGTCGCGGTCACCACGTCGTCGTGTGCTCGACGAAATCGCGCGCCAGGCGAAGTTGAACCCCGCGTACGGACAGGATGCCTCGCTCGACGATCGCATCACGTTGCAAGTCCAGAATATCCCCGCCGCGGCCGCCTTCGAGCGCGCGCTCGAGGGGACGAAGATGACCGCGACGATTCGGCCGAATGGCGACGTCATGTTCCTGGCGGATGACTCCGTTCGAGCGGCGTCCGGACGCATCACGGGCGTCGTGACCGACGCCACGACCCAATTGCCGTTGCGCGGCGTCGCCGTGACCGTCGATGCGGCGACACAAGGTGTACTCACGAATAACGACGGACGCTTCCACATCGACGGCATCTCGGCCGCCGCACACCGCATCACGATCCGGCGCGTCGGATACGTGCGGCAGGTGAAAACGGTGAATGTCTCCGACGATCAAGTCACCGATCTCCGTGTGGCGCTCTCGCCGAGCACCAATACACTCGATCAAGTCGTCGTGACAGGGACTGTCATACCGACCGCGATGAAAGCGGTGCCAAGTGCGATGACCGTGATCACGGCGAAACAAATCGAAGAGCGCGGGATCACGCATATCGATCAACTCTTTCGTGGCGACATTCCCGGCATGTTCGCGCCGAGCACCGGTTCCGGGAACGGCGATGATGCCGTCATTGTGTACTCGCGTGGGGCGAATCGGGTGAGCGGAAGCATCTCCGGCGGTGCCGGCGGTGTGGCTGGTCTGCCAGACGTATCGTCGATGGTCACGGACGGCACGACGACGCCGATGCGTACGTACGTCGACGGGATCGAGATGTCTCGCCCGGAATATCTCTCGCAAATCGATCCGCGCAGCATCGAGCGCATCGAGATCTTGACGGGGCCGCAAGCGAGTACGATCTACGGGTCCAATGCGATCAACGGCGTCATGCAGATCTTCACCAAACGCGGGACGACCCAACGGCCACAGCTCACCGTCGATCTCCAAACCGGGCTCATTCAAAATAACTTCAGCACGGCGTTGAGTCCGACGCACAACGAAGCCGCCCAACTCTCCGGCGCCGACGGGCGGTGGAGCTATAACGCGGGTGGTGCCTGGGATTACACGGGGAAATGGACCCCTGGGGCGCAGAAAACGCGCACGAGCGTGTATGGTGGTCTTCGGACGCTCGCCGGCCCGTTGACGATCGATTTGACCGCACGGCAATCGTGGCTCGCGAACAAGCAGATCACGACGGCGATCGCGCAAGGGGCCAGCGATCTCTTGCAGCACGGCGTCTACACGAGTAATGCTGCGGCGCTCAACGGCGGCTTGGATCAAGTCGCAATGGTGAACGTCGGGACGCACACCCTCGGCGCCACGTTCATGTATCGCCCCATTTCGTGGTGGACCCATGAAGTGACGGTGGGAACGGACCGGACGGACAACAGTAACCTGGGGAGGACGTTCCGGCACGGCTCGCCACGGGACACGACGCTGCCGTTCAACATGTCGACGACGAATCAGAGCTCGTTCCGCTATAACTCCACGGCACAGCTCCCCATGACTGGATTCGCGACGCTGACGTTGACCGGTGGCGTCGATTCCTGGCGAACGGCGAGCGTGTCACAAGGAGGAAATGTCGTCGCGGGGACCGGGTACCTTCCTGACGTCTACACGATCCGTGATGCCCCATCGCATAACACCGGCGGTTTCCTCCAAGGACAACTCGGCCTCGCCGACGCACTGTTCCTGACCTACGGGCTGCGAGCGGAGTGGAATCCAAACTACGGACCGAACGCCCAGCCCAACCTCGCGCCGCGCTTTGGCGCCGCGTATACCGCAAACCTGGGATCGATTACCGCCAAGATTCGTGGGAGCTATGGACGCTCGACTCGTCCACCGACCGACGGACAACGCTCCGCCGTCCACATGACCGATCCGAACATCGTCGCCATCTTTGGTACGCTCGACGACCAATTGGCGAGCCCGGAGCTGGGCGCGGAATTTCAGCAGGGCGGGGAAGGGGGACTCGAGCTGTACTGGGGGGCGCACGCCTCGCTCATCGTGACACGATACAACCAGACCGTCGACGGGCTCATTGAGCGTGTGAACAATGTGGATAGTGTCCGTTCACAGCTTCTCGCGACGGCGTATGGTGCGTACGGATGGGATCCAAACTATGCACACCCCGATGGATACTTCTATTGGGGCCAAGCGCAGTACATCAATATCGGGAGCATCCGAAATCAAGGGTGGGAATTGCACGGAACCGGAACATTGGGGATGCTCAGCGCGGACGGAACCTACTCGTGGACGAAGAGCCGCGTCATCGGTGTGACCGAGCGCTATCGGAAGTTGTTCGTCCGAGACGCGTATCAACCCGGGCGTGCCTTCGAATTGGTGCCGGAGCACACCTGGGCAGCGACGTTCACGTATCGGACTCGTGGCTCGCGGCTCTCACTGACGATGAACGGGGTGGCGCAAATCTATACAGGTGCTGACGCGCTCGCCTTGGCTGTTGGCGGCCTCCCCTACTCGTGGAATTATCGTGTGTCGACGGCCCGCACTCGGATGTCGCTCCCCTCGTATTACCGGTCCGTCAACGCCGGGTACGTTACCACCGATCTCAACGCGGCCCGGTCGCTGACGTCGCTCGTCGAATTGACGATGCAGGTACAAAACCTGTCCAACGCATATCACAACGACTATAGCGCCGTCTACGCATCGATGGGACGGCTTTCAAAGCTCGGGCTTCGGTGGAGATTGTAATGGTGTCGCTGTATTTCAGGGAGAATAGAGGAATGCGAGTTAGAGTTACGCGGCTTGCGATCGGAGTATTGGTCGTCATCGGCGCTTCGTCCAGTCAGGCGCAAAGCACGCGGCAAGGCGGACCCGACGCGCCCCCTGCGCTCGAAACGGACTCCGCGATGTCGTTGTCGATTCCCGTCATCGAGACGAGAAGCAGCGGAAAGTACTCGCGTCCGGTGCTGGCCCTCGAAGCGGCGAAACAGGTCGACTTCGAAGTTGCTGGAATGTTCGCGAAGCTATCCATTCGGCAAGACCATTATCCGATCGATTCGATACTCAAAGAATGGCGCGCGAGTGCAGCGACATGGCAGACGCAGGTTCCCAAGAATTCCGTGCGGGGGATGCAGATCCCCGCGTCGGGGACCGTCGGTCTCCAGAGTGGCGATGACCGCTACGCGAGTGAGGAATTCGCCCGCCGGTTGGCGACTCCTAACCTGTCGTTCGAAGACAAAGCGTTCACCCTCCAAACCGCGGTCCAAGCCTTCACCAATCAGTGGCACCCAGAGCGTCTTGGAATGGCCGAGCAATACATGCATACACTGGATGCGCTCGGGGATTCCGCGGCGGTCTGGCGTTTCATCGCGCATTCGGCGCTCGCCAATACGTACTACGTACTCGGCCGGAGCCAGGACGTCGCGCGGCATGGCAAGACGGCGATCGCGCTGCTTCCAGTGATGCCATATCACGAACGCTATTTGGCCTACCTCGGCAATGAGCTCTACGCGATCACCGTCGACGCGCTCGCTGGCATGCCGCAAGGGCGAGCCGCGATCGAAAGCCTCGACACCGCGTATCTGGCAGGGACCGTAATTACTCCAGGACTCGTCGCCTTCGATTCGACGTACGCGATCATCGCCGACGGAAATCGACGGTCGGCACACAACGCCATCGTGGGAAACGCCAAACTCGGCACGCCGGCCGCACCGCTCGTCGCGCACTATTGGGTCAACCGTGGATCACACGATTCTACCACGGTCGTCATGAACGACGGCAAGATTCGGTTGATCGAAATGGCGCATACGGGCTGCGGCCCATGCGTGAAGGAGTTGTATGCCCTGCAGCAGATCCATGAACACTACCCGGCGATCGAGACGATGTTGATGACCTGGACCTTCGGACAGTGGGGCGATCGAGTGGTCGATCGCGACGAGGAGATCGCGCACCTCGTTCAATACTTCGTCACCGATACGAAGATCACCTACCCCGTTGGCATCTGGGCCGGCGTCCGAATTCCCAACCGTGAAGGTGGAACGTCGGTCCAGGAGAACGCCAACTTCGCGAACTATCCGCTCACCGGAAAGCCGATGCTGTGGGTGATCGACGGCCACGGAATCATCCGGCGCATGTTCACCGGATACGGCCCGGACATGAAGCTGCAGATCGAGCGGACGATCGACTTTTTGCAGCACGAGGCTGGCGCACCAGCCGCCTCCTCCGTCTCATCATCGATCGTCACGCACTGAGTTATCGTTCCATGCCGAATTTCACTCGCCGAGATTTTCTCCGTACGACCCCACTTGGTGTTGCCGGTGTCGTCCTTGGTTCGCGTCGCGCGGGCGCGACGTCCGTCCCGCTCTCTCCTTGCGTTGGACGGCTGACGGCGCAGCAACTCCTTCCTGAGCGTCTCACGCCCCTCACTTTACAACGTCTTGCCGCCGCCGCGGTGGAAGCCGCGCGGCAAGCTGGCGCGAGCTACGCCGATGTACGCGTGGCCGAGCAACAGGGATTGGGGGTGCATCCGATGCAGGAGCCGTTCGGAAACATCAGCTTGCTCCCCAAATTCATGTACGGCATCCGTGTGAACGTCGACGGGGCATGGGCGTTCCTGCACGGAAGCACCCCGACACTGGATGCGGTGGCGACGTCGGCGAAAAACGCCGTCGCGACGGCGCGGAGCTATCGCGGGCATTACGGTGGACACCTCGCGTTTTCCGCGATGCCGGCGGTACACGATGCGTATGTATTCCCCGTGCAAATCGATCCGTTCACCGTCCCGCTCTACGATCAAGCCGACGTACTCTGGGCGTTGGCGAAGTCGGCGCAAGCAAGAACCTCGACGATGCGAGTCGACTTCAATTGGACTCGCGAAACCCGAGTGTTCGCGTCGAGTGAAGGGGCCATGCTCACGCAGACGTTTCAACGCTCCGAGCCCGCGGTCACCGTGTACGCGACCCGAACCGCGTACACGGGCACCTGCTCGCGTGATGTCCTGCTGCCGTCGTCCGCTGGCTTCGAATGCGTTCTCGCGCCAACACTGCCGGAGACGATCAAGGCTGCAGCCGAGGAGCTCGCGGTGCTCGCCGCACTTCCGCGCGGACAGCTCGACGTGGGCCGATACCCACTCGTGCTCGACGGAACCTCGTTTGGAGCAACCTTGATGCCCACACTGGCATCCGCGTTCACGCTCGATCGTGTCATGGGCGACGATGCAGGGGCCGTTGGTACGAGCTACCTCGCCCCACCCGACGCTTGGCTCGGGAAACCCGTCGCGAGCGATTTGTTGAATGTGACGGGGAATCGTGAATTCCCTCACATCACGGCGATCAAATGGGATGATGATGGTGTTGCGACGCGCGCATTTCCGCTGATTCAAGGCGGACGACTCTCCACTTACTGCACCTCCCGCCGGAGCCTTGCCACGTTGGCTGGGCAAAATCCGTCGTTTGCCAGTTCTATGGCATTGACGGGATGCGCCGCCGCTCCAAACGCCGATCAAGCCGTGCGCTCCGCACTCCCACATCTTTCCGTCGACCCCGCGTCGCGGTCCACGACACTGGTCGACTTGTATAAAGACATGGCACACGGTGTCCTCGTCCAACAAAATATCGAGGAATGGCAAACCGACGCGCAGTTGGCGACGGGCTTCAAAGCGTTCCGCGAAAGCGGCAATCTGTATGAGATCGTGCGCGGGAAAATCGTGCGTCGACTGCAAGGGAACGCACTGCAATTCAACACGAATCGATTCTGGCAATCTCTCATCGCGCTCGGCGACGCGTCCACCGTGCAACCGTCCGTCCAGAAAATTTATGACGGACAACCCCTGGCGCTGCTGTTCCAGAGCGCATCGGCTCCGGCCGGCGCGTTCAAATCGGCCGATCTCATTTCGACGGCGCGATTCGCATGACCCAGATTCGCTTGATGCCGCCGACTTTTCATCACGATCGTATGACGACGTCCTCCCGCGATTCCCACGTCATGCACGCGCTTCCGCCCTTGGCGAGCCGTCTGGCGGTGGGACGCCCCGTGATGAGCCGCGAGCAGCTCCTCGCCCTGGCACACCGCATCAGCCAGATGACGACGCTCGACAACGTGACCATTCGCGTCACCCACACGGTCAACATCATCACACGCCTCGCCAGCGATCACGTGTTGACGAGCGACGACGGCGACCTGCTCGACGTGCAGTTCACCACGTCGGCTCCGGCTGATCCTCCCGTCCTGCAGCTGTTCACGAACCAATTGGACGACAGCACGTTGCTCACCGGCGTCCAACGTCTCGAAACGATCCTGCGATCGCTGTACGACTATAATCCGACACCGTGGGCCAAACACGAAGTCCGTTTTCAAGACCATCTCATCCCGACAAAACTGTGGCACGATGCGACGGTCGATGCCATGACGTCGACGCGCGCCACCGTCATTCCCGAGTTACTCGATCGCGTGACAAAGGCGGGACTCACCGGGGCAGGGTTCCTCGGATTCATGGCGCGCGCCGAGGCCTATGTCGACAAGCGCGATGGCCTCGTCGCGTTCAATGAGGAGACGGATAGCGAGATCACGATTACCGCCCGCACCCCCGACTTGAAGCGCTCCGGGTGGGGCGGGGTAACCGGTCGTGATTGGAGCACCGTCAAGTACATGGATGCCGCCGACCAAGCAGTATCGATGGCAACACTGTGTCCGGGAGCGCCAGTCGCCGTCGAACCAGGAAGAAGAACCGCGATCTTATCACCATCGGCGACCGCGGCGCTCCTTCGGACACTCGCCGAGCAGTTCGAGGCATTTAGCAGTAACTGGGGACAGACTGCGCTCTCGACCGGAATGCCCGGAACCTGGGGGTCGAAGTTGCATCAACGCATCTTCGATCCGCGATTGAAGATGTCGTCCGATCCAGCGGATCCCGAAGGGGGATTCCGCCCCTACTTTGGGGATGGCTTCGCGACGCGGCCCATGACCTGGGTCGAGAATG
>Ga0207654_10000179_pt1 | contig 39324 bp, 33 predicted proteins | sample KBSC64metaG_FD_184355 | JGI IMG/M metagenome (GOLD analysis project Ga0207654, IMG submission 184355) | Corn rhizosphere microbial communities from Kellogg Biological Station, Michigan, USA - KBS C6-4 metaG (SPAdes) (version 2) | ecosystem: Host-associated > Plants > Roots > Rhizosphere > Soil...
CCCAAGCCTCGCGTCTGGCACTGGCGAAACTTGCGGTCGGCGACTTCGCCGCGCAGACGCACACCGATCGCGAACTCGTGATCGTGCACGACGGCGGCGATGCGCACCACGACGAACTGACCGCGCTCGCCGCGCAGGTACGGTCCGCGCCGGTGCGCGTGGTGCGGCACGCGTCCGGTTCGACGCTCGGCGCACTGCGCAACGCATCCGTCGATGCGGCGGCGGGCGAATTCGTCTGCCAATGGGACGACGACGACCGCTACCATCCGCAGCGTCTTGCGCTGCAATGGCAGGCGCTGCACGATCAGAACGCGGATTTTTGTTTTTTGTGCGATCAACTGCACTGGTTTCCCGCGCGCGGCGAGTTGTACTGGGACGACTGGAACCGCGAGGCCTATCCGCTCAACGTCGTGCAAGGCAGTTTGCTGGGGCGCCGCGCATGCATGCCGCGTTACGCGGAGCTGGCGCGCGGCGAGGATACCGACGTGCTGCTCAAGATCCTGCGCCAGGGCAGCGCCATCGCGCGCGTGCGCGATGCCGGCTGGAGCTCGATCTACGTCTATCACGGCGCCAACACCTTCGACGGCGCGCATCATGCCGCGATCGCGCGCGCCAAGGCGCTCGGCCACGCCGTGCTGCTGCAACGCGAGCGCCTGCTGCACGAGCGTCTGTCCGAATATCGGCCCGGGCTCGGCGCACTGCGCATGCCGCATGCGGACGGCGCGCTGGAATTGAGCAGCTAGTCCAGGAAACGACGCGCCAATTGCGCCAACGTGCAATCGCGCGTGCGGATCCAGTTCTCGTCGATCTGCCCCGCATGCACTTGCGAAAAATCCGTGCGCGCCGTGTCCCACCATAAATGCGCCCACAAATGCACGCTGTACAGGTCGGCGCGCCCGCTGTCGGATTCCTCCAGCAGCGTACGCAGTCCCGCGACGGTGCTGCCGTAGCGGTAAAAATATTCGCGCGGGAGAACGCGCACCGCGCCCGGCATGCACTGCCACGCGCGCGCGGCCTCGTCGCAGGAATGCCGATTCCAACTGCCGTCGAATGTTGCCGCCATGCGCTCGCGCCAGTGCGCGGCGAAGCGTGCGCCGGGCCGAGCCAACATCACCGCATTGCACAGCGACGGACGCAACAATTGTCCTGGGGCAAAGGGTGAATTTTCCTCGCCGATGACGAACTCCTCGCCAAACCAGGCATCCGGATATTCGCGCACAAACAGCGTATCCATGTCGGCGTAAGCGCCGCCATGTTCGAGCAGGATGTCCATGCGCAGAAAATCGGCCTCGTGCGCGTAGGCGAGCCCGAGCCGTTCGATGATGCGGCCTTCCGCACTATCGCGGTAGCGCGCCGGCTCGAATCCTTCAACACGCGCCGGCACTCGCACCAAGGTCAGATGCGGTTTGATCGCATCCCACCACGGCCCGAACGGCTCGTGACGGTAGTGGAAATGAATCGCGTCCGGCCTGTTCGCCGACAGGCACGACGCCAGACACAGATAGTGCAGGATGTGAAACGGCGCGCGCTGTTCGCGCAGACCGAAGACGAAATGGAAATCGCGCCGGATGCTCACGCGATGGCCTCGATCAATTGCTCGACGACGACGGGTTCGGCAAATTCGCGCACGATGCGCTCGCGAATCGCATGCGTCGCGGACTGCATCGGTTGAGTATCGACCAACGTCGCGCGCAGCATCGCCACCGCGGCATCGAAATCGGGCTCGGCCCAGCACTGGCTGGGAAAATACGAAGGCCGGTACGGCGGCCACAGCGGCACCGGATCGGGCACATACGGCACCGCGCCGGGCCAATTGCCGCCGAGGAATTCGCATTGGCCGCCCCAACCCGTCATCACCACGGGTTTGCCGAGCGTTGCCGCCTCAAACGCGCCCAATCCCCAGCCTTCGCCGTGCGTGAGCGACACGTAGACATCGCCGAGCGCGTGGATCATGTCGATGCCATCGCCATCGAGTTGCGCATCGACCAGGACGATCGGCGCGGACGGCCGACCGGTTTCGGCGGCGGCGGCCTGCATCGCCTGCCGGGTCAGCTCGCGGGTAGATGCCTCCGGGTAGAACGGCGCGCCACCCCGTCCGGTCGCCGACGTCTTGATCAACAGGCTCACCGGTGCCGTTGCATCGAAAGCGCGCGCGAAGATCCGGACCAGCGCGGGCATGTTCTTGCGCGGGTCCCAGGCGTTGATCGTGTAGAGCACGCGATGCGCGGCGGGAATCCCCAACTGCGCGCGCGCATCGGCCAGCGCACTCGGCGCAAACTCGCACCAACAATGGCGGCGAATATGCGGCACGCGGTGGACGGATCTGTCGAGTCCATCGCGCAGGAATCCGGCGCGATTAAGCTCGCACGGCACGATCACACGATCCGCCTGGCGCATCAGCGGCAGCCAGTGCGCCGGCGTACGGTCGGTTTCCCAGACCGTCATGCCGATATTGCGCTTGCCCGGCTCGAACAGCGGCGCCCACGATTCCGGCGGCGCATGCACGATCACGGTGTCGTGCGCGACCGGCGCTGCCGTACGTTGAACCAATGCGGGGATGTCGGCGAGATTTCCCGACGTGCCGCACAGACCGAGCAGTTCGCTGCGGCTGCCGTCGGACCGCGTCCACGCACCGACCACCATGCGTTCCGGCGCCCACGTCAACGGAATCCATTGCACCGCAATACCGGCGTTGACGAGCGCGCGCACGTAGGCGGCAGCGGCCTGCCCATAACCGCTGAGACTGTCGAAGCCGTAGTAACGGACGCCGCGTGGAAACAAGGCTGGCGTCTTCACCGCGCCCGCTCGTAGCCGACTATCCGCTGCACCGTGCGTTCGGTGGTCAGACGATGTCGGATCAGATCGGCGATGCTGCCGATCTTCAGGCCATGCACGGCGGCGAATTTTTCCAGTTGCGGACGCCGCGCCATGCTTCCGTCCTCGGCGAGGATTTCCACCAGTACGCCGGCCGGCTCCAAGCCGGCAAGCGCGGCAAGATCGCCGGCCGCTTCGGTGTGACCGGCACGCGTGAGCACGCCGCCCGGCTGCGCGGTCAGCGGAAAGATATGCCCGGGCTGCACCAGATCGGATGGTTTCGCTTGCGCTGCCACCGCGGCCAGGATCGTGCGTGCGCGATCATGTGCGGAGATGCCGGTGGTCACGCCCCGCGCGGCCTCGATCGACACGGTGAAATTGGTGTGGTGACGCGAAGCGTTGACGCTGACCATCGGCGGCAGGCGCAGGCGCGCGCAGCGTTCGCGCGTCAGCGACAGGCACACCAAGCCGCGCGCGTGCGTGATCATGAAGTTGATGTCCTCGGGCCGCACTTTTTCCGCGGCCATGATCAGATCGCCTTCGTTCTCGCGATCCTCGTCGTCGACGATCACGACCATGCGCCCGGCGCGGATATCGGCGACGATCTCGGGAATCGTGGCGAAGCTCATTTGCCCCCTCCCGCTCGCGCTGCGCGCTCGCCTCCCTCCCCCGCACGCGGGGGAGGGTTGGGGTGGGGGTCGCATGCGAGCAACCGTTCCACATAACGGGCCATCATGTCGACTTCGATGTTGACCGCGTCGCCAACGCGCCTGCGGCCGAACGTCGTGACTTGGACCGTGTGCGGAATCAGGTTTACGCCAAAGCGGTCGCCGTCCACTTCGTTCACGGTAAGGCTGACGCCATCGACGCAAACCGAACCTTTCGCCGCGATGTAGCGCGACAACGCCGCGGGAACCGCAAACGTCCAGCGCTGCGAACGCGCATCGGCTTCGATGGCGACGACGCGGCCGACGCCGTCGACATGACCCGACACCAGATGTCCGCCGAGCCGGTCGGACAGGCGCAACGATTTCTCCAGATTGACGCCGGCGCCCGCCGCGCATTCGCCGAACGTCGTGCACGAGAGCGTTTCGGCGGAAACATCGGCAGCGAAACCCACGCGATCCAGCGCGACCACGGTCAGGCACACACCGCTGACGCAGATACTGTCGCCGACGCCGACGTCGGCAAGGTCCAGATTCGCGGCGTCGATCCACAAACGCACATCGCCGCCGCGCGCTTCACTGCGCGCGATTGTGCCGACCGCCTGTACGATTCCGGTGAACATGTTTTCATTATCGCAGGAGCAGGCGCCAGTCGTCGCCGATCCGGCGCTGATCGATCATGCGCAGGCGCCGCGCCGACGCGATTGATTCCAGTCCCGCCAAGGCCAACAGCGGCCGCGCGGTGTCGCCGAGCAGGGTTGGCGCGACGTACAACAGCAACTCATCGACCAGCTCTTGCGCGAACAACGCGCCGCACACCGTTGCGCCGGCCTCGACCTGCAACTCGTTGACGCCACGCTGCGCGAGCAGGGTCAATGCAGCGGGCAGATCGATGCGACCGTCGCGCAGCGGAATGGCGGCGCACTCGACCTTGCCAAAGTGCGCGGCGCGGCGCGCGTCCGGCGCATGCAGGACGAGCGTTGGCGCCGTGCCATCGAGCACATGCGCGCTCGCCGGCGTGGCGAGGCCGGTGTCGAGCACGACGCGCAGCGCAGGCACGAAGGCATCGCCATCCGCCAAGCGCACCGTCAGATGCGGATCGTCCGCACGCACGGTGCCGCTGCCGGTCAAAATCGCACTGCTGCGTGCGCGCCAGCGCTGCACGTCCGCGCGCGCGGCCGCGCCGGTGATCCACTGCGATGCGCCGTCCGCGAGTGCAGTGCGCCCATCCAGACTCATCGCAAGCTTGACCCGCACCCAGGGCTGGCCGCGTTCGATGCGCGAAAAAAATCCGCGATTGAGTTCGCGCGCCGCCTCGCGCATCAAGCCGATTTCGACCGCGATACCGGCATCGCGCAATTTTGCGAACCCGCCACCGGCGACTTTCGGATTCGGATCCTCGCAGGCGGCGACGACGCGAGCGACGCCTGCCGCGACCAGCGCATCAGCGCAGGGTGGCGTCCTGCCGAAATGCGCGCAGGGTTCCAGCGTGACATAGGCCGTGGCGCCGCGCGCGCGATCGCCGGTCGCGCGCAGCGCGAACAATTCGGCATGCGGTTCGCCGGCACGCGCATGAAAACCTTCGCCGACGATATCCTCGCCATGTGCGATCACGCAACCCACGCGCGGATTCGGCTGGGTCGTGTACAAACCCGCCTCGGCCAGACGCAACGCGCGCGCCATGTGCGCGTGGTCGGCCGCGGAAAAACCGCTCATGGCGTTTTCTTGCGCTGGCGCGGATCGCCGAGCAATGGCAATTGCAGGCCTTCGAGTTCGGGCAGATCTTTCTCGAGCTTTTCGATTTCCTCGCGGAACGCCTGCACGTCCTCGAAGCGCCGATACACCGAGGCGAAGCGCACGTAGGCGACCTGATCCAGGCGCTTCAATTCCGTCATCACCCATTCGCCGAGCAGGCGCGACGGCACTTCGCGCTCGTTGACGCCGCGCAACTGGCGCACGACTTCGCGCACCACGTTGTCGACCGCGTCGCTCGCGACCGGACGCTTCTGCAGCGCGCGTTCCACTCCCGTGCGCAGCTTGTGTTCGCCGAACGCTTCGCGGCGGCCGTCGCTCTTGACGATCGCGGGCAGCTTGATTTCGATCGTCTCGAACGTGTTGAAGCGTTCGCTGCAATGCGTGCATTCGCGGCGACGGCGGATCGTGGTGCCGTCCTCGGATTCGCGCGAGTCGATGACGCGGGTGTCGACGTGCTGGCAGAACGGGCAATGCACTTACGGGTCAACTCGCGCCAGCTGCGTTAATCGCCCGCTCGCGAATCCTCATTGACGCAGCAGTCAACTCCGGTTCGCTCACGGGCTCGCGCCTTGCTGGCGCTTCGCCTGGAAGGTGAATCAAAATTTCATCCATATACCGGGAACTTGCGACACTGCGCGGTGACTTTCTCGCGTACTGCGGCGATGACCTTGTCGTCGTTCGGGGCATCGAGCACATCGCAGATCCAGCCGGCCAGTTCCACGCAGTCGCTTTCATTGTAGCCGCGCGTCGTCACCGCCGGCGTGCCGATGCGCAGGCCACTCGTCACGAAAGGTTTCTGCGGATCGTTCGGCACCGCGTTCTTGTTGACCGTGATGTGCGCGCGGCCGAGCGCGGCTTCGGCGTCCTTGCCGGTGACGCCCTTGGCGATCATGTCGACCAGCATCAGGTGATTTTGCGTGCCGCCGGAAACGATCTTGTAGCCGCGCGCGATGATGGTTTTCGCCATCGCCTGCGCGTTCTTCACGACCTGCTGCTGGTAGGTCTTGAAATCGGGTTCGAGCGCTTCCTTGAACGCGACGGCCTTGGCCGCGATCACGTGCATCAGCGGGCCACCCTGGATGCCGGGGAAGACGATGGACTGCAACTTCTTTTCGATTTCCTCACCGGCGCCTTTTGCCACGATCAAGCCGCCGCGCGGTCCGCGCAGGGTCTTGTGCGTGGTCGACGTGACCACATGCGCATGCGGCAACGGACTCGGATACACGCCCGCGGCAACGAGTCCGGCGACGTGCGCCATGTCCACGAACAGGTAGGCGCCGACCTTGTCGGCGATCGCGCGCATACGCGCCCAGTCCACGACCTGCGAATAAGCGCTGAACCCGGCCACGACCATCTTCGGCCTGTGTTCCAGTGCGAGCTTCTCGACCTCGGCGTAGTCGATGAATCCGTCCGCATTCACGCCGTACTGCGCGGCGTTGAGGATCTTGCCGGACAGATTCACCTTGGCGCCGTGCGTGAGATGGCCACCATGCGCCAGCGACATGCCCAGGATCTTGTCGCCGGGATTGAGCAGCGCGAAATAAACCGCTTGATTCGCCTGCGATCCCGAGTGCGGCTGCACGTTGGCGTAATCGCAATCGAAAAGTTTTTTCAGGCGCTCGATCGCGAGGCGTTCGGCGACATCGACGAATTCGCAGCCGCCGTAGTAGCGCTTGCCCGGATAACCTTCGGCGTACTTGTTGGTCAGCACGCTGCCCTGCGCTTCGAGCACGCGCGGACTGGCGTAGTTTTCCGACGCGATCAGTTCGACGTGATCTTCCTGGCGCTGGCGCTCGGCGGCGATGGCCGCAGCGAGTTCGGGGTCGTAGCCTTCGATTTTCAGGTTGGCGGCGAACATCGTGGGTGTCCTTTGGCCGTAAAGAGCCTTAGTATATCTTTTGCGGCTACGTGCCGCTTTCGATCCAGCGCGGCGCGCGCCACGGAAACCAAGTAGTCCGATGACTGAAACTGAGCGAGGCCACGCCTTGCTGTACTCAGGCAAGCTGGCCGAAGCCGCGGCCGTGTTCCGGCGCGTGCTGGCTCGGAACCCCAACGACGCAAGAGCGCATTCAGGGCTCGGTAATGCCCTGCTCGCATCTGGCGACGACGCCGGGGCGGCGGCGAGTCTCGACGCAGCGTGCCGCCTGTCCAACGGCATTGCCGGCGCGTTTTCGGCACGCGCGTGGCTCGCGCACAAGCACGGCAACATGGCGCTCGCAGGCACGTGCGCGGAGCGCGCGATCGCACTCGACGCCTCCGATGCGAACGGACATTTCATTCGGTTCCATGTGTTATGGCACGGCAACCGCTTCGACGAGGCCGAGCGCAGCTTCGAGCGCGCCGCGGCAATCCACACCCGCTACGTTGATGAGCGCCATGAGCTTGGCGATCGCGCATTCGACCGCAAAGAGTTTGCCATGGCGGTGCGCCATTACCGTGCGTACACGCGGCAGCGGCCGCACGACGCGAACGGCTGGATGAACCTGGGATCGAGCCTGATGCACAGCGGTGATCCCGCGGGTGCACGTAGTTGCCTGGAGAGGGCCGTAACCTTGGCGCCGACGCAATCACGACCACTGGCGAAGCTGGCGGCGATGATGAAGGACCGGGGCGAGACGCGTGAGCTGATTCCGGTGCTACAACGCCTGTTGGAACTGTCGCCCGCCGCGATCAACGTGCGCCTGGATCTGGCGCTCAGCCTCATTTCGGTGAGCCGCTACAGCGAGGCCAAACCGCACTTGGTCAAGATTCTGGAGCTGGACCCGAGGCATATGGTTGCACGCTGGCTCGATTTTCAGCGTCCGGACGACGTCGTCGCGCATGACCAGGCCGAACGCGATCGCTATCTCGCGCGTTGGCGCGAAGGGATCGCATGGTTCGAACAGCTCGATGCGAAGGATCCGCGTTTCGCGGCACAGGCCGATGCGACGCTCGCAAGTTCGACCAATTTCTATCTCGCCTATCTCGGGCAGCCCTTGGTCGAAGAACAGCGGCGCAACGCGGCAGTCGCGCGCCGCCTGACGCTGGCGGTATGGCCAGGCGTGCGCGAGACCCAACCGCGCGCGATTGGCACACAGCGGCGGCGTGTGCTGATATTCTCGCCGTCGCTGCTGCAGCACTCGGTCGAGCGTGTCTGGGCCAACACTTGGCTCGGACTCGATCCTGCCGAATTCGAGTTGTGCGTGATGCACGCTGGGGCGGCGAACGCCAACGCCTCCACACGCTGGCGCGAGCGCGGCATCCGTTTCGAGACAGGCCCGCGCCAAGCCGCAACTTGGATAGCCGACATCCAGTCATTTGCGCCGGATATCGTCGTGTACCTCGATATCGGCATGCACCAGTTGATGCAGGCGTTACCTAGCCTGCGCCTGGCGCCGACGCAAGTGACGACTTGGGCACATCCGGTTACCTCTGGTATGGACACCATTGACTATTTCCTGAGCGCCGACGCATTCGAGCCCGATAATGGCGCGCAGCACTACACAGAACGATTGGTGCGCCTGCCTCGCCTCGGCACTATGGTGCCGCTGCCGGAGTGGCGGGTTCCAGAGTTCACGCTTGAGACCGATATGCCGCTGCGCCTGCTATGCACGCAGCACGCGCACAAGCTGCATCCAGGACACGACGCACTGTTCGCGCGCGTGTTGGCACAGCTGCCGGACGCAGAGCTCGACATTCTCTGCTCGTCGCCGCCGCATGTCGCGCAAGCTCTGGCAGCACGCATGCAGGAATCCTTCGCGCAGCATGGCGTGGATTTCGGCACGCGCTGTCGCGTGCATCCGTTGCTCACCCACCGCGACTATCTCCGTCATGTTGCGAGTGCGGACATCTGTCTCGATTCGCTGGATTTTTCCGGCTGCATCACCAGCATCGATGCACTCTGGTGTGAGCGACCGATCGTAACCCTTCCCGGCACACTGATGCGAGGTCGCCAGACAGCGGGACTGATGCGCTTGATCGGCCTCGACGAACTGATCGCAACATCCGAGGATGACTACGTGCGCATCGCCGTGCGCCTGGCACAGGATGCAGCGTGGCGCGCCGAACTGCGTGCACGAATCCACGCGCGCAAGACAGAGCTGTTCGAGGATCGCGGTGCCGTCGAGGCACTCGCGCAATTCCTGCGCAGCGTCGAGCATCCAGCGGACAGACACGACTGATGCAGCGCCCGCATGTTCGGGGCGGCGAACATCGTGTGCGGTCTCCGGCGGGGCGTTTGCGCATTTTACCTGCGCCGGACGCCCGCTGCGCGATATAATTGCGGGCTAGCCAACAGGCGGAATCCCATGCAATACATCTACACCATGATCGGCGTGTCCAAGGTCGTGCCGCCGAAGCGCGAGATCATCAAGGACATCTCGCTGTCGTTCTTCCCCGGCGCCAAGATTGGCCTGCTGGGTCTCAACGGCGCCGGCAAATCGACGGTGCTGCGCATCATGGCCGGGGTCGACACCGAGTTCAACGGCGAGGCGCGGCCGCAGCCGGGCATCAAGATCGGCTATCTCGCGCAAGAACCGCAGCTCGATCCGGAAAAAACCGTGCGCGAATCCGTCGAGGAAGGCGTCTCGACGCTCACCGACGCGCAGAAACAACTCGACGCCGTGTACGCGGCCTATGCCGAGGAAGGCGCGGATTTCGACAAGCTCGCCGCCGAGCAGCAGCGTCTGGAAGCGATCCTCGCCGCGGGCGACGGCCACACGCTCGAACGCACGCTGGATGTCGCCGCCGACGCGCTGCGTCTACCGCCGTGGGACGCGAAGATCAAAACTCTGTCCGGTGGCGAAAAGCGCCGCGTCGCGCTGTGCCGCCTGCTCTTGTCCAAGCCCGACATGCTGCTGCTGGACGAGCCGACCAACCATCTCGACGCCGAATCCGTCGAGTGGCTCGAACACTTTTTGCAGGAATTTCCCGGCACCGTCGTCGCGGTCACGCATGACCGCTACTTCCTCGACAACGCCGCCGAGTGGATTCTCGAACTCGACCGCGGCCGCGGCATTCCGTGGAAGGGCAATTACTCCTCGTGGCTGGAACAGAAGAACGAGCGCCTCCAGCAGGAAGCATCCAGCGAAAAGTCGCGCCAGAAAGCGATCCAGCGTGAACTCGAGTGGGCGCGGCAGAATGCCAAGGGCGGTCGCAGCAAGGGCAAGGCGCGACTGGCGCGCATCGAGGAACTGCAATCGGTCGATTACCAGAGGCGCAACGAGACCAACGAAATCTTCATCCCGCCTGGCGAGCGCCTCGGCGACAACGTGGTCGAGTTCAAGGGCGTTTCCAAATCCTTCGGCGACCGCCTGCTGATCGATGACTTGAGTTTCAAGGTGCAGCCGGGCGCGATCGTCGGCATCATCGGCCCGAACGGCGCCGGCAAATCCACGCTGTTCAAGATGATCACCGGTCAGGAAAAACCCGACAAGGGCGAGATCATCGAAGGTCAGACGGTGAAGATCGCCTACGTGGACCAGAGCCGCGACAAGCTGGAAGGCAATCACAACGTCTTCCAGGAAATCTCGGGCGGCTCAGACATCCTCAACATCAACGGCATCGAGATCCAGTCGCGCGCCTACATCGGCCGCTTCAATTTCAAGGGCTCGGATCAGCAGAAGATCGTCGGCCAGCTCTCCGGCGGCGAACGCGGACGCCTGCATCTTGCGAAAACGCTGCTGCAAGGCGGCAACGTGCTGCTGCTCGACGAACCGTCCAACGATCTCGACATCGAAACCCTGCGCGCGCTCGAAGACGCACTGCTGGAATTCCCCGGCAACACCTTCGTCATCAGTCACGACCGCTGGTTCCTCGACCGCATCGCCACGCACATCCTCGCCTTCGAAGGCGATTCGCACGTCGAATTCTTCCCCGGCAATTACAAGGAATACGAGGAAGACAAGAAGCGCCGCCTCGGCGAGGAAGCCGCCAAGCCGCACCGCATCAAGTACCGCAAGCTGGCCTGACGCGACACCACCATGTGGCCGTTCCGCAGCAAGACTGCCGCCGCGCCGGAAGAAATGCAGGAAGCGATTGCCAACGATGCGTCGCTGCCGCTGGCGTCGATCCTGATTCGCAGCATGGACCGGCCAACGCTGCAGCGCGCGCTGAAATCCGCTGCGCGGCAAACCTGGGGCAATGTCGAGATCGTCGTGATCGCGGCCTGCGGACGCCGGCACAAGCCGCTGCCGGAACAAATTCTCGGCCGGCCCGTGCGCTTGATCTACCCGCAACCGGATCGGCGTTTGCTGCGTCCCGAGGCGGCGAACCTCGCACTCGAATCCGCGCGCGGCGAATGGCTGAATTTTCTCGACGACGACGACGAGCTGCTGCCCGAGCACCTTGCCACCTTGTTGCGCGCGCCGCGTCCCGCGAAGGAACGTGTCGTCTATTCGACCGCCCGCGTGGACGATGCCAAAGGCCGGCCGATCAGCAAGGTCGGCGCGCCGGTCGGCCCGGTGCAACTGTATTTCCACAGCCGCGCCGTGACCTGTGCGCTCGCCTTTCATCGCAGCCTGGTCGAGGATGGCGTACGTTTCGACCCGGAATTTCCCGTGCACGAGGATCACGATTTCCAGATCGCCTGCGCCGCGCGTTCGGGTTTTGCGTTCGTCGATGCGGTCACCTGCGTGTGGAATGCTCAGATCGGCGATTCGGGCTGCGGTTTCGGCGCCAACGAAGATCCGGAACTGCGCGTCGACGCCACCGTGCGCCTGCGCCGCAAATGGCAATCGGTACTCGAGCGCTGGCTGCGCAAACCCGACGCGCTGATGTTCGCCGGGCAGTTTTACCTGCGCACCGGCGACCTGCCGCCGGCGCGCGAGTGCCTGGAGCGTGCGCTCGCCCTGCGTCCCGCCGACGGCAATGCGCTGTTCCTGTGCGGCGTGGCGAATTTCCAGATCGGCGCCCTCGAACGTGCCGAAATGCTGCTGGTCAAGGCGCAGCGGCGTTTGCCCAGGCACACCGGAGTCCGCGACAATCTGGTGATGGTGCGGGCACAGCTGAAGGAACAACCATGAGTTTCATGCAGCAATTGCGGGACTGCCAATCGCGCAACGCGTCACTGCTCTGCGTCGGCCTTGATCCGGAACCGGCGAAATTTCCTGCCCACCTGTGCGGTGAACCTGAAGCGATCTTCGAATTCTGCCGCGCCATCGTCGACGCCACCGCCGACCTTGCGAGCTGCTTCAAGCCGCAGTTCGCGCACTTCGCGGCGCAGCGCGCGGAAGCCGCACTGGAACGTCTGATCGCCCATATCCACGCCGCGCATCCGGGTGTACCGGTGATCCTGGACGCCAAGCGCGGCGACATCGGTTCCACGGCGCAGCACTATGCCAGCGAGGCGTTCGACCGCTACGGCGCGGATGCGGTGACGGTGAATCCGTATCTGGGCCGCGATTCGGTGCAGCCATTCCTTGATCGCGCCGACAAGGGCGTGATCGTGTTGTGCCGCACGTCCAATCCCGGTGCGCGCGATTTGCAGGATTTGGACGTGGGAGGCCACCCTCTTTACCAGCACGTCGCGCAACTCGTCGCGCGCGAATGGAATGCGAACGGCAACTGCGCGCTCGTCGTCGGTGCGACGTATCCGGACGAGTTGCGCGAAGTGCGCGAGATCGTCGGCGACATGACTATCCTGGTGCCCGGCATCGGCGCGCAAGGCGGCGACGTGCGGGCGGTGCTGCGCACCGGCAAGAATGCGCAGGGCGCAGGGCTCATCATCAGTTCCTCGCGCGCAATCCTCTACGCCGGATCGGGCGAGGATTTCGCGCAGGCCGCCCGGCGCGAAGCGCAAAAGCTGCGCGACGAGATCAACCGCTGGCGCTGAGCCGCACCCTCAGCCACAGCCACGCCAGGCGCGGCGTCAGCAGCGCGTAATGCGCGCACAGCCCGCACCACACCAGCGCACGGACAATCCGATTGCGCGCGGCGGGATCGAATTTCCGGAACCAGCGCCACATGCCGCGATGCTTGTGATACGCGACGAAAAACGGGCGCGCGCGGCTCGACGTGCCTTTCGCATGCACGATGCACACGGCGTTGGCGCAGGCCACGCGCAAGCCGGCATCGCGCACGCGCCGGCACAGGTCGATGTCTTCGCAATGCAGAAAATAGTCTTCGTCGAAACCGTTAAGCGCATCGAATGCCGTGCGCGGCAGCAGCATCGCGGCGCCGGAAACGATGTCCACCGGCTGCACGTCCGTCGTGTCGGCGGCGACATTGACCCTGTCCCGTCCGAGCATGCTCATCACCGCGCGACGCAGGAATGGATCGCGGCGGCGGCTGGCCGGTTCCGGAGTGCCGTCGCTGCCGACTATCGCCGCGCCGAGCAGTCCGATATCCGGCGTCATCAATGCGCGCAAGCGCGCGATCGCATCCGCCTCGATGCGGCAATCGGGATTGAGAAACAGCAGGACATCGCCGTGCGCCTGCGTCGCGCCGCGGTTGCAGCCGGAGCCGAAGCCGAGATTCGCGCCATTGCGCAGGATGCGCAGGCGCTGCTCGTCGCGCCAGCGCGCGGCCAGCGCATCGACCGAACCGTCGCGCGAGTCGTTGTCGCTGACGATGACTTCGACCGGCGCGCTGCTGCCGAGAACGCACTCAATGCAGACGGCCAGATCCGCGCCGCTGTCCGCGGCGACGATCACTACGCTGGTCAGTCCGTGGGCCGGCGCCACGTCAGGCTTGGGCGAGCAGTTTTTCGCCCTGCTCCGCGGCGTATTTCCACAGCGCCGGCCAGTGTTCGCAGGCGCCGGCCATGGCTTCGCATTCTTGCGTCAATGCGCGCGCGCAGCCGGCGGCATCGATGCCTTCCGCCCAGTCGCCGAGCCGCGGCGGCGCATTCGCGAGCAGGGCGCGCGCGTTGGCCTGCACGATTTCGCGTGCGTCTGCCTGCCAGTAAACAGGGGCATCGGTCGCCGCTTCCATCTGATGCTGGATGCGATCGATGATGTCGGCGCGGGCGTAGCTGAGGTATTCGCGCAGGTGCGCGATGCGCGCGCTCTCTCCGGCCGCCGCCAGATCGCGCAGCACACAGGCGAGCGTGTGCATGCGCGCGTCCGCATCCGCAGCCTGGAACACGCCAAACTGGCGTTGCACGAAATCGCGCAGGAAGTAATTCACGTGCGGCATGTATGCGGCCAGCGTCTTGTCCGAACGCTTGCGTGCGGATTCCTGCGCATGGCCTATGGCTTCGGGCATGGCCAGCGATACGGCATCGGGATGGCAGAAACGGGTCAACGCGCCAGCCAGCGAATCCTCGCCGCGGCCAAGCGGATTCGTACACGGCAACATGCGTGCGTTGTCGACGGTCAATGGCGTGAAACCTGCCACCGCCATTGCCTGCGCCTGCGCCATGCCTTGCACCACGAAACGCGCCTCGCAGTTGCGCAAATAACTTTCGCGGTCGCGCCAGAACTCGGCGCGACTTTCGCCGTCGAGCTGGTATAGCCAAAGCCCGAAGCCGCTGCGCGAACTGCCGTAGCTCGCCGCCTGCGTGGATACGACGCGCGCCGATGCGGAAAGCACGTCCAGACGCCCGAGATTGATGCCGCGCAGGGCGCCGCGTTCCAGCGGATAGTCCGACGCCAGCACATCGCCCAGGGTGTTGCCGCAGGCGCGCAGGTGCAACTCGAACGGATCGGCATCGATTTCGGTGCCGGCGGCCCGCGCCTGTTCCATGTTTGCCAGGAATCGTGCGGATAGACGCGAATTCGGATTCGGATCCAGCCCTGGCAGAGTGTAGTCCGGGCGCCGCAGCGGCAAAATCAAATCATCGTCGAGCAGCGCAAGACGCCCGCCAGCGGACAGCAGCATTGCCAGGTTCCAGCCACGGCCGCCGCCGAAACGCTGCGCCTGCGCACTCGACTCGCGCAACAACAATCGTTTCGCGGCTTCGCGCGCATGCGGAATGGCCTTGCCGAGGCGCTCGGCCAGCTTTTCCGATTCGGCGCGACCGACGTAATGCACCTTGCACCCGGTCGTGCGCGCGAACTCGCGCAAGGCATCGCGCTGATCGTTTGCATGCGCGGGCAACGACGAATCGTCGAGCACGATGTAGCGCCGGCCGGCGCGATGGCGACGCTCGTAATCGGTCAACGAAGCGAGCAGGCGCGACAATTGCTCGGGGCGATCGCAGGCGCGGATGAAGACGCCGCGCAGATCCGCGGAGTCGCGCGCCGGCGCGCGCGCGAAACGGGCGCTGAAATCGCTGTCGGATACCAGCAAGCCGCGCTGGATCAGGCTTTCCAGCACGCGCTTGATGTCTTCGCGCTTGCCGGCAAGTCCGGCGATGGTCGTCTCGATGCGTGCGGAATGTTCTTCCAGGCTGCGAAATTCGCGGCACTGATCCAGCGCCTGCAGCACCTGGAACGTCATCACATGGGTATCGCCCGTGCGTTTGACCTGAAAGATGCACTCCTGACTCGACAACGAGGCGACCAGTCCGTCTTCGGAAGCGAACAGCGGCGCGTTCGGATCGATGACAACGGCTGCCTGCGATGCACCCTGCGGCGCGTAGTTGAACTGGTAATTGAGCGTGGTTTCCATATGATTCCGGGTGCGGGCCGCGCGCCTTCAGCGCCGCGACTTCAGTTGATCGAGGTCGCCGCGCAGCCGCGCGACCTCGGCTTCGAGTTCGGCGATGCGACCGCCGGCCGCCATGTTGCGGCGAACCTCGCCATTGTAATGCGCGTAGACCGATTCCTCGCGGTCGCCGAACAGGCTGGCATCGGGCAGTTGCGGCAACGGCCGGCGCGAACACACCGCGATGAAATACAGCGGCGCGTAATCCAGGCCCGCCTTCGGTGCCGGCCCGGATTCATCCATCGTGAGCGCGGCGACGCTGCGCGGCGCGACATCGAGATTCCAGATCGCCGACTGGAACAACAGTTTCTGTCCGTACAGCCGCACCTGCGGAAAATGCGGTGCGAGCAAGGCCAGCAATTCGTCGCGGTACAGTTCGCGCACGTGAAACTCGTTGCGAAATCCGTTGATGTCGCTGTAGGTGCGTTTGTCCGGCGAGGAGATGATGAGGACGCCGTCGTCGCTCAACGCACGCGCGAATCCGGCAACCAGTTCGGTCTGCGCGGCAACGTGTTCGAGCGTCTCGAACGAGACGACCAGGTCGAAGCTTTTCGGAGCGGCGTCCAGCGCCGTGCAATCGCCGCGCTCGAAGCGCAGGTTCACCTGCGTAGCGTAGCGGGAGCGCGCATGCGCAATGGCGTTTTCGGCGATGTCGACGCCGAGCACGCTGGCCGCGGCACCGGCCAGCATGGCGCTGCCATAGCCTTCCCCGCAGGCAGCGTCGAGCACGCGTTTGCCGCGCGCGAGCTCCAGCGCGAACGCGTAGCGCGCCCAATGCTCGTAGCGGATCTCGCGCACGCATTCAGGCGTAAAACGCTCACCGGTGAATTCCAGGTCGTGGTTCATGGCGTTGGGCTCCGGCCCGATTCGACAGCAGTGCGCGCGTGCCACGCATGCGCCAGGCGCACCATGCCGAACTCGCGCGATTCGCCGCGCACCGTCAGGCCGCGTTCGATCGTGTCGAACAGACGCATGCCCTCGGGGTCCAGCGGGTGCACCTTGATCGCGTAAGCGCCCGGCAACAGCGGCAAGTCAGCGAACTCGATTTCGGCTGCATACACGTCGTCGCTGATGCGCTCCGGTTGCACGGCATCCATCTCGCTGCTGACGCCATACACCGGCGTACCGTCCATGCGCACGACGCCGACGACGACGACCGGCACGCGGCCATCGCGCGAATGCACGAGCGCGCGCACGCGCAAACGGCCGCCCATGTCGATCTGCACGGGAGTCTCGTCCACGCTGCCGTTGACGCTCACGTCCTGCAAGCTGAATTCCAGATCGCCGACGCCTGCCCGTGCACCGGCTGCGGGCGCGGACTTGCTCTCCTGATACGCCAGATACGCCTGGGTGACGGCGTACACGTCGCCGCTCGACGCCACTTCGCCATGCTTGAGCCAGACCGCCTGGCGGCACAGCTTCTGCACGTGGTACATGCTGTGCGAAACCAGGATCAGGGTGCCGCCGCCGGACAGGTACTCCTCCATCCAGCGCACGCATTTTTTCTGGAACGCCTCGTCACCGACCGCAAGCACCTCATCGGTGATCAGCAAATCCGGTTTCAGCGCAGCAACGATCGCGAATCCGAGCCGTACCGTCATGCCCGAGGAATAATGTTTGACCGGCTCGTCGATATAGCGGCCGATATCGGCGAATTCGACGATCGTGGGCAGCTTGTCGCGCATTTCTTCGGGCGAAAGCCCGTACAGCGCCGCGGCCAGGGCAATGTTGTCGCGCCCGGAGTATTCCGGATGGAATCCAGCGCCAAGTTCCAGCAGCGCGCCGACGCGCCCGTTCACGTTCACGCTGCCAGCGCTTGGCGTCAGTACGCCGGTGAGCAGCTTGAGCAATGTCGATTTGCCCGCGCCGTTCTCGCCGATCAGGCCCAGCGACTGGCCGCGTTCCACGCGCAGGTCGACATTGCGCAGCACGCTCACCGCATCCGCATCGCCGCGCCCGAGCAGCAGGCGCCACAGCGCGCGCAGGCGGTCGCGCGCGCGGAATACCAGGGGATAGGATTTGCTTAAGCCCCGGGCTTCGACCAGCACGGCGCCGCTCACAGGAAGTCCTCGAAGTGCGGATTCAGACGCCGGAAAACCGCCCAGCCGATGGCCAGCACCAGAACGGCGCCGAACAATGCGATCGCATCGCTGGCCAGCGACGGCGCAGGCGTGCGCAACAGCGCGCCGCGGAAAAACTCGGGGTAATGCGTGAACGGATTGAAACCGAGCAGCGGACGATAGGCTTGCGGCAACGATTCGCGCGCATAGAATACCGGCGAAGCAAACATCCACAGCATCAGCAACTGCGGCAGTGCCGCAGAAAGGTCGCGCACGAAAACCTGGATCGCGGCGAACAGGAACGCGAAACCGAGCGCGAGAACGAACAACTGCAGGTAACCGAGTACTGCCAGCGGCAAGGCGAACAGATCGATCGGCACGCCGAACAGGCGCAGCGCAATGATGATTGCCAGAAACCCGACGCCCTGGACAAGAAAACCCGCGCTCACGCTCGCGAACACGAGCACTTCGCGCGGCATGGCCACCTTGCGGATCAGCGCGGCGTTGTCCTGGATCGCGGTCGTCGCCCGGGTCAGGCTTTCGGCGAATGCGCTCCACGGCCACAAGGCCAGGGCCAGGAAAGGCACATAGCCCGGCGCGTCCGCGCCCGGTGCCTTGGCCTTGAACACGTAGACGAACACGAAGCTGTAGACCGCCAGTTGCACCAGCGGCTGCACCAGCGCCCATAGCCCGCCGCTGAAGCTGCCGAGGTAGCGGCTCTCCAGGTCGCGGCGGATGAAATGGAGCGCAAGGCGCAGAGCGGACATGTACCGGCCTGATGTCGTCGAGCCGGCAATTATCGCAAAGGCCCGCGCCCCTGTCGCCCGCGCGAGCGCTCAGTGCTTCTTGTCACCTTCCGGTTCGGCGGTCTGCTTGGCTGCGGCTTCATTCGCCGCCTTCTGTGCCATCTCGGGTGTCTGCATGCCGGCCGGCAGGAAACGTGTACGCAGGGAAGCGACCAGATCCGGGCTGGCATTGAGCGGCTTGCCGCGCAAATCGCCCGTGTACTGTACCACGCGCTGATCGACCCAGTCGCTGCGCAATTTTTGCACCAGGGGACCGCGGATTTCGTCGAAGGATTTCTGCCGGTCGGGCGTGTGCGCGACCAGTTTCAGCACGTGATAGCCGAATTTCGTCTTCACGATGGGTGAAATATCGCCGGGATTTTTCAACGCTTCCGCGGCCTTGGCGAACGGCGCCACCATCTTGCCGGCTCCGGCATCGTCGATCAGCCCGTGGTTGTCCTTCTTGCTCGGATCGTCGGAATATTTTTCCACCAATGCATCGAACTGATCCGGATGCGCGCGCGCGCTGGCCTCCACTTCGCCGATGCGCGCCTTGGCCTCGTCATCGCTGCGATCCTTGTTCGAAACCAGTACGTGTTTCACCTGCACCACGCCAGGGGCGACGAACTCGCTCTTGTGCGCGATGTAGTACTCCTGCGCCAACTGGTCGAAATCCGGCAGCTTGAGCGCAGCCTTGAAGTGGTCGACTTGCGCGCTGGCCAGCGTGTCTTCCGTGGCCAACTGGATTTCGCGCTGGATCCCGGCATCCTGGTCGAGTTTTTCCGTGCGCGCCTGCGCCGCCAGTTGCTTCTTCAGCAGCAGCCCCATGATGGTGCTTTCGATGCGCTTGGGGCTGTCGAAGAACCCTGCGCGATCCTTCTCGGGAATCCTGGCCGCGTAGGCGTCGATATCCTGCAGCGTCACCTGCGCACCATTCTGTTCGGCGACCACGCCCGGCGCCAGCGTCGCGTTCTGCGCCATGGCGCTCGCGCCCAGCAGCAGCCCGCCGGCCAGCGCAAAGGTCATTCCCGCAAGAACATGTCGGCTCGTCGAATTCATCGGTATTCCTGAAAAAAGCGCCGCCCGAACGGCGGCGCTGTTATGACTATTCGGGCCGGAAAAAGTTCGGATTCCGGCACCACTGAGGAAAATTCAATTACTGGTAGAGAATCGGTTTATTCCGGATGGGATCGCCGCAAGTCGAGCCGCAGCCAGCAGTCTTGCTCGACGTCAGGTTTGCCGCACCGGCGGGATCCGCATTGCTGATGTCGGCATTGATGATGTTCAGGAAATAAGTGTGGTTGTCCTGCAGTACGCACTTGGTTCCGGACGAGCCTTGCCACGCCAGCGTACCTGACGAAGTCATAAGGTTTTTCCAGCATCCGCTTACCACTTTACTGGTCGGGTTGGTCACCGGGTTGCTGAAATCGCCACAAGTTGCCGTGCCATCGCTGATCGTCATGCTGGCCTGGGCAGTGTAACCGGTCGTATTGAGGCCGTAGCCACCGCTATTCACGGTTTCCATGAAACCAGCCGGCACGGTAAACTTCAAGGACATGTATTTGTTGGTCGGCATGTCGAAATCTGCCGTCAGCGCGGTGTTTCCCGGCCAAGCCGTCTGACTGCCGACACCGTCCACCCCAAACACCGAGTCGAAACTGGTCACATCCACGGAGTGGAGTCCGTTGCCGTAATAGTTACCGGTCTGATTGCCGGTCCAGCGCGTGTAGTTGCTGATGCCCGATGTAGCGCTGCCGTAAGTCAGGCAATTGCCCGTGTTTGCGGTTACCGTGACCGTGTTCGTAGCATTGATCGTCTGGCTGGTCGTCGTATCGGTGACCGTCAATGTAACGGTGAACGGGCTTCCAGTCGTGGTGGTATAGGTATGCGACACGTTCTGTCCCGTACCAAGGCTACTGCCATCGCCGAAGTTCCACGAGTACGTCACGGGATCGCTGTTTGGATTGGTGACAGCGCCGACTAAGCTGACCGCCACGTTGACTGTGGCGCTGGTGGAGCCATTGACGGCACCGTTGATGGTGGCATTGCTCAGCGCGCCGGCAGCGCTTTGATTGATCGTAACCGTTTGCGACGACAAGGTGGCCGGACCGGCGCCCGACACAGCCGTGCAACTTACTTGCGCGGAATAGGCGCTGGCGCTGGCGCTGGTGTTGGTGAAATTGGCGCTGAAGGTGGACAGATTCCCACACGACGATTGGCTCGTGCAGACATTGATGCTGGTGGGACTTACCGTGCCCAATCCGCTGGTCTTGCCGATGGTGGCCGTACACGACGCTGCATTGAGTGGCCGCACAGTGAAATTGCCCGTCACGTTGGTGCCCGCAGCAAGCGTTTGCGTGGCCGGGAGGAGATCTTGCGCCGGACCGAAGGTCAGTTGTTGCGCATTGCCGGAAATGCCGCAGGCGCTGGAAAACGCCAGTGGCGTGGTCGCCGTGGCGACCAGATTGCCGCTGCCGGAAGTCGATAGTTGCGCATTACTGACGCCATCGACATGGCAGTTAGTGTTCTGATCTTCGCCGTTGAAATAGATGGAGAACGAACTCTGGGCGAAGGCGTTGCCGGCGAACAGGGCGCCGAGGGTAAACAGTAATTTGCGAAACATCATGAAAAATCCGGGTAGCGGATGGGCAGGATCGGATTGTATCCGCATCCGCGAATGCGGAGTGTGAAAAACCCGTGTGCCAAAAAACATGGCATAAAAAAAGAAGGGGCTCTTTCGAGCCCCTTCGGTCTTGCGTGAAACGCTTTGAAGCTTACGAACAAGTGCCAGCGATAGCGGTGGTGTCGGCGCAACGCGATTCGCGATGACGGTACACACCACTGTAGTTGCCGAGCACACTGCCACTGCTGCTGGTAACGAAGTTCTCAGCTTCGAAGCCGGTGACCGGCAAGCCGTAGAAGATCGTGCCGTTGTTGTCCGCGCGGCTGGCGTGAGTCGTACCCGTACCGCCGTGTGCGGCGTCGGTGAACGACAACTGCACCCAACCGTTGGCGAACGGCGAGGAGATGTTCGACGCCAGGTTCGATCCCAGGATGCTGGAGCCGGCGCCACCGAAGCTGATGACGTTGGTCTCGTGGCACAGCGAGGAGGGCGGCTGGCCCGGAGGGCACGGCGAGAAGCCGCAAGCCGTGGTCGTGGTGGTGCGTTCTTCACGATCGAAGATCGAGATGCCGACCACATCGCAGGACAGACCCAGCGTGGATTTGCTGCCGCTGAAGCGAGATTCGAACGGAGCAATCGGCGCATTGGGAACCGTACCCGTGAAACCGGCGTACAGATCATCCACGTAGAAGCGCTTGGTCGGGAACGTCACGACCCAGTCCGAACCCGCGGTGCCATCGGCAGCATGCTGGTACTGGTTGTAGACGTTGGACGCGTCGAACAGGGCGCTGACCGCGTCGATGGCTTGCGAGCTGCTGTACGGAGCGGTGACCAGTGCGCCGTTGTTGAACACGTACGCGGTGGCGGTTGAGCCGGCGCCCGCATCGTTCGCATCACGCAGGCTCGGATCCAAGCTGCCCGTACCGCTGACCAGGGTGCTGGCGGTGAAGCCGTTGATCGCGTCAGCGTTGAAGGTGTAGTAGGTGCCCTGGCCGACGTTGACGATAGAGGCCGCACCGAACAGGCCGCCGGTCGGCGGAATGACGGTTGCGCCACCCGCTTCAAGCAGGGCTTCGACGGTGGAACCGCCGGCGCCGCAGCTCTTCGGAACGCCATTGACATGGGTGATGTCGGTCAGCAGGGTGCCGGCCGTGATGTCGGCCATCGAGATCATCTCGAAGTGGCCTTCCAGAGTACGGTCGTCGCCGGTCGGGCCGCCATCGCTGGCGCTGCCGGTGTAGGCATAATGCAGGAACGCCTGGTAACCGGCCGGGACGCCAGCGGCGGTCGACGTGAACGTCGGAGCGGTGCAGCTGTTGTCCTTGGTGAAGATGCCCGCGCCGTCGCCGGAGGCGCCGCCATCGGACAGCTTGAACACGGTGGACGTCCACACGTCGTACGGGGACAGGAACAAGTTGAAGTCGAGCACTTCGCGGCTGTTATAGCCTTCGAGGAAGCGGACCTTGACCGCCTTGCCGTTGCTCGTGGTGTTGACCACGGAGAGCAGGGTCTGCTGACCGGCATTGACGGTGTAGTAAGGATAGAGCAGGACCTGGCCCAGACCATCCGGGTTCAGGTTGACGGCATTCGCCATGTTGGCGATGCCCACAACGCCGGCGATACCGGCGACGACGGCAGTCGTCAAGCTATTTCTGTTCATCACAACACTCCTAAATTTGACCACAGGGCTTTTTGCTTTTTCGCCAACCTGAAGGGCATGCCATAAGGCCCCTACGCCCCAAAGCAGGGTGGGCAACAGCGAATCTATCCTAAGACAAAGACAAAGGCAATGCAATCCTGCCGGAAAACGCCGATTCCATCGCACTATTCAGCCGGTTTTTCGGCCGGGCTATCGAGCTTGGGACTGGCGATCGGGGGCAGGTAATACCAAGCGCCATCGGCCTTTATCCATTTTTCCACGGCAAAACCGGTCGCTTTGGTCTCACCGGAAAGACCACCGAGATTGAGGGTGTAATCGACCGACAGGCGCACCGTGCAGGTGTCGGCGTCGCAGGTTTGCGAGCTGTAGCCGACCTTGCTCCAGCGCGTGCCGCGGCCGCTCATGTCGTGCGCGTACTGCGCGCGCGAAATCGTTTTGCGGTAGCCGGGGGCGAGGAAATCGTAGGCCTTGTCCGCCTGTTTGGTGATGAGGTAATCCCAGCGCTGCACGGCCTTTGTCTTGATGACGGAGGCGTCTTCGTCCTTTCTGGCCATGCCGGCGCAGCCGGCCAGCACCAGTGCCGCGGCCGCCAACGCGATTTTCGCAAAATATACTTTTTTATTTTTCATCTTGTGGATTCTCCTTGGATGCTGCGGGTTCGGGGTTGAGCGGCACGGAATGCGCTGGCGCCGGTTCCGGCGTATGGGCGGAGACCGGGACGGCCTGGCCGGCACGCAACGGCCTGAGCGACTCGAACTTGCTCTCGTACTCTTGCGTCATCTGTTGGGCTTCGTCGGAATTGGTGATCACACGTGGCGTGATAAGCACGATCAATTCCGTGCGTTGCCGGGTCTTGCTCGTGCTGCCGAACAGGCTGCCGAGCACGGGAATCTTGCTGAGCACGGGCACGCCATTGCGCGAATCGCCGTCCTGATCCTGGATCATGCCGCCGAGCAGAACCGTCTGCCCGCTTTGCACCGCAACTTGCGTATCCAGATTGCGCTGGTTGATCGCGGGATTCGGATTGTTGGCCGTGACCGTGCTGTAGTCGGGCGAGGTATCCTGCTGGCTAACCTCCATGTATACGAGGCCGCCCGGATTCACGCGCGGCGTTATTTGCAGCGTGACGCCGGTGCTGATGTAGTTGGCCTGACCGATGCCGGTATTGGTGATTCCGGTCGTCGTCGAGGAGCCGTATCCGCCCAACCCGACCAGCGAGGCGGAAATGACGGAAACCTGCGTACCCACCGTCAGCTGCGCCTGCTGGTTGTTCATCACTACCAGCGAGGGCGAGGACAGGATCTTCGAGTTTCCGCTTTTCTCAAGCGCGTTGAGCGCCACCTGGAAATTCTTGTTCAGGTACGAATAGAACGCACCGGGGCCACCGCCGTTCAGCGACTGCGGCGCGCCAGCGCCGAGCGAAACGCGATGTCGGTCGGACGTGTTGCCCTGGTATTCGGGGCCGTACTGGAATCCCGTGCCGGAACCGGCATTCGAATTGTTGATCAGGCCCGACAGCCACCACTGCACGCCGTATTGCAGATTGCCGGTGAGCGTGACTTCGAGAATCTTGGCCTCGATCTGCACCTGCAGCGGCGCAATGTCCAGGCGATGGATCGCCGCGCGGATCGAATCCCACTCGCCGGGCGTGGCCATCACCAGCAACTGGTTGTTTTCCTCGATCGGCGTGATGCGGATATCGGTCTGCTTGGCGCTTGACGATGTCGGCGTGCCGGTGCCGGTGGTGGTCAGATTCGATGTTGTGCCGGTGCGGCCGCGCTGATTGGACTGGTTCATCGCGGTATTGTTGTAGCTGCCGCCGACGCCGGCGCCGCCGGCATTGAACTGGCCGATGCTGACCGGCTTCAGGCCCGGGGCGACATTGCCGCTGTTGCTCGGGCGCTGGCTGACCTGGCCGGTGAAAATGGCGTTGAGGTGATCGGACAAGTCGACCGCCTTGACGTTTTTCACGTCGTACACGTACAGCTGCGTGCCGTTTTCGCCGACGCCCTGATCGAGTTTGTACAGCCAGGCCTCGGCTTTCTCCAGATATTCCTTCTGCGGCGTGATGACAATTACCGAGTTGGTCGTTTCCATCGGAATGAAACGGAACATGCCAGCCAGCGGCGATTCGCCCGAGGCGCCGAAGATCTTGTCGAGTTCGGGCATGATCTTGGACACATCCATGTTGCGCAGGCCGTACACGCCGACCGACATCCCCTTGAGCCAGTCGACGTCGAAGATCTGGATCGTGCGCTGGTAATTGGCCAGCTCCGAAGCGGTGCCGGCCATGATCAGCAGGTTGCGCGCATCGTCGGCCGACACCACGGCATCGGCCTTGGCATACGGCTTGAGCAGCTTCTGCATCTGCGTGGCGGCGATGTACTTCAACGGATAGGCGCGCACCTCGTAACCCTTGGCGGCTGCAGCGGACGCGATTCGCGGGGTCAGGTTGCCCGGGATCGCGTCCTTGACCGGCACCACGGCGTAACGGCCTTCCTTGAACACGAGCGCGTTGTTGGTCCAGCCGAGCAGCATCTGCAGGATCGGCATGGCCTGCTCGGGCGTGATCGGCCTGGCCGTGGAAAACGTCACGTTGCCGGTGACGTTCGGCGCGATCGTGTAGTTCTCGTGCAGCAGCGAACCGAGGATGGCCTGAACCACGGCCTGGATGGGCTGGTTCTCGAAATTGAACGTGATCTGGCCTTCCGGCGCGCCCCTGTCGTTGACCGGCGCGCGCGCGGCCGCTTCGTCGATGAACTGGCCGGTGCCGGGTTCGATCTTGGCTTCGGCCTGCTGATGCGACTTGTCGTCCGTGTCGATCTTGATCGGCGCTTCGTCGTCGACCTTGCTCGCCGGCAATTTGCTTTGTGCGGCGGGCGGCGACGCCATTTCGCGATTGAACTGGCGGTCTGCGCCTAGCGTGGCGCATCCGGCCAGCGCGGCGGTCAGCAGCGAAACCAGGATGATCGATGGACGTAGGGTCACGTGAAACACTCCGTTAGTTTGCTACTGCTTGTGTTCGGCTTTTTGCTGACGCAGGCGTTCGGCTTCCTCGCGCATTTGCGCGCGGCGCTCCTCGATGCGCCGTTGCAAAGCCTGCGCCTGCTCGTTTTGCGCGGGCGGTGCGGCCGCCTGCGCACCCGCCGGCGGGTGCGGCGCGACGCGCGCCTGCGCACCGGCGCGGACATTTGCAGCCGGGGTTGGACCCGCAACGGCGGTGGACAGTTCCACTTCGACTTCCTCTCCGGAGGTTTCGCGGAACACTGCGCTGCGCGGATTGATTTTGGTCAACGTCCAGCCGCCCTGATCGCCGTCCATCGGCATGCCTTCTTTCAGCGCCACGTCGGTGTTCTTGAGCTTGTCGTGCACCATCGCCAGATGCAACTGCGGCGTGAGGATGATGCCGGTCAGGGCGATGTTGAGCGGCACCTTGGGCGGCGGCGGCACATCCGGCGAGTCCGGAGTGTCCGGCGTCGGCTTGCGGTCGTCGTTGAACAGCGGCCGCGCCGTGGTGTCAGCAAACTGCGCCTGCGGCGGCAGCTTGAACGGCGTCTTGTCGATGGTGACATTGGCCACATTGGCGGAATCCATATCGGGCCGCAGCCAGGAATAGCCGCGGCCGAAACCAAACTGCATGGCCAGCGCGAGCAGCAGCAGCACCCCGCACGCACCGGCGAGAATCGTACTGAACAATTTCGCGGCCTGCGTGCTCATGCGCCCTTCTTCCCCGTCTTGCGCAGATAACCGGACAAGTTGAAGCGGATGTCCAGCGCGGTTTGCGGACGCGACTTGGCGCCCGGCGGCACATAGCCGATCTGCTGGCGGTAGATCAGGATCTGATCCACGAACAGGTAGGGATTGCTGTTTTCCAGTTCGTAGAGGATCTCAGCGAACGGTTCCAGCGAACAGCGCATGCGCACCTGGATGGTGACGCGTTCGTAGAGTTCTTCCTCGCCGCCCTTGAAATTGGAATTGCTGACGATCGCACACTTGTTTTCGTCCTTGACGCGCGCGGAAATCGCCTGCTTCAGACGCTGGGTGAGATCGGAAAACGCGCTGTTCGCGTCGGCGTCGGACAAGAACGCCTGATTGCCCTGCTCGAACGCGCGCACCTGGGCCAGGCGTTTTTCGATAAGCGGACGCTGCGCGACGATGCCGGCGAAGCGCTGCTGCTGTTCGCGCAGATCCTGCATCTGCGCGGCGATGGCCAGATCCGGCGCGACGAACCACCAGTGCACGAACAGCACGTAGCCGAGCAGGACGGCGATCAGCAACAGCACCACGGCGAGGAAACGGCCGTTGCGCGGATCATTGGCCAGGCGCATGCGTGCCTCCCTTGGCCGCTGCCGCCTTCGCCGTTGCGGACTTTGCCGCGGCGGCCTGAGCGTCCGCGATCGCGCGGAAATCCAGGGTGATGTTGAAGCGGTCCTTCTTGGTGCGCGGATCGGGCTGGATCGTGCCCTGTACGCCGGGATTGGCCAGCAGCGTGGATTGATTCAACAAGCCGATCAGCTTGGACGCATCGTCGGAGAGTCCCTGCAATTCGATCTTGTTCTTCTCGTCGACGTTGAGGCGCTCCAGATACGTGTCGTCGGGCAGGCGCTTGGTCAGATCCTCGAGCAGATCGACCATCAGCGGCGTATCGTGTTTTTTGCGGCTGAGAAAATTCGCGCCGTCGATGGTGTCCTGCAGGGTCTTGCGCAGCAGCGACACCTGCTTGGCGTCGTTCTGCGACTTGGCCACATCGGTCTGCATCGCGGCCAGCGCGGAGGCACGATTGTCCAGCCACAACAGCATGCAGGTGACGAGCAGCACCGCCGCCGCCGCGCCGAGCGCGAGGTTCAGGCGCAGGCGCAGATTCTTGCGCGCATAACGCCGCTCGGCGGGCAGCAGGTTCAGGCCCAGGCGGGCACCGCCGCGCATGTCGCTCCAGCAATCCACACCGTCGAGCATCGGCGCGCTGCCGCCAATGGCGGCCAGTTCCGCATCGAGTTGCGCGCGCGGCACCACGGTCAATTCCACGTGCAGGTTGCGCTCGGCGGCCGCATGCGGAGCGACGCGATAATCGAAATACACCTGATCGGCCTTGAACGGCGTCTGCCGGTCCATCTCGAAGGCCAGCACCTGGCGCAGGTTGTCCTCGGCGGCGGCAGGCAGGTTGACCGCACGACGCAGAGTGCGCGCGCCGTCGATGCAGTAGATGCGGCGCAAATCCGGTGTTTCGAGCGCTCCGCGCAGACGCGAGAACGCGGCCTTTTGCGCTTCCGCCGGATCATCCAGATTCACGCGGCCGAGTTCCGCACTGCCCTGCGCGGACTGCCGCCACACGACCATTTCACGTCCGGCCGTGTCGAGCAGCAACGCATCGGCGCGTTCGGCAAGCAGCCCGCGCCAGCGCGCGGGCAACAACAACGCCAGCTCATGCCCCCACCACGCGAAAAAGCGCGGCAGTGGCGTTCTGGCGTAGCGCGTCCGCAAGCGGGCGAGCTGAAGATCGAGCGCTTCGGTGAGGGTCATCGGGAGCTTTCTTTCTGATCCCAGCGAAGGACGGTGTATGGCTGCCCTGCCGCGCCGACGCCGCCCAGCCGGATACTGGCGTCGAGCGTGGTACTGGCGCCGTTGGTGAGCGTGGCACGGGATCGGATAGTGTACGTGTTCCCGCCACCATTGGCCACGACCGGGGTGCCATCCGGCAGGGTCAGTCCGGCTGCGCCGGGCTGGCCGGGCAGCGACTGCTGGCGCGCCGCGATCAACTGCTGGGCCAGATCCGGCGTCATCCCTGGCAACGCAAGCAAAACTTCCAGCGGTGCGTAGGCCGCATTCGGCTGCACGCCGCCGCCGTAGATGGTGATCGCCGGTTCGATCTTCTCGAACAAGTCGTAGTTCATGCCCAGCGCCTGCTGCACTTCGCCCACGATCTGGAACGGCGCGTTGCGCGGGCCGTACGCCAATCCTGCTGCCTTGTATTCGTTGAGCTCGGCGCCATGCGGACGCGCGATGTCGTCCGGATCGCGCCAGTCCTGGATCGCATCCGACAATGCCACGGCCTGATCCGGCGACGCGCCGACGGACTGAAACAGATTCTGCAGCAACGCGTCGTCGGCGGTATTGATGTCGATCAATCCGGATTCGTCGGTGAGTTCGACCTGCACTTGCGCGCCATCGAATTCGAAATCGTAGGGACGCCCGTCGCCGACCCAGCGCTGGGTGATGTCCGGATTGCGCAATTCGTACACCGCGCGCTCGATGCCGGCCTGCGCGGCGTAGCGCGCGGTGGTGCCGTCGAACAAATGCCGCGCTTCGAAATTCTCGGTGCGCGCGATCAGGGCGAAGCTGCCGAGCAGCACGCCCATCAGCGCGATCACCCAGATGACGAGGATGAGCGCTACGCCTTGTTGGCGCGAAGCCGTCATTGCGCGCCCCTGGCAGCGGGCACCAGCATCGGCCCGCGCGGGCGCATCGCGCCGGCGTTGAGCATCAGCGGCACGTCCAGCGTCGGCCACGGCATCTGCACGCCCGACTGCATGGTCAGTTCGATGCGCACCATCAGCGGAGTGACCTCCGGATCCTGCCAGTCGCTGCTCCAGTCGGTGAGATTGCCGTCGGCATCCAGGGCGCGGTATTCGAAGCGACCGTCGGCAATGTGGTCGAGCAGCACCACGGTGTTCGCGGGGTCGTCTCGGGTTTTGGTGGGATCGTAGCCATTGAGCATGACATCGCTGAACCGCAATTGCAGACCGTCCTTGCCGGGCGCGAGTTCCAACGTTTGCACGTACGGGCCGCCGCGCGACAGATAGCCGGGCATCGGCGCGACGAAGCGCACGCTGCGCGCATTGCCATCGAATACGTGGATCACGCCGGTGCTGTCGTCGCGCGCGAATTGCAGCGGCAGGATGTGGCTGATCTGGCGGCGCAGGAATTCCTGCGCGGTGCGCAAGCGGTCGGTGCGGTCGATCGCGGCCTCGCCCGCGCGCATGGCGTTCGCCGAGGCGTGAATGCCGCTGTACGCGCCGGCGATGAGCAGGCCAAGCAGGATCACCGCGAGCAGCACCTCGAGCAAGGTGAAGCCGTCGCTCTTGCGAAATGCGGGCGCGCGCTTCATTGCCGGGCCCTGCCCTGCCCCAGGTTGGGCGCCTGCGCCGCCTGCGCGATGTCCGGGTTCTGCGCGCGCAGAGTGACGAAACGCGCATCGTGCTGCAGGTAGATGCTGCCCCAGGTCACGTCGAGTTGCAGCTTGTACAAATCGATGCTCGGTGCGACCGGCGTCATCGACACCGGCGCGGCGCCCGTATTGCCCGCTGCCGGGACGGTGCTGGCGACCGGCGCGATGTCCTGCGGCGGAATGCGCGCCACCTGCAGGTGCCAGCGGTACTTGTCGTCGAAGGCGCCGGAGAAATCGCCGTCCTTGACCGGCTCGCCTATGCCCTGCACGTCGAGCAGCGACTGCGCCCACAACGCCGCGCGCGTGTAATCGGCCGCCTGCGCCGTGGTGTGCAGGCAAGTCGAAAGAATCTGCAACAGCACGCCGAAACCGATCGCGAAGATCACGAACGCGGCGACGAGTTCGATCAGGGTAAAGCCGTGCTGACGCGGCGGCATCCGGCTCACTTGGTCAATTCCTCACGCGTCACTTCACCGGTCAGCCAGCTCACGTTGATGCGCCATTCGCGTTCGCCCAGGCGTACGGAAATGTGTCCGCCGGTCGAGGCGCCGTCTGGAAAAAAGCGGATGCGGCCCGAACTCGCGCTGGTCTGTTCGCTGTCGGCCGTGTACAGCACCATCTGCATGCCCGCGGGCAGTTTCACGATCGGCTTGCCGGGCGCCTGATAGGTGTTGGATTGGATGTCCAGATCCAGCGCCGCCTGCTGCCCTTTCACGATGGCCTGGCCGCGCGTGTAGCGCAGCGCGGCGACCAGGTCGCGCGAGGCGGCCTGGATCTTGGCCGAATTCATGCTCTTGCTGAACGACAACGACACCACACTGAGCGCGATGCCGATCAACACGATCACCGCGACCAGCTCGATCAGCGTGAAACCGGACTGGCGCGATGCGCGCATGGGCTTACTGCCAGTTGCCGTAATCCTTGTTCAGGCCGTCGCCACCGGGCTGGCCGTCCTTGCCGTAGAAGATGATGTCGAAGTCGCCGTGATCGCCCGGCGCCTTGTAAAAATACGGATGCTGGAACGGGTCCTTCAAATCCGCTTCCTTCGCATACGGGCCGTTCCAGTTCGTGGCGTTGCCGGGGCGCGCGACCAGATCGTTGAGGCTTTGTGGCGGCGAGCCGTTATCGAGCATGTAGGCCTGCACCTTCATTTCCAGCGAATGCGTGCCGGCGACGCCGGCCTTGTATTCGCCGTTCTGGAAGTTCTGCATCACCTTGCCGCCGACGATGGTCATGACGATGCCGATCAGCACCAGCACGGCGATCATCTCGATCAGTGTGAAGCCGGCGGCGGCAGCGCCGCGACGTTGCATTGTATACATTTTCATATCGGCCTCATTGCAGGGAACTGGTGATGTTCAGGATCGGCAGCAGGATCGCCATCATGATGACCGCGACCACGCCGGTCATGACCACCGTGACCGCCGGCACCAGCGCGGCGAGCAGGCGATCCACGGTGTTCTTCGCTTCGGTATCGAACGTATCGGCAGTTTTCAGCAACATGTCGTCGAGCGCGCCGGATTCTTCGCCAACCGCGATCATCTGGAGCGCGAGTTTCGGAAAACGCTTGCTTTGCGACAGCGCGAACGCGAGACCGCCGCCGGTTTTGACTTCCTCGGTCGCCGCGTCCACGGCTTCGGCGAGCGCCGAGTTGCCGAGCACGTTGCGGCCGATGCCGAGCGCGGTCAGCAGCGGCACGCCGTTCTTGAGCAAGGTGCCGAGCGTGCGCGCCAGGCGCGCGGTTTCGAGCTTGGCGATGAGCGTGCCGAACAGGCGCCGGCGCAACACCCAGGCATCGAACCTCAGGCGCGTCGGCGGATCGGCGAGTTGCCGGCGCGCGTACATCACGCCGAGGAAAATCAGGCCGGCGATGCCCCACCAGAAATCGCGCAAGGTATTGCCGATAAACAGCACCACCAGGGTAATCGTCGGCAATTCCACGTTCATGTCCTTGAACATGGGTGCGAACTGCGGCACCACGAACACGAGCAGCACGAACAGCGCGGCAAACACCATCACGATGAGGATGGCCGGATAGATCATCGCGTTGACGACACTTTCCTTCAGCGCCTTGGCACGCTCCAGGTACTGCGCCAGGCGCGCGAGTGTCGTATCCAGGGCGCCGCCAATTTCGCCGGCGCGCACCATGTTCACGTACAGTTTGGAAAACACCTGCGGCTCGGCTTCCAGGCCATCCGACAGCGGCGCACCGCCGCGCACGTGGTCGCGGATGCGCTCGATGATGCGTCGCGCTTTTTCGCTTTCCGGCAGCTCGAGCAGAATCTGCAACGCGCGATCCAGCGGCTGGCCGGCGCCGAGCAGGGTGGAAAGCTGTTGCGTGAATTGCAGCACCTGCGCCGGACTCATCGCCGCGCGCGCGAACAGGCCGGCGAACGAACTCGCGCCGCCACCGTCGGCCGCCGCGCGGATTTCCAGCGGAATGTTGCCGGCGTCCTGGATCTTGGCCACGGCCTCGTCGTTGGAGGCGACCTCGAACTGGCCTTCCAGGATTTCTCCGGTCGGCGTCACTGCCTTGTAGCGATACTGCGCCATCAGCTTTCCGAGGTCACGCGCAGCACTTCCTCGATCGTCGTCGTGCCGAGCAGCGACTTGACCAGCCCGTCTTCGTACATGGTGCGCATGCCCTCGCTGCGCGCCTGTTCCTCGAGCTTGCCCATGTCGGCGTGCTGCATGACCAGGCGCCGGATCGGATCGCTCATCACGAGGAATTCCATGATCGTGGTGCGGCCGAGGTACCCGCTCGCGGTCAATGGCGATGCCATCGGTTTATACAATTGGATTTTTCCTTCCGGCTGGTAGCGGCGCAGGCCGAATTCTTCGACCACCTCGGGCAGCGCATCGTATTTTTCCGCGTGCGTGGATTCGAGCCGGCGCACCAGGCGCTGGGCGAGCACGCCGTTCACCGTGGATGTAAGCAGATAATCTTCCACGCCCATGTCGAGCATGCGCGTGACTGCGCCGGCGGCGTTGTTGGTGTGCAGGGTCGACAGCACCAAGTGACCGGTCAGCGCCGACTGGATCGCGATCTTCGCGGTTTCCAGATCACGCATTTCGCCGATCATGATGATGTCCGGATCCTGGCGCACGATGGAACGCAGCGCATGGCTGAAATCCAGCCCGATCTGTGGTTTGGCCTGGATCTGGTTGATGCCCTCGATCTGGTATTCGACCGGATCTTCGACCGTGATGATCTTCACGTCCGGCGTATTGAGCCTGGACAGCGCCGTGTACAGCGTCGTGGTCTTGCCCGAGCCGGTCGGCCCGGTGACGAGCAGGATGCCGTGCGGCAACTCCAGCACTTTCATGAACTGCGGCAGGAACTCGTCGGTGAAGCCGAGCGTGTGGAAATCGAACACGATGGATTCGCGATCGAGGATACGCATCACCACCGATTCGCCCCACGAGGTCGGTATGGTGGAAACGCGCAGATCCAGTTCCTTGCCCTGCACGCGGATCATGATGCGGCCGTCCTGCGGCAGGCGGCGCTCGGCGATGTTCAACTTCGCCATGATTTTGATGCGCGAAATGACTGCTGCGGTGGACGCCGCCGGCGGCGATTCGACTTCGATGAGCACGCCGTCGATGCGGTAGCGCACCTTGAGGCGATTCTCGAACGGTTCGACGTGGATGTCGGACGCGCGCTGTTCGACCGCGCGCTGGATGACGAGGTTGACCAGGCGAATCACCGGCGCCTCGGAAGCGAGGTCGCGCAGGTGTTCGATGTCGTCCTCGCTGCGATTGTTTTCGTCGGTCAGGTTCTCGACAATGGCGCCCATCGCGGAACGCCCCTGGCCGTAGTAGCGCTCGATCAGGTCGTCGATCTCGCTCGGCAATCCGACTTTCGGCTCGATGGCCTTGCCGGTGGCAAGTCCCAGCGCCTGCAGCGGATAGGTTTCGGCAGGATCCGCCATCAACAAGGTCACGCCGGTTTCCGTTTCGGCGATCGGCACGACGTGGTATTGCTTGAGGAAACGCACCGACATCTGCACGTTCGGTGGCGGCGTATCCGGGCATTCCTTGGCGGCGACCAGCGGCAGGCCAAGCACCTCGGCCAGGCTCTCGCCCATCTCGCGTTCGGAAACCAAGCCCAGGCGCGTGAGCAGGGGCACGAGGTTGCCATCGCCGCTCTCTTCGAGCAGGCGGCGCGCACGCACCAGGTCCGCCTCTTTCAGGCGGCCGCGCGCGACGAGGTGCTCGCAGATGCGCTCGTCGAGCGATTCGGCGGGCGCCGGATTGGTCGTTTCCATTACCGCGGACATGGTTTCAGATACCCCTGACTTCAATTACAGCTGGTTCAATTACCGCCGGAAAGCGGATGTTCGACCGTCTGGACGCCGTCGGGTTCCCGCACTGGACGAATCAGCTCTTCGATGAACGGCCGGTTGCAGACGATCCACAGCACCGCCGGCACCAGCACGGGCAGTATCAGATAGCCGAACTGGTAGGCCAATGCTACCGCGTCGAGCGGAATCCCGGCGCGCTGCAGCGCCTCGACGCCCGGCTGGCCGGCATCGAGCCCGACCGCTTTCAGGCTTTCGGCGACCACGCCGAAGGCCTGCGCGATCCAGATCACCACGCAGCCCAGCGCGATCTGGCGCGTGCGCTGCCAGCGCGTCAGCGGCGTGGCCAGCACCAGGCCCGCGAACAGCGGCAGCGCGTAACCATAGATCATCGGGTTGACCACCGGCTCGATGAAACCGAATTTCGCCGGCTGTCCGGGCGGCGCGACATTGACCAGCACGCCGCTGGAAATCTGCATGAGGTATCCGGGATGTCCGAGCACGCGCCCGTGCGCATCGAGCAGATCCGCGCCCTGCGACACCGCCGTGAACAGACTCGGCCATACGTGCAGCATCACGGACTTGGCAATCGCGATCACCGGCCACACCAGCGGGCCGGCAAGCCAGAACCAGAAAAAGAACGCGAGCGGCAGCCACAGCAGCGCGGCGAGGAGGAATTGCTTGAGCGGCGAGAGCTTCACTCAACCGACCCACGCCCGTGCATTGCGGAACATGCGCAGCCACGGCGAATCCTCGCCCCACTCGCGCGGCGCCCACGACATCTGCACGCTGCGGAACACGCGCTCCGGATGCGGCATCAGGATCGTCACGCGCCCGTCGGCGGCGGTGAACCCGGTCGCGCCTTTCGGCGAACCGTTCGGATTGAGCGGAAACGCCTCGGTCGCCTTGCCGCGGTTGTCGACGAAGCGCAGGCATATCTGTACACGCTTCGAATCGCCACGCTCCGCGAACACCGCGCGGCCTTCGCCATGCGCGACCGCGACCGGAATACGCGATCCAACCATGCCCTTGAGGAAGATCGACGGCGAGTCGAGCACTTCAAGCGTGGCCACGCGCGCCTCGTACTGCTCGGAGGCATTGCGCGCGAAGCCCGGCCAGCTTTCCGCACCGGGGATGATGGACTTCAACGCCGCCATCATCTGACAGCCGTTGCAGGCGCCGAGCGCGAACTTTGTGGAATTTGCGAAAAATGCGGCAAATTGATCGCGCAGTCGCGCATTGAACAGAATCGAGGTGGCCCAGCCGCGCCCGGCGCCGAGCACGTCGCCGTAGGAAAACCCGCCGCAGGCCGCAAAGCCGGAAAATTCATCGAGTCGATAGCGGCCGTCCTGCAAATCGGTCATGTGCACGTCGAACGCGTCGAAACCGGCACGCGTGAACGCGGCGGCCATCTCGATCTGCCCGTTCACGCCCTGGTCGCGCAGGATCGCCACCTTCGGCCGCGCGCCCTTGGCGATGAACGGCGCGGCGATGTCCTGCGCCGGATCGAACGTGAGCTTGGGCGCAATGCCGGCGTCATCGTCGTCGCAACGCCAGATATGTTCGGCATCCGCAGTCAACGGATTGTCGCGCCGTTCGACCATGGCGCGGCTGGTTTCCGACCAGGCGTCCATGAGCACGGCCCATGGCCAGCGCGCTATCGCCTCGTCGTTGAGCCACAGCTTGATGCGCTTGCGCGCATGCGTGCTGCCGGCGAAATGCGCCAAGCTCTTGAGCCCGTGTTCGTCGAGCAGGGCGAGAAACGCTTCGCGATCGGCGGCCTTGATCTGCACCACCGCACCGAGTTCCTCGGAGAACAACGCCGACAGCGTGTTGTCGGCCCAACCGGTGAGCTCAATATCGAGACCGCAATGTGCGGCGAAGGCCATCTCGATCAGCGTTGTGATGACGCCGCCGTCGCCGCGGTCGTGGTAGGCGAGCAACAGGTTGCTTTCCCGTGCCGATTTCAATGCGGCGAAGAAACGCGCGAACAATTGCGCATCGTCGAAATCCGGCGGCAGGCCGCCGACACGATTGAAGACCTGCGCCAGCACCGAACCGCCGAGGCGATTGCGGCCTTCGCCGAGATCGAGCAGCCACAGTTCGGTTGCGCCGGCATCGAGCACGAGTTGCGGCGTCAGCGCGCGTCGAGCATCGGCAACGCGTGCGAACGCCGAGACGACCAGCGACACCGGCGCGACCGTGCGCTGCTGCTGGCCGTCCTGCTGCCATGCAGTCTGCATGGACAGCGAATCCTTGCCGACCGGAATGGAAATGTGCAATTGTGGACAAAGTACGGATACGGCCTTGACCGCATCGAACAGGGCGACGTCTTCGCCGGGATGGTTGACCGCCGCCATCCAGTTCGCCGACAGCTTGATCTCGTCCAGCGCCACCACCGGTGCCGCCAGCAGGTTGGTCAGCGCCTCGCCCACCGCCATGCGCGCAGCGGCCGGCGCCGAGAGCAGGGCCAGCGGCGTGCGCTCTCCCATCGCCATCGCCTCACCGGCGTAGCCGTCGAAATCCGCCAGCGTCACTGCGCAGTCGGCCACCGGCACCTGCCACGGTCCGACCATGGGATCGCGCGCGCACAGGCCGCCGACGGTGCGGTCGCCGATGGTGACGAGGAAGGATTTGCTGCCAACCGCGGGCAGGCGCAGCACGCGCTTGATCGCCTCTTCCAGCACGATGCCGTCCAGATCCGGCACGATGTCCACACGCGGATTCTTGCGTCGCGTGTCGCGCTCCATCTTCGGGGTCTTGCCGAACAGCACATCCATGCCTAAGTCGATGACCTGTGCCGCCGCGCCGGACGCATCTGCGTCGGACACGATCAGCCGCTCTTCCGCCGTCGCCGCGCCGACCACCGCAAACGGGCAGCGCTCACGTGCGCAAATCGCCGCGAATCGCTCCACGTCGGCGGGACGCAGCGCGAGCACGTAGCGTTCCTGCGCCTCGTTGCACCAGATCTGCATCGGCGACAATTGCGGATCGGCGCTGGGAATTTTGCGCAGATCGATGCGACCGCCGACGTCGGCGTCGTGCAGGATTTCCGGAATCGCGTTGGACAATCCGCCAGCACCGACATCGTGGATCGAAACGATGGGATTGCCTTCGCCCAGCGCCCAGCAGGCGTCGATGACCTGCTGGCAACGCCGCTGCATCTCGGCGTTGTCGCGTTGCACCGAGGCGAAGTCCAGCTCCGCGGAGCTGTCGCCGCCAGCCACCGACGAGGCCGCGCCGCCGCCGAGGCCGATCAGCATGGCCGGACCACCGAGCACGATCACCGCGTCGCCATCGGCCAGCTTGCGCTTGAGTACATCGGTTGGACGCACGTTGGCCAGGCCGCCGGCGATCATGATCGGCTTGTCGTAGCCCCGGCGCAGCGTGCCGTCGCTGCCGCACTCGCTCTCGAACGTGCGGAAGTAACCGCCCAGGCACGGACGTCCGAATTCGTTATTGAACGCGGCCGCGCCGAGCGGTCCGTCGCGCATGATCTCGAACGCGCTGGCCATGCGCGGCGGTAGTGGGCGATTCTTCTCCCACGGCCGCGGCAGGCCGGGAATGCGCAGGTAGGACGTCGTGAAGCCGGTCAGCCCGGCCTTGGGCTTGCCGCCGCGGCCGACCGCGCCTTCGTCGCGGATCTCGCCGCCGGCGCCGGTCGCCGCGCCGGGAAACGGCGCGATCGCGGTCGGATGGTTGTGCGTTTCGACCTTGATCGCGTACGCAGTGGATTCTTCCACAATGCCATATTTTCCACTTTGTGCGTCGGCGAAGAAGCGCCGTGCCGCACTGCCTTCGATCACCGCGGCGTTGTCGCTGTAAGCACTCAACGTATGCTGCGGGGTGGCGGCATGCGTGGCCTTGATCATGCCAAACAGGGACTGCGGCTGCGCCTGTCCGTCGATGGTCCAGCGCGCGTTGAACACCTTGTGCCGGCAGTGCTCGGAATTGGCCTGCGCGAACATCATCAGTTCCGCGTCGCTCGGATCGCGGCGCAATTCCGCATAGCGAGCCGCAAGGTATTCGATTTCGTCAGGCGCCAGCGCGAGCCCCAGGCGCCGGTTGGCCTCGCCGAGCGCGGCGATCGGATCGGCGCCGAGCGCGGTGCGCTGCAGCGGCGCCGGCGCACCGGCGCGAAACAGAGCATCCGCATCGGCGAGCGAGGTCAGCACCGATTGCGTCATCGGATCGTGCAATGCCTGCGTCAGGCGATCGAAATCGGCGCCGCCCGCGGCAGGTGCATGGTCCACGGCGAAAGCCATGCCGCGTTCCACACGCGCGACCGCGAAACCGCAGCCGCGCAGGATGTCGGTGGCCTTGCTCGACCATGGCGAGATCGTGCCCAGGCGCGGCAGCGCCCACAACGTCGCCGCTTTCGGGGCATCGGGCTGCGCGCGCAACACCTCGCACAGCTTGGCGGGGTCCGGCACGCCGGACCCACCCTGTGCAGATTCAGGTTCGACGAATTCGTCCTTGATAAAATACGCCCACCACACCGCACTCACACGACTGCGCGGCGCGACGGTGGCGAGGTCGCGATTGAGGCGTTCCAGGCGAAACGGGGAAAGGGCCGTGAGCCCGTCGAAGACGATCATGGCGAGCGCGGCTGCGCGTTCAATGCGGAACGCGCATTATCCCACAGCGCCATGCTCAACGTACCCGGGAACCGCTGAAGAACCGTCGCGAGCGAACGCGGATTGCGAGTCGCCGGAGCGCAGGAACCGGAGTTTACTTGTGCGTAAATGAGGATTCCGAGCACCGCCGGCACGCAAGCCGCGGAGCGCAGCAGGTTATACAGCGGTTCCTCAGCGCGTCGCGACTTTCGTCTTGTCGCGCTCGCCAGCAAGGCGATCGAGTTCGGCGAGCAGCGCCTGCGGCGAGGTCGCGCGGGCCAGATCCACCGAAGTGCCATCTGCGGTGAGCACCG